>Ga0302320_10009097_pt1 | contig 21416 bp, 20 predicted proteins | sample Bog_T0_3_FD_202130 | JGI IMG/M metagenome (GOLD analysis project Ga0302320, IMG submission 202130) | Peat permafrost microbial communities from Stordalen Mire near Abisko, Sweden - Bog_T0_3 | ecosystem: Environmental > Terrestrial > Soil > Wetlands > Peat | place: Sweden: Abisko, Stordalen Mire...
TTGTGCCAGTGGCGCACCCGACGCTGATCAAGCAGTTTGGGCTGCTGGATCGGGGTACCGACCTGGAAGGACTTCCGTTGCTCGATAGCGATGAAGAGCCGTGGCAAATCTGGCGCCAGGCCGATGTGCAGCGCGCCTGGCAGTCACGCGCCCCGAACATCGATGATTCCGCGGGTCTGCTCGCTGCCGCCGAGGAAGGTCTCGGCTATGCGCTAGCGCGCTGGACCATCGTGGCACGTTCGCTCGAGAAGGGCACGCTTCGCATCGCTGGCAAGGAAGTGCTGCCCTACAGCTCAGCCTACTATTTTGTCTGCCCAGAACCCTACCTGGCAATGCCCAAGGTCGTGCAGTTCCGCGATTGGCTGCTGGCCGCAGCCCGTGAATTTCCGCGGCCGGCCGCGGCGCTCACGGCTGGGCTGAGTAAGAAGCGCGCCTCGCGCGCACCGGGTTGATGCTCGATATCGCACGCTGGAGTGGATCGTTGGACACAAGTCGCAAACTCTAATCCGCGCAGCGCTGTACGACATGTGCCGCGTCTCGGCCGGGATGCGCCTCATTATTAATGACTGCGAGCCGGGCCATAAGTAAGTGGGTCAGCAGCTCCTCGACACCGGCTCTCCAATGTTCTCAAACACTGCTTTCGATCGAAGTCCAGAGATCAGGCGGCCGCTAAGTGCCCATCGAATGTCGCCTGTCACCGTGCCTTCAGCCGATCCATGGGCTCACTGTAGCGTTGCACGCCCTCTAGCGCACGGCGTCGTCGCCAATCAGGAGCGACCCTAACGTGAGCAGCGGCGGAATCCAGAAGCACCACATGCCGAAGTGACTGTAGGTTACGGCTGCCAATGCGCATCCGCCTGCGAACGCGGCCACAGTCGCTGAAAAGCGTCCCAGGCGTGTTTTAAGCGTAGTGCGCACTTCTGGCGAGACGCTGCCCATCAAATCAGCCAAATCAAGCATGATCTGGGTCGTGGTTCCGGTCATAAGCGTCGAGGGGGGTGCTGACCCCAGGTGGACGCGATGAACAGCATTTTGGATTGCCATTGCGGCAACCAGCACAATGCCGGTGATCACGGCAGGCGCCGTGTCGCCATTGGGGAAGGGGCCCATTCGAACGGCGAGCAGCGCCGCGATCAGTAGCAGCAGGAGTTTTAGGCCCAGCAGCCTGCGCACCACGGGCCGGCCCGTCGCGCGCAGCCTGGATCCAATGATCCGGACCCCAATCACCACAACACAGAAAACTGGCAGCGCCAACAGCTTGGCGAGCATTCCGGAGGTGCCGAGTACCCATGATGCCGCGAAAGTCACGAAGTTGCCGGTGACGTGGGCGGTGAACAGGCCCTGCAGTGCCAGAAACCCTGCGGTATCGGTGTAGCCACCAGTCACGCTAAGTAGCACAGGAAGTGTCGGCTTCACAGCGTGGGCTGGGGTTCAGGCGGCTGCGGGTGGCGAGGCTTTTCGGAGTAATGCGGGCGTCATCTTCGCGGCACTGTCGCTGGCATCCTGGGTGGCCAAACCGCCGACGGCCGACCAATCGAGTTTCTCACCTCCTTGTGCGAACAGCCTCAGAAAGCGATCGTGTAGCAGGCTTGCCAGGGGCATCGGCACGCGCAGCGCCTCAGCTGCCGCCAACGCGAGCTGGATATCCTTGTATCCAAGGGGCGCGGCGAAGGCGGCCGGCTCAAAGTTATTCGCCGCAATCAGCGGACCGAAGATCTTAAAAGCCGGGGCGGTGAAGACCGTCGAGGTGAGTAGCTCAACGTAGGCACGCCGGTCGATGCCGGCCTTGCCGATCAGTGCGATCGCCTCGCCCAGGGCCTCGATGATGGCGGCCTGCATGAAATTTCCGGTGAGCTTGACCAGATTCGCGGCCCAGGGGTCCACGCCAATCGTCGATGTCTTCTGTCCCAGGACATCCAATACTGGCAAGCAGAATTCAATGGCGTCCGGAGCGCCCGCAGCGATGATAAAGAGGCCCGCCGCCGCGGCCATTGCCGGCCGACCAAACACCGGTGCGGCTATGTAACGCTGTCCGGCTTGAAAATGCGCATCAGCCAGGCGCTTTGAGAGCGCGACGCTGATGCTGCTCATCGACAGGTGGATGGCGCCTCTGGGCAGAGATGCGATCAGGCCATTGTCAGAGAATGCGATAGCTGCGACGGCATTGTCATCTGCCAGCATGGTGATAACAACATCACCCTGGCAGGCACCTGAAATATCGGCGGCGGCGTGCGCACCAAGCTCGACCAGTGCCTTGCTTCGTCCGGCGGTGCGATTGTAGACCGTGACATCGTGGCCGGCTATTACGAGATTCTTCGCCATGGCCGAGCCCATGTGACCCAACCCGATGAATCCAATCTTCATGTGTGTGTCTCCTGTGACGAGGCTGGTGTAATTCGCTCCGGAGGCGCCATGAACTCCGGTCCGATGGGCTCAGTAATTGTCGATTCCAGGATCTGATCGATACTGGCCCGGGTCGGGGAATCAAGCGACCACCCCGTTAGCGCGTGGGTGTCGCGCAACTGCTCGGGATGACGCGCACCCCACAGTGCCACGCTGACCCCCTGATCGAGTATCCAGCGCACAGCCAGTTGAATAACATGTTTATTGTAGAGGCGCTGTGCGAGCTGATCGAGTTGCGCAACCGCAGTTAGATATTGCGAAAAGCGCGGCGGCTGGAACTTGGGGTCCAGGCGGCGCAGATCGTCACCTGCAAAGCTGCTGTCGGGCCGCATGCGGCCACTCAACAATCCCCGGCAGAGCGCTCCGTAGCCGAACGTCGCGATACCGTTTCTCCGACAGTACGGAAGCAGTTCGGCCTCGATTCCGCGCTCGAACAGGTTGTATGGGGATTGCACCACATGCACCGGTGCCACCCGGCCAAAGGCCTGAATCTGTGCGACCGAGAAATTGCTGACGCCGATGGCGCGGATCTTCCCTTGCTGGTAAAGCTCGTGCATCGCTTCGGCGGTCTCCTCGACCGGTACCAGCGGATCGGGCCAGTGCACCTGATAGATATCGATGTAGTCTGTTCGCAGGCGCCGCAGCGAATCGTTAATTTCGGTCCGGATCCGCGCTCTTGTTGCGTTGCGATAAGGCTTGCCGTCGCGCCACTCAAGACCGACCTTGGTTGCGATGCACACCGACGAGCGCACACCGGCCAGCGCCTTGCCGACAATTTCCTCCGACACGCCGAATCCGTACACCGGTGCAGTGTCGATGAGATTGATACCCAGATCTAGCGCTTCCCTGATGGTCTTGATCGATTGGGTCTCATCGCTGCCTCCCCACATCCAGCCACCCATAGCCCAGGTGCCCAGCGCGATGCGCGAGACTATGAGCGAGGTGGTGGGGATATCAATTAGCTCGGACTCGATTCCGCGCAGCTGCGCCTGGGGGCTCGGTGACATCTGGAGTGCACTCCTCAGTGGTGATGGTCCAGAGCTTATACCCGGCGGGTTGCTGTGGGATGTCCGCGCTGTACGAATCGGTTACGGCTGAAACGATCGATCCCTGGCCCGACGGATCAATACAGAACTTCCACCGGCGAGCTGAACGAGTAACCCGTGCCACGTTCGGTCAGGATGACGCGGGGCTGGGAGGGGTCGGCTTCTATCTTGCGACGCAGGCGTAAGATCTGCACGTCGATGGAGCGGTCGTAGACTTCGTTGTCATACACGCGGCTCGCTTCGAGCAGCTGGTCACGTGTGAGAGTGCGCTGGGGGGCAGAGAGCAGCGCCGCGAGCAGATTAAATTCGCCCTTGGTCAAATCGATCGGTTTGCCGCTCTTGGTAAGCCGTCGGGTTCGGAGGTTAAGCTCGAAATCCATAAACCGGTACGCGCGCAGTTCGCGCTGCCTTGCCTCGGTCGGCGCAAGACCCTTAGTGCGCCGCAGGACCGTCCGAATGCGCGCCAGCAATTCGCGCGGGCTGAAGGGCTTAGTCAAATAGTCATCTGCGCCAAGCTCCAGACCCATAACCCGGTCGGCTTCATCGCGCACGCCGGTGAGCATGATGATCGGTATTGCCGACTTGCCGCGCAGTGCTCGAGCAATCGCCATGCCATCCTCGCCGGCAAGACGCAGATCCAAAATAACCAGATCGATGGCCTCCTCCTCGAGGATGGCCAGCATCTGCTGACCACTTGCACTGAGCGTGACCCGCAGCTCATTCTCGGTCAGGTATTCCTGCAACAGGTCGCGAATCTGCTGGTCGTCATCGACTACCAGGACATGGGGCTGGAGCGTCTCCGGCATAGTCTCAAACCTCCCTGGCCGTGCTCCCAAACTTAACACAGTATATTCGTGGATCGGCACGTGGGCGATTTTGCGGCTGCCTTGCAGCCGTCTTTGGCCAACGGGCATCAGCTCATCGTCCCCAGCGCGCGCGCAAGTGAGTCAGCAAGATCCCGCTGCCGCAGAGGCTTTCGCAGCACCTCGTTGATACCAATCGCGGCCGCCCGCTGGGTGAGCAGCGCGCCACCGTAGCCACTCATCAGGAGGATCGGAATGCTCGGAGCAAGCTGCCGTATCTCGCGTGCGAGCTCGGTGCCAACCAGATCTGGCATCGCCTCGTCGGTGAGCACGGCCTCAAAGCGCCTAGAATCAGCTCGGAACGCCTGCAGTGCCGCAGCACTCGAGTTGAATCCGGCCGGCTCGTAGCCGAGCTCCGCGAGCGTCTCCTCGGCCAGGGCTAACAGCGCCGGCTCGTCATCGACGATCATTACTACGGCCCCATGGCCGCGCGGCAGCTCACCAGGCTTTTCCTGGGAGGAGTCGGCCGTCTCGCCGGCAACAGGCAGCCAGATCTCGAAGGTGGTTCCCTGGCCCAATCTGCTGTCGATGTCTATCCCGCCACCAAGGTCAGTGACAATGCCGTGCACGACCGACAGACCAAGGCCGGTACCCTTGCCAACACCTTTGGTCGTAAAAAATGGATCAAATATCCGCTCCGACACTTCTGGCGGAATGCCGCCGCCCTCGTCGCTGACAGTGAGCCGGACATAGGAGCCCGGCGCAACGGGCCCGCGCGAGAGTAATCGAGTTTCATGCAGATCGATGCGCTCGAGCGCCACGCTCAGAACTCCGCCGTGCTCCATCGCATGCAGCGCGTTGGTGCACAAATTCATGACAACCTGATGCAGCTGCGTGGCGTCTCCGATCACCGCGGCGTTGCCCGCCAGCAGCCGCTGCTCGAGTCGGACACCGGCCGGCAGCGAGGCGGCGAGCAATTCGAGGGTTTCCTCAATGATCGACTGAACGTGAACGGGCGCACGCTCGCCGAGCCCGCTGCGGCTGAAACCCAGAATGCGATCCACAAGCGACTTGGCGCGCCCAGCCGCGTGCAGGATGTTGTCCAGATAGCGCCGCAACGCGCTGCCCTCGGCCGAATGCTGGTGCGCCATTTCGCCGTATCCCAAAATCGCGCCAAGAATGTTGTTGAAGTCATGTGCAATGCCGCCCGCGAGCGTACCGATCGCCTCCATCTTGTGGGATTGTCGCAGCTGCGCCTCCAGTGTCTCCTTATCCGCCTGGGCATGTTTTTCTGCTGTGATATCGATGGTAGAACCGACGAAACGGTAAGGCGTGCCGGCCGCGTTGCGCAGGCAGCGGCCACGCGAGAGCAGCCAGCGCCACTGGCCATCAGCTTGGCGCACGCGGTATTCGCACTCATAGCGCGGCGTAAGTCCTTTAAGATGATCCATGGCGGCCTTTTCGAAGCGCGCTATGTCATGGGGGTGAATAGCTACTTGTGCCCGCCATGCACTGCGCGTGGTGCTGAGACTGTCTGTGCTCAGACTCGCCCAAATCGTCATCTTTGGCGATAGGAATATACGGTCGCTGGCGAGGTCCCAGTCCCAATGCCCTTCATTGGCCCCTTCCATTGCAAGCGCGTAGCGCTCCTCGCTCTCCCGCAGCGCCTTCTCGCTGCTTTCCACGCGCAGCAGTTGCCGCAGCAGGGCGGCAATAGTGAGCATTCCTAGCAAGGAGACCAGGAACGTACGTATTCCAAGTCGAATGATCTGCTCCTGCCAGCCGTGCAAGGCAACGCTCTGCTGCCGTGTCACGGCGATGAGCAACGGGGTGTCGCGAACACGAGCCGCGACTACGAAATTGGGCGTGCCATCGACTGGATCAACAAGCGGCCTCATCGCGCGGCCTGAATCGGCGGCGATCGTCGGATAGGTGCGTCCGACGACTGCCGAGTCTGAGGGGACGCGAACCAGCAGGGCGCCGGAGTCCCGTAGCAGATCGATTGCAGAACCCTGTCCCAGGGCGACGTTGCGATAGACCTGCTGGAGCTCCTCCAGATCGACTACGGCGGCAGCGACGCCAAAAAAGGCGCCCCGAGCATCGTCCAGGCGCCGCGATAACACAATCGCTGCCCGGTTCTCGGTGCGCGTGGTGATCGGCTCGCTCATGAAGGCGCCGGGGACGGTGCGATCGCGCTGCGCGGTGAAATAGGAACGGTCGGCGACATCGTAGGGGATCGCAGGGCCGGTGGATCGATTACGCTGGACGCCCTGCGCATCGATAATTGCTAAGGCCCTGATCTGGCGAACTCCGGCAGCACGATTCGCCAGTACCTCATCAACATGCTCCGAGGACATCCGGATACCGTCATCGCGGTACCATCGCGCCGTATCCACCAGTAACAAATCGACGGCCTTGAAGGTCCACGCGGTCTGTTCCGCCAATGTCCGGGCCTCGTTGTCGAGCTCGCCTTCAGTGGCGTCGAGCGCGTTGCGGTACGCGCGCCAACCGTCATAAGCCGATGAGGCGGCGTACGCGAGGACTGCCAAGGCGCCGAGTCCGACGACCCCGCGCCGCAGTCGCCTGAAGCGGGCAGCGGCAGGGGAGGCTGGGGTGGGTTGACTCGAGTCGGACACTTGGTCCCTAACGGCTTGGGCTCGGTGGATCAATCATAGCGTGGACAGCCTTTAACAGGGTGTCACGCGTGAGCGGTTTGGCGATGACCTGGGCTACGCCGAGGCCCTGTGCTGTCGCTCCTACGGTCGACAGATCACCACGGAATTGTCCTGAAAGCGCGATTAGCGGGGCGCCCGGATGTACTGCCTGAATCGCCTGCAGCGGGTAGCGACCCATACGCTTGGGCATGGATATGCTGGCGATAACCAGATCGACCTTAGCCAAAGGCTTGATCGGGTGTGCGCTGCCGACTTCGACGTGAAAACCATCGTTACGCAGCCATTCCTGGAGCAGCGCACACATCAATTGATCTTCCTCATACAGAGCGATTGCTGACATTGCTTCGTCCCAAGAAGGCCGCGCCACCCAATCGGCTGGATGGTGCCGAGCGCGGTCTTGAGTCTGGGCTGCCGGATCTACTGGCTCATGTCGGCCGCCGCCCGAAGCATTACGACCGTAACATGGCGATCGGTGAAAAGACTCCGCGCTCGCGCAGCAACCGTACCGGCACATTGCTGGTGGACGCCCGGTCGACACTCCAAGGCGCGCGCAGGCAGCATTGATGAACTGCCACCCGCGGGCGCGAAGAAAGTGGGCCGATAGTCAGTCACGGCAGGATGGTCGGGCGAGGTGCGCCGTCGCGCGACTGACCTGCAGCGGGGGAATCCACCGCAGCGCCGGCGGCCAATGTCGCCATCGCCGGTCCGAGCGCTATGACGCCGGTCAGGAAATCGCGGCGGCTCGTATGATCGTCACGTGAAGACATAGGCAACATCCTCCCAGCGCGGCTGCGAATTCTTATTCCCGGCTTCGCCCTGGAGTCCGGTCCTGCGACCCGGCCAAGGCTACTCCTGCGCCAAATGCTGAATCAAGGTCCTGCGACAATGGCTTTTGACACCTTTGCGCGCGGTGAATCGCCGACGAAGGTAATCCGCCAGATGGAGTTTGAACCATCGTCGCTCACCAGTAACGACCCGTCGGGCGCTGTGGCGACGCCTACGGGGCGGCCCCATACCTGGCCGTTGGCAAGCACAAATCCGGTCAGGAAATCCTCGTAATCTCCCTCCGCGCGACCGATCTGGTGCAGCGGCACTCGGATCACTTCGTAGCCTGTGCGAACGGACTTGTTCCAGGATCCATGTTCGGAGGCAAAAATGTCTCCTTTGAATTCGGCGGGAAACTGCGCTCCCTGGTAGAAGGCAATCTGCAAAGGCGCGTTGTGAGGCTGGAGCAACACATCGGGTGAGATGACGCGCTGGCGCAATTCGGGGTGTTCGTTGGGGTGACGAGGGTCTTGGTGCGGTCCCATGTACCACCACGGCCAGCCGTAGAATCCATGCTTACGCACTGCAGTAATGTAGTCAGGCACGAGATTGTCCCCAAGACCGTCGCGTTCATTGACTGCACACCACAGCTGACCGGAGCGCGGCTCCACGGCTAGGCCCGACGGATTTCGAATGCCGGAGGCATAGACATGCTCATGCGAGCCGTCAGGATCAAAGGCCAGTATGTCGGCGCGATCGCGCTCCGCAGGACTCACATCAGGGTCATCGACGTTCGATGCGGAACCGACCCCAACGAACAGCCTCTTGCTGTCGGCCGACACAGCCAGGTCGCGCGTCCAGTGTCCGCTACCGTGAGGGAGGTTCAGCAGGTGTTGGGCCGTGTCGCTCGCCTCAAGATCACCGTTGCGGTACGGAAAGCGCACGACCGAGTCGGTATCCCCGACATAGAGCCACCTGGGATTTGGACCGGCCGGATAGAAGACCATGCCGTAGGGCCTGTTCAGGCCTGCCGCGAATACTCCGGTCTGTCTGGGCGTGCCGTCGGCAGCAATACCGCGGAACACGCGGATTCGGCCGCTGCCACTCTCGGCGACGAAGACATCGCCATTCGGTGCTACGCGGATGACGCGCGGTGTAGCAAGTCCTTGCGCATACAGCTGAACTTCAAAGCCCTTGGGAGCTCTGGGCCACGCGTCAGGTGGGCGGGCGACAATGCTTGGTGCGTTTCCGGACGAGACGGTTGCATAGGGTGCGGGCAGATCGCTGAGCGAGATTCTGTGCCCGGCGCCCGGAGATTCCAATCGGAAGTCCTCAAACGGTGCTGGCGGAAGCGGCGCAGCGATCGGTGTCGGTGGCACAGCGGCTTGCGCGATGCTTCTGTTGCCCCCGGAGCCCAGCGTCTGCAGATAGGCGACCAGTTGCCAGCGCTGCTGCTCGGGGAGCGAGGCCCACGAAGGCATCGCACCACTGACGGACCCCTTGGTGATGAACCAAAAGACCTCGCCGCTGCGCGCGCGCTGAACCGGACCCTGCGCCAGTCCCGGAATATTGCCGCTACCTTGCGCACCGGGGCCATGACAGGCCGCGCAGTAACTGGCATACAACTGGCCGCCGGTCTGGGCTGCCGTCGCCGGGTCGCCAAATGGGCTCTTGAGCTCGGCCACGGAGGCGGGGGCGTTGTGAAAGCTCGGCGGATTGGTTCGGCCCACCGGCGATAGCAGTAAGCTCACCGTGCCGCTGGCGAACATGAAAAGCGCCGGAAGTCCGGTGATTAGGCTCGTTCTTCCAAGAGCCGCGCCGAGGAAGCCGCTGGTGTATCCATATCGGGCCACTGCTGCCGCGACCGCATTCCAAGATCGGGCTAGGCGCAAGATTGCTGCCCGTGCACAACCACAAAACACTCGCGAATCCGCCATATCCCTCTCCGAGCGCGTCGCCAATGTTGGCGATGTCGGTCACTCTATGCGCGGTCGGCTACTGGCAAATTTCCTTCGGGACCGATTACATTTCGATTGCAACAAATATGAGATTGACCCGCGCCTGCCGTAGTGTCGAAGTGCGGCCTCAGGTTGACCGGCTGCCGACCGTACCCGAGCTAGCGTTGACTGCGGTGTGTGATTCCAGGTCGCCTAGAGTGGAGTGATCAGTGCGAGCCCCTGGCAGTTTGGGGCAATGTGTTGCCGCGAGCGGGCACGTGCAGCCCGCCTTGCGCAGCCTGCTTTGGCATACCGGCCCAACGGAATTCTACGCCGGGTCGGTTTTCTCTGGCAGCGCTACTCGGCTATCGGCGGACGACGTAGACCTTGGATATCACCGCTCGTACCAACGGCCGCGCAGGGTTCGCAAAGTAATTGAATCTGCCTTCCTCACCTGCAATAAGCCGCTGTCCTCGCCTGAAAGGGGAGGCGGCGGTGAACTCGGATGACTTGTGCGCGTCCGTAATCGGTGTGAATTGTGCGCTACTAGGGCGCCGATGTTTGTAGCGTTCGATCGATCGGCGGAACGAGCCGGCATCAGGGATTAATCACTCGATATGCAAGTCGTCGTCAGCGCGCTGTCACCATCAGCTTTGCGCAGTGGGACCGCCGACGTGACGCCTCAGCAATCTTGGTTTCCGCTCTCTTCCCTACCGCTGCTCAAGAGCGCTCGCGCCTTGAATTAACCGAACCATTTCATGCAGTTCATCCCAGCCGGCATCCGACACCGCGCAATTGTCCAGATCGCCTGCCTTCCAGCAGGCCAGATGATAGCCATTACGCGTTACTGTAGCGGGCAACGACTGGCGGTTGTCAGCCCAGGTGAATACGTTGATGACATGCGCACCGTGCTGATAGACCACAACAGCCGCACGCTGGTGCTCGAGGTAATCGACCCGGCCGCCAACAAGTTTGTAGCCTTGGGCTTCGAAGTCTGCAACAGACGGTGAAACATCCGTGTGACCCGCAAACCACGGCTTCACGGTATGCCTGTCGGTGGACACAATGTCGATCAGATGTGATGACATGAGCGAGTTCACGTGGGCGCCCAGCAGTTCGTCCACCACAGTGCTCGTAACTGGTGGCACCAGCAGTACAAAGGCTAGCGCAGCTGCGGCTGCGGCCGCGCCGAGACCGCTGGCCGCGCCCATCCAGTACGAGCGAAGGTGCCAGAAGCTGGGTGTACGACGTGGTGGTTCCGCTAGGCGCTTCTCCTGATCGAGGGTCCGCATGATCTGCGCACGAAGTGTGGCTGGAGTCTGGGTGTAGGGCAGCTCGCGACGCAGTGCGCTGTGCAGCTCGAGCAACTCTCGGTGCAGCAGGCGACACTCGGCACAATTCTCCAGATGCTGCTCAATCGCTGCCGAGGCCATGGCATCGGCCTCGCCATCGACATAGGCCTGCACCTGCAGGGATTCAGCGCACGACACTCGCGGCTCCTTCGACCTGTTGCAGCCAACGTTTTTTCAGCAGCGCGCGCGCGCGCGCCAGCCGAGACATGACGGTCCCCAGCGGTATATTCACAACAGTGGCAATCCCACGGTAATCCATGTCCTCAACTTCCCTCAGGATCAGAACTTCCCGATACTCCTCAGGCAGCGCGGCGACGAGTCGCTCCAGCGTGCGTGCCTCGTCCTGGCGTATCGAGGCATTTTCCGGGTTGGGTTCAGGCGCGATCAGGGCTTGGCTATCCAGCGGATCCTGCTCCTCCGGCAGCGGCACCTGCGCTCGGCGCTGCTCGCGCTTCTGGGTGGTCGAATGGCAGTTCCTGACAATGGTCAGCAGCCACGCCTTGGCATCGGACCCCCGCAGACCGTCAAAACTCCGGTAGGCGCGCAACATAGCCTCCTGCACGCAGTCATCCGCGCTCTCAGGCGAGCGGGCGAGCCACCGGGCGAACCGGTAGGCATCGTCCAGATACGGCAAGATCAGGGTCTCAAACCGCTGGCGCCTGTCATCCATGCATCAGCCTGCGCCCATCAGTCACTGCACCCGACCTACTCTTACGTGAGATAGAGGACTCTCGGTGCGTGCGTTTTATTCCCAGCATCAAGAAAAGGCCTTGGAACAGCCGGTTGCCGGGCTCGCAACCGCGCCGGAGGGCAGTCTGGCAGCCCATACCGCGGGCGTCTAGCGGTTGCTGGCGGTGAGCGCCACCACGGACGGGTGGCGCCTTTCACCGCAACGTTGCTCCGGTACCTTGAAGCGCAGGATTCCCTGCTGCGCTGGGCTCAGGGAGAGAGGTTTTCCTGCTCCTGGCGCTTCCGCCACATCTCCACAGCCGGCCGCCGAATCAGGTACAGACCCGCATCGGTGAGCAGGAACGTCGTGCCGGTGTCCTGCTTGGTAAGTTCCTCGCGCACTTGCTTAACATCAATCACTTGACCTGCAGCACCGAAGAGTGCCGCATCGACCACTTGGTAGTCGCGAGCCGCTTCCCCATTCGCAGTGGTGTCGCTGGCTACGGCGAATCCGCCGGCCCCGAGGTCCGTGACCGGCCCTGTCAAGCTCAGTCCCGGAACGCTCCTGAGGCGTGGCAGCGTGGGTTGCTGCAGATCCAGTACAGCCTCGCCCTTACCCTCGCGAAAGCGGACGAGCTCTGAGTGGTGATCTACGGGAGCCACAAAATCGAATGCTGCAGCAGCCTCAAGCTGCACTGAACCTTGGCTGCGGACGCGACTGGGGTCAGTCACATCAAGAATGGCCATCCGCGCGCCTCGATCCTGCTCAATATAGAGGAAGGTGTTCGCGCCGACATCCTGAAGCAACATTGCTTCACCAGCCTGGCGGGCGGATTCAGGAAGATCTGCCGGCGCAACCAAGGCTAAGTTGCCTGCGGGGTTAGCGAACGCGGCCGGAGCTGCAATGACTCCACATGCCGCAGCTGCCAGTGCTAGTCGACGCATGGGCGACGGCTTGTCTTGTCTTGCATTCATATTCATGACGCATCTTCTCATAGTAACGGTTAAAGGCCAAAACAGTGTCCATCTCTCGAGCCTGCATCGCGCAGATCAAGAGTTCATTTACGCTGCTGGCCCATAGGACTCTGGCTCTTGCGCTTTTATTCCCACCGCTTGATCAATGAGCCGCCGCTGAGCTCACGTGATTCTCGATGTCAGAGGCGCATGCGAACATGCGCATTACACTCGGGGCCGGATCCATGCCTGCTGTCAGTGCGAGCCCAGAGTGGGCCGGCACCACCGATCGTAACCACGGAGTATTTGATCGCCTCGATTGAGAACATCGATCGGGCGCGGCGCCCCTCAGGCGTAGCCGCCTGATAAATGCTGCCTCTCTGGTGTGATTTCAATATTCCGCAAAGTGGCAGCTGTAAGGCTCTAAGGCCCTCATAGGCCCGCTTCCAGTCACCCACCTCCTTAGTGTCGTGAGTAGTTGTTACGAGTCACGGCAACCCGACGGTCGGCGGAGCTCTGAGGGGTGATCGGCTCTGGCATTGGTTGCGGGTCAGAGTGGCGGGCGGCGGCAGAATTAGTAGAAGTTGGGAATAAAACCGATCTGTAAGCAGTCCTCTTGCTGGAACCCGCCACTGAAGGAGACGGACATGTCGGACGAGAAACTGCTGCAATCGCGTCGCAATGCCCTCAAATGCATGGCCTATGGCGGTGCAGGGACGCTATTTGTGCTGGCCGGAGGAGTACTTACACCGGTCAACCTCGCAACGGCGGGCGATTACGGCAAGGGCGGCACGAAAGAGGGTAAACCGTTATTCGTTCAGATCAGCGATACCCACATCGGCTTTAGCAAGGAAGCCAACCCGGATGTTGCTGGCTCCCTGACACAGACCATAGATCTGGTGAACGGGATGGCCGAACAGCCCGCGCTGATTATCCACACGGGCGATATCACCCATTTGTCGAAACCCGCCGAATTCGACCTGGCGCAGCAGCTGCTCTCGGGGCTCCGCACGAGCGAGCTGCACACGGTGCCGGGCGAGCACGACACCACCGACCCAACGGTCACCGAGTATTTTAATCGCTTCGGTAAGGCTTCGAACAACAAGGGCTATTACAGCTTTGATCACGCCGGCGTTCATTTCATCGCGCTGATCAATGTTCTGGAGTTCAAAGCGGGGGGCCTCGGCACCCTCGGCCCCGAACAGCTCGCCTGGGTGGCGGCCGATCTTCAAGGGCGCTCCTCCAGCACGCCGATTGTGGTCTTTGCGCACATGCCCCTATGGACCATCTATGAACTCTGGGGCTGGGGCACGGGTGACGCAGATCAGTTGATGAGCCAGCTACGGCGCTTTGGCTCAGTGACCGTGTTGAACGGACACATACACCAAATCGTGCAGAAGGTCGAAGGGAACGTGACGTTTCATACGGCACGCTCAACCTCTTATCCGCAACCGGCGCCCGGAGAAGGCCCGGGACCTGGGCCGCTCAAGGTTGCGCCCGAACTGCTGCCCAAGATGCTGGGCATCACCAGCGTCAGCGTCCAGCCCCATCCGCGGGTATTGACCCTCGCCGATACGGCACTCGCCTAAGAGGGACACGACGTTGATTGCCAGAAACATTACAACACCCTTGGCCCTGCTCGCCTTGGCAGCGGTGGGATTCGTAGCCGTATGGCCCCCGACCATGGCCTGGGCTGCGGCAGAGACCCAGACGTTCATTAAGGATTTTAGCTTCGCGCCACTCACCGTAAAAGTCGGAACCACGGTCACATGGGTCAATAAGGATGACGAGCCGCACAGTGTGGTCAGCGATACCGGGCTATTCCGTTCAAGCGGCCTCGATACTAATGAGAGCTTCTCGTACTGGTTTGACAAGCCTGGCTCCTACCAGATCCATTGTTCCATCCATCCCAGAATGGTCGCGACCGTTGTGGCCGAATAACGCTCATGGTTGCTATGAAACACCTCGCTCTGGCCTTCGCTGGCATCCTGGTGGTCCTGGCGTTCGCCGCGGCGGCATTCATCTACTCGGGACTTTACGACATCGGTGCCGATGACCATCACACGAGACCGGTATTGGCGCTGATCGAAGCGCTGCGTGATTGCTCGATCGGCGCGCGCGCCCAGTCGATCAAGGTACCGGGCCTCGAGGATCCGGGGCAGATTGCTGCCGGCGCGGCCCGCTATGCGAAGTCGTGCGTCGGTTGCCACCTTGCGCCCGGAGTGAGCAAGTCAGAGCTTCGCTCAGGACTTTACCCGCACCCGCCCAGCTTGGCGCAGGAGGATCTCCTTGACCCACGCAAAGCGTTCTGGACGATTAAACACGGCATAAAAATGAGCGCGATGCCGGCCTGGGGAAAGAGCCTGGATGACGGCGCTATCTGGGAACTGGTCGCGTTCGTGCGCAAGCTGCCAAACATGTCAGCAGACGCTTATGAGCAGCTCGCGAGCGCCAGCACAAAGTGAATCCCCTTGAGGTGCGCCGGCATGCGCAAGTAATGCTTAGCGTTGAGGGTACAGCTCGTAGCTCCACGCAGGGCAATTCGAATCGCCGCGCGACATCTCAGCTGAGCTTAATTGTAGAGAAGCGAGCCGCTGTGCCCGCTTACGCTCTAGGGAAGCTCTGCACAGCCAGCTGTGCGAGCAGAATTTGAGACAAAATGACGCCAAAAGTCATGGCAAAGTGTGCTGCGAGGAGCTCTGGGGCCCGTTTTGGCCTTGTTTTGCGCTCTTCCTGGCCCATTGGGCGATCACAAGGCGCAACTCCACTGCGCTGGCAACAGTCGCCGGCGCAGCAGATACAGGTTCGAGAGCGCAAAGGCGGTGTGCAGCCGTGCCGTGTTCTTCGCCAGCCCGCGATGGCGAACCTTGGTGAACCCCCACAAGTGCTTGATCACATGGAAGGGGTGTTCAACGCGGGCCCGGGCTGCGGAGCGGCGGCGGTTAATGAATCGCTGGTAGTCGTTCAGCGGCTTGCTGGAAGGGCGTCGGTTGACCCGGTAGCGTATGCCCTTGGCCTGGGCACTCTGTCGATGCGACTCGTTCCAGTACGCCTGGTCGCCGAACACCTCGCGCTCGGCTCCGTGCAGGAGCTTGTGCATCTGGGTGCCATCGGCCGTGTTCGCCGCCGTGGTGCACAGGCTGTGGACGATGCCGCGCCGGTCGGTGCCGATATGGGCCTTCATGCCAAAGTACAGGTTCTTGCCCTTGCGGGTCTGATGCATCTCCGGATCGCGCTTGCCCTCAGCGTTCTTGGTCGAGGGCGGCGCGGCAATGATGGGGGGCATCCACAATGGTGCCGCTCTTGAGCAGCAGCCGCTTCTCCTCCAGCAAGGATCGGATCTCGGCAAAGATCTGCTCGGTGAGCTTGTGCTGTTCCAGCAAATGGCGAAAGCGCAGGATCGTCGACTCGTCGGGAATGTCATGGCCCTGCAGCTCAATGCCGGCGAAGCGGCGCATCGACTCGATGTCGTACAAGGAGTCTTCGGCTTGCGGATCCGAGAGGTTGAACCAGTTCTGCATGCAGTAGATCCGCAGCATCTGCTCCATCGGCTTCGGCTGCGTCCCGTTCCCCGCCTTCGGGTAATGCGGCTCAATCAGCGCCAAGAGCCGGCTCCAGGGAATCACCGCATCCATCTCGGCCAGAAACCGCTCACGGCGCGTGACTTTGCCCTTGTTCTGCCAGGCCATCGAGGCAAATGTGGTCTGCTGCATCGCTCGATCCGCTCCACCGCTAATGCTTACTGCACGCATTATCGGTCATCCACGACTACCTGTGCAGAGCTTCCCTAGGAGGGCCGGCACCTTTGCGGAGCGTCGGCCTTGGGGACTCATTATATGCACCGTCCGCGCGGCCACTGTGGGCCCGGAGGCGAGTTAACGATCGAGTGTGATCCACCACGCCTGCGATCTGCCGGGGGCTTTGCGCCCTGGCCGGCACTCTTGTGCCGGCTGCCGGCTCAATTGTCTGAACTGACAGCGCCCACGGTGCAGCCGCCGCCCCGTTTAGGCCTGCCGCCCGGTTATCGCTTGCGTATTCATTGCGGTATGGCGGAACTCACCAGACTTGCAACACTCAGCGCAGAGGCGTTCACGCCCGTGACACCCTTGACTCGGGCAACAAGTTCCTTGACGTGATCCAAGGTGGTTTGATCCGGCACGGTGCCGCTAAGCGCGACAACCCCATGGTCAGTGCTTACTTCAATAGCGGCGCCTTTGTTGGAGTCGTCACGTGAAATCTCAGACTTCACATCGATTGTAATCTGCTGATCCGAAGCGGCGTAGTCCGAGCCGCCATTCGGCTTTGACGCATCGGCGGGCGAGTCGCCAGTTGCGGGTGCGACATTGGCTTCATGATCATCGCTATCGCCGGCAGCTGGTGCGACTACCGCTACAGACGCCGAGTCTGTAGACGCGGCACCCGCGCCTCCCTCCTTCGTGCCAACGTCAGCCGCGGCAAGTGAAGGCGTGACCGGCCTGTTGTGCGGCTGAATGGGAGTGGGCCTGGATTTGGCCACCATCGGGGCGGAGGCCCTGTCCCTGCTGGCAACGCTATCGGCTGGCGCTGGCTGCGAAGGGACTTCGGCGCTCTCGTTGACTTGTGATGGCGGGGGGGGTGTCTGCTCAGTCGTTGGCGGCGGCGGAGGCGGCTGCTGCGCAACCGCGGGAGCCGCATGGTGTCGGAACGCGAATACCGCGACACCGATAGCGACGGCCGCCGCCATGATGCCGGCGACGACAATCTTTCGATTGGTTTCGTTGTTCATAACAAGGTTACTCCATTGCTCTATTAATATCGGCAACGCCAGCTCTTACCGCCCGTAGCGGCCAGCGCACTCATTGGCAGGTGCGCCGCATCAGAGTCGAATGAACAAAACATGGCAAATCGCAAACTCACTGACGCCAACGCGCGAATTCCTTACAATCCCTAAGATAATTCGCTTGAGTACCAGTGAACTAAAACGGCGGGCGCCCGTATGTAGGCCTAACCACCGTGTGACCACGGGTTAGCGCCTACGCGGCGTGAATAAGCCGGATTCGAGGCCCCTGCGCTGACTTGCGGTCGCCGATTGGTAAAATACATGCGGCGGTCAGCAGGGCAATCGGGTGCAGCGAAGTCAAGGAGTGCTGCATCGCGGCGACCGCCGAAAATCTCATCAGTACCAAACGTGAGAGAAAGTGGCGCGTTTCTTGCGTCGAACTTCAGGCAAGAACACCGCCCATGCGGGCCGGGGCCTCACTTTGCATTGATTTCATTCCGGGTTCGCAGGGATACCCGTGATAAGCGCTTGCCTTCGAATCCTTCAGTCACGCCACGTTGCGGGCAATCAGGACGACGTTCGCGCCTCCAAAGGCAAACGAATTCGATATCACCGATTAAAGCTTTACCCCTGAGCGGGCAGTGCCCGCGACGTAATCCAGGCCGCAGCTCGCCTCAGCCTCATCCAGGTGCATCGTCGGTGGTATAACCCCACGCTCCATGGCGGCGATGGCGATCACAAACTCCAGGGCGCCAGCTGCGCCGAGGAGGTGCCCATGCATGGATTTAGTCGAACTGACTGGCGACACGCAGGCCCTAGGCCCGAAAACCTCCTTAAGCGCCGTGGTCTCGACAGTGTCGTTCTGCAAGGTGCCCGTGCCATGCGCGTTGACGTAGTCAATCTGATGGGGTTGCATGGCCGCCGAGCGCAGGGCCGCCCGTATTGCGCGAGCCTGCAGATCGCGCACCAGTCGAGTTGAGAATCAACCTCGGGGCTCTGCGCTCTTGAATTCGAGTGCGCCCATGGTTCCTGCAGTGTTGGTTGGCGTACAGATCAGGGCTCGCCGCCAGCGCATTCTCACGTTTGCATCATATGCATTAACGACAGCCTGCGACGTCACTGGAAGCACGCCGGTGTGGCGCTTCCAGTGCCAGGTCGTGCGCAAGACTGAAGATGCGATTACACAAACAGGGAATCGGTAACATTGATGTGCGCCTGACTCTTGCTCTACAGCCTGCGGCTTGGTGCAGAAGGCCCCAAGGGAGCGCGTCCAAATCACGAACACTCGGCCGGGAGGCACGCATGAACACTCATTCTCTGATCGTTGAGTCGATAGTGAGGGCCCACAGCTCCGGCCAATCGGTTGCCAAGTTCCAGGACGTGGCCGAAGGGCAGCCACTATTCAAGTCTCTCAACGATGCGTTGAGCGCGGAGCTTGTCTGTTCGCTTCGTAAACGCAATAGGCAGGAATTCGCACCGGAATCCGCAGACAGAGGCGGGACCGAGACCGTTGGAGTTCGCCTCCGCGCAGACTTTGAACTTGCAGACCGATTGGCGGAGCGCATTACCGAACTGGGTGGTTATCCGGAGCTGGCCCTTGAGAAACTGGGGGTTACCGACCACGGTGAGCTGGGGAATCACATATCGATGAGCGAGAGGATCTATGGCGATCTGGTCGGTGAACGAGCGGCGGCGGTTACGCAACGAAGACTGTTGATACGACTCCACAACAGTGACCCGCAAACCAGCGCACTGTTGCGCGGGCTTCTAGTGCAGAGTGAGGCTCATGTGAATTACTTGTCCGAGCTGCGCCTGTCACAACAAGAATGGGTGGATCACGACAAGTGTTGTCTTTCCTAATTTCCGGTGCCGACAGCCGCACTGGCGGTCTGTCAGCCAAAGAGCGGGCTCCAAGCATGGAGATGAGCACTTGACCGACGCCTGCCATAATCCGAGAAGCAACCATTTGCTGGACTCGCTTCCGCGTGAGCAATGGGAGCGCTGGCGTTTATCGCTCGAATACGTCGACATGCCACTGGGGCAGGTTCTTTACGAGCCCGGGGACACGCTCCCGCACGTTTACTTTCCCACCACCGCCATTGTGTCGCTTCTGTATGCCATGAAGAATGGTGAATCTGCCGAGATAGCTATCGTTGGAAACGAAGGCGTGGTCGGCGTGTCGCTGTTCATGGGCGGCGGATCGACCTCCAGCCGGGCGCTGGTGCAAAGTGCGGGCGGCGCCTATCGGCTGAGCGCAGAACTTATGAAACAGGAGTTCGATCGAGCCGGTCCGGTGCTGCATCTGCTCCTTCGCTATACGCAGGCGTTGATGACGCAAATGGTTCAGACCGCGGCCTGTAACAAGCACCACTCGCTTGATCAGCAGCTATGCCGCTGGTTGTTGCTTAGTTTGGATCGTCTGCAAGGTACCGAGATGCTCATGACGGAAAAACTCATAGCTCATATGCTCGGTGTAACCATCGAAGTTGCGGTTCAAGGCGCGATGAAGCTACAGGAGGCCGGATTGATTGACTATAAAGACGGTCGGATTGCGGTCCTGGACCGAGCGGCGCTTGAGAGGCGCTCCTGTGAGTGCTATGCCGTTGTCAAACAAGAGTATGACCGGCTACTGCCATTTCAGTTAGCTGCCTAAGGGCGGCGGATCATCGCTGACGGAGGTGCCGCACAAGCTCGAGCGTACTTTTCGATACCGGTAAAAGGCATTGCTGCGCGCGCAGCGACGGCCTGCGCAAGCTCACGTCGTCAGCCGTGAAAGTAGGGCGGTCAGCATTGGATGTCGCGGCGGCCGGAGTTGCACTAGCGCCGACGCAAGTGACGGCTTGATTGGCATTATGTGGAGCTCGCGATAGTTCCGGTCACTGCACGTCCGAAGGCTGCCTTCTTGATGACAACGTTGAAGGCCTTCCAGTCGTGACGGCCTCTTAGCACCGAAACGAACCGTTTTATGTGTCTTGCATTGGGAGTCAATGATAATTGGCGTGCCAACGCAGGTATGCCCTGTCGCTGCGTTGCGGCGGTTGAAACATACTATTGTGCAGCTACTACGCGATCGCGTCCTTCGCCCTTGGCGCGATATAGCGCCGCATCGAGGCGCGCAATGAAGGAGTCGCGGTCCTCCGCCCCGGCGAGCTCCGCAGCACCAAAACTTGCGGTTACCGGCCTCCCCAGCGCCTCGATGTTGCGCGCCGCGAGGGCACATCGAAACTGCTCAGCTTTGAGAGTGGCTTGAGCGAGAGAGGTGTGTGGCAGCAGAATGACGAACTCTTCCCCGCCGAAGCGGGCTACGACGTCTGTGCTCCGGGTCTGCGAATTCAACAATTGGCCAATGTCAGCCAACACCTGGTCTCCAACCCCATGCCCATGCTCGTCGTTGACACGCTTGAAATAGTCGATATCGGCCATCACAGCGCTCAGCGGGCCATCGCTGCGGCGAGCGCGATTGATTTCAATCTCTAGGGCCTGCTCTAATCTGCGTCGATTGCCAACGCCCGTAAGAGCATCTGTCAATGAGTCCTCGAGGAACTTGTCCTGACTGCGCGTCAGCGCGCTGTTGGCCTGGATCAACCTACGCTGAGAAACGGCGGACTCCCGATTCAGATTCAATATCGCATCGGCAAGGGTCTCGAGCTCGGCGATATCGTACTCCGCAATGATGCGAAGTCCGGTATCGGTTCGCCACGCGCGCCCACGCAATGTACGTGATTCTCCCGCGTAGTCACCGATCGTCAAGAGACCGTCATAGCAGCTGGCCTTATTGCTTCTGACTGCAGCCATCAGGGCCGTGAGATTTGGCTGAATAAAATAGCGCGTAACTTTGGTGTTAATGTGCGAGGGGGCCGATCCGCCAAGCAGGCGCAGGAAACCGGCGTTCGCCTCCAGCAACACACCATTGCTATCAATAACGGCGGCAACCACCGTGAGGAGAGACTCCAATTCGAGATCAAGGGACTTCAACCGAAGCTCGCATTTTGAGCGAGCTTTGTGCCGGCATATACAGCCCCTCTCGCATCGGGGCTCCAGTCGTCGGCGCCC
>Ga0302320_10009099_pt1 | contig 21414 bp, 17 predicted proteins | sample Bog_T0_3_FD_202130 | JGI IMG/M metagenome (GOLD analysis project Ga0302320, IMG submission 202130) | Peat permafrost microbial communities from Stordalen Mire near Abisko, Sweden - Bog_T0_3 | ecosystem: Environmental > Terrestrial > Soil > Wetlands > Peat | place: Sweden: Abisko, Stordalen Mire...
CAGTGGCGCGGGCGGCGGCGTGGGTTTGGTGCAACCGGCCATTCCGCCGATCAGCAGTCCAGAAAAGAGGATGACATGTTTCACCCTGCCATTCTGCCGCAGACTGCGGCATTTTTCAATCAGAACTACGAAGTGGGCGGTGAAACCGGTAAAATCGAAAGGACCGGTCGCGCGCCCCGCGCGGTGAACGCGTCAATCCGCACTGCGCCGGCAACCAGGATCGGCAAATGGCCCCTGCCAACCCTGGAAGGATGGGCAACCACGCCGATTTCTTCGAACTGGCTGGCCACCCCACCCAAGTTACTTTGCGGTCACCCCCCCGCCCCAATCGCCGGCCGGGAAAAAGATTGAACTTCGCCCGCCATTCCGGTGTCATTTCACCCAACAGTCATGGCGGGGAAATCAAATAACGGAAGAATCTTGTCTCCGGGGCCTCCGGAGGCGGCCATTATATAATACAAATGACCAGTGACGACATGGCTTTGGTCCAGGTGTATGCGGCCGAACAATCTGAGGGGGCGTTTGCCACCCTCGTGGCCCGCCATGTCGGATTGGTGCATTCGGCGGCCTTGCGCCAGTTGCGCGACGAGCACCTGGCGCAGGACGTCACGCAGGCCGTGTTTGTCATCCTTGCGCGCAAGGCCGGTTCGCTGGCTCCGGACACCGTGCTGCCCGGCTGGCTCTACCGCACCACGTTGTTCGCCTGCGCCGATGTCCGCCGCCGTGAAACGCGCCGTCAACAACGTGAACAGGAGGCCCTGATGGAAGCCAGCATCGAAACCAGCGACACCCAGACCGTGTGGACGAAACTCGCGCCGCTGCTCGAAGACGCCATGGCCCGTTTGCGGGGCCGCGACCGCGACGCGCTGGTGCTGCGCTTTTTCGAAAACAAGTCCATGAAGGAAATCGCCGACACGCTTGGGCTGGAGGAGCGCACCGCGCAAAAGCGCGTCCAGCGGGCGCTGGAAAAACTGCGCGGCTCCTTTGCGCGCCGGGGCATCACCTTTAGTGCCGCGCTCATTTCCAGCGCCATCGCGGCCCATTCGGTCAACGCCGCGCCGGCTTCCGTGAGCGCCCTGGCCGCCGCCGCCAGTCGCGATGCCGCGGCCTCCACCAATGTCATCATTCGCGGCGCGCTCAAAGCCCTGGTTTGGGCCCGGCTGAAATTCGTCCTGTCCGCCGGCGCGGCTGCGCTGGTGGTGGGAGCCGCCGCCCTGGTGCTCACGCAAGGGCCGCCCAGGGCCGCCGCCGCGCCGGCCAGAGATCCGGCCGCCCTGATGCCGGCCACGCCCGGCCCGACGGCGCTGATCGTGGTCGGCCTGCTGGCCAGTGACGCGCCCGAGCCGATTGAGGCGCTCGCGGCGCAAACCAAAAACAATCTGGTCGCCCGCGGCTGGGCCGCGGATCACGTCGCGATCCTTTCCGGCCAGGTCACGCGGGAGCAAATTCTGCAACAGCTCCGCCGGCTGGCCGGTGCCACGCGCGATGAATTCTGGCTCGTGCTGCTGGGGCAATGCGGCCGGGCGCAGGGCGGCGGGCCGGCGTTTCAAGTGGCCGGGCCGCGCCTGACCGCGCCGGATTTGAAGGCGGCGCTCGACGCGATTCCCGGCCGCCAGTTTGTCTTTATCGGCACCGGCAATGCCGGCGGTTTTCTGCCGCCGCTGCGCGACGGCCGGCGCACGGTGCTGGCCGCCACGCAGGCCGAAGGCGAGCCGGACCAGCCGAGGTTTTTGCCGGCGTGGGTCCGGGAGTTTGCCGCCACGCCCAGGGCGGCACCCGCCGAAATCGCCGCCCGGGCCGCCGCCGACGTGGGCGAGCAATGCAAACAGGGCAACCTGGCCCAATCCGAGCACGCGCAACTGGCCGACCCCGCCACCGGGATGATTTTGGACGCGCCCTTCGGCGTGCCCCCCGCCACCAACCCACCCGCTGTGAAATAACATGAACGCCACGCTGATTCCCAAGCCCGACATCGTCACCGCCGCCGACGTGGAACTGCTCCGCGCCGTGCCGGCGCGCTACCGCCAGCTGGCCGACGCCCTTGGCCGCCGCATCATAGGCCAGGACGAAATCATCCGCGACCTCTTTGTGGCGCTGGCCGTGCAAGGCCATGTCTTGATGACCGGCGTGCCCGGCCTGGCCAAAACGCTGCTCATCCGCAGCCTGGCCGAGCTGCTGGACCTGCCGTTCCAGCGCATCCAATTCACGCCCGACCTGATGCCCAGCGACATCACGGGCACGGAAATCCTCGAGGAAAGCGAGGATGGCCGGCGCCAGTTCCGGTTCGTGCGCGGCCCGGTTTTCGCCAGTCTGATTCTCGCCGATGAAATCAACCGCACGCCGCCCAAGACGCAGGCGGCGCTGCTGGAAGCCATGCAGGAGCGCCGGGTCACGGTCGCCGGTCGCAGCTACGATTTGCCGTCGCCGTTCTTCGTCATGGCCACGCAAAACCCCATCGAACAGGAGGGCACCTATCCGCTGCCCGAGGCCCAGCTGGACCGCTTCATGTTCAACCTGCGCGTGAATTATCCGTCGCACGCCGACGAGGTGCAGATATTGCTCAGCACGACGGGCGACGAGGCGGCACCGCTGGAAAAAATCTGGACCGGGGCGGAATTGCTGGCGTTGCAGCGCGCCGCGCGGCAGGTGCCCGTGCCGGAAACGGTGGCGCATTACGCCGTGGCGCTGGTGCAGGCGACGCGGCCCGAAACCCGCCCCGCCCCGGATTTCATCCAGCGCTACGTCCACTGGGGTGCCGGTCCGCGGGCGTCGCAATATCTCGCGCTGGCCGGCAAGGTGTTTGCCGTGCTCGACGGCCGGTTCAACGTCGCCCGCGAGGACATCCAACGCGCCGCGAAACTGGTGTTGCGCCACCGGCTCATCACCAACTACCGCGCCGAGGCGGACCAGCAAACCGTGGACGCGTTGATTGACCGGCTGTTGGAAACGGTGAAATAGCATGACCGCCGCCCCGCCGCCATTGCCCCGCGCGCCGCGCCGCGCGCCGCCGCTCGACCTGCCGTTGCTGGCCGACCTGCCGTCGCTCGCGTTGCGTTCGCGCTGCCTGGTGGATGGATTCCTCGGCGGCCGCCATCGGAGTCCGCAGAAAGGGTCGTCCGTCGAGTTCGCCGAGTATCGGGACTACCAGCTCGGCGACGACTTGCGCCGCGTGGACTGGCGGCTGTTCGCCCGCAGCGACCGCCTGCACGTCAAGCAATACGAGGAGGAGGCGCAACTCCGCGTCTTCACCGTGCTCGACGCCAGCGCCTCAATGGATTTCAGCTCGCGCCGCGGCGCGCTCAACAAACTGGACTACGCCCGGCTCGCGCTGGCCGGCATCGCCACGCTGGCGTATCGCCAGGGCGATGCTTTCGGCCTGGGCGTGGCGGGGGCGGACCTGGCGGATTTTCTCCGCGCGCGCTCCACCTCGCCGCACTGGCACACGTTCATCGGCCGGCTGGAAAATTTCCGGCCGCAACGCCAGACCGCCCTGGCGCGAGTGCTTGAAGCGCTCGCGGAACTCATTCCGCCGCGTTCGCTGGTCGTTATCGCCAGTGATTTTTACGAGGAGCCGCCCGCGCTGGCAGCCGCGTTGAGCCGCCTGCGTTACGACGGTCACGACCTCATTGGCCTGCAGGTGCTGGATCCGATGGAATTGGACTTTGATCTGGACCAAACCGGTATCTGGCTGGATGCCGAGACGGGGGCGCGGCAGGATTTGGACGCGGCGGCGGTGCGCGCGGGCTATTTGCAACGCTTCGGCCAATTCTGCGCCGGACTGGCAGAACAGTTCCGCGCGGCCGGCGGCGATTGGGTGCAGCTGCGCACCGACCAACCGCCCATCGCGGCCCTGGCGGCCTATGTGGCGGCGAGAAGGGAGCGGCGGCGATGAAAGGATTCCGGCGCTCATGAACTGGCTTTTTCCAGGTTTCCTGGCCGGCGCGGCCCTCATCGGGCTGCCGGTGGTGCTCCATTTGCTGCGGCGCAAACCGCGCGCCACGGTGCGGTTTCCGACGCTGCGTTTCCTGGGCGAATCCGCCTGGCGCGACACGCGGCGGAACCGGTTGCTGCGCTGGCTGACGCTGCTGCTGCGCTGCCTCGCCATCGCGCTGCTCTGCGCCGCGTTCGCCCGCCCGTTCTGGGGCAGGACGCCGTCGGCCACGCGGCGCGCAATGGTCCTTGCGCTCGACAATTCCATGAGCCAGCAGGCGCGCGGACGCTGGGAGGAAACGCAGCGCTGGAGCCTCGGCCAGCTGGAGGAATTGCGTCCCGGCGACCAGGCCGCGTTGCTGGTCATGGAGCCCGAACCGGTCTGGCTGGTGCCGATGACCGACGATCTCGCGCGCGTTCGCACCGCGTTGGCGGCGGCCCAACCGGGCTTCGACAAAACCCGTTACGCCCGGCCGCTGCGGCTCGCCGGCGAGACGCTGGCCAAAACCAGCGCCGGCGTGAAAATTCTCGCGTGGGCGGCGGACGAACAGCGCGCCGGCTGGCGCGGCACCGACCTGGCCGAAAAGCTTCCGCCGGGCGTCGATTTTCGTTTCCTGGGCGCGGCCCCGCCGCCCCGGCGCCAGGCCGCGATTATTTCGGTCCGCCCATCCGCCACCGCCAACCACTCACTGGAGGTGGTCGTCCGCCAATTTGAGCCGGCCACGCCGGATCAGCGGCAGCTCACCGTTTGCGCCGGCGGGCGCGTCCTGGCCACGCAAAGCATTGGGCTCCATCCCGGTGACAACAAATTGAGCATCGCGGGCGACTGGCCGGCCGAAGCCGCCGGTTTGCGCGTGTCGCTGGATGCGGATGATTTGGCGGCCGATGATGTCGCCTGGCTGGCGACCACGCCGGCGACGACGAATGGCGTGCTCCTTGATGCCGCGACCGGAACGGATTTTCTCGCGCACGCCCTGCGCGCCACGCAGAAAATTCCCGGCGCCGGCTTTGACCCGGTCACGTTGCCGGATCATGCCTGGCCGCCGGACGCGGCGGTGGTGCTGCGCAACGAGGCCTCGTTCCGCGCCCCGGCGCTCGCGCGGCTGGATCAATTCTGTGCCGCCGGCGGCGCGGCCTGGATTTTCGTGGATGGCAGCGCGGCGCAAACCGGCTGGCTCCAGCGCCACGGCGTGCGCGTCTCCGTCCGACCGCCGGCCGACGAGCCGTGGCATCTGCGCGACTGGGATACCGGACATCCAGCGCTCGCGGCATTTGCGGCCCAAAGCCTCCTGCCGCTGCTGGAGGTGGAATTTTACCACGGCTACGATCTCGCCGGCGACACCCTCGCGCCCGTCGCCAACTGGCCGGACGGCAAGCTGGCCATTGCGGAAGTCGCAAGCGGCGGAGCCCGGTTGCTGCTCGCCGGATTTCCCCTGGAGCGCGCGGCGACGGACTGGCCGGCCCAGCCGTCGTTTGTGCCGTTCGCGCATTGCGCCGTGCGCTGGCTGGGCGAGTTCAAGGACACGCACACCGACTGGCGCGTGGGCGACACGATTCCGCTCCCCGCCCATGCGGGCGTCTGGCACATGCTGGAGGGCCCCGGGCCCCAAAAGGATCTGGCCGTGGCCGGCAGCGTGCGGCCGTCCGCGCCGGGTCTGTATGAATTTTCCGGCAACGGAGTGAGGAAAGTTTTCGCGGTGAACACGCCGGTGGAAGAATCTGATCTTTCGCCGTGGCCGGATCCAGACCAGCTCACGGCACTGGCAACCCCGGCTTCCGCGCCCGCCAGCGGGCGCGCCGCCGCCGCGCCGCCCTCCGCCTGGGCGGCGGCGGAAAACCGCCAACGGCTTTGGTGGTGGCTGCTGGCCATCGGCGGCGGCGCGCTGCTGGCCGAACTGGCGCTGGCCAACCGGACGGCCAGGTGAAATCAACCCAGAACCATGGAGGTGAAACATGAAAACCCAATCCCACTCTGAATCGGTCGTTCGCACGCGCCATCGCTCGGTGCTATGGGTGCCGCTGCTGGGCCTCGTCGCGGCCGGACTGGCGCTGACGCTGGGCGCGCTGTGGCTGGCGCATCCGTCGTCCGCGCCGGTCGCGGACTGGCGGCGGCTGCGGCCGGGCTGGCTCGCGGGGCTCGCGGTGACCGCCCTGGGCGCGGCGCTGTTGTGGCGCGCACGACAACGGCCGCTGCTGCGCAGCGCGGCGGAAATGGATGCCGCGCTGGCGGCGGCCAACCGCCTCGAGACCGCCACGGCATTGCACGACGCGCAAGACGCGATGGCGCAGGCGCAGCGCGCGGAAACCGAAGGCTTTCTCGGGCAACGCCATATTTTGCCGCGCCGCCGCGGGCTGGCGGCGGCCATCGGGTTGGTGACGTTGCTGGCCATCGCGCATCTGGCCACGCTGTTTTGCTGGGTGCGACCGGCGGCGGCGGACCCCCGGGCGAAGCCGGATTCCCCGGTGGTCGCCGGAAAAAAAACGGAGCTGGCCGCGCCAACGGCCGGCATCGAGTGGGTTTCGCCCGAATCCGAAACCGCCGCCACCGCCATTGAGGAGGTGCCGCTCGAAGCCGAGGCGGAGTCCTCGACCGGCTTGCGCCAGGCCGTTTTGGAAATCGAAGTGAACGGCGCGCAGCGCCTGGCGCTGCCGTTGCCGGATGACCTGGCCCGGCCCGGAAAACACACGCTCAAGCCGTCCATTTTTCTCGACCAGCTGGCGGTGAAGACATACGACATGGTGTCGTACCACCTCAGCGCGCAACGCATCGCCGACACCGCGCTGCCGCCGACGGTCTCGCCGGTGCAATTCGTGCAGGTCAAGCCGGTGCGCGAGGACATTTTCATCTGCGCCGGCGGCGACCAGCCCAGCAAATGTTTCAACTACGTCACCGCGCTCAAGGCCGCCCAGTTGCGGCTGATGAAGGATAATTTCACCCTGGCCCACGCCGGCGTCAGCCACGGCGACAGCGAATGGCGCGACCAGAATGCCCGCGTCGGCGGCGAACAAAACCAGCTCGCCAGCCGCACGGATGAAGTCATTGAGCTGATGCGGACGAATCATTATCCGGAACCCATCCTTGGCCTCGTGCGGCAGTCGCAGCCCTTGATGGCCGAGGCCGGCGGAAAAATCACCCGGCAGGAAAACCAGCCCGCGCTCCAGCCGCAGGGGCAGGCGCTCGGCTATCTCACCGAAGTGGAAAAATATCTGAAGAGTTCCATCAAGCTCACCAGCAAGAGCACTCAGCCGAAAGCCAACGATCCGTTCCAGCCGCCCAAGCACCTGGAGTTGAAGACGCATCCGCTGACCCGCGCCGGCAAAATTGACGCGCTGGCCAAAGCGCAATCCCAGCTCGCCGGCGACCTGGCCAGCGGCAACACCAACGCCACCGGCCAGCTCGAGGCTGAGAGCGGGGACGCCAGGCCGGAGGCGGAGGCGGTCGCGGGCACGCCGGGTGAACGGCAGGCGAAGATCAAGCAGCGCATCGGCGATTTTCTCAGTGACCCGGGAGTGGTGGCCGACGCGCTAAAGCATTTGCAGTCCGGCGACGATTGGGCGGGCCAATCGCAGGCGCACATTGACCAGAACGATTTCGCCGCCGCCAGCGAGCCGGCGGCCGAGGCGGCGCGCGAATTGCATCAGACCGCCGAGGCCTTGCGCGCCGATGGCAACCAGACCGCGAAAAACCGGCTGGCCGACGCGCTGCTCCAGCTTGCCGCCGCCGCCGGCAACACGCGCCGCGCGCCCCAGGCCAGGACCGACGCGGAGGCCACCGCCGATTTGCAGCAGACTGAAGCGGCCATCAACGAAGCCGCGAAACAACTGGCGGCCGAGGCCCGGCGCCAGCAGGAAAACGGCGTGACCAACGCCGCCGCCCGGCTGGGCGGCATGGCGGAACTGCTGCAAAGCGAAGCCTTGAAACACATGCTCGCGCAGGCGCAGGCCGCGCCGCGCGACGCCACGCAAACCGCGGCGCTGGCCAAGAAACTGGACGAACTGGCCGAGCGCGCCGGGCAGCAGCGCAATCCGGGGTCAATGTCGCGGCAGGATTTGGCGCGGCTGGTGGACCGGCTCCAGCGCACGCAGGCGAACCTGAAAAACCTGGCCTCGCAATGCCGCAGTCCGGGTAACAATCCAGGCCAGTCCGCATCCGGCGAGGGCAACGGCGGCGGGGCGGCCGAGCCGGGACATGCGCGCGGGCCGGAGTTGAGCCGCACGGAAATGCAGCGCGCCGAAGGCGGGCAGTTGCTCGACGATTTGCGCCTCGGCGGGATGGATGCCCGCGCGGCGTTGTCCGGCGAGGCTTATGTCAAACAGCTGGATGCTTTGTTGCGTGCCGCGGCCGAACAACCTGCGGCCAGTCCGCAGGATTATGTGCCGCTGGTTTTGGCCATTGACCCGCCGTTGACCGGGTTGATCAATTCCCTGCAAACCGAACTGGCCGGCATGCGGCGGCAGTTTGAACTGGTGGCGAAGGAATCCGCCGCCGCCCCGCCCGCGTATCGCGCGGCGGTGGCGGATTATTTCGAGCGGGTTTCACGCGATTACCAGCCGGCCAGAAACGAACCCGATGACGCACATTGAATGGCAATTTGGCGGCTGGCTCGGCACCTGGCCGGCCGCGGCCGCAGCCGCCCTGCTCGTCACGCTGGGCGTGGCGGGCCTGGCGGCGGTGGTCTGGTTTTACCGGCGCGCGCGCCGTGAACTCACCCCGCGCGCCCGCCTCCTGCTGGGCGGTTTGCGGGCGGCGTTGCTGCTGCTGCTGCTGCTGTGCCTGGCCGACCCGGAGCGCGTGGAGAAGACCGCGCCGCCCAGGAATCCATCCCGCACGCTCGCGGTGCTGGTGGACCGTTCGGCCAGCATGAGCACGCCGGATCATCGCGGCGGCACGCGTCTGGCGGCTGCCGTGCGGTGCTGGCGGCAGGCGGAGCCGGCGGCGGCGCAGAATTTCAGCCGCGTGAATTACCGGCGGTTTGCCAATGACGCCCAGCCCGCCGCTTCGCTCGACGACGCCGTCAACACCGGCGCGCCCGGCACCGCAACGCATTTGTTCGCCGCCTTGCGGCAGGCGCTGGCGGAAAATCCGGCGGCCATCGTCTGCCTCACCGACGGCTTGGACACCAGCACGGACGACGCGGGGAAATTCGCGGCGGAAGCGGTCGCCCAGGGCGTGCCCTTGTATTTTGTGCCGGGCGAAAATCATTTGCTGCCCGGATCCAGCCTGGAGCTGGCCGAAGTGCAAGCCCCGGCGCGCGTGCTGCGGCAGACGCAGTTCACCGCCACGGCGGTCATTGAAGCGACTGTTGCGCAGGACGGGGAGCTGCCGGTGGAACTTTGGGTGAACGGCAAAAAGACGGCGGCCGCGCCGCTGGCCGTGCGCGCGGGCCACAACACGCTGTCATGGGCGGCCCCGGTGGATTCAGGCGAGCCGGGCGCACTGACCCTGGAGTTCCGCGCCGGCGACCAGGCGGCTTCCTGCGTGGCGGAGGTGACGGAAAGCACGACGATGGATGTGCTGTATTATCAGGGCGCGCTCCAATGGGGCTACCGGTTTTTGCGCGGCGCGCTGGAGAGCGATCCCAGCTTCCGGCTGACGGCGGTTTTGAATCCGGCCTTGCAGGTGCAGCTCACGGCGGCCAGCGGCGCCGCGCTGGCGGATTTGCCGGAGGACGCGGCGGAACTGCGGCGGTTCCAGATCGTGGTGCTGGCCCATGTGTTTGCGGATCAACTGACGCCCGGGCAGCAGCAGGCGCTCGTGGATTATGTGCGCGGCGGCGGCGGCGTGCTGTTTATCTCACCGGACGCGGCGGCGGCGGAAGGATTTTCCGGCACGCCGCTGGAGCAGATGCTGCCGGTGGTTTTCGCCACGCGGAATGATCCGGCCAGCGCGGCGGTCCGGCAACTGCGGCTCCAGTTGTCGGCCAACGCCGCGGAGGCGGGCGGCGAAATGTTCGCGGACGGCAGCCCGGCGGTCACGTTGAAACCGTTCGCCCGGCCCGCCGGCGCGCCGCATTCGGCCACCCTCTGGCTGGCCACGGATGCCACGAATGGCGAAGCGTTGCCGCAATTTGCCGCCAATGCGAAGGTGCGCGCGGTGAAGCCGGGGGCGGAAACCCTGGCCGTGAGCGGCGCGGGCGCGCCGGACGTGCTGCTCGCGCGGCAGCAGTTCGGCCACGGTTTCGCGGCGGCGCTGACCACGGATTTGTTGTGGCGCTGGAAATTGTCGCTGCCCAGCAGCAGCCACGCGGTGGAAAAATTCTGGCAGCAACTGCTGCTTTCGCTGGCCCCCGCCGCCGGCGAAGGCTTGCGCGTGGTGAAACTGACGCCCTCGCCGACGGTCAACGCGCCGGCGCGGTTTGCCGTGAACGCCGTTAATCCGCCAACGCTCGAAGCCGTGTCACCCGCCGGCGCCCGGCAGCGCTTGACGGTCACGGACGCGGCGACGGCGGATGGCCCGGCGTGGCAGGCGGGTTTCACGCCCACAACGACGGGCCGCTGGGAAGTGCGCGCGACCGACGCCGCAGGCCGGCTGGCGCGCGTGGTGTTTCCGGTTGGCGCCCGACCCGCTTCGGCGGAGTTGCTGAATCTGCCGACGGATGTCGCGGGCATGCGGCAATTGGCGGAAAGCACGGGCGGCGCGCTGGTGCGGGACGCGGCGGATTTTCAACCGCCGGTGGAAGCCACCGCCAAACCGGCGGTCAAAGCGCCGGAGCCGCTGTGGCATTCCAGCGGGTTGCTGGCGCTGATGCTGGGGCTTTACGCCACGGAACTGATCGCGCGGCGGCGCTGCAAATTATTATGAGCCTCCCCCCGGAAATTTCGCGCCGCAGTTTTCTGCGGACGATGCTGGCCGGCGCGGCGCTGGCACCGGGCCTGGCGTGCGGCGGCGATTTCGACCATTTGCGCGGCGACCGCGTCGGCTGGGCGCGGTTGAAAACCCCCAGCCCGCAGTGGAAACGCCACGCGGGCAGCGATCCAATATTGACCCGGTTTTTCCGGGACGAAACCACGCTCAACATTGATGCGGCGTGGTATGTGGCGGAGGCGGAGGATCTAACCGAACTCTGCCGGTATCCGCTCCTGTTTTCGCAAGGCGTGGGGGTGATCGCCAGCCGGCGGGGGCAGGGCAACCTGGCCGAATATGTCCGGCGCGGGGGATTTGTGCTGGTGGATGCCTGCCATGACGTTCACGTCACGCCGGATTTTGACGAATTTCTGCGCCAGCAAACCGCTTTTTATTCCGCCGTGCTGCCGGAGGCGCAAGTCGTGCCACTGCCAGCCACCCATGACGTTTACCGGTGCCACTTCCAGATTCCCGGCGGCCAGCCGCCGCACACGTTCATGGACAATGTGGTTGATCCCCGCAAGGCCCGGCACGGACTTTACGGGGTGATGATCGGTTCGCGGATGGCCGGCATCATCAGCCTGTGCGGCTGGCAATGCGGCTGGGATCATGTGACGGAATATCCCAGCCCGTCGCCAGCGGGAACCGATGTCGCCTGCATGCGGATGGTGGTGAACATCTACATTTACGCGATGATGCAAGGAGCGTGACCATGAACGAAATAACCCGGGCCCGTTTTATTCAAATGCTGCTGACCACGGGGGCGGTGTTCCTGCCGGGCGCGGCGGCGCTGGCGGGCGCGCCGGAACGGCTGCGGGCCGAGCGGGTGGCCTGGGCGCGGTTGGTCACTACCAATCCCGATTGGCAGGCCCACATTGATCGGGATGCCGCGCTGGCCCAGTTTATCCGCACCAATACGAGCCTGGATATTGCCAGGTCGGCGTACCCCGCCGATCCGGCGCAACTGGATCAGCTGTGCCGCCACCCCTTCATCTACGCCAAGGACCTCCGGCGCGTCGGCGACGCGGAGCAACTGGCGAATATCGGGGAGTATTTGCGGCGGGGTGGTTTCCTATGCGTTGACCCCTGCGCCACCGAGGCGGTCAATCCGGACATGGAAGTCTTCCTTCGCGATAACCTGGCCATTTTCCGCCGGATGCTGCCCGGGGCCAGGATGCAAAAGCTGCCGGAAACCCATGGGGTTTACCATTGCTACTTCAAGCTCAGCCGGGCGGATGTCTATACCGCCGACATGGGCAATCAGGCCCGGTGCGCCAACTACGGATTGTATGGGATTGGGGTGGACGACCGCCTGGTCGCGATCATCAGCATGTATGGCCTTCAGTGTGGCTGGCCGCAGACGCCGATGCGCACGGCCGGCTGTATGAAGTTCATATTGAACCTGTATGTATATGCGATGACCGCGGGACCGGAACGCTGACCATTGGCCCCAGCCGTTTGCCATCAGAAGCCCAGCCAGAGGTAAATCAATCTCCATTGCTGGTGCGCATCCCGGGCCATCCGGGTCAGGCAACGCCGGTAATCCACCGCGAAGGTTGGGAGATTGCCGCCCAAAAGCAGATGAGTTACGATGGTGTGCGGATGAAAATCGGGCGTTGCCTGGGCGAGGCACAAACCCATGTCGCGTGATTATGGCAAAACCAGAATAGAAAAAATTCAGCGTCCTGTCCTCGGACGGTTTTCCGATTTCACGGGAGCCGTTTGCCAGCCAAAAGGAGGCCGAGGCGGCCATTCCCAAATGGTGTGAGCGGTATCAAGAACAGGGCTACTATTCGACGGCAGACTGGGAACGCATCCTAGTCAAAGAACTGCCGGACCATGAACCATGTGCAAATCGTTCCAGAGGGCGAGACGGTGACGCAACAGGCCACCCTTGATGCGAAGCTCAAAAAGCTGGGCCACCATGTGCGTTTGGGCTGGGAGCAGCAACCGATTGACACCGAAAAGAACCTGGCGACCGTGCGCGGGGCCGTGCGAGAGCAGTGGCAAAAAGAACGCGAGGAAAAGCTGGCCAAACCGCCCGCGCCTAACCTCGACAAAACCAAGGAGCAGGAACCGCCCGAACCCGAACGGGATTGATAAAGGTTTGGACGCCTGAGAAAAGACCGCTTCTTAGCTCTTAGCTCCGGGCTTTATGGTGAAAGACTGCATACAACATACACAGAATTAATGGTGATGCCGAAATTAATGTCGCCACCAAAACTTTAGCTTTGATAGTTCCATTAAAAACTTCACGGTAAACCTGATTTAGACCAAATCCTGTCAAAAGAACGCTGAAAGCCAAACAAAGCATTGCCAAGAAACCAATGCCTATCCCCTCAGGGCCGGAAGTTGGTGTGTTCGTTAGCCATATTATACATCCAGAATAAAATAAAAAATTCACGGTGCCCATTAGGCATAAACCCTTAAACATCTTATCGCTCATAAGTCAATCGCACCTTGGCCAACATTAAAATAATTATTCCGCTCTCCTTTTCTGTTTAAACCAAAGGTTAGCATACAGGACAAAATACCCAAAACAAACGCTCCAGAGGCGGCATAATGTAAGCACCATGCGAAAGTTTGAACCATTCAAAAAATCAATTACATAGTAATTCGGTGGTTCAAAACGCGCGGCTGGGTGATAGATCATACGTAAAACGACAATTACGGGGGCTTCAAGCAAAAGCAATATATGATCTAATGCCATCAACAACAAACCAGGAGGTTGATAGGCATCGCTCATGGCGAATCCAATGGAAATCAGGGCAACAACGACTCCCAATACGCCGCATATGATGAAATGAGACAACGCAATCAATAGCACAAGCAAATGCTGTTTTCGAGTAATCACTTGGGTTCGTTTGTTGAATTGGTCATGCGAGTTGCCGCTATTCTCAAGGCTTGATTATTTCTAATTTAGCAGGGTCAATTTCAAGATTGCGACTGCCGGAATTCGGATTATACCAAGAAGTCACAAACATTCGATCCATATTGGAAATGTAACTAACCATAACACGACCGTAACATTGGGAGGTTTTGAAATACAACATGGCTCCATAAAATGCTGGCCAGTTTGGTGGTTTCGGAGTGGCGTTCGTGATCTCAATAGAATTCACATAGCCTTCCTCTGGGGCCTCATATGGAAATTCGTCAGTCGTTAATGCCAGTCCGCCTCCCGCCACGCTGACACGAGCCATCCAACCGCCCCGACCAGGAGCATTCGTCATGCGTTCAAATAGAAGCGTGGCACCATTTGGCCCGATGGTGAACAGCTTGCTTTGGCCTTGCTGCACTTCCGCTCGTTTCTCGCCATATTCCACCAGCGGTTCGGCCTCATGGTTCTTGCGCATCACAAACACAACTGGATTCATCGGATCGGGTGAGTGATAGTATGGATCGGAAAAATAGCCATAATTGAACGAGAATTTGTTGTGCGCAAGTGATTTTGTATATCCGGACTTTGTAATACTCATAACCGACAATCCATTTCCATGAACTCCTTCAATTGAAAATAAACCGTTCCCATCGCTAATTACTGCGCGCGAAGAAGCCCCTGTTGCTTCATTGGCATCAGTCCATGAAAGGTCTATTGAAACACCACTGACGGATTTGCCTGTATCATCAACCACACGTCCATAAAACGAAATAGGCGCTTTGTATGAAAAGTATCGGTCTTTCCCTTCCATTTCGGCTAACCACTTCCATTTTTCGGTTTGATTGATTCCAGCAGGCGGTAAAGCCTGAGCTTGTATTTGCTGGTTTGTCTCCTTCTGCAGAGTCGATCCAGCTGCAGATATTGGCACTGGCGTCAATTGGGCTTTTACAGTTTTTATGTCTCGGCCTTGGTCTGGTGATCGATTCCAAAAAAAAATAATTGCCGTTGCTACAATGACCATCAAAACAAAAATGTGGTTGCGGTATTTCATAAACCCAAAGTTAGTCAACGAGTTTGAACAAATAATTGTAAAAACCGTTAAGCTGTTGAATTGGACGTGTAAATTCGCCACTGTGATCATCGCGCGTGCCTCCAAAAGGAATTGGGAAAGTGGTTCCAGGACCCACATTCTGATTTTGGGTGATGCTTCCAACTGTGCTCACCCGGCCTAAAGCTTCCGTGCGCGAACGAGCGATAAATGACATGGATTCTTGAGGGTCAATCACTGTGCGGTGCAGAAAACCATTGGCGTAATACAGCACACCAATATCAGTTGCGCCATTCCATTCGTATTTCGTGCCGACAATAGGATCGGTGTCGTATGCCAAATCTTCCGGCTTGTAATGTTGCTGGTTGAAAATCCACCACCCAAGCGCGAAGTCTTGCGCGTTGTAAATGTTATAGAGCGCGGCGTTCACATTGGTTGACACCAAGCCACGGTAGCCCATTTGGCTTGCAAAATCATCCGGCGTCGTTTGCGGGCTTTCCAGGCTTGCCAAAGCCGGTAACGTTGCCGCACCGGGATCCATGCAACTTGCAGGCACCGCCGCCTGCATGAAGATGACGTTCCGGCAGGTCATGCCAGGGGTGCCGCCACGCGGATACAGCGCCGAGGCAATCACCATGTTGCCCATGCTGTGACCGATCACGTTTTTGGCATAACCGGCGGGCAAATCGTTCTCGACATATTTTTTGAGCGCCGGACCGTATTTGAATGACCGGAATTCGTTGTAATTGTAATGCGCAGGAATCGTCCCGCCTCCTGGACCAACAAGCGTGTTCCAATAGAACAGAACGAAACGCCCATTGTAGCCCTGCCAATAAAGCCGCTTAAACATGGTGTCGCCATTTGACAAGGCGCTGGGATACGAAAGATTTGAGCCATGCACAAAAACTGTGGCCGTTTGACTTTCATCCGCCGACGGACTGAAGCCATAGCCGTCACTGTTGGTGTCCACATCCGCAGTATTCTCGTCAAATGTGGTGGCGGAATTGAAGGGACCGGGTATGCCATTGGGGTCGCGTGGCGTTACTTTGACCCGCTGATACATTCCTTTCACATCACGCAAATCCAGCCAGACGCCAGTTTGGGCAATCACATTACTGTTCTGGTCGGTGATGGTCATCACCAACTGCCCAATACCTATCCCGGCTCCTTCAAAAAGGAAATGCTGATTCCCACTGTTGGTAAAACAGTTTACAGGAAACGTGTAGCTGGACGCTGCCGTTATGGAAGCAATCGCCGCGCCTGGGCCGCTGATGACATTGTACGGGGGAGTGCCGTAGGCATACGCAAGACACTGTTGATAAGCAATATTTGTGTCCGTCAGGTAGCCGGTGCCGCCGTTTGTCTCCACGGAATTGTAAAGATTGATGGCTGGACTGCCGCTGGTGACATTCCAACTTAAAGAGACCTGATAATTGTTGGGGAGTTTTGGCATACCGCAAATCCATAGACGGGCAAAATTTTCCAAGTCGCGCGGGCAACTAATGTGTCCCAACGGGAAAAGTCTAGTCGGCAAATAATTTGGCAAAGCGGGTGGTACTTGTGCGTCGAAATCCAGATTTCCAAATGTGCCCGCCTGGTCATTTCCGTTGTTCACCCAATATTCCATCGGGCTGTATTGGGAGGTGGTATCCGGGCCGCTGAATGATAAATCCATATTGCCGTCATGGTTCTTGTCCACTTGTATGGAAACACAGTAAACTGTGCAAGTGCCCTGTGCGCCTGAGTTCACGTCAGGCATTGTCACGAGCGCCGTTGGCCCCGGTTGTGTGGCAACGAAACTTCCATAGGGAGAAAGAATACCCGTATTTGTGCCGGTCGTAACGCCATTTGTCATTGTGAAAGCCTGGCCGAAATACTGCCCAAGGTAGCCATACACGCCGGGGTAGCCATTTTGAATCCCAAGCTTGGCATAACCGGCAATTGTGATGGGACTTCCCACTGGCGCAATCACTAAACGGCTTGTGTTCGTCGGTGAGAAATTGGGATGCCCCGGCAGCCAATCCTGGGTCGGTTGCGGGTAGCCACTATCAGTATTCGGCTGCCAGAAATCATATTCGACCGTGTGAAATTGCGGCTGCGCTGTCTCGGTATAGAAGTTAAACGCTAAAAGATTGACTGTGCTTCCTGCATTCAAAGTATATGTGTCAAGGTTACCAGTTCCATTCCCACCGCTGTCGTAGGATTGATAGGCAAGCTCGCTTGACAGAAACGGCAAGCCGAAGAAATTCCGGGCATTATTTATCATGCCAAAGTCTATCCATGGGTCCAAACTATTACCGATAATCAAAGCGACACTTGCCCCATTATCGGAAGACCCAGATGGATCGGAGAACAACCACCTTGTGTTATTTGTTGCCAGCAATGCGGGAATGGTTGATTGGTTGGACCATTGAAACTGGTAGGCCGGTCCCTGCAAAGTCAGCGAGGATTGTTGAAGCCGGTAAACGTAACCGGTGCCTGCGCCGGTGGTTAGGTCGCCGTTAATATCCACATTTGTTGGACTAAACACGAAATTTCGGTAGAGATAATTGTCCGTGAAAGGGCGAAACACGTCCGACGCGATAGCAACATCGTTGCCGCTGGCTGCTGGAAAATCATAATAACTGGCGTAGGCGTAGGCCGATGGGTTGGTTATGGATTCGGTTTGGTCTCCGGTGGTGGGATCAAACACGGCGCAATTGAAGGGGCCGGTTGTGCTCGCTTCACGCAGCAGGAAAATCAGGTTTTGTTTAAGTTGTGCGCGCCCGTCATAGAATGGCGGCTGCGATTGAACCCCGATTCGACCTTCCCAATCCAATTGCCCCGACGAATGGACAATTTGAACATCATAATTGCCATTCGTAAATGTGGCCGGGAATGTATAAACCCCATTTGCCACATTGTTGACTGGAATATCGTAATAGTCAGTTGGGTTTTCCTCCTTAAACAAATGCACCGAGTTTGCATCCGACGGAAGACTGCTGGCGATCAAATCGATGTTTCCTTGTGAATTTGGAGTGATTTGGAGCGGCCAGGCGAAATCCGTTTCCAATTCAATACTTGAGGTTCCGCTGGTGTGACCGTTTGAATATTCCGCCGTCACACTGAAACTCGGGGAAAGCAAAGCTGCCCCATAGTAATCGTGCATTAATGGAAATGTGACACTGTTTTGTGAAGCGGAAACATTGGTTGTCATGCCGATTTCCCCATTGCCGTATTTAACAACCTGGTATTGAGTAACATTGCCTTTGGCGCTTTGCCACGACACGGTGGCGGTCGGGGTTGTAAAGGTCACTTGAATTTGCAAATTTTGCGGCGCGGCGGGCGTGACCCATAAATATGGATTTACACCAAGACCGTATTTCTGGTAAATCGTGTAGCCATCGCCCGCTGAATCTTGTGCATTCGGGTCAACGTTCGTCAGTCCGTATAAAGCCTCCCACCAGTCAGGGATGCCGCTCCCGTCGCTGCTTAATTCTGATTGCAAACGGACGAACAAATTTGTGCGGTTGTATTGTGCCACGCTGAACGGCGTCCAATTCGTCTGGTCCGAGCCAACCATGGTCGATTCGTATTGCCAGCCGTACTGGGGCTGTGCCAGATCCGTGAGGGATTGTATGGTGTACGTCACGCCCGCCAGTGTGTTACTCCCGACGGCAGTCAGGAAGCCCGATGCAACGGAAGTGTCTGCAATCCATAGATTTGTCCCGTAATCAGGGGTAGGAATGCTGCCAGTTAAGCCGTCGGGAGTGTATGAGTTGGTGCTGATATTGCCAATGCCGGGCGGACCGGACACCATTGCCGTCGCCATTGATTGCATGGCTGAGTTGGCCGAAGCTGTTTGCACTTGGTCAATCAGATTGGCCACTGCCGTTGCTTCTGTTTGCACGGCGGCGGTGGTGGCGCTTGTAGCGCTCATGGCCATCATGGACGTTTGACGGGGATTCACCGCAAGCTGGCCGTTTGAGGCATCAACCAGGAAAATGGTGTCCGTCATGGCGTAGATCGGAAGGCTTGGGTCAAACAAAGGTGCGGGCAACGGTGCCATGCCCCCACCAGGAATGACTTCCCAATAGGTCCCAAACGGGGGCAAATCTCCATACGCAACTGCTTGCAGCCCTTGCATTTCCGCAGTTATTTGCACAATGGAATCCGGCACCGCCGGTTGCACCGGCGCGAGATCATTATTGAAACCGCCGACCATGGCCGTTTGTGCGTGGAGCGGATCAGGCGATAAAACCAAGCCCGTCGCCAAAAGAATTGCCGTGATCGTCTTCATGATTTTTCCAAAACGCGAAACCTTTCCGGGAACAAAAGAGCGCGACTCAACACGCCCCTATCCTAGGCACCGCGAAGCGCCTGTCCAGACGACGCGCCAAGCCGCGCCATCTGGCGCGTGCTTGAGCGATCTGGACGGGGAAGGAAATTCGCGGTTTCGGATAGGCCCCGTAGCCAAAGCTACGCAAATTGTTTTGTTTTATTGGTTTTACATGGTTGCTATGAGTCGTTGTCCACAACGGTTTGATTGTCGCCGTTCCCCGGAGTTTGCCAAGATTTATCGTGTGACTTTATAGCCACGTCGCGCCAAGTTTTTCTTGCCTTCGCAAACGCAAAAAACGCATAGACGGCCATGCCCGCCCGGCGAGAATGTCCCCCTCCACCCCCCGCCAGTCTGCCAGCGGGGCTGAAGCGCTGGCCAGAGCATGGGCTTGGCGGCACAATCCCTGATCATAAAGCGCCTGGACTTTCGCCAGCAACCCGGGCGGCGGTTCGAAATGCGCCTGGGTGGTCCCGGCGTCGCCCATGGTCGGATCCGATTTCTGATGGATGTGCTCCATGTGATTGGCGGGTGCGGCGGCCTGGGCTGGGATAATCGTCAACGCTCAATTTCGATGAAACGCGTGGTTTGGGCGCGGTCGTTTTCCTGCCGGCACCAATTCAATATTTCAAGCCGCAGAAATCAATGGTCCGGATCTCAATGTCGCCGCCTTCGCTCTGAATGCCGATAAAACCGCGGTCGAGCGTGCATTCCGTGGTCTCATTGACAAAGTAGCCGTTGATGAAGGAAACCACCTTGTGATGCAGGCAGATGGTTTCCGCCGTGTTCCACTCGCCCACCGGTTTTTCCCGGGACGGCCCGCGCAGGGGCAGCGGCGTGTTTTTGTCCATGCCCTTGTGTTCCTTGGACTCCGCGCCCTCCATCAAAAACAGGTCGCCCTGATGGTCATGTTTGCCCTGCACCTGAATGCATTGCGGCCAGACTTGGTCGGGGGTCTGCATGTGGACCAGAATCCCGGTGTTGTCGGCCTTGGGGGTGACTTTGAGGAAGCGCCACTCCACCGTGAGGAAATAGTTGCTGTAGCTTTGGGTGGTGCGGAGGTAGCCGGCGGGCTTGCCCGTGCAATGAATCACCCCATTGCTGACCGACCAGGTCTGCAACGGGTCGGCCCCGCCCTTCGCGCAGAAAGTGAACCCGGAAAAATCCCGGCCATTAAACAACGGCACCACGGTTTCGCGCAGACGCGGCGGCGGGAGGCTGGGAGCCTCGTCCTGCGCGGCGGCCCGGCTGGCCACCGCCAGTGCCACCGCCAAACCAAACCGCCAAATCATGGATTTCATGCGTGCAGGCTGGAACCGAAAACGGCTTTTGGCAAGCGGATTCAGATGCGTCCGGTTCGCTGCGTTCGCTGCTGGTGGGCGAACCATCGTCTCCAATCGACCTCCAGCCCCAGCGGGGGGCATGCCTCCGTCGCCCGTCAAAAACCGCAAAACCCCATTGTTTTTCGTTAAAGCTCCCGCTTTAAACGTCCCGCACTTGCACATCCCGTTGTCTATCTGCACCTTGCCCCCTGAAACCTGCAACCTGCAACCTTGAACCTTTCCGGATGTTAGCCGCTAACGCATTTTTGAAAAAAAAGGGCAAAAAAGTGACAGATTCGTTAGTCATAGATATTACGGGGATTTCACGAAAGTTTTCGTGTTCAGTGTTCAGCCGGGACCCCGGATGGGGCGGATACAGGAAGAAACGGACGGGAGGCGGCTCTGGGTATGACCACCCCTCACCCTCAATCCCTCTCCCCGTTGAGGGAGGGAAGCCAGTGGCGATGCGGCCAGCTGGATTGGAGACGTTGGTAGCGGTGTAACATAGTGTTAAAACAGGTACTTGCATATTGGGTTTCTTAAAGTGATCACGCGTTCAGTTTAGGGAAGCATTGGGAAAGCTGGGTTGTTTGGATGGCAATAGCGTCATGCGCAAGCCCCCGGCGAAGCCACGCCACAAAGTGCCTGCTCCGCAGGCAGACGGAGTCGCAGCGCGACTTCGTCCACCACCGGGGGCGATGCGGCCAGCTGGATTGGAGACGTTGGTAGCGGCGTAACATGTTGTTAAAACAGGTACTTGCATAATTTATTTCTTAAGAGCAAGAGTTTTGATGGCGACAGTATCGGAAAACTTGTGAGCTTGGATGACAATAGCGGCGCGCACGGAGTGACGCGCCCTACCACCCCGTGGGTTGGCGATTGGTGCGATGGTGACGGTGGGGCGTGGTTTCAAGATGTAAAAAGGTAAAAAGTGATATTTCGGGGGGTTCAAGAAGGTTTCAGGGTCAAGGTTTCAGGTTTCAGGGATCCGCAACGCCTTGCTGGATGACGGATGCTGGAGGCTGACTGGCGGCGGCCGTTGGGGGGCGTTTTCATGGCTGTTCAAAGTGATAA
>Ga0302320_10009100_pt1 | contig 21414 bp, 17 predicted proteins | sample Bog_T0_3_FD_202130 | JGI IMG/M metagenome (GOLD analysis project Ga0302320, IMG submission 202130) | Peat permafrost microbial communities from Stordalen Mire near Abisko, Sweden - Bog_T0_3 | ecosystem: Environmental > Terrestrial > Soil > Wetlands > Peat | place: Sweden: Abisko, Stordalen Mire...
AGCACCAGATCCAGTCTTCTCCCGGCTCAATCGAGCGCATCACAGGATGGCTGCTCTGGTGAAAATGTTTCGTAGCATGTTTGTTCTTCGACGAATCGCAGCAGCCCACGTTCCCGCATACCATGCACAGGCGCAGGTGAACCCAGGTGTCGCCCATCTTCACGCACTCTTCGCAAACATCCGTGCTGGTGGTCGTAAACTTGATCTGATTCAGATGCTTGCATTTCTCTGCCATTGTCCCCTCCCTAACTCTGTGATCCTGAGCGAAGGTTCCCTACCCTCTCTCCAGTTCTTTGCGGTCCCAGTGCCCCAAGTTCGCCGCCGCGTTGTACGTACTCTGCAGAAACCCCAGCAGCGCCTCTCGCGGCGACGCGGCCCTCCGCACATCGTCATACATCAGCAGAAACTCCTTCATCTGCGCATGATAAAAAGCGGCCGGCGGCAGAACGGGTTGCTCCGCAAAACCAACAGGCTCCGGTGCCGCATAAGCATAAAACGCCGCGCCCTTCATGTCGCCGCCACCCGGCCAGAATCCGGCGCTGATCACCTCATGCGAATAGGCCTCGCGCGTAATGGAATCCGCTCCCGGCCGTTCCGGCGCGCGCCGCCCCGAAAAGCGCGTTACGCAAAGGTCGAAGCTCCCCCAGAAAAAATGTACGGGACTGCACTTGCCGATGAAGCCGGCGCGAAATTCCTCAAACACCTTCCCGCACGAAACCAGAATCCGCCAGAAGCGATGCGCATATTCCGGATCATACGACGCGTGCTGCGTATCGTTCTCAAAGCGCACCGGATTCGGCACCTCAACCGGCATGCTCCAAATTCTCACGGCGATGCCCAGGCCCCCCAGTGCCGCCATGAATTCCGCATAGAAATCGGCAACCGATTGCGGTCTGAGCGCCACCGCGTGCGACGAGCCCCAGCTGGTCTGGATGGTCAGCCTATGTTCGATAAAGTCGAACTCAACTTCAAAATTCCCCTCGCCGTAAGGAATCGCCGAAGTGGTGAGACCTCGCGCACTCACGTACAGCGGAACTTCCCACCAATGATTCACGCGCGGGCTCAGCGCCAGCCGCACCTTGCCCACAATCTGCGTCCACATGTGCAGCGTGGCGTAAGTATCCTGCCATGCCGCGAGCGGCAATTCGGGCCAGGCATCGGCACTCGCGGTGGGAGTAGGCGCAGCCATAGGAACCCCAGCTCAGACGGGGAAATGTTACCACTATTTTCTCTCTCTGTTGCTCCCGCCCATTCCTCGGGATACTCTGGAGGTCTTCCATTTCGCAATCAGGAGAACGATGGGCATGAAGACCGATGCGGCTTCCAGGCGGCTGTTTCTGAAGAACCTCGGCGTAGCCGGCGCAGCCGCCTACTCGGCTCGCGCTGTGCCCGCGCTGAATATCGCGGACCCTCAGGCCGCCGCACCAGTCGCCGCGCCGCAAAGTAAACAAGCTGCCACACGCGCGCAACGAATGGCCTGGTGGCACGAAGCCAAGTTCGGCATGTTCATTCACTGGGGACTCTACAGCCTTGTAGGCCAGATGGAATGGGCGCTCGAAGTGGAAGGCATTCCGATCCTGCAATACGAGTACCTCGCCAAACATTTTCAGCCCAAGCCCAACGCCGCACGCGAGTGGGCCAGGCTGGCGCGCCGTGCCGGACAAAAATACATGGTGATGACCACCAAGCATCACGAAGGCTTCTGCCTCTTCGATTCCCGGCTCACCGATTACTGCGCCCCGCGCCAGGGCCCGGGCCGCGACCTGGTCCGCGAATTTGTCGACGCCGCGCGCGCCGAAGGCCTGCGCGTGGGTTTCTATTACTCGCTGATGGACTGGCACCATCCCGACGGCGCGCGCTGCAAAACCGACGAGGCCGCGCGCCAGCGTTTCGTCGCCTACACGCATGGCCTGGTCCGCGAGCTGATGACCAACTACGGCAAGATCGATGTTCTCTGGTACGACGTCGACTGGCCGCTGACGGCAGAACAGTGGGAATCGGAGCGCATGAATCAGATGGTCTTCGAGCTTCAGCCCGAAATCATCGTGAACGATCGCAACGGACTCGAAGGCGATTTCTCCACCCCCGAGCAGGAAATTTCCGCCGCACAGAAAGGCCGCGCCTGGGAAGCCTGCATGACCATGAACGACAGTTGGGGTTTCAATCGCGGCGACAACAACTGGAAGACCGCGAAGACCATCGTGAGCAATCTAGCCAACTGCGCCCGGGGCGGAGGAAATTATCTGCTGAATATCGGCCCCAAGCCCGATGGATCGGTGCCCGCTGAATCCGTCGAGATTCTCGAAACCGTCGGCCGGTGGCTCGATACGAACGGCAAGTCGATCTATGGCACCGAGCGCGGAAATTTTAGCTGGAATGTGAACGCCAACTACACCCGCCGCGGCAACCTGCTCTACATCCACCAGCAATACTGGCCGGGAGAAACTCCCGCAGCCGAGTGGCTTCCCTTCTTTCAGCCCGCAACCGTAATCGCCATCGGCGGTCTCAAGCCAAAAGTAAAATCCGTGCGCCTGCTGAAAACCGGCCAGAACGTGCGCTTTACCCAGGATGAATTCGGCCTGCGTCTAACCACACTCCCCGCGCAAGCGCCCGATCATCCCGCAACAGTCTTTGAAGTGGAATGCGAAGGCGAGCCCACCATCGACCACAACGCCATCCGCTCGCTATGGCCGCACTACAAAGCCGGCATAAGCTAGACCGTAGCGCCGCCGTCCCCGGCGGCTGTAGCGGGGGCGTCCTCGCCCCCGCTGCCGAAAGCCGCCGAAGCCCGCCCTCAGCTTGTCGAAGGGACGCGGGCGCTACCTCACTTCTTCTTCGCCGGCAAGTACTTCTTCTCAATCGAAGCTACCACCACATAATTCGGATCGACCATCTCGTTCAAATGGATCTTTGCCACCTTCGACAGCAACTCGTAAGCATCCAGCTCCGACAGCCCGTAATCTTTGTGGATCCAATGCACCAGCTCAGTAAATGCAATGCGCAGCGCGTCGTCCAGCGGACGGTACGCTCCGACGGTCATGATCGCATCGTCGTTCTCAAACTGCGGCCAGGAGATTGTTCTGCCTTTAATCACCGAAAGCTGCACCCGCGCCTTTAGCGGAACTTCAATCGCGGTGCCGGCGATTTCTCCATCGCCCATGGCGGCATGCCCATCGCCAATGTAGAACAGGCCGCCCTTCACGTTTACTGGAAAATAAACCGTGTTGCCCACGCTTGCTTCAGGCGAATCCATGTTGCCGCCAAACTCCGCCGGAACCACCGAGGTGCGCGCTTCACCCTCGGCCGGCGCAACGCCGATGCAGCCAAAGAAAGGATGCAGGGGAATCTTCACCGAGAAATCGGTATCGATCGCTTTGAACGTGGCCGTGTTCTCCGCGTGGTCAATGTGGTAGTACCAGATGCGCTCCGGCAGCGGCGCGTGCAGCATCGGCGTGTAGTTGGTCTCGTTGAGCGCCCCAAATCCCGGAGCGAACGCACCAACGCCGGTGTCGCCATCGACCTCGAGCGAGAGAATCTTGACCGCCAGCGTGTCCCCCGGCTCCGCGCCTTCCACGAAAAACGGCCCAGTCAGAGGATTGTCGCCCTTCACCATGCTGAGCGTGTCGCCGGGCTTCCTGAGCACGTTGCCAAAGCAGTCGAGCGTGTTGGTGTCAAGAATGTCGCCCGACTTCAACCGCGCCACCGGCTCCGCCGTCGCGAAAAGATACTTCACGTTGGCAGTCGTGGCCGTGTAGTGAACAACATTTCCGGATTGCCCCTGAGCCGCAACCGCTCCCGCCAGCGTCGCGCATAGCAGCGCCCAAACACTGCCCTTCAGCTTCATCTCGTTTTCCTCATTCCGTAAGCCCCAGCGAATCAGGGGGAGCCAGCAGCCTATGCGCTCCCCCTTCCCATCTTCGAAGCCTATCAGAACGAGTACTTCAGCGAGAACTGAATCAGCCGCGGCGTACCGATGGTCGAGCTAATCGGCGCAGATCCGCTGCCCACTGGTCGGAACGCGACCTACACATCTGGCTGAAGGGAAAAATTAGGTACGGCGGGAGGAGCGACTGTCAAGAAAAACCCGACGGAGGTGTGCCTCAGTTTTGCATTGCGCCAAACGAAATTTCAAACGGAGGCAATTACTGGGACGCTGAGTCGCGAAGGTCGGCGACAGCGCCAATAGAACATCCCCTCACTGGCGTAAAAGTACTTACTGGCTCCCAATCACAAATAAGTCCCCATCGTTCTCCCCATAGATCAGCCCGTCGGGCCCAATGGCGATCGGCGTATAAGCCGCCTCGATCGCCACCTTTAGAAAGATTTTGCTGTTGAACGTTCCACCTTGATCGATCACGTAGATATTGCCATCTTCGCTGTTGGCGTAGACCGAGCCATTGGCGTCGACTGCGGGCGCATTCACGCACCACTCATAGCCGTTCGGGTGATCGGAATTAAAAGTCTCATTCTTAAAGCTCCACTCCGGCTTGAGAGCCGAGTTCAGCTGCGTGATGAAATACGGCCCCTGCGTCCGGTAGTAATTGTTCTTGATGATCAGCGAGTAAGTCCCATCATGCGGATAGATCGCCGGTGTAATGTCCCAGCCAAAGTGAAACGCGCCCAGATACTCCCCGTTGGGACTGAGTTTTAGTAAGTCGCCATCACCGTAACTACCCTCCTCGCTAAGTGCTCCGTAAAAGATGCTGCCGTCGGGGGCAACCGCGGGCGTGGAGGAAGATAGGTCACTGGCGAAGTCCTCGCTATCTTGATTTTGCAATCGCGTCAACGACACGTTCCACTTCGGACTCAAATCGCCGGTGTTCACCGCTACCACGTAGGAGTAATAGAAGAAGATATGTGACCGGCTCACCGTGTAAAGCGTCTTCCCGTCCGGAGAAATCGCCGGAGCTATATTGATGGAAGGCCGCTGCGAACCGCAGGAGATGAAGCCGAAGCAAATCCTCCGCCCTCCGGGAACGAGCTGGTTGTAATCGGCCAGACGGCTCGTTCCATCCGGCGCCACCTTCACCAGCCACGCGCCGGTCACATCCTTCGTCCAGGGCCGAGTGGGATCGAGCGCCATCGCGTTGTAATAGAGGTTGCCGCTCGCATCGATCGTCAACGGGCCGGAGACATAAGTGTTCGGATCGGAGCCAAAAGGCATGAAGTGCTGCAACATCGCGCCATTGACTTCGTCCAGTTCATAGACGGATCCGGAAGCGCCGGGCACGAAGACATGGCCTCCGCTGATGGCCGCGTGAAACACCGGCTCCCAGCCTTGCAGGCCAAAGCCGCTCTTGTCGCCCACATCGTTCACGTCGCTGTTGGGCTCGGGGATCCAGTCGCTTTGGAAATTCCATTTCTCCGCGAATACACCATTTTGCCAGCTGAACGCGCGCTCGTTCCAGATCTCCCAGTTCCACGCATCCGGCCCGCAGGGATACGGCACGTGCGACCCCGGTGGGTTGCACGGAACCCAATATCCCGTCTTGAATTCCATGAACGTCGTATCGCCATCGATCAGAGGGTCCTGGTAATGCGCGGTCAAAGCTCCCTCGCGGGATTCGGCCTGCTCCGCCGCCACAAAGGGATCGAAGTTAACGTCGGCCAACTGCGCCTGCGGGCTCTGCCCGGCAACGGGAGAGTTTTCGTTGTGCTGCGCCGTGCGCCCCCATTGCAGCCAACTCCCGGCGGACTGCGCCTGCACCCCGGCCAGCCCGAATAGCGGCAACCCGATCATGATAAGAACTGCGCACCCGCTGCGAGCGAATGTCCGTCGCATGAGAACCTCCTGGTGGGTAGAACTCAAATTCTTCAGACGTTCACCAACTGATTTGGAGAGACGACCGCACGCAGGGATGGGACGGCTCCTGTTGGCCGGCAGCTAGTTTGTTCGAGTCCGGTGTAATTGTCAATGTGCAGACTTTTTCACTCGCGGCGCTGGCTCCGAGGCCTACACGGATTTCAGGGTCGGTCGCTCGCTTATTACGCGCCCGCGAGTTCACCACGATAGCCGATGTCGCGCGAATTCACGAGCACTTTGCCGTCCGGGCTGGTCCGTGGCAAACAGCACGCCATCATCACCGAACTGAAGTAGGGTTTACGAGTCCCTCTTCTTGGACGCAACCCCTGCGCGCTACACCGCGGACGCTTCCTCACGCGGCTCACCTATGACAATGGGCCAGATTCAGCACTTCGAAGTCTGCAGGCTGTTTCTCTTCGAAGATCAGTTGCTTGTCAATCTCGATTGCGTCTCGCCGGAAACGTGATCGCGCGTACCAAGCGCCGAGGCCGATCGGAATGAAAAGCAGCATCCACGGAGGATTCAGCAGGGCGGAATGCTCGAGACTTGAAGTTATCCCTACGAACGCAGTGAAGCCAAAGAAGTAGACCAACAGAACCACGATGGCGGAATGGCGAAACGGCGGGTAGCAGCAGGTGAATGGAACTTTGCGGAAACGAACGAGCAAAATATCGGCCAGCATCATCGACCACAGCGGAATCACGGCGGTGTCCAGCACAGCGGTGATCCATCCCCAGAGATAGAGCGCCACGGGAGAGACCACAACGAAAACCCAGGGCTGGATGAAGGTCAGCATGACTCTGCGCGCCAAATGTCCGCAGGACGCGTACACTGGTGCGAACCGGAAGCGACGGCTGCGGGTCGCCGAAGCTTCCTCATGACGGGGAACCACAGACGATGCTGGTGCATGAAGAACTTCTGCTGGAGTTTCAGGACTATGCCCGGACGGCTCCTACGGCCCAGGCCGTCATGGAGAAAATCGCGCAGCGGCTGCACGAAAAGATGACGCGCTACAACTGGGTCGGATTTTATCTGGTCGATCCGGGGGATGCGCGCGTCCTGCTGGTCGGTCCTTTTGTGGGCAGCTTTACACCCAATGCCCGCATTCCGCTGGATACGGGACTCTGTGGGGCTGCGGCCAGCAGCGGGCAGACCGTGGTGGTGGACGATGTGGCGAAAGATCCGCGCTATCTGGCGGGATCGCCGCTGGTGAAGAGCGAAATCGTGGTGCCGATTTTCGTGAAGAACAAGCTGGTTGGAGAGCTCGATATCGAAAGCTATTTTGGCAGCGTGTTTACCAAGCCGGAGCAGGAATTTGTTGAGGCGTGTGCCGCAGTAGTTGGTAGGTACTGGGGGAAGGGATAACGGATTGCGCGCCGGACTCGTGGCCGGTGCTGTGCCCAATCGACGGGAATCGCTCCTGGAAGGAGGCGGACAGGAGTGCCCGCCCCCACACGAGCATCTGAAGACGCCGGCGCTACGGGATGAGCTTGAACGCGGTGCCGCCGCCGAAGGCACCGCCGCCGCCGGTTACGCCGTAGAGGTTGCCGTCGGTGTCAAAGATCAGGCCGCCGGGTAGAGTCGAGCCGTCGCCCGTCGCGCCGAACTCATGCAGCACCGTCTCCGTCCAATTTCCGCCGGAGGGCGTTAGCTTGAAGGCTACGCCTGCGTTGTTAAAAGTGCCGCCTTCCGATGTGGTGCCGTAGAGGTTGCCGGAGGCATCGAAAACCAGGTTGGCGACGGGATAGGTTCCGTCGATCTGGTTGTTATCGAAGGAGTGGAGAACGGTTTCTTTCCACTCGCCGCTCGCGGTGGGCGTTAATTCGAAGACCGTGCCCACGTTGCGAGCGCCGCCGTAGTAAGTGGTGCTGTAAAGATTGCCGGACGCGTCGAAGATCAGGCTTCCGTTGGGGTTGTAGCCACTGGTGCTCAGGTAGCTGAAGTTGTAGAGAATCTGCTCGGTCCAGCCCGTGGAGCTCGGCGAGAGCTTGAAGACCGTGCCGAAGAGCTTGTTGCCGCCGTACTCGGTTGTGCCGTAGAGGTTGCCGGCCGAATCCAGGATCAGGCTGGCGAAGGAGTTGGTTCCGTCCTTTCGAGAAACTCCGCAGCTATGGATGACCTGCTCGCTCCAGGTGCCATCGGACTGAGGAGAGACCTCAAACACGGTGCCAGCGCCGTGATCGCCGCCGAATTCCGTGGTGCCATAGAGATTGCCGGAAGAGTCGCGGACCAGTCCGGCGAGCGGACCCCAACCATCCCGGGTCTTGGCGCTCTGGTCGAAGCTGTGCAGAATTTTGATGGACCACACTCCGCCGGATGCAGGCAAGAGCTCGAAGACCGTACCGTAGTTATAAGCGCCGCCTTGCTGCGTGGTGCCGTAGAGATTGCCGGAGGAATCGACGACGACGCCGGCGGCGGGAACGGAGCCGTCGGTGCCGCTGAAGCTGTAGAGAAGCGTTTCGGCCCAGGAGCCGAACGAAGTCGAGGATAACTGGAACACGGTTCCGTGGCCGTAAGTTCCGCCGCCGATGGTCGCGCCGTAGAGATCGCCTGCGGGATCGAAGACGAGACTGCCCGCGGGACTAAGACCGTCGCCACGGGCGCCGAAGTCATGCAGTTGAAATTCTTCCTGGGCGAGGGTGCTGGAGCTGAAGGTGGTCAGCATGACGAATAGGGCAGCTAAACCGCTGGAGAACTTATGGGTTTGCATGTGCGACACCTTCTTTCATGTGCAACACATGCACATGGGGACACGGCCGAGGTCAGGAGCCCGGATCGTAACAGGGCTAGAGTAGCGAATGTCCCACGGGCAGGGCGCGATGTCAAGATGCAGAATCTTGCAGGGTGGGATGCTAGTGCTGGTCGCGGCGGCGGAGGTAGTCGATGAACATTTGTTCGACGGGCTTGTCGTAGGCCATTAAAACGTGGCGAACGGTGTGGCCGCTGACTACGTGGCAGACTTCTTCGGCGAGATTTTTGGCGTGGTCGCCGGCGCGCTCGAGGGATTGAGTCATGAAGATGACTTGCAGGCTGGCCTGGCGGGCGATGTTTTCGGGATTCTCGATGTGGCGCAGGAAGATGAGGTTGCGGAGCCGGTCCATTTCGGAATCGGCGCGGAGTACGTCGACGGCTTTGCCTACGTCGCGGGCGGAAAATGCGTCGCCAACATCCGTGAGCATTTTTTCGAGGATGGTGGCCATGTGGGTGAGGTCGCGAGTGTCCTCGGAATCGACGCGGCCGGCGGCGGCCTGAGCGCTGTTGGCGAAGCTGAGCAGGAGGTCGCCGATGCGTTCGAGGCTGATCATGAACTTCATGCAGGCGAGAAGTTCGCGGGCTTCGGCAGGTTCGACTTCGGTGATAGCGTTGGTAACGGCGGTGTCGATTTCCATGTCGAGGGCGTCGAGTTCGCGCTCGCGCTGGCGGAGAGAATTCAGCAGAGGAGCGGAGCCAGTGGCGATGCCTTCGGCGGCGGCTCCAGCGGCTTCTTTGGCGAGGCGGCAGGCTTCGATGGTGCGCCGGACAATGTGGTGGTGGGCCGGTTCGGGCGGGACGCTTTCGACGCGTGCAGTGCTCATGAGGGTATCCCTGTGGCGTGGGCCGGGAGTGCGTGGACCCGTTAGCTCTGATTTTGCCGTAGCCATGGGTGGATGGTCAACGGCTAAGGATAAGGTTTCTGGTTCGCGAGTGGGTTAAGAGGGTGTGAATTCTTGGTGATTTTTCGGAGCCGAACGAAGACTGAATCGCGGTCCGGAGAAAACCCTCGCGGGAGCGGGCTGGGACCTTGCCGCTCTGCACAGCGAGGGCGCCCTTCGGCTGCGCTCAGGGCCGGCTCTCGCGACAGCCGGCGGGACGCCGGCGCTACCTTCTGCGGCGCTGCCGCTTGGCGGCTTTGCGTTGTTGCTTCTGATATTTTTTGGCGGCTTTGCGCTGCTTCTTGGCGGCTTTCTTTTGCGCTTTTTGGTATTGCTTGGAGGCCCGCTTGGCTTCGCGGCTATTTTCTCCGATGCTGCGGTTCTCGCGTTGGGCGGTGGCGGGAAGGGCGCATGCAACAGTGAGGGCAGCAAGCAGTATTAAGGCCGCAATTCGTTTCATGATGTCTCCGGAGGGATTCTGCAGTGATCTTAACATTGAACGATGGTTGAATTCGGACTTGCAGGAGGAGAGGCGTATTCCGATGGTAACGAAAGGGTGTAGAGCTTCCAACACCTGCTAACGGGCGCCGGGCTTCGCCCAGGCTTGGACAGCGGAGACGGCTAGCGATCCGGATTCCGTGAAACCCGGAGACTGTCGGTCACACTAAAGCCCCCAAGTTGCCTTCCCACTGTCATCCTGAGCGGAGTTCCCGCACGCGATAGCGCACGGCCTCCGCCGCGCTGCAGGTGGAGAAGGCAAGTCAACTTGGGCGCATTCTTAGGCCGCGGCTCACTTTGAAAATTGGATGGCCCAACAGCGAAAACCACGAAGGGCACGAAGTAACACGAAGGCTGGGTGATCTTGCCCTCGTGCAGCTTCGCGTCCCGACTGGATCGCGGCGCACCTTAGCAAAGGTGCGGCCTCGTCGGCTATGATCGTTCCGGCAGAGGTGGGCCGGCAGCGAGCGAAAACGTTCAAGACGGTTCTGAGCTGGAAAAGTGGGAGTCGTAACGACGAAGGATGCAAGCTCGAAGCTCGTAACTCAAAGCTCGCAGCTCAAAGCAAACACTACCGGCCAGCCACGGCATGATCCGACATGCGGCGCTTGTTATGGCGCAGAGCGACGTTCATGTAGACGTTGCCCATGGAGGTTTCGAAGCAGATCATCAGCGCTTCCACGTCTTCGCTGGTCTTGTCGCCTAGCTCGGCGGTGACCAGCACGGGAGGATGAACGCGGAAGTGGAAGCCCTGGTCGTTGAGGGCGCAGACGGCGTTGCCGACGACTTGGTTGGCCAGCTCGAAGATGGTCTCTTTGATCAGGGAATCAGACTCGGGCAGTTCGGCGCCCGCATAGTGACTGGCCACGCGCACCGCGGTCTGCGGCTCCAGGTCGAGGATGATGCGGCCCTCGATGTCGCCGGTAAGCGCGACCATTCCAGCCACGCCTTTGCGGCGATAGCCTTCCTCTTCCATCGAGAGGTGGTCGACCTTGGTGGATGTGGACAGGCCTTGCGACAACACGGCATCGGCCGCGTTGATGAAAGGCTGAATCAGTTCCATCTTCATGAGGCTAGACTCCCGCGCCGGCCGCAGCGGCCACGGCGCCGTCTTCTCCCAGAACGTACTTGATGACTTCGTACAAAACTTCCGGCTTCACCGGCTTCTGCACGAAATGCCGCGCCCCGCGCTGCAATGCGGCCACAATGTTTTCCTGGTATCCGACAGAGGAGACCATGACCACACGGGCCTCAGGATGCGCCTGCACGATTTTCTCGGCGGCCTCAATGCCTTCCATCTGCGGCATGGTGATATCCATGAGCACAATGTCGGGATGAACGCGGTCGAACTCGCTGATGGCGGTAAGGCCATCGCCGGCTTCGGCGGCAACTTGCCCGCCGAAAGATTCGATCATGCGGGCCAGGTTCTTGCGCGCGAACACGGAATCGTCCACGATCAAGTAGCGGACGGGTTGACCGTCTTTGCTGCGTTTGACTGCTGCGAACTGCTCCATAACAACCTCCTCCGACTCATTCGATCACGGCGGTAACCCGCCGAACAGATGACTCAGGTCACCACGACCTAAGCCAGCAACCCAAGTGTCAGCGTCCGGCGCGAACCGCTTTTCGCGCCCCGCCAATTTCTGTGGGGCTTTCGTTGCCGCCACAAAGAGCTTGCAAAGCCGCCGAGAGCGCGTCCAACGCCACCACCCGCATGGCATAACCGCGCTCGATGGCGGCCTTCGGCATGCCAAAGACCACGCAAGATTCCTCGTTCTGCGCGATGGTCATGCCTCCGGTTTTCTTCACCGCGCCCAAACCTTCGGCGCCGTCATCGCCCATTCCGGTCATGAGCACGGCGATGGCTTGCGAGCGGAACTCTTCGGCCACACTTTGAAACAAAACGTCGACGCTGGGGCGATGGCCATTGACCCGCGGTTCGTCGTTCAGCACCACCATGTCTCCCATCCCCATGCGCTTTACCCGCATATGCCGGCTTCCCGGGCAGATCAGCACGCGGCCGGCTTGCAGCAAATCTCCGGACTGCGCTTCCTTAACGCGCAGCGCGCACGACTCGTCCAGACGGCGGGCAAACATTTCCGTGAAGCCTTCCGGCATGTGTTGGACCACGACGATGGCTCCGGGGAAGTCGGGAGGCAGTTGGGCCAACAAGAACTCGAGGGCTTGCGGCCCGCCAGTGGAGATTCCGATAGCCACCAATTTGGTGAGAGCGAGGGACGGCTTCGCCTTGTCGATTTTTCCCACGGGTCCGGTGGCGCGCGGGGCGCCCGGTTGCACCATCTTGCTCTCCGCCGCAGCTTTTATTTTGGCGATTAATTCCTTGGCCGCGTCGGCCATATGCGCCGAGGCGTCGTGCGGCTTGGTGAGAAAGTCGAAGGCTCCCAACCCCAACGCCTGGAAGGTGACGGACGCTCCTTCTGTGCTGTGGGAGCTGACCACGATGACGGGCAGCGGATTGCGCCGCATGATCTCCTTCAACGTGTCGATGCCGTTCATGCCCGGCATCTGCAAGTCGAGGGTGATGACGTCGGGCCGCAACTCTTCGATCTTCTTCAGGCAGAAAGTCCCATCGATCGCCGTGCCCACCACCTCGATGGACTGGTCGGCCTGCAGCATCTGCGGGATGAGCTTCCGCATCAAGGCGGAATCGTCGACCACCAGCACGCGCACTTTTTTCATGGGTGCGTTCATGCCTGGCCCCCCGCGGCGCTCAGGGCCAGCCGGGCGCGGTCGGCGTTGTTCAGCAGAAGTCCGCAATTGGCCAGTCCAGTGGCCTGCGGACGCGTTCGCACGGCGTGTTCCACTACCGCCAGCAGATTCAGGATGAGCACAACTTTTCCATCCCCCAGGATGGAAGCGCCGTTGACCAGATCGGTCGAGAAAGTCTGGTCGTCCAGAGCTTTGATGACTAATTCTTCCTCGCCTTCCAACTCGTCCACGGCCAGGCCATATTTTCTTTCGCCGACAGTGATCACCAGGACAAACAGCTTGCGCGGCTTGCCATTGATTTCAGCCGCGGAGGCGCGTCCCAAACGCAGCAGCGGCAGCACCTGATTGCGCAACTGCAGCACTTCATAATTGTCGACCTGATGCACTTCCGATTCGAAGGTGCGCGCAATCTGACTCACGGCATTCAGCGGAATGGCATAGAGACGCTGCTCCACCCAGAACATCAGCGCTTTAATGATGGCCAGCGTGAGCGGCAATTTCAGGCGGAAGGTCGTGCCCTGGCCCAGGTGAGTTTCGACGTGAATCGTTGCTTTCAATCGCACGAGCACGCTCTGCACCACATCCATGCCCACGCCGCGGCCAGAAACTTCAGTGACGACTTCCGCCGTGCTGAATCCTGGACGAAAGATAAAATCCAGCATCTCCGCTTCGGTGAAACGCGCCGCTTCGTCAGCCGTCGTCATGCCTAACTCGATCGCTTTGCGGCGAATTTTATTGGCATCGATGCCGCGGCCATCGTCGCCGATCTCGACCACCACTTGATTGCCCTGGTGATAAGCATTCAGCCGGATCTTGCCGCGCGGCGATTTGCCCTGGGCGCGGCGCTCGTCGGGCGGCTCAATGCCGTGACTCACCGCGTTGCGCACCAGATGGGTGAGGGGCTCGGCGATGGCGTCGAGAATGCCTTTGTCGAGGTCGGTTTCCTGTCCGGCCAGTTCCAAATCCACTTCGCGGCCGCACTGCCGCGCCACATCGCGCACGATGCGGGGAAAGCGCCGGAACAGTTGATCCACCGGAACCATGCGGATCTTCATGACCGAGCGTTGCAGATCGTTCAGCACACGCGCCTGAAACGCGATGGCATCGGCGAACTTGCCGCGCAATAACTCCTTGGGATAACGCTTGCCAAACTCGAACAGCGCCTGCTGCAGCATCGACTTGCCGATGATCAGTTCGCCCACCAGGTTGAGCACGTTGTCGATGCGCCCAGCCTCGACGCGCAGAATATTTTCCGTCAACACTGGCGGCACCGCCGCTTCCGCTGTGGGAGCTGGCATCTCAGCGGGGGCGCGTGGCGCGGGCGCGAGTGCAGAAGCGGAGACTTCGGCGAACGGGGTTGCGGAATCCGCGCCCGATTTTGCGGGCGCGGAAGCGGCTAAGGCTGATTCCGGGCCAGCGCCGGCGGACCCGGTACCGGGCGCTGCGGCCGAGATCAGAGTGACGCTCACCTCGCCCGCAATAGTCGGAATCTGGCACTTGGCGGCGATCTGTTCCTGCGTCTTCGCGCTGGCGAAGATGAACTCCACCTGCTTGGAGGCAGCGGGCGATTTTGCGTCTGGCCGCACCACCACCACTTGCCCGAGTTCGGTGATCGCCTTCTGAATCAGTTGCCGCGCCGCGATCGGCATGGAGCAGTGGGGATCGATTTTTACCACGACTTCGTAGATGGCGAAACCGGCATGCTGCGCCTGCGCCAGAGCGCGCTTTTCTGCGTCGGTCCAGGCGTTGCCGGACTTGGAGGAATGCGGGGCGGACGCGGATTTTTTCTTGCGTTGCGATTTCTTGGCGGCTGGGGCCGCGGTCAACTCCAGGATTCTTTGCCGCAGCGGTCCGTCGTCAGGCATGGGGCCGCCGCCATGGTAGGCAGCCAGCATTTCGGCAAACACATCGGCGGCGGCGAATGCGATTTCGGAGAGTGTTCCGTGGCCAGCCGCGTTTTCGAGCGAAAGCGCATCTTCGAATTGATGCGCCAGTTCGCTTAACTCGCGCAGCCCGCAAGCCGCCGAATCGCCCTTCAGGGTGTGCACGGTGCGGCGGATGGAACGCACAATCTCTTCATCGCCGGGATTTTTCTCCAGCTTCAGAGTTTCTTCGTTCAGCGCCTGCAGCAGTTCCTGCGAGGTCTCGAAGAAAAGCTCGCGCATTTCCGCTCCGCGCTCATCGGGGGGATTGATCACTCGCGCACCTCGATCCGCTGGTAGGCGGTGCCGCCTTCTTTGTGCACCATATGGAATTTCTCGGTCAGGCCCAGCAGGCTTTCCGCGTGGCCTACGAACAAATAGCCGCCGGGGTTGAGACAGCGGTAAAACTTTTCGATGAGCCGCTTCTGCTCCGGCACGTCGAAGTACATCATCACGTTCCGGCAGAAGATCACGTCGTTGCGTTGGGGCAGGTATTCCGTCTTCAGATTGTGAAAATCGAAATGGACCATTTCTTTCAGTGCCTTCTTCACGGAATAACGGTCGCCGCCCACCTTGTCGAAATAGCGCAGGCGGAAACTGTAATCGACGGTGGACATCTGATGGTGGTTGTAAATAGCCTCCTGGCCGGTGCGCAGCATCGAATAACTGATGTCGCTGGCCAGGACTTCCACGCGCCAGGGCGGAGGAATCAAAGGCTTGGGCAGGGTCATCTGCAGCGGCAGGGGATTGCGCAGGTAGTAATAAGCCAGTGCGTCCACCGCCATCATGGCCAGCGTGTATGCCTCCTGCCCAGAGGAGCAGCCTGCACTCCAGACCCGGATGAAATACTCGCGGTGCGCCTGCTTGCGTTTCAAGACTTCTTCCAGCACGTATTTCTGGTACAGATCCAACTGCGCTTTGTGCCTGAAAAAGCTGGTCTCGTTGATGGTGAGGTTCTCCACCAGCTTGGCCAGTTCGGCCTTGCCCTCGGGGCTGATCAGCAGGCGGTAATAGGCGTAGAAGGAATCGGCGTGGCACTCCTTCAACCGGCGCAGCAGGCGGTCCTGCAGGAAGGACACGCGGCGTTCGTCGAAGTGCATGCCGCACTCTTGGTAGACCAGCGCCTGCAACAGCCGCAACTCCGCCTCGGTCAAAATTGGAGCAGGTGCCGCTCCCGATGTAGTCATGCTTTATCTCGTTCCTTGCTTCCGAATTCCCCGGGCGCCTCGGCGCGCCCCTGCGTTATCGCGGCGAATTATCGCGACCACGTTTCTCGCGACCCTGTTTCTCGTGACCTTGTCTATGTCTATGGCGATTCTGTCTAGCGCGACCCGGCCGCGCTGGCTTCCGCTTTGGCCGTCTTGCTCTCCACCTTCCCGCTTTCCTGCAGCAGGCTCGCGGGGGCCAGCAATTTGTTCATATCGAGCAGCACGATCAGGCGGCCACGGACCTTGCCCAACCCCGTGACACAATTCAATCCGCCTTCTTGAAATGCCGCGGGCGGCGCTTCCACATCTTCGCTGGCAATCTTCAGCACTTCCGACGCCGAGTCCACAATCAATCCAGCCAGCTTGCCGGAGTGCTCCACCACCAGAATCCGGTTCTGCTTTTTCAGCACCGCGTGCTGGTCGCCGAAGCGCTTGCGCAGGTCCATCACGGAAACAATCTTTCCCCGCAGGTTGATCACGCCCTCCAGATAGTCGGGCGCGTCGGGAACGGCCGTGATCTCGGGCACGCGGACGATTTCGTGCAGTGACTTGATAGGCACGCCATAGGTCTCGCGCCCCACCTGGAAGCCCACGATATGAAGTTCGCGGCCCATGCTTGTCCTATCCGCGGGAGGCGGCCGCGGCGCGGCGCGACTGATACGATTTTTCATCGATCGCGGCTTGACGCAAGACCGAGGATTCATCCAACGTGAAGCGGTCCATGAAGTCGAGCAGGCCGCGTGACATTTTCGACATCTGCTCCGCCGAGGCCGCCAGTTCGGTCGAGCCCGAGGTCGACTGCTGCACCAGCTCGCGCATGCGCTCCATGGCTTTCACCACCGCCTGCGCTCCGGAAGCCTGTTCCTCCACCGCGGAGTTGATCTCGTGGGTGATCTCATTGAGGCGGGTGGTGGCGCGGGCGATCTGCGACGAACCATGCGACTGTTCGTTGGTGGCCGCGCCGATCTCCTGGGCGAATTTGTACACTTCGGTGACCACGTTGGAAATCTTGCGCAGCGCTCCATTCAGTTCGCCGCCCAGATCCAGGCCTTCATTCACGATGCCGGTGGAACGGTCCATGTTCTCGACTGCCTTGCGCGCTTCTTTCTGAATGCTCTGAATCAGCTCCGAAATTTCCTTGGTCGATTGCGCCGATTTTTCCGCCAGCTTGCGGACTTCGTCGGCAACCACGGCAAAACCCAGACCGTGCTCGCCGGCGCGGGCGGCTTCGATGGCCGCATTCAACGCCAGCAGGTTGGTCTGTTCGGCCAGATCGTCGATGACTTCGATGATCTTTCCAATATCATCGGCACGCTGGCCCAGCGCTCCAATGATTTCTCCCGAGGAAGTGATGGTGGCATTGATGCGGTTGAGGCCGTCTGTGGCTTTCTCCATGGTGGTGATGCCGCTGTGCACTTCTTCGCGCGAGCGGTTGGAAATATCGAGCAGCACCTTGGCGGTATCGGCCACCCGCTGGATCGATGCCACCATCTGGTCGATGGAGGCGGAAGTCTCGCTCACGCTGGAAGCCTGCACCTGCGTGCTCTTCACCATGTTCTGGACGTTGACGCTCATCTCATGCATGGTGCTGGTAACTTCATCGATGGCGGAGGAAGCCTGCAGGCCCACCTTGGCGGAATCGTCGGAGGCGTTGGCCACCTGCCCGCTGGCGCTGGCCACTTGCGTGGAAGCGTCGCGCACACTGCGCACCAGGCGGCCCAAGCCGTCGACCATCTTGGCGAAGGCGTTACCCAGCGTGTCATGGGGGGAGCGCGGCGCGACCTGCACCGTAAGATCGCCGCCGGCGATCGCTTCCGAAACTCCCGCCATCTCTTTCAGATAGGTGACCATCTTGGCGAAGCTTCGAGCCAGTTCTCCAATCTCGTCGGCGCGCTTGACGTCGATGCTATGTTCCAGGTCGCCAGTGTCGCCGATCTGCCGCGAGACCTGCATCAGGTTGGTGAGCGGTTCCACGATCGACTTGGCGGTGGTGAAGGCGATGACTCCTCCCAGCCCGAGCGCGAACAGCGTGCTGATCACGGCGGCCAGAATGGTGTAGTTGCTGGCGGTTTCATCGGATTTGCGCCGGGCGTCCACCAGTTTGCGGTTCTCTCCATCGGCCACGTCGAGCGCGTCGGTGGAATTTTTCACCCAGGAGGATGCGTCTTTCTGCAGGTAGTAAATCTGCAACTCGGCGACGGTGGCGTTGCCCGAGTCCACGTCTTTGCGTTTGTCGATTAGGGGCTGGGCGAATTCCTTGCCCCAGGATTGTTCCAGCTGTTCCACCTTGGTCAGTGCGGTGCGCTCCTGCTCGGAGTTGGAAAGGGTCTTGCCCTGCGCCAGTTTTTCGCTCAGCATGCGCAGGCCGTCGTTCATTCGTTCCACCTCCCGGGTATCGCCGCTCAGCAGGTAGTTGCTCAAGTAGAGGCGGTTCTGCATCATCTGGAAACGCACTTCGTTGGTGGCATCGGCCAGTTCCAGCGAGGCTGCGGCCCCGGCCTTGGCGGCGTGCTCCCGCTGCACCGCCAGGATGTTCACCAGAAACAGCACGACCACCATGCTGAGGATGATGCCGAAATTCACATAAAGTTTTTTGCCAATTGTCATGCCGTTCTCTCCCGGCCGCCTATTTGCCCTTTAGCCCTATGGATGACTCTCGAATTTGAAGTCCACCACCCCCGTGCTCTCTACCGCAGCCGGCTCGAAGCGCCACTTCTTCACGGCTTCCAGCGCGGCGTTGGCCAGCACCGGATGCCCGCCCACTACCTTTGCATCCTTCACCGTGCCGTTGGGCGCCACCACTACCTCCACCTTCACCGATCCCCCGATATTCATCTTCCGCGCCAGCTCGGGATACACCGGCTGCACTTTGCTCCTGGCCCGCCGGGTGATGTCATTCTGTGTGTCCTGGCCACGCAGCCCCGCCACACCCATCCCTAATGCGACTGCCGTCACTGCCAGCAATGCTCCTGCTCTTCGCACAGACACAGTCCCTCCTTGGCAAGAATCCTGTGCTCGCACTGAAGCAACGGCGGGGCCATGCCTGCGCTTTCGAGAGAACCAAAGTAACTCCATGTATATCCATGAAAATTAGAACTTTAGAAGACTTCCAGACTCCATCCCACCTCCCTTCCGCATTCCCCTCGTCTCATCCTCGCTCGTCGCAGGCTACCCATTCTCACCCTGAGACGCCTTCCCCCGCCTTTTCTCGGGATTTCACACTTAGGCACCCCGCCCCCCCATTTCGCTTGACTCAAATTGAGATGGCGGGATAGTTTTCCAATAGATTCAATCACTTGTGAGACCGTGAACCTCTGTGCCGGCAACGGTGACACCCTGAAGATGATCGGAGTCAATTTGACGCCGTTGCCGGAAGCCCGGGACTCATCCAACTCCAATTCTCACCCTGACGATGCTTTTCAGAAGCTCCTCCTCCGCATCGCCGCCCGGGCCGCGGAGCGCGCCGACGCCCCGGCGCTCATCCAGTTCTTCTGCCGTGCCGCCCGCGAGTTTTTCCAGGTCAGCGGCGTTTATTTCTGGCGCCGCCACTCCGGCGACGAACTTGTCGGCGAACAGGCCGAAGGCAAACTCGCGGATCATTTCATTGGTCTGCGTCTGCGTCCTCAACAAAGCGCCGTTACGGCCGAAGCTGTCCGCGCCCGCCGTACCCTCTTCGTGAATCACCTGCAGGCCAATCCTGCCTTTCCCGCAGCCCGGCAGTTCGAAGCCCGCTCCCTCATGGCCGCTCCTCTGGTGGTCTTCGATGAAGTCATCGGCGCGGCAACGTTTTTGCATGATTCCAGTGAAGAATTCTTTAATGAAGATCTCGCTGCCAAAGCCACCATTCTGGCAACCCAACTCGGCAGCCTGCTTGAAGCCACGCGCCTCGGCGAAGCTTCGCGCGAGGAGCACCGCCGCGCCGAAATTCTGGCCGAGGTGGCCACCGCCCTGCACGCCACTCCCGATGTTTCCGCCGTCATCGAGGCCCTGGCTGATCGTCTCCGCCTGCTCTTGCGCACGCGCCTCGTTTCTGTGCTTCTGCGCCGCGACGGCCCCTTCGAGCTGCGCGCCGTCTCCGCCGAAACTCCCCAGATGGCAAACTCCTTCCGCGCCGGGCATGACCGCCAGACCATCCGCTTCGCCGCCGACCTGGCGCAGCGTGCCGTCTCCGCCGGGGAAGCCATCACCATCTCGATCGGCAGCGACCAGCATTCGCTGGGCAGCCTGGTTTCGCCCGGAATTCTGATCGCCGCTCCCTTCCGCACGTCCAGCACCCAGGGCGCGGTCCTCATCTACCCGCGCCACGACAGTGCCTTCACCCCCGACGAGAAGTCGCTGGTCTCCGCCATCGCCGGATTCGGCGCCGTCGCCGTGGCCCACGCCGAACTCTGTGCCACCGCCCAGGGCCAGGCCCACGAACTGCATCAACTGCTCGAGATTTCTTCCGCCCTCAGTTCCAGCGGCGACCTCGAACATTTCCTGCAGGCTTTCGTGGTGCGCGCTGCAGATTTTCTCGGCTACGGCCGCAGCTTCATCGCCCTGCTCGAAGACGATCAGTTCCGGGTTCGCCATACCTTTACCCAGGGCGAGCCGCAGCGCGTAGACACGGTGTTCCCCGAAGGCATCGCCACCCGCGCCCTGCGCGCCCGGGAAGTTTTCTGGTCCAACGACGCGCGGCAAATGCCGGGCGCCAATCTTCCGGTTCTGGCGCAATACGCAGCCAGGCAGTTGCTGGCGGTCCCTCTGTTGGGCGCCGATGGCCGTGTGCTCGGCATGTTCGGCGTGCTCGACCGTTGCGACGGCGCCGGCATTTCGCAACCGGATATTCGCCGCGCCCGCGCTCTCGCCGCCCAGGTTGCGGTGGTGCTCGAGGTCGCGCACAACCTTCACCAATCCGAACAGCATCGCAAACGTTCCGTGGCTCTCGCGCAATTGGCGCGCGAAATCGATGGCCTGCTGCACCTGCCCGATTTTGCCCGCAAGTTTGTCGAGCGCTCCAGCGAATTAGCCGGAGCCCGTGCCGGCGCGGTCGCTCTGTTTCAAGATGGAAAATTCCAAACCCTCGCTCTGCACCCGCTGCCCACGCCTGCCCCCAATACCACGGACCCGGTTCCAGCCCGCTTTGAAGACCGCGCCCTGCAGCAGCGCTTCGCTCACGCTCTTTCCGAGTTGGTCGCCAAACACCCGGAGACCATCGTCTCCGGCTCCGCGGCCGAACTGCTCAGTCCAGAACTTGCCTCGAATTTAGGCTGGAACGATTTGCTGGTGGTGCGTCTTGCCGGCTCGAACGGTTCGCTCGCCGGTTTGCTCTGCCTCTCTGGACGCGCCCGCCCGCTCTCTACCGAAGACCGCGACCTGCTCGAAGCCATCGCGGGCCACGCCGCCATGGCCCTGGAAAACGCCCGCTTGTTCACCCGCATCGAACAGGCCAACCGGCACTGGCTTGAAATCTTCGACGCCATTACCGACTTCATCGTGGTGCACGACGAAACCGATAAAGTGCTGCGCGTGAACCGCTCTCTGGCCGCCATGATCGGCGTCGCTCCCAGCGAGCTGATCGGCGTCAACATACGCGCCCTGCTCGCCCTCACCAGCGAGACTGCGCTTTACTCCTGCCCCTT
>Ga0302320_10009101_pt1 | contig 21412 bp, 15 predicted proteins | sample Bog_T0_3_FD_202130 | JGI IMG/M metagenome (GOLD analysis project Ga0302320, IMG submission 202130) | Peat permafrost microbial communities from Stordalen Mire near Abisko, Sweden - Bog_T0_3 | ecosystem: Environmental > Terrestrial > Soil > Wetlands > Peat | place: Sweden: Abisko, Stordalen Mire...
CCATCCGGGATTCTCCTTGAAGTGTGCTTGGCGGCTCACCTCTCGGAGTTTCTTGGATGGACTCCCGCAAATGTCAAACTGCTACTGCCACCCCGGCAGAGCCGGGGGATCTCCCGTTACATTAGGAAAGACATGCCAATCTGGCGGACCTGCTCGAAGAATTATCTGCAAGGTTTTTAAAATAAATGTGGGGGGGAGGGGGGTATTATTTTTGTAGTAAACACCGGGGCAGGCGTTCACGCGCAGGTTCAGGCGCTATTTCAATACCTTCAGATTGTACTCGCTGGGCAGATTATCTTCGGCAAAGCATTGGAAAAACCCCTTCTTGGTTCCCATGCCGCGGAATCCAGAGATGGGGCGGCCGAGAGAGGACGAAGATGCTGTATTGAACCGGGGCGGTTTTTTTGCAAGGCTTCGCCAGCCTCACTTGGGTGGGGTATTCAACAGAATGATTGTGTAGGCAACCTGAGCATTCAAGGCTGCTGCCCCTGGCTGGTTGAAAGCAAGCACTCTCCTTCCGCCAACTGACTTGATTCGACGCAAGGTTGGAGTCCCGATAAAGTGAAGTTACCAGAAATCGGTTGGTAGTCAACGCTTATTTGCGCGTTAAGAGCGATGGAAACATTACGTTTGGATAAATATACACCCAGCGATCCCTGCGCCTCTTGAGCGATTGGGAGCCAGTCGAATTGCGCAAGCGTCCCTTGCAGGGCCTTGCGGATACCCTGCTCGATGTTGAAAGTACTGGCTGTCTCTACCGAGGAGCGGCATTCTTACCCTCGCGACGATGCCTGACACCGTTACCCAACTCACTCTGAAGCACAAAAGCAATTTTCCAAGTTTGGCACGTGGCGAGCAGTTTTGCTCAGAACATGGAAATCGCAGCCTGCTATTTTCGCGGTGTCAGCTGGAGTAGGCACGTTATGCCTGCCCGACTCGATTATGAGCTTTGGACACTGGATAACCTCAGTTGGATGAAAGGGTATAAATGCGCAAATTCAGAGTTGGCATCACATGTCTCCCGGCGGCTCTACTGATCGCTCTCATGGCCGGATGCGGCCAGGAAGTGGTAACTGTACCGACTGTGGTGTCCACAATCCCTGCCAATGGCGCGACGAATGTCGCCATTAACACGGCAATCAGCGCAACATTCAGCATGGCTATGAGTCCAGGCACGATTACCTCGTCATCCTTTACGGTGACTGGACCAGGCGGAACCGTCCCGGGAGCCGTTACATACAGCGGTACAACTGCGACGTTTACGCCGGCTTCCGCTCTGGCATACAGCACGCTCTATACAGCCACAATCGCCACAAGTGCGACAAACCTGGGTAGCACTTCTCTGCTTAACAACTATGTCTGGACGTTTACGACGATTACGCCGCCGCCCGCGGTGATAGCGGTGGTCCCTGCGAATGGAGCCACAAGTGTGCCCATCGGTCAGGTTCTCAGCGCTACCTTCAGCGAAGCGATGAATCCGCTGACGATAAGTGGATCAACCTTTACGCTGACAGGGCCGGGCGGAGCCGTAGCCGGCGCCGTCTCATACAACGGCGTGATTGCGGTGTTTGCGCCAACTGCCGCTCTGGCAAACAGCACGCTCTATACAGCCACAATTACCACCGGGGCGCAGGATCTGGCGGGCCAGCCGCTGGCTACAAATTACGTTTGGACCTTCACAACGATTACTCCGCCGCCCCTGGTTGTATCCACGGTCCCAGTGAATGGAGCCACAGGCGTACCGATCAGTCAAATCCTGAGCGCGACCTTCAACGAAGCGATGAGCTGCGCCACGCTCGCATCTCCAGCGGCGACTTTTACAGTGACTGGCCCCGGCGCAACAGCTGTCGCAGGCACGGTGAGTTGCACAGGCGCTGTCGCGATGTTCACGCCATCCAGCGCCCTCACCGTCAACACCACCTATACAGCCACGATCAACACTGGAGCGAAGAGTCTGGCGGGCACTCCACTGGGCGCCAATTACGTGTGGACCTTCAGAACCGGTCCGGCTCCTGCGGCGCCAACAGTGATCTCCACAGTGCCCGTAAATGGCGCTACGGGAGCGCCCACTAACCAAGCCCTCACGGCGACCTTCAGTGAGGCGATGAACCCCTCCACGATTAGCTCGACAACCTTTACGCTGACAGGGCCGGGCGCGGTTAGCGTAACTGGAAAAGTCGCCTATATCGCCGCCGGTTCGGTCGCAACGTTCACACCGACGGCAACTTTGGCACCGAGCACCGTCTATACGGCCACGATCACTACCGGGGCTATGGACCTGGGAGGCGCCGCGCTGGCCCAGAACTACGTCTGGACCTTCACCACCGCTGCCGCCACCAATACCACTCCGCCGACGGTCATTTCGACGATCCCTCTCAACGGAGCTACAGGCGTACCGCTCAATCAGATCGTCAGCGCCACGTTCAGCACGGCGATGAATCCTGCCACCATTAATTCGGCAACCTTCACGTTGACAGGGCCGGGCGCCACTGCCGTTTCGGGCCTGCTCGCTTATGCGGCAATTGGCAACACGCTGACATTCACACCGACAGCGAATCTTGCGCCCAGCACTCTGTATACGGCCACGATCACCACCGGGGCTAAGGATCTGTCAGGCAATGCGCTGGCCAGCAACTACGTGTGGACCTTTACAACCGGCACGGCCGTTGTCGTGACTCCGCCGGAGATTGTTTCGACGGTCCCCGCCAACGCGGCCACAAACGTGCCCCTCAATCAGGCAATCAGCGCAACCTTCAGCGAAGCGATGAATCCGCTCACGATCACCACTGCGACATTCCAAGTTACAGGACCGGGCGGAACTGCAATCGCTGGAACGGTCTCCTACGATGCGATCAACTTCATTGCCACGTTCACGCCTACGGCGCTGCTGACCGCCAGCAGCAACTACATTGCAACCATTACCTCCGGAGCGACGGATCTGACCGGCAATCCATTGGGGACCACCGGGGCGCCGAATCCATGGCACTTTACGACCGGCGTGATCGTAGTGACACCGCCGATCGTCCTTGGACCGACCATATCGCTGTTTGGCGGCTTTGGCGGTCCCGCCGGGATGACCAACCAAGGGACCGCAACAGTGGTCAATGGAGATATCGGGACCACGGGCGCCTCTACCACGATGACCGGATTCCACGATACCAGCCTTCCGATTGTTGGCGCCGTGTGGCCATGCACGTATACGCAAACGACGCTCAACGTGGGGCAGGTGAATGGATCGATCGACACCGCTCCGCCACCTCCCACCGTTGCATGCGCCACTGAAGGGACCGGACCCGCTACCCAGCCGGGTACGACGTTCTACATCGCGACCCAAGCCTTGGCGGAAGCTACAACCGCTTACAACACGCTTAAAGGCCTCCCTTCAACCGGCGTTCTGGCAGGCGGGTTGGCCGGTACGACCATTTACCCCGGCGTCTACACAAACTCAAGCACAGTGGGAATAACGGGAGGGAATCTTACTCTCGACGCTCAGGGCAATCCCAATGCGTACTGGGTCTTCCAGATCGGATCGTCTCTCACCGTAGGCGAAGCGGGACAACCGAGCAGTGTTATCCTGGCCAACGGCGCCCAGGCCAGCAACATCTTCTGGGCGGTCGGAAGCGGCGCGACCATCAACGGGGCGGGAGGCGGAACGTTCGAGGGAACCGTCATCTCTCAAGCGGGGATCTCGGTTTCAACTGCCGGGGTTTCCGCGATAACGACGATCAACGGCAGATTGATTGCTTTGACTGCGTCGACCACACTTGTGAACACCGTAATCAATGTGCCTGCTCCGTAGGGCCCCGGCTGAGACCACCTCTGGAGGCGGTCTCAGCCGGATTTTTGCAATGCAGTGTCCGGTATGTTTTGTTCGCGTTCAGTTAACCCGCCGCTGCGATGTTAAGAAACCGCGACGCGCAGCGCAGGAGACGACAATGAAATTGAGTGTAAAGATAGTGGCCGCCGCGGCATTTGCCGCACTTTTGATGCCTGCGTTCAACCTCGGTGCGGAAACGGCTGAGAAGCCGTCTGCCAGCGTCGATCCGGCTGCTGCGGCGCCATCTGCTCCGATGCCGGCGGACTCGACGCCAACAGCCAAGCCCTATTCGGGAGGAATGAAGGCTAACACTCCCAAAGTTGAATGGTTCCTGGGCTACTCGTATCTGCAAGCTGTGCCCAAGCTGGCTGACGGAAACCGGCTGGTATGGCTGAATGGCGGCAGCACGTCCATCGCCTTCAACTTCAACCGTTACCTGGGGGTAGTCGGCGATTTTGGCGGCTTCGCTGACACTCAGCTTCGGCTGAATGGCGCGGCGAGTCCAGCTATTGTGCCGGATTCAAGCGGGAGCGTCTACACCTATCTCTTTGGCCCACGCCTCTCCTTTCGCGGGCACGAAAGAATCACTCCTTTTGCCCAAGTTCTATTTGGCGGTATGCATGCCGGCGCAGTGACGCTGTCGTCCGGTTGCACAGGGGCTGGATGTACGCCTCTCCCGGCCGAGAACACGTTTGCAATGACAGCAGGCGGTGGACTGGACATCGGTGTTCATCGCCATTTTGCCATCCGCTTGATTCAAGCGGAATACCTGATGACCCGGTTCGACAACCTCAATACGGGAATGGCCGCAACACAGAATGACATGCGGCTTTCTTCCGGAATCCTCTTCCGCTTCGGTGGAGATACCGAGCCACCACCACCGGTGACTCTGGCATGTTTCCCCAGCCCGGCTTCAGTTTTCCCCGGCGACCCGGTCACTGTGACCGCGTCTGCCGGGGGCCTGGAACCCAAGATGAATGTGATCTACAGCCTGACGGGTCCCGGCGTAACAGCAACCGGAGCGACAGCCACTGTGTCCACGGGAACACTTGCGCCCAACTCGTATACGGTGAATTGTGGCGTGAAGGAAGGCAGACCCGGCAAAGAAGGATTGAAGCCTTGGGAGTCTGCCACCGCAACGGCTGTCTTCACAGTGAAGCCATTTGAACCACCAACAATCAGTTGCACGGCAAGCCCTAGCGACATTAATCCGGGCGATACCAGCACAGTGACCGCCAGCGGCGTGAGCCCACAGAATCGCCCGTTGACTTATAGCTACTCATCAACCGCCGGCTCCATCAGCGGCAGCGGCGCTACCGCGGCCTTCTCCTCGGCCGGTGCTCCGAGCGGCGCCGTGGGGATTACCTGCAGCGTGACCGATGACAAGAGCCAGACCGCAACCGCGAACGCCAGCGTAACTATCGCGACCCCGCCTCCTCCTCCGCCCCCCGCGGAGCAGGTGCGGCTTGAGGCTCGCCTAGCACTGCACAGTGTCTTTTTCCCAACCGCTCAACCCAGGGCCGAGCATCCCGAAGGCGGCCTGGTGGCCAGCCAGCAGGGAACTCTGACCACCTTAGCGACAGACTTCAAGAGTTACCTGACATTCAAACCCGATGCCCACCTGACCCTGAGCGGACATGCGGATGTACGCGGATCGGTCGAGTACAACCAGGCGCTGTCTGAACGCCGTGTGGCCCGCACTAAACAATTCCTGGTTGAACAGGGCGTTGCCGAGGCCAGCATTGAAACTCGCGGCCTTGGCAAGGACCAAGAGCTCACCGACGCCCAAGTGAAGGATCTCGTCGAACAGAATCCTGATCTGAGCGCTGCGGAGCGGGACAAGATCCTCCACGACCTGAGTGTCATTGTCCTGGCTCAAAACCGCCGTGTCGACGTCACCTTGAGCACAACGGGCGAACAATCGGTGCGCCTGTATCCGTTCAACGCAGCCGATTCTCTGACGCTTCTCGATAAGAAAGCTTCGGCGCCCCACAAGAAGGCTGCGGCCGCAACCAAGAAGTAGACCCATAAGCCGCTGGGGCAGGTTTGAAGGCCTGCCCTATAGAAACACTGAGCATCAGGCCACACTTGAACAGCGCCTTCACAGCAATCCGAATCAATATGCCTTCAGGGCTATGATCGCTTTCAGAATGGTTTCTGGCTGGGGCAGGATGGCTTCTTCGAGAACAGGCTGGTAGGCGACGAAGGTATCCATGGAGCCGATGCGGCGGACCGGGGCATCGAGCAAGTCGAAGAGTTCTTCTCCGATGCGCGCCGCGATCTCAGCGCCGTAGCCCCAACTGAGCATGTCCTCGTGGGCCACGATGACGCGGCTGGTTTTGCGAACCGAGGTGGCGATGGCCTCCCAGTCGTAGGGGTTGAGGGTGCGCAGATCGACGATCTCGACCTCGATGCCGTGCTGGCGCTGGGCCTTTTGCGCGGCCTGCAACGCTCTGGGGACGATGGCACCGTAGGTGACCAACGTGATGTCTGTGCCGGGGCGGACGATTTTGGCTTTGCCGAAGGGAATGGCAAACTCCGGCCCCGGATAGGGCGCGCGGTCGTGGGTTTCGCGGTAGAGCCGCTTGTGCTCAAGAAACAGCACCGGATCGTCGCAGCGAATGGCCGTGCGCAGCAAGCCATTGGCGTCAAGCGCGTTGGACGGAAAAACCACGCGCAGCCCCGGGATGTGGGTAAAGATGCTCTCGCCGGACTGCGAGTGGTAGATCGAGCCGCCGGTGAGATAGCCGCCGATGGGCGCGCGTATCACCACGGGCGCTGGCCATGCGCCGTTGGAACGCCAGCGCATGACCGCAAGCTCGTTGTGAATCTGATGCATGGCCGGCCAGATGTAGTCGAAAAACTGAATCTCGGCCACTGGCTTCATTCCGCGTACAGCGTAGCCAACGGCGCGACCTACGATATTTGCCTCAGCCAGCGGCGAATTGAAGACCCGCTCCGAGCCAAACTCGGTCTGGAGGCCTGCGGTGAGCTTGAAGACGCCGCCTTTGCCCTTGACCTCGGCGAGCGCTTCGACACGGCTGGCGTCGGCTACATCCTCTCCATAGATGACGATGCGGGGATCGCGGCGCATCTCGTCGTGGAGGCAGGCGTTGATGAGGTCGGCCATGGTGCGCGGATCGCTTCCCTTCTCGCCGCCAGCCTTTCCGCCGCCGACTGAGCCGGGCGCCTCAACGTGCTCTTGAGCGAAGGCGGAGCTGGTAGGGTCGAGATCTTCTGAGTAAACATGCTGGGCGATGCTGGCTATCTCGGGCAGCGGGGCGGTCAGCGCGCGCGCGGCGGCCTCGGCTGCTTCGGCTTGCAGGCGGTGCTCCAGCGCGTTGATTTCGTCCTCGGTGAGAATGCCCTCGCGCAAGAGGCGCATCTGCATCTTGGCCAGCGGGTCGCGCATGGCGTCGGCCTCGCGCTCGACCGCAGAGCGGTAGAGGCTATCGTCCTCAGAGAAGGAGTGGGAGTAAAGACGGATGCAGTGTCCGTGGACGAAAGCTGGCCCCCGGCCCGCGCGGCAGTGCTCCGCCGCAGCCTGAAAGGCGCGCAGGCAGGCCTCTGGATCGGTGCCGTCCACCTCGGCAAAGTAGAAGTTGGGGAAGTTGGCGACCAGCTTGGAAATGTTCCCGCCCGGCGTGTTTACCTCGACGGGAGTGCTGATGGCGTAGCCATTGTCTTCCACGCAGAAGACCACGGGGAGCTTTTGATTGGAGGCCGTGTTGAGCGCCTCCCAGAATTCGCCCTGGGAAGTAGAACCTTCTCCGACTGAGGTGAAAACCACCTCATCGCCGTGGAACTCTACATCGTGAAAGGCGCGGTAGTCGCCTTCCGCCCGTGCTGCCGCATCTGGATGGCGGCTAAAGTAGCGGCCCGCCTCGGCGCAGCCCACGGCGTGCAGCAATTGGGTCGCGGTGCAGGAGGAAGTGCTGACAATGTGCAGCTTGCGGCTGCTCCAGTGGGTGGGCATCTGGCGTCCGCCGCTGGCCGGATCGGTGGCCGCGCCCACGGCCTGCAGTAGCATGTCGTCTGGGGTCACGCCCAACGCAAGGCAGAGCGCGCGATCGCGATAGTAGGGGAAGAACCAGTCGTAGCCGGGACGCATGGCCAGCGCCGCACCTACCTGGAGCGCCTCATGGCCGGCTGCCGAGATCTGGAAGTAGATCTTCTGCTGCCGCTTGAGCAGGATTTCGCGGTCGTCCACGCAGCGAGAGAGAAACATCAGCCGGTAGATTTCGACCATCTGTTGCGGGCTAAGCCCGCCGCAGGCGACAGCCGCGCCGGACTCGCCAGTGCTGGGCACTGCCAGTTCCATTCGCTTCACTCCTCAAACAAGCGGGCTTCTGGATTGCGGGGAAAATTGAAGCTCCAACCAGATTGTAACAACACGGCGCGCTCCAGAACAGAATGTGCTCTGGGCAACTTTCAACCCTCTTAGCGGCCCCACCCACCGAAGGAGAAAACCAAGCCAACCTCCATTCGCCCATCGTACTCGAAGTCCGGCGCCGGAATGGATGCAGCTCACGAATTCAGGTGGAGTTGCCGACATTTCTAAAAACCAGACTTCGCAGGCTTGGGATCGGAAGGCGATTTGAGGATACTTGAGGAAACTGAGCGAAAATCAGCGCAGCTTCTTAGGCCTGTGCGGTACGGCGACTTCCCTGTGGATGCCACCCTGCCGGATCGCCACTTTCGCTCCAGCGCAAATGGGCTCTTTCATTAAAAACGGCTCAAGAACCTTAAATAGTACTTCGGCATCCGGCCCGTAAAAGACCAACGTCGTAGTCTCTGGAATCGCAACCCACCCGCTGTAATAGCCCGCATCCTGCGCTTGCACTTGTTTTGACAATTTTTCGGCCAGGAGAATCGTGTTCTTGCGATCGTCTGGATGAAATGGACTGTTGCCAAATGCGAGTTCGACAAGGACCGCCCCGCCCATTTGCGCCTTGGCTGCACTCAGGTCGCTGTCAACCCGCGGAATTGCCTGAATCGTCGCGCGGACCGATGCAAGCGTCTCCTGCGCAATAAACGCTTCGAATTCCCTGTTCAGCCGTTTCAGAGCCGCGATCTCGCTCTCCAAGTTTTCCACCGTAGCATCCAGGTCTGGGCTCGGCCTTTTCCAACGCTCATCGCGGGATTTCCGGAGCCACTCGACTGCTTGTCCATCTTCGCCGGAATCCAGGAAGATGAGTCCTCTTGTACCAATTGCGGAAGCCAGTCCGGCGTCTGCTGCGGAGAAAAGCTCAATGGCGCGATCAACGGAAGCATGCGCCTCAGGGAACTTACCCATCCGCCTGTAGCTATTCGCAATATTGTTGAACACCGTGGCGATGCCGGGCGACGGCGTACCCGAAGACTGCTCACGCGCACGGAGGACTCTCTCATAATGCTCCAAGGACTCGGCATAGCGACCCTGTTCTGAGCAGAGAACCCCCAGATTCACCCAAGCCGAGGTCGCAGACTGATACTCGTGCCGCGCAGCATCCAGTTCCGCCGCCTCCTTATAGCATGCTTCAGCTTCGGCAGGAGAGCTTCTTCGCAGGGAATTGCCGAGAGTGAGCAGAACAATCGGCAGGCGAGAGTGGTCGGAGCCGGCCCGATATATCTTGAGAGCGCTCCGCAACGGCACCGTGGCATGGTCCAGCAGGCCAATCCGGCAATAACATTCGCCCATCGTATACAGCATCTCAGCCATCATTGCGGAGTTAATCTCTTCGCCGGCCATTCCAATCGCCTGTTCCCAGAATGGAAGCGCGCGGCGATAGTCGCCCAGCTTGTGCAAACCCTTTGCCATCAGGTGCTGGAATTTTGACGGAGCCGCCTGAGTATCGCTGGCGCCCAGCAGGCCCATTGCCTGCTCGCGAAGCATCTGGGAATCCCCATCCCTGTGCTGCCTGTGACGAAGCAAACTCAGGTAGGAAAGAACGAGCGGAATCAGATAGCTGCCGTGTTCCCGCGGAGCGGTTCGAGCGAGTTTAAGGGCCACACAGAACGATTGTTCGGCGGCGTCAAACTCACCTTCCTTGATTGCTTGCGCGCCTTGTGAGATGGCCACAAAACAGTGGTCACGAAGATCGCTCTCAATGCTTTGGGGCGGTTGCGCCGTTGCTGCGGCAAGCCGTAGAGCGCGGGCATAAAGCTTCCCGGAGTTTCCTATCAATGACCATGGGATCTTGCTGAATACATTATTTGTAAAGGATAGAGCTCGTTTCAGACGCCCGCCATCTCCCGCCAAATAGTACCAGCAGGCCGCGTAGTGGAGGTATGGAACGCTGGACCTGCGAGCACTGTACGGCGCTCGAGTCCAATCGTCGAAAGCTGCGTTGAGTTCTCTGGTGACCTCGGGGTCATAAGCATAACTCTTTGCGGCTTCAGTTTTTTTGTCGAAAGAGGCAAAGTGGCTCCGCACCAGCAAATGGGCCCAAAACAGGCAAGCAGCCATATCGCTGCCGGGGCCAGCCTTTGTCATGGCGTTCCGCGCGAACTTGAGGGACTGTTCGTGACTGCCGTGCCACCGTTCCGAGAGAGAGTTCACGAGCGCGCGATAAGCGGGAACCAGATCGGGGGCGAGTTCCGTCGCCTGCTGAAAAGCCCGGCGCTGCCTGGAAGCGAGATGCCCAAAAATGGTCAGAGACGGCAAGACATAGGCGTGCGCTGTGGGATCCAAAGCGTCCAGTTGGGCCGCCCGGTCTAAATCATTCAGAGCGAACCGAATGCACTCCGCTGCGCTGCGAAATCTCTCGCCCCCCTGATCAGCGGCTCCAGAGCCTCGCAAGGTTGGGGCAAGTTCCGAGAGAAAAGCGCAACGAATCAGAAAAAGGTCGGCAGCTTCTGGTTCCGCCTCGCAAGCAAGATCCAAAGCTGCGAGACGAATGCTGGGGACGACGAGTCCCAGCATGAAAATACGGTCTTGCCAATCGCTGTCCCTTCGGGTTCGAGCAAGATACTCGCGCAGGCCGTCCAGATTACCAAGCTGAACTTGTTCCTTCAGATCGGACGCTTCAGAGCCGCCCAGGTCAATAGTTCCCACCGGCAGAGGACTATCGCTGCGTGGCGAAGCAAGTGTGACGGGCTCAGGTCGATCCACGGGAAGTTCGCTCCCTTTGAGATTCGGAAGAGATTTCAGTATCGCACCTTTCAGTATGGAGGAAGGAGGCAGTCCTCGGCGGCTGATTCCTCTCGGGCGCGCAATCTGGAACAAGTCCGTCTTGTCTCGATTGGCAAGACAGAAGCAATCCTCATTTGGCGAGAACAGGCCTTGGCTGGGACTGAGAACCGAGCCTCCAGCACGGAACCCTGTACGGCCAGATTGCGTACCGCTTTTGTCTGTCCGCTAGCCTACAATGTCATGGATGCGTTTTTCTGCCGAAAGAAGCCACATAAACATGGCAGTGCAGCTCAGCCAACAGCTCGAATGCTTCACCCAAGTCTCGGATCTGCATACTCTACTCACCCCCATGAGGATTGCATGAAATCAATCACTTCCGCTCCTTTGTTTCGCGCCGCACTCGCGATCGCAGCCACGGTTGTTTGCCTTGTCCTGGCCCCCACCCGCTCCGCCACCGCCCAACGACTTCCAGATACGGTCCGCCCCGAGCACTACACGCTCGCGCTCACGCCCGATCTGAAGGCGGCGACCTTCTCTGGCGTTGAGACTATCGACGTAACCGTGGCCGAGCCGGTTAGCACGATCACCCTCAACGCGGCCGAAATTGCTTTTGAAACCGTCACTGTGACCGCCGGCGGCAAGCAGCAGACAGCGGCCGTCACGCTGGACAAGAGCAAGGAGCAAGCCGCTTTTACCTTCCCGGAAAAGCTGCCTGCGGGCAAGGCTACGCTCTCCATCGCCTACACCGGCATCCTGAACAACGAACTGCGCGGCTTTTACCTCTCAAAGACTGCCCGCCGCAACTACGCAGTTACGCAGTTTGAGCCGACCGATGCCCGGCGCGCCTTTCCGTCTTTCGACGAGCCGGCCTTCAAAGCTTCTTACGACGTCTCTCTGGTGATCGACAGCGCGGACACCGCCATCTCCAACAGCCCCATCGTCGCCGACACGCCTGGCCCAGCCGCTGGCAAGCACACCCTGAAATTCGACACCACCCCGAAAATGTCCACCTACCTGGTCGCCTTCCTGGTTGGCGACTTCCAGTGCACTACGGGCGAGTCCGATGGCGAAGCCATCCGCGTCTGCTCCACCCCCGACAAAGTTGCGCTCACGCCCTATGGGGTGGATGTCGCCAAGTATGTGCTGCACTACTACAACAACTACTTCGGGATTCCCTATCCGCTAAAGAAGCTGGACCTGATCGCCCTGCCCGACTTCGAGGCGGGCGCCATGGAGAACTTCGGCGCCATTACTTACCGCGAGACCGAGCTGTTGCTCGACCCCAAGACCGCCTCAGTCGGCGCAAAGAAGAATGTTGCCATCGTGATCGCGCACGAGATGGCGCATCAATGGTTCGGCGACCTGGTGACCATGCAATGGTGGGACAACCTCTGGCTCAACGAGGGTTTCGCCACCTGGATGGAAAACAAGTCCGTAGCCACGATGCACCCGGAGTGGAACATCGACCAACTCGTTGCCGCAGACAAGGACGGCACGTTGAATCTTGATGCGCAGCCCACCACCCGGTCCATCCGCGCCAAAGCCGAGACCCCCGACGAAATCAACCAGATGTTCGACGGCATCGCCTATGGCAAGGCCAGCGATGTGCTGCTCACGGTGGAGAATTACATCGGCGAGGAGACCTTCCGCAAGGGCGTGCATAACTATCTCGCGGCCCATCTCTACGCCAACGCGACAGCAGAAGACTTTTGGAACGCCCAGACGGCCGCCAGCCACAAGCCTGTAGACAAGATCATGGAGAGCCTGGTGGCCCAGCCGGGCGAGCCGCTGCTTACTTTTGGCGAACCGGCCAAGGGCAAGGTAACGGTAGCCCAGAAGCGCTTCTTCCTGAGCCCAGGTATCCAGCCTGACCCTGCACAGAAATGGACGGTGCCGGTTTGCTCCAAAACCGTAACCGGGCAGAAATGCCAGGTGTTGACCCCCGACGATACCACCCTCGATGCTCAGAAGAACGGCCTCTTCTTTGCCAATGCCGGCGGCAAAGGTTACTACCGCAGCGCCTATCCGGCAAGCGTCTACGCGGCTCTTGTGGCTGGCGTGGAGACCAGCCTTACTCCAGTTGAGCGCATCAGCCTTGCCGGCGACGAGTGGGCCCAGTTGCGCGCCAACAAGGCCACCGTGGGTGACTACCTAAACCTGGTGGCCGCCATCAAATCCGATCCCAACTCCGAAGTTCTGCGCGATGCCCTCGGAGGCGTCGACGCTATCTATGAGCGGGTCGCAGCCACTCCTGAAGAGAAAGCTGCCCTTTCCGCATGGATTCGCGCCACATTTTCGCCGGAGTACGCACGGCTCGGCCCTCCTTCCGAAAGCGATTCACCCACCACGCGCGAGTTGCGCGCCCAGCTCTTCGGTGTCCTTGGCTACTACGGCAAAGACCCCGCCGTGTTGACACAGGCCAGCCAGATCGTACAGAAGTATCTGGACGATCCCGCCTCAGTGGATGCCACACTAGGGCAGACTGCACAGACCATCGCCGCCCGCAATGGCGATGCGGCTCTCTTTGACCAATTGCAGAAAGTCGCTGAGACCTCTACCAATCCAGAGCTTCAAGAGGGCGCGTTGCGCCTGCTGGCCGAGTTTCAAGATCCAGCTCTCGTCCAACGCTCCCTGGACTACGCCGTCTCCGGCAAGATCCGTAATCAGGACGCGGCCTTCCAGTTTGCCATCGCCCTCCAGACCAGTGAAACCCGCGACCAGACATGGAAGTACATTCAGGCCAATTGGGACAAGGTTCATGCCCAGCTCACCACCGAGTTGGGCGGCTATCTGGTGGGCGGCACGGGCAGTTTTTGCTCCGCAGCCGACCGCGACGATGTAAAGCAGTTCTTCTCTACGCACAAAGTCGCTGCCACAGAGCAGGCGCTGAAACACGCCATCGAGCGCATCGACGGCTGCATCGAGCTGCGCGCCTTGCAGGAGCCGAACCTCAAGCAGTGGCTGGCGGCTCAACCGAAACCGTAAAGATGAAGATGAATGATTGCATGAACATCCATGTACTGGGCTGCACTCGAAGCGTTTCTCGTGTCCTTGCGAGCGTCTTCTTCGTGTGCAGCCTTGTTCTTTCAGTCCCGGCGCACGCCCAGGCTCCGGCCTCAACGCTCCTCAGAAAGGCTCCCGTCATGACCCGCCATGCAGAAGGCCCCTTCGATGTAAAGGTCACTCCCCTCCCACCGGACGACGCTACCACCGGCACGGCCATTGGCCGCTACTCACTCGACAAGCATTTCCACGGCGATCTTGAGGCTGCCAGCAAGGGCGAGATGCTCGCCGCCGGCGACCAGGCGAAAGGCACAGCAGGATACGTCGCCATCGAGCAGGTCACCGGAACTCTCCAAGGGCACAGTGGCTCCTTCGCTCTCCAGCACCTCGGCACCATGGATCAGGGAAAGTATCAGCTTTCTGTCACCGTGGTGCCCGGCTCGGGCACGGGAGAACTGGTCGGGATCGCTGGAACCATGACTATTCTCATTGCCAACGGCAAGCACTCGTATACCTTTGAATACACGCTGCCGGAGTCTCCGCAGTAATTCAAACCGCGCTGATTCTGTACCATAAAGTCCTATGCCCCAGTTCCCTGCCGGTCAGACCCTGCTCATCGACGCTGACGATACTCTGTGGGAAAACAACATCTACTTTGAGCGTGCCATCGCCGCGTTCATCGGCTACCTGAATCATCACGAGTACACCCCCGCCGAAGTGCGCCAGACCCTCAACGCCGTGGAGCGCGAGACCATTCTGGCCTACGGTTACGGCCTCACCAGCTTTACCCGTTCGCTGGTTACATGCTTTGAGCGGCTCAGTCCCGCTGCCGTCACCAAGGAAAAGGTGGACCGCATCCTGAGCTTTGCACGGTCCATTGCCGAGCAGGAGATTGAGCTGATGCCGGGAGTGGCCGAGACTCTGACCAAGTTAGCCAGCCGCCACCGGCTCATCCTCATGACCAAAGGTGACGAGGCCGAACAGGCCGATAAACTGACCCGCTCCGGGCTCGCCGAGCTCTTTTCCGCGGTGGAGATTGTGGCGGAGAAAGACCCGCCCGCCTACCGGGAGGTGATCGCCCGCCATGAACTGACGCCGCATACGAGCTGGATGATCGGGAACAGCCCCAAGAGCGACATCAATCCCGCCCTCGCAGCCGGCCTGCACGCCGTCTTCCTCTTCCACAAAGACACATGGGTGTTGGAACACGCTACGCTGGACCCCGCGCCGCAAGGCCAGCATCTGGTTGAACTGGATTCGTTCGCCAAGCTCTGCGATATCTTCTAGCGCCCGTTCACACGACCAAGGCGGATAGCCTCGGTTGTGTGAACAGGCCTCAGGTCAGGGCTTAACGGCGTCCGTGCCCACCACTGCGGCCGCCGCCGCGGTATCCGGGAAGGGCGTGCTCGCCACCCGCATCATGGCCGGCGTTGCCTTCGTGGCCTTGTCCATCCCGCGCTTCGTTGCCGTGGAAGTGGTTGAACTGCGCCTCGCCCCGTCCCGGCAGCGGTCCATTGTAGCCGTGATGCGGGTCAAACCGGTTGTCCACGTGCCCATAGAATCCGTGAGGTCCGTGGAACCAGGGACCGGCTCCAAGAAACACCCCGCCATTAAACCAATCCGGCCCATAGTAGCCATAGGCGGCGCAGTCATAGGGCGCATAGTCGAAGTACCCATAAGGGCACACAGGAGCCACCCCAATGCCGATGCTGACCTGTGCCGGCGCCAGGGTTGCAGAGCATAACAGCGCAGATGCCAGAACCGAGAGCGCAAGAACTTTTCCGTGGAACATGATTTCTCCTTCACGTGTTGACAGATGAAACGAGGGGAACAAGCCGTTTCTCCTATTCAGGGTTCCATGTTGCGCAAGGTAGAGTCTGGTCAGAAATGATCGCTTTTGTCCGGGCGAAAGCTGGACTGGCCGCCAGCCGAAGCGGTATTTTCGGCTATTTACAGGCTAAAATGTAAAGGTAAAGATTACCAATCAGTTAATATATGGAATTCTTAAACTATTCATGCGTCGATCTTTACGAGAAAATATTGGATGGATTTATACCCCCGGGGGGTTAGGGGGTAGGGGGTCATTTTTTTGGGGGTGCGGATCGGGCAGGTTCCTGAGAGATTGGTCCGGGGAACGGGTACGCAACTTACCCCTCTGCGGCGATTTCTTTCATGAGTCTCTCTATCCCCATTGTGCGCCAGCAGGGCGTAATCTTGTGCAAGGGGCAGGGAAAGGATAATTTCCCAGATTCCCAGAATCGGGACCTAGGGCACCCGGCTCATTTCTCCGGTGATTCTAAAAACGCCTCTAGTTCACGTATTGCCTGTAGGCTTTTAATCTGGCATTCCCACGCAATATAGGCCTCCCAGCCTTGTGCTTGGAGCAGAGCTCGAGTGAGTTTGTCGCGTTCCCGATTTCGGGAAATTTTCGCAAGCCAATAGTCGCAGTTACTCTTTGGCATTCGATCCCCCCTTGCGCAGCTGTGTCCATGCCAAAAGCAACCGTGAACGAACACAACCTTTTTCATTCGGGGGAAGACGAGATCTGGAGTTCCTGGAAGGTCTTTGCGATGGAGACGGAACCGGTAGCCTAATCGGTGCACAAATTGGCGCACCGCCATTTCAGGCTTGGTGTCTCTTGATTTGACTGAGCGCATAATGGCGCTACGAGTCATTTCAGTTTTCTTGGTCTTCATCTGATTCGGCTGTAGCGCCAATTCCAAGGAGGGTCTTGTGGTATCTGGCGAGTCGCTGAAAATGTGCCGCCATCGCTTTAGCGATTTCCTTTGACTCTTTTACCTCGAGGAAGTGGCCAACAATTTGAGCATAGTGAGCCGCTTGTCTCGGCAGGCGTTGGACTGGATCGCGTTTTGCAAGGATTTCGGTCTCACTCATAACCTGAACCTTCTGGGAAGGCTCGGGGATATTCTCGATGGATTTTGGTTTAGGGGGCACCGTGCCGTTTATCAGTTGCGACTTAGGATTGAAGAAGTAGTACAGCTGAGCCTCTAGCGGGTCTAGCTCTCCCTTCGTTGCCACCGGGTAAGCCCACACCCATGCGATCTCCCAAACATCGATCTGACGATAATGTCAGATCGCGCTGAGGTAAGGTGTCAGGCGGGCTGCCCAACGTTCAAACTAATACCATATCTGGGTGCCCCAGGTCTCGATTTTGAGACCTGGGATCCCATGTCTCAAAATCGAGACATGGGGCACCCACACCTAGTTCGGTAACCCAAGATTTGAACCTGCCAGTGTCTGGACCGGGCGGACCAGCTTGCCGCCCTAGCTGGTGAGTGATTCCTCGTGGCAATAGTCTTGAAAACCGTTGTAAACCTCGTCCATCACAATTTCGTACGTGTCGGCATCGACGATTATGGTGGGCGCTTCGCCTCCGTCTCTACAGCTCTCCATCAATATCAGATCTCTGCCCTCTATCGTAGTCCGTTCGATTTCGCAGAATTCTTCGCCTTGGACAATGGCGGTCTTTGGCGAGAAGGCCGGCGCTTGCTCGGCGGGCGAGATTGTTGCCTTGATGGTGCGCAGATTCTCGTGGAATTCGCGGGTGTCGTAGTTGTGACCCGGCGCGACCCTCTCAAGCATCTCGACGGCAAGATTCAGAGCTTCGGTTTGGTTCATTCTCTTCTGCTCCTGTTCAGGAAAGTATTCGAGGTAAACCAGTTCTGGCAACGATGTGCTGTCCACTAAACGCGGGTCAGCCACGACACCTGAATCAAAACCCGTTCAGTCCTAGTAAATTGGAGCTTTCCCGCAGTTGGGTTCAGGAAAAGCTCGTGGTAGGGTTCCTTTTGGAAGTTCTTGACGACAAAAAGGTAGAAGCGGTCCTTTAGGTCAGCAGCGACCTCATATTCTCTCGGTGTTAGCGAGACACTACCAACCTTCTCTCGAATACCCTTGACCTCGACTGCAAGAAAATCCTTGCTCTTTTCCCCGGATAACTTGAAATCATAGCCGCAACCGAGTTGAGTCGTATTCTCAATCGCATAACCTTGAAATTCAAGGAGGGAGGAGTGAACGGATTCGAAATATCGTTCCGCTGCCAAGCCCGTAATTAGCCTCTTCGCGAAGCCGGATGCCCTCTCCTCTCGTTCATCTTTCGTCTGGACAGAACTCCAGGTGTTCTCGTCGTAGCCGACAAAGGATTTAATGAGTCCCGCAAACGCCTCAAATTCCAAATTTGAGTATTGATCGAGGACTTTTCTGCAATACTCGCGCATTTCGCGCTTATGCCAGCCCTTTCTGGAATTCGGGAAAAAGGGGTCGAACTCATCCCTGTAGTTCTTGATGGAAGACGGGCGGGAGCCTAAAGCATATCCAACGACGTTGTAGGCTTCTGCGAAAGTCCGGAATCCTAGTTTTTTCAAGCCGAGAGATCCGAACTTAGAGAGGTATATTCCTGTGAGGATAAGCTTCTCTCGATTCGGAATTCGGCTTGGGTCGAGAATCATGCCGCTAATGCCTCGCAAGCGCAGCCGCCGACCGGTATACGAAGAATCCCGGGAATCGTTATATTTTTGACCAGAATCTCGTCTTCGCCCCAATTCTGCTCGTAGGACGCAGCCTTCTTGTCGTCGAAGTCATTGGCGAAGAGGCATTTCCAGGAGTCACCGAGCCCCGCGCGGACCATTCCACTGCCCGCAAAAAACTCGTAGTAAGTGTAAGAGCAGGCGCGGTGTTTAGCCATTCCCAATCTCCCGGAATAATGGAAGCTCATCTGAAACATACTTCTCCGTTGCATCGCGCACGACCCACGCGAGAGAAACCTTCTTCTTCTTGGCGATTCTCTCAAGGGAAGCGTAGGTTTCGGAGGGAAGTGTGACAGACAATCGCAGAGAATGTTCGTTTTTGGGAGCGGTGGCCGAATTGGCATTTCCCATCATCTACACCACTTTACATCATAACGGTGCAGATTCAAGCATTGGACTGAGGAATATTATCGCTCTGGAGCGGAGAGAACCTGTGAGTATCTCACTCCGTAGTACCTATCTGACGGGCTGGCTCGATCAATCCCTGAAAATTCCGCGGCGATCTTCAGGCGGCCAACTCCCGAAATGGCGCCAGCCCAGAAACTGCAACACCGCACAGCTTCCGGCTCTCTTGACGCGCCCGCCGCGCTTCTGGTCTACTTCCTTCAACGTCATGCAGCGTTCCGGAGCCAATACGATCCTCTTCCCTGCCCTGGCTGCCGCTGCGTCCGTCCGCGCTATGCGAATTATGAGCCCCAATGCGCGCGCGGGATGCGAAGCCTGACGAACCGGATTTTCGAGTTACGTATCAACCAGGCCACCACCCGCAAGCGCGGCTGGTGGCTTTTTCATCTCCAGGCGCTTTTTCACTCAATCCAGATGAATCTCAATCTTGTTCAGGCAAACCATGGTTACGGCAAAAGCTGCGGCGGAAATGTGGAGGAAAGCCCGCAGGGGCTGAAGCCCGCCGTGATTTTTCGGCATTTTCGGCACGACTGAAGTCGTGCCCTGATACAAAACCCTTCCCTTGTGGGGTTTTTCCGCAGCCTGTGAAGCCCGCCGTGATTTTTCGGCATTTTCGGCACGACTGAAGTCGTGCCCTGATACAAGACCGCAACCCCGCTGCCGCATACGATCATGCCGGAGCTAGGTTGATATTCATCTCAATCCATTTTGCTCAGTTTAGGAGAAACGCTCTTGAAAACCGTCACCTTATCCAGCATCCAGGCCGCCCGCGCGCGCATCGGAGACGCCGTCTATCTCTCGCCTTGCCAGCTCTCGCACGACCTCTCGGAACTAGCTGGCCTGCCTTTGCACCTGAAGCTTGAAAACCTGCAACGCACAGGCTCCTTCAAAGAGCGCGGCGCGCTGAACAAGCTGCTCACGCTGAGCGAGACGGAGCGCAGGCGCGGCGTGATCGCGGCCAGCGCCGGGAACCACGCGCAGGGAGTCGCCTTCCACGCGGCGGCGCTGGGCATACGGGCGCAGATTGTGATGCCGCTGGCTACGCCGCAGATTAAAGTGGCCGCCACGCGCGGCTTCGGGGCGGAGATTGTGCTGTATGGCGCGAGTTATGACGAAGCCTGCGCGGAGGCCGTGCGACGCCACGCCGAAGAGGGCCGCACCTTTATCCACGCCTTTGACGATGCCGAGGTCATCGCCGGCCAGGGCACCATTGGACTGGAATTGCTGGAACAGGTTCCAGATATCGAAGCGGTGGTGGTCCCCGTCGGCGGCGGCGGACTGATTGCCGGCGTGGCTTGCGCGCTCAAGGAGACAAATCCAAAGATCCGCGTAATTGGCGTGGAGCCAGAGAAGCTGCCCAGTATGCTGCGCGCCCGCGAGGCCGGCGCTCCGGTCACGATTGCCGCGGAGGCCACCGTTGCCGACGGCATTGCCGTGCGCCGCGCCGGCGACCTGACGCTGCCGCTGGTGATGCGCTATGTGGACGAAATTGTCACGGTGGACGACGAGGAAGTGGCCAGCGCCATCCTGCTGCTGCTGGAAGCGGAGAAGACGCTGGCCGAGGGCGCGGCGGCTGCCGCACTGGCTGCGGTTGTGCAATCGAAGACCAACCTGCGGGGCCGGCGCACCGTGGTGCTGGTGAGCGGCGGCAACATCGATGTGAGCCTGCTGGCCAAGATCATTGAGCGCGGCCTGGTGAAGGACGGCCGCCTGCTGCGCATTCGCGTGTATCTGCAAGACCGGCCGGGCGCGCTGCACTCGCTGACCGAAATCCTGGCCAGCCAGCGCGCCAACATTGTCGAGACCGTGCATAATCGCGCCTACTATGGCGTCAGCCTGAGCGAAACCGCGATCGATGTGACGCTTGAAACTCGCGGGGCATCGCATATCGCAGCCATCAGCCACGTGTTGCGCGAAGCGGGCTTTCGGTTTGAACGGATTCAATAGGAGCGCCATGTACACACCCAGATTCAACCAGGTTGCCGACCGCGCCATTCTTATCGAGGCGATGCGGGACTATTCATTTGCGATTCTCTGCGGGGCGCAATCCGGTGCTGAGGGGGCCACCCACCTCCCTCTGGTGGTGAAAGACGAGGGCGAACATGGGCTGCTCGAAGGCCACTTTGCCCGCGCCAATCCTCACTGGAGATCCCTTGCCGGACGCGAGACGCTGGTGGTCTTCTCGGGACCGCACAGCTACGTTTCGCCCACGCTCTATCTCGATCCGCTCGCTGTTCCCACATGGAACTACATCGCTATTCACGCCTATGGAACTCTGGAACTGATTGAAGACGAGGCGGCCAAAGACGCGCTGCTCAAAGGCCTGATTCAGGCGAATGAGCCGGCTTATGCCGAGAGATGGCTGGCTATGCCGGAGGGATTCCGCCGGACGATGCTTGCCGGGATTGTGGGCTTCCGCATCCCGATCGCGCGGGTCGAAGGCAAGTTCAAGATCAGCCAGAACCGCAACGAGGCCGAGCGCAGCAATGTCCGGGCCGCCCACGCTGCCGGTACACCCGACCAGCA
>Ga0302320_10009103_pt1 | contig 21410 bp, 15 predicted proteins | sample Bog_T0_3_FD_202130 | JGI IMG/M metagenome (GOLD analysis project Ga0302320, IMG submission 202130) | Peat permafrost microbial communities from Stordalen Mire near Abisko, Sweden - Bog_T0_3 | ecosystem: Environmental > Terrestrial > Soil > Wetlands > Peat | place: Sweden: Abisko, Stordalen Mire...
ATCGCGCGCTGGTTCGGCCGGATGGCGGCGCGGACATACTCGCCGCTGCGGCGCAGGAAGAAGGTGTTCTGGTTGTCGTGCAGCTCCGTCGGGAAGAAGTCGTGCCCCATCCAGAGCTTGAGCGAGGAATCCGTGACGGGGAAGACCACCTCCACCCGCCTGAAGAAGTTTCGCGGCATCCAGTCCCCGCTGCCGGCGAAGAAGAGCGGCTCGCCGCCGGCGTTCTCGAAATAGAACACCCTGGCGTGCTCGAGGAAGCGCCCGACGACGCTCCTCACGCGGATGTTCGAGCTGAGGCCCGGCACACCCGGCACGAGGCAGCAGATGCCCCTCACGATCAGTTCGATCTTCACTCCGGCCTGCGAAGCCGCGTAAAGCGCGTCGATCGTCGTCTTGTCGACCAGCGCGTTCATCTTCGCCACGATCCGCGCGGGCTTTCCGCCGTTCGCGTTGATCGTCTCCTGGGCGATCAGCTCGTTCATCCTCCGGTGGAAGTTGTAGGGAGCCACCAGCAGGTTGCGGAAGGAGGGGGACCGCCCGAATCCCGTCAGCGAGTTGAAGAGGCGCGCCACGTCGCGCGTCAGCTCGGGCCGCGCCGTAAAGAGGCTCAGGTCGGTGTAGAGTCTTGCCGTGCGGGGATTGTAATTGCCGGTGCCGAGGTGGGCGTAGTGCCGCAGGCTCCGGCCCTCGCGCCGGACCACCAGGCAGAGCTTGCAGTGGATCTTCAGGCCCACGACCCCGTAGACCACGTGCACGCCGGCCTCCTCCAGCTGCTTGGCCCACTGGATGTTGTTCGCCTCGTCGAAGCGCGCCTTGAGCTCGACCAGGGCCGTCACCTGCTTCCCGTTGCGGGACGCCTCGATCAGGGCGTGGACGATGGACGAGTCCCCGCTCGTCCGGTAGAGCGCCTGCTTGATCGCGAAGACCTGCGGATCGCGCGCCGCCTGCTCCACAAAGTCCACCACGGGGGTGAAGGAGTCGTACGGGTGGTGCAGGAGCACGTCTTCCGTCCTCAGCGTCTCGAAGATCCGCGACGGGTCGCGCAGGGGCGAGAGATTGACGGGCTCGAAGGTCGGGAACTTCAGGTCCGGCCTGTCGATGTCGGCCAGGCTCGCCAGGCGCAGGAGATTCATGGGGCCCTTCAGCCTGAAGACGAACTCCTCCGTAAGCTTCAGCTGCTCGCAGAGCGTCCCGAAGATTTCCGCGCCGACACCGTCCTCGATCTCCAGGCGCACGGCGGCCCCCCGGCGGCGGTTGCGCAGCTCCTCCTCGATCCTCTTCAGCAGGTTTTCCGCCTCCTCCTCGTCGATGTAGAGGTTGCTGTTGCGGGTCACCCTGAAGGCATGGGCCGACTTCAGGCGGTAGCCCGGGAACAGCTCCCCTGCGAAAAGCTTTATGATGTCGCTCAGGAAAATGAACCGTTGCGGGCCAGCCCCCGCGGGCGCTATGGCCACGATCCTGGGCAGGATCCGCGGCACCGGGAGTATCGCCAGGAAGGGCGCAGATCTCCCGGTGGAGGGGTTGTCGAGCGAGACGACCACATTGAGGGTCATGTTTCCCAGCTGCGGGAAGGGATGGGCCTGATCCAGGGCGAGCGGGGTCAGTACGGGATAGACCTGGTTGCGAAAATATCCCCGGACCCATTTGAGCTCGCTCCCCGACAGCTCCTGGGGCGTCCGGATCCGGATGCCTTCGGCGGCCAGGGCGGGAACGAGCTGATCCTGCCAGCATCTCTGCTTGGCGTTTATCAGCGCGACCACCTCGGCGCGGATCATGTCCAGCTGCCTGCGCGGGGACATCCCGTCGGGGCCCGGCTCCTTAACGTCGGAGTCGATCTGCTGCATGAGGCCGGCGACCCTGATCTCGAAGAATTCGTCGAGATTTGAGCTGACGATTGACAGGAAGCGCACCCTTTCCAGCAGGGGATGCCGCTCGCTCTGGGCCTGCTCCAGGACCCGCCTGTTGAAGGCCAGCCAGCTTAGCTCGCGGTTGAAGTAGACCGGCTCGGCGTCAAAACCCTTGGAGGCCCTTGATTTGGGCCTTCCCCGGGACTTTTTCTTCCTCTTGGACACGGATGGATTGTTGTTTTGCCGAAAATAGGCTCCGGCAGGACCCAATGGTACTAACAGGGCCCGTGAAAACTACAATGGCCGGCAAACGGCGAAGCCGTCCCGCGCCATCGCGAGCGCACCGAGCACGATGCAGAAAACTACAAAGCGCAGGGGTCTCGCCACCCCAGACCGATACAGGCCGCCCCTCGGCCGGGTCAAACGCTTTCCAGGATCTTATAGAGTCGCTGTACCATCCGGTTGGGATCCTCGAGGAGCCCGGCCGAAATGAGGGCATTGTCCAGGATCTGCTCCGCCACGAGCTTGCCCAGGGCGGCCTTATCCCCGTTTCCGCCGGCGTCGGCGAACTCGGAAAGCTTCTTCATCACGGCATGCCTCGGGTTGATCTCCAGGTTCACCCTCGCCGGGGCGTCCGCGCCCTCCTTGTTCATCGCCTTCATCAGGCGGCGCATGTGGGGCGACATCGACTTGTCGGAATTGAGCGCCAGCGCCGGCGAGTCGACCAGGCGCTCGCTGGCCTTCACGTCGGCCACGCGCTCCCCGAGCGTCTCCTTGAGCCAGGAGACGAGCTTCTTCGTCTCGTCCTCGCCCAGCGAGCCCTCGGTGGGCTTCGGCAGGTCGGCGAGCTTCACTTCGCCGTGGTCCGCCGCCACGAACTTCTTTCCCTCGAAGTCCCTGGCGTTGTTCATGACAAATTCGTCCACAGACTCGTAGCAGAACAGCACCTCGATGTTCCGCGCCTTGAAGGCCTCCAGGTACGGGCCGGCCTCGATGGCGGCCCGGTTGGGCCCCCCGAGATAATAAATCTCCTTCTGGTCGCCCGTGATGCGCGAGACGTAGTCGGCCAGCGAAGTCGTCTTGCCCTTCTCGGTGAGTGAGGACTCGAAGCGCAGCAGCTTGGCGAGCTGCTCCTTGTGCGTGAAGTCGAGCGCCGCGCCCTCCTTCAGGTAGATCCCGAACTCCTTGTAAAATTCGGCGTACGCCTCCGCATGGTTCTTGGCCTCATCCTCCAGGAACTTGAGGAAGCGCTTCGTGATGAGTCGGTTGAGCTTCTCGATCAGCGACCGGTCCTGCATCGTCTCGCGCGAGATGTTCAGCGGCAGGTCCTCGCTGTCGACCACGCCCTTGAGGAAGCGCAGCCATTCCGGCAGCAGGTCCTTCGGCCGGGCGTCGATCAGCACCTTGCGGCAGTAAAGCGCCACGGCGGGTTCCGTCCGGGCCAGCCCGAGCTTTTCGGTGTTCTCCTTGGGCACGAAAAGCAGGGCGTTGATCGCGATCGGCGCGTCGGCGCTGAAGTGCAGCCGCAGCCTGGGCTCCTCGAACGCATGCGCCTGGAACTTGTAGAAGTCGGTGTACTCCTCCTCCTTGATCTCGTTCTTGTTGCGCAGCCACAGCGCCTGGATGGCGTTGATCCGCTTGCCGTTCAGGTTGATGGGAAAGGAGACAAAGGCGCTGTAGCGCTCGAGGATCTCCTTGATGCGCCAGTCCTGGGAGAATTCGCTGCATTCGTCCTTCAGCTCCACCACGATCTTCGTGCCGCGGCGCTGTCCCTCGCTCTCCTCGATTTCGTAGCTGCCGGACCCGTCGCTGGTCCAGACCTGACCGGGCTCGGAAGTCTTCCACGAATGCGTGTAGACCTTGACGGTCTTGGCCACCATGAACGCCGAGTAGAAGCCCACGCCGAACTGACCGATGAGCCCCGTGTTCTTCTTCTCGCTCTCCCCCAGCGCCTTGAGAAAGGCCTTGGAGCCGGAATGGGCGATCGTCCCGAGGTTTTCGACCAGCTCCTCCCGGGTCATGCCGAGCCCGAAGTCCTGGATGGTGAAGGTCTTGGCCTTGTCGTCCGTCGTGATGTTGATCTCGAGGTCGAGGTTCTCGTCGTAGATGTCCTTCTCGGTGAGCTTGAGGTGGCGCAGCTTCTCGAGCGCATCCGACCCGTTGGAGACGAGCTCGCGCACGAAGATCTCCTTTTCCGTGTAAAGCGAGTGGACGACGATATCCAGCAGTTGCTTGATCTCGGCCTGGAATTCGAAGGTCTGCGGAGTGGCTGTGGGCATGGGTGTGTGATTGGAGGAGTGAGGATATTTGGCATTCGCCGGAAAAAATCAATACGGGCCTCGGCTTTTACCAGACCCCTCCCCACGCCGCGGAGTTCCCGCTCAGCGCAGGCTGGCAAAAAGCCAGACCGCCACCGCGCCCATGCTCAGATTCGGGAGCCACGCCGCGAACCCGGGATCTATCCACTGCTTGGTCGCCATCAGCTGGGCGAAGCTTTCCATCACAAAATAGATGAAAAAGAGCCCGATCGACTTGGACACCCCCACGGCCGGGTTCACCCGGACGCCGACGATCGAGAATGGGATCGCCATGGCGATCACGATCAGCGGCCCGAGGATGTCGGCGATCAGGCTGTCGTAGCGGACCTCGTAGGGGATGCCCTTGACCCTGTTTCCCACCGCAAAATAATCCATCAGCCTCCGAAGCTCGAAGAACGACAGATCGATCGGCCGCCGGTCGATGAGAAGCATCAGCTGGGGATCCTCGTCGAAACGGGCAACCCGCTCCCGGGTGAACGGCCTGGAACCGATATTCTCGCCCGTGTCGGGATCAAACGTCAGCTCGCGGCCATTGTGGAAGAGCCAGCCGCCGGCCTTGTCCTGCCAGGCCTCGGAGGCGACCCAGCGCGCCGTCTCCCGCCGCATCGGGTCCATTTCCGACACGGAGACGCCGTAGCCCCTCTGGGTGAATTCGCTGTACCGGTTGAAGAACCACATCCGCCGGGCGCGGCTGTTTTCAAACGCCACGCTGTAGACCGCGCCGATCTGGTCGGGGGGCTGGGTCTTCGCCTCCTTCCGGAATTCCAGGGCCTCCTTCTGGGCCCGGGACGCCTGCACGGACCAGGGGACGACCGTCGAGTTGAGCCACGAGGCGACGCCGCAGCAGAGGACGCCGACAACCCACAGGGGGGCGGTGATCCGCATCAGGCCGACGCCTGAGGCGCGCATGGCCGTGAGCTCGTTCGAGGCGCGCATCTTCGTCAGCACCCACTGCACGGAGAGGAGGAGGGCGACAGGCAGGACGACAGCCAGGAAGCCAGGCATGGTCACAATCGCATACCGCCAGAAGTCCAGGCCGCGGGCGCCCGCCTCGCGAAGGTTCCGGAAGTCGTCGATGCAGACCTGCACGAAGAGCATGCCGCAGGCGGCCACCAGGACCAGGCCGAGGATCGTCAGCCACTCGCGCAGCAGGTAGCGGTCGAAGAGATTCACGGCGCTATCGCCTGCAGGAACTTGAACTTGCCGTTCTGGACGGTGATGATGACGGCGGACTTGGTCGCATTGCGCTCGGCGTCGATGGTGGTGTTGCCGGTCACCCCCATGTAATCCCGGGTGGCCGCGATCGCCTCACGCAGCTCCGGCCCGGTGGTGGTCCCCGCCCGGCGGATCGCATCGGCAAGCACCATGGCGGAGTCGTAGCCGAGCGCGGCCATCGCGTCGGGGGTCTCCCCGTCGAAGCGCGCGCGGAACTTGCGGACAAACGCCTGCACGGCGGGTGTCTGGTTGTCGGGGGAGTAGTGGGTCGAATAGTAGCAGCCCTCCACCGCCTTGCCGCCGATCTGTATGAGCTCATCGGCCTCCCAGCCGTCCCCGCCGAAGAAGGGGATGTCGATGCCCAGCTCTCGGGCCTGGATGCAGATCAGCGCGTCCTCGGTGTAATAGCCCGGCACAAAGACGCCGTCCACGGCCGCGGCCTTGATCGCCGTGAGCTGCGCCTTGAAGTCCTTGTCGCCCTCGCTGTACTTCTGCTCGAGGACGACTTCGCCGCCGTCGGCGGCGAAGCGCTGCTTGAAGTACTTGGCCAGCCCCACGCTGTAGGCGGACGAGACCGACGTCAGCACGGCGACCCTGCGGACATTGAGGGTATCCTTGGCGAACTTGGCCATGGCCGTTCCCTGGAAGGGGTCGATGAAGCAGACGCGGAAGATGTAGGGGCCGGTCTGGGTCACCTTGGGATTGGTCGACGACGGCGAAATCATCGGGATGTGCTCGAATTGGCAGATCGGGGCCATTTCCAGCGAGCGGCTGGAGGCCACCTCGCCGAGCACGGCGACCACCTTGTCGCGGGCGATGAGCTTCTTGACGATGGTGGCCGACTCGCCGGCCTTCGACCCGTTGTCCTCGGTGTGGAGGGCGATCTTCCGGCCGAGGACGCCGCCGGCCGCGTCGAGTTCCTCGACGGCGAGGAGGGTGCCCTTGTGGGACGACTGCCCGAAGGCGGCCTCCTTGCCGGTGAGCGAGGCGACCTCGCCCACGTCTATGTCCGCCTGATGTCGGGCGCAGCCTGCGGCCGCCACCAGAAGCGTGCCGACCGCGATCCGAAGCGTGAGGGACAGGGGATGTGTTGGCATGTCGCAGGTTGAAACAACGCTACCTGAAGCAGGTTTTCAACCAAAACGGCCGGGAAGGGGTCGTGCGACCCCTTCCCCTTGCATTTTGGTCGTCATTTGCCCGGAATTCCCTCGAAACTGCCGCCGCGATCAATGCCAGAATTCCTCCAGCAATTGCTGAACGGCCTGTCCCTGGGCGCCATCTATGCCCTGATCGCCCTGGGGTACACGATGGTCTACGGGGTCCTGCGCTTCATCAACTTCGCGCATTCCGACGTCTTCATGGCCGGCGCCTTCATCGGGTACTACCTTGCGCGGCTGGTGCCCACCGACACCCTCTTCGGCGGCCTGGCGGTGCTGGCCGGGGCCATGCTGGGCTGCGCCGTCCTGGGCATCGTCATCGAGCGCTTCGCCTACAGGCCGCTGCGCGGCGCGCCCACGCTCAACGTCCTCATCACCGCCATCGGCGTTTCGCTGCTCCTTGAGTACTCGGGTCAGGTCTTCTTCGGGGCCGCGCCCCGCACCTTTCCGCCGATCTTCCCCGAGAGGATCTTCACACTGGCCGGGGTTGTCGTCTCTAGCAACGAGCTCGCTGTCATCCTCGTCGCCGCGACCCTGATGGTGGCGCTGCAGTTCATCGTCCACAGGACCAGGATCGGCACCGCCATGCGGGCCCTCTCGCTCAATCCCGAAGCGGCCCAGCTGGTCGGCATCAACAACAACGTCGTCATTTCCTTCACCTTCGGGCTCGGCTCGGCCCTGGCCGCCGCCGGCGGCATACTCTACGCGATGAACTTTCCGTCGATCGACCCGCTCATGGGGGTCATGCCCGGGCTCAAGGCCTTCGTGGCGGCCGTCCTCGGCGGCATCGGCAGCATCCCGGGGGCGGCGCTCGGTGGGCTGGTGCTGGGAACCGTCGAGACCTTCGTGGGGGGGAGCGCCCTCTCCACCTACAAGGACGCCATAGCCTTTGCGGTCCTGATCCTGATCCTGCTCTTCCGCCCGGGCGGACTCCTGGGCAAGTCGACGGTCGAGAAGGTATGAGATTCCTGCCGAAGCCCCATCTCTTCCTGCTGGCCGCCCTGGCAGCCGCCTTCGGCATCTCCCATTTTTCGGACAGAATCGATCCCTACTATCTGGACGTGATGACAGGGGTCGGGATCAACGTGATCCTCGCCGTGTCGCTCAACCTGGTGACGGGCTACACGGGGCAGTTTTCGCTGGGCCACGCGGGGTTCATGTCGGTGGGGGCTTACCTCTCGGCTGCAGTGACAATGTTTCTCGGCCCGGCGCTGCTCGGGGACAGCGGGGGCACCGCCCTCCAGCAGGGGCTCCTCTTCCTGGGAGCCCTGGTCGTGGGAGGGACAGCCGCGGCGCTCACGGGCCTTCTGGTCGGGGCGCCCTCGCTCCGGCTCAAGGGCGACTACCTGGCCCTGGTCACGCTCGGCTTCGGCGAGATCATCCGGGTGACCTTCCAGAACATCGACGTCCTCGGGGGCGCGCTCGGGCTGAACGGCATTCCTCCCTACACCACCATCTTCTGGGTGCTGGCCTTCGCCGCGATCACAGTGTTCGTGGTGCTCTGCCTGGTGCATTCCACCTACGGGAGGGGCTTCCTCGCCACCCGCGACGATGAGATCGCCGCGGAGGCCGTGGGGCTGGACACCACCCATTACAAGATCGTCGCCTTTGTCGTCGGCGCCTTCTTCGCCGGCGTCGCCGGGGGGCTCTACGGGCACTTCAAGATGACCATCACGCCCTCGGGCTTCGACTTCACCAAGAGCATCGAGATCGTGGTCATGGTGATTCTCGGGGGCATGGGCAACACGATCGGCGTGATCCTCGCCGCCGTGCTCCTCACCCTGCTTCCCGAGTTCCTGCGCCCCGTGGCGGAATACCGCATGGTGATCTACTCCCTGCTGCTGATCGTGCTCATGATCGCCCGGCCGCAGGGGCTCTTCAATTTCCGGTTCGGCAGGCGGGGAAGGGTCTGAGCCGAACGCCATGCCCGCCCTGCGACTCGACAAGGCCACGATCCGCTTCGGCGGGCTGACCGCCGTCAATGCGGTGGACCTGGCCGTGGACGACGGCGAGCTGGTCGGCCTCATCGGCCCCAACGGGGCGGGCAAGACGACGGTCTTCAACCTGATCACGGGGGTCTACCGCCCGACGGAGGGCTCGGTCACCTTCGGGGGCACGGATCTCGCCGGGAAGCCCGTCCACGAGATCGTCGGCATGGGCATCGCGCGCACCTTCCAGAACATCCGCCTCTTCGGCCAGCTCTCGGTCTTCGACAATGTGCGCGCCGCCGCGAACCTCCACCGCGGGACCAGCGCCTTCCAGTCGCTCGTTCGCATGGACGCGTTCCGCTCCGATGAGACGGCGGTGGCCGCGCGCGCCGAGAAGCTCCTCGACCTCTTCAACCTGGGCAGGTTTCGGGACGCCCCGGCCCGCAGCCTTCCCTACGGCGAGCAGCGCAGGCTCGAGATCGTCCGCGCGCTGGCGACCCAGCCGAGGCTCCTCCTGCTCGACGAGCCCGCCGCGGGCATGAATCCGGCCGAGAAGGCCGAGCTGGTCCGGCTCATCCACCGCATCCAGAAGGAATTCGGGCTGTCGATCCTCCTGGTCGAGCATTCCATGCGCGTCGTCATGGGGCTCTGCCGGCGGATCGCCGTCCTCGACTACGGCGTGAAGATCGCCGAGGGCGATCCCGCGGCCATCCGGAACGATCCCAAGGTGATCGAGGCCTACCTAGGCGAGGACCAGGGGACGAACCTGGCCCACCACTGACCGCCATGCTCGAAGTCACCGACCTCGCAGTCTCCTACGGGGCGATCTCCGCGCTGAACGGCATTTCGCTGAAGATCGGGCCCGGCGCCATCGTGACCCTGATCGGCGGCAACGGCGCGGGGAAGACCACGACCCTGCGCACGATTTCCGGGCTGCTGCGGGCCAGGTCGGGCAGGCTGACCTTCCTCGGCCAGGACATCACGGCGCTTCCGGCCCACCGCATCGTCGCCCGCGGCCTCTGCCATGTGCCCGAGGGCCGCATGGTCTTCGCAAACCTCACCGTGGAGGAGAACCTCGCGATGGGCGCGTACCTGCGCCGCGACAAGGCCGCGATCGCCGAGGACAGGGACTACGTCTTTGGGATATTCCCGCGCCTGAGCGAGCGGCTCTCCCAGGCCGCCGGCACGCTCTCCGGCGGCGAGCAGCAGATGCTGGCGATCGGAAGGGCGCTGATGGCGGGCCCCAAGCTGCTCATGCTCGACGAGCCTTCGCTGGGCCTCGCCCCGCGGCTGATCAGCACGATCTTCGAGAAGATCGTCGAAATCAACAGGACCAAGGGAACGGCCATCCTGCTCGTCGAGCAGAACGCCAGGCTCGCGCTGGAAATCAGCAACCACGCCTATGTCCTGGAGACCGGCCACATCGTGATGGAAGGTCCCAGCCGGGAGCTTAAGGACAAGCCCGCCCTCAAGGCCGCCTACCTCGGCGGCTGATTCAACCCAGCTTGAAGCTCGCGCTGGCCGTGAAGATCGCGTTCACGATCGCGAAGGCGATGAAGCCCACCACGATGAACACCACCATCAGCACCGCGCTGGCGAAGACCTTCGTGAACAGATTCAGCTGGTCGGTGATCACCTTCTGGTAGGTTCGGCCGATGTCCTTCAGGCTCGGGGCGACATTCCCCGTGTTCTCGCCCACCGCCAGGCGGTCCAGCACCAGGTCCGGGAAACAATTGGTCCGCGCCAGCGCCGACGACAGCGCCTCGCCCTCCAGCACCCTCGCCGTCGCCGCGGCGAATGCCTTGCGATGGACCCGGTTCTCGATCTGGCGCTCCGTCATCTGCAGCGCCTCCGACGCCGTGATGCCGTTCTCCAGGAGCACCCCCAGCGTCTGGCTGAAGGAAAGCACCGTTTGCCCCACGATGAACTGGCGCACCAGGGGCACCCTGAGCAGCCAGGCATCGGTCGCGTTCCGGCCGGCCTCGGTGGAGCGCCAGCGCAGGAAGGAGGCCACGCCCAGGATAAGCCCGATCCCGATGAATATCCCGAAGTGGATCGCGAAGTAGGAAATCCCCACCAGGATCTGCGTCGAGAGCGGCAGCTTGCCGCCGAGGGAGTCGAGCAGGGACTGCAGGCGCGGCAGCAGGAAAAAAAGGAAGAAGAGGATCACGCCGCTGGCCACGAACACCATCAGCACGGGGTAGGCGAGGGCGGCGACAAACTGGCGCCGCATCTCCCGCTGCTCCTTCAGGTGGGCGATCAGCCGCGTCAGGGTCTCGTTGAGCGAACCCGTGGCCTCGCCCGCCTTGATCAGGTTGACGATCCCCGTGTCGAAGGTGTCCGGGAAACCCTCCATGGCGCGCGACAGCGGCACGCCCTCGCCGATCTGCTCCCAGAGCTTGCCCGAGAGCCCCTTCAGGCGCGGATCCTTGATCCGGACCGAAAGCAGGCGGACGGCCTCGCCGGCCGAGAGCCCGCTCGTCGTCAGGTCGTGGAGCGCTTCCAGGAAGGGCAGGCGCTCGTTTTTCCGCGAGAGCTGGGTGCCGGTCTCCGGCGCCTTTTCCCGCTTCCGCGGCTTGCCCCCCGACGCCTCCTCCACCCGGACCGGCTGGAGGTTGCGGGCGGACAGGAGCCTCAGGGCGTCCCTTCTCGTGGGCGCCTCGATGGCGTCCGAGACGGTGGCCCCGGAGCTGTTTCTGGCGGTGTAGTCGAATCGGGCCATTTTGCCTGCGGCAGGGTCACGTCGCCGCGACGACGCGCAGGACCTCCTCCAGGGAGGTGTGCCCCAGCTTGATCTTCTCCCATCCGCTCTGGCCGAGCGTGCGCATGCCGTTCCTGCGGGCGCATTGGGTGAGGGTGCGCGTGCTCTCGCGCTTGAGGATCAGCTCGTGGATCTCGTCGTTGAGCCGGAACATCTCAAAGAGGCCGATTCGCCCGCGGTAGCCCGTGCCGCGGCAGCGGTCGCAACCGATGGGGGCCTTGAGTTCGGTGACGGTCTCGGCCTCCTCCGGCGGGCATTCGAGGATGGCCAGCGTCTCCCTCAGCTTGAGCTTGTTCACCGGCTGGAGCTTCGAGCACTGCGGGCAGAGTCGCCGGACCAGCCGCTGGGCGATCACCATTTCGATGGCCGAGGCCACCAGGAAGGGCTCGATGCCCATGTCCACCAGGCGCGTGATCGCGCCCGGCGCGTCGTTGGTGTGCAGCGTGGAAAACACAAGGTGGCCCGTCAGGGAGGCCCGGATCGCGATCTCGGCGGTGTCCTTGTCGCGGATTTCGCCGACCATGATCACGTCGGGATCCTGCCGGAGCATGTGCCGGAGGGCGTCCGCGAAGGTGAGCCCGATCTCGGGGCGCACCTGCATCTGGTTGGCGCCGGGCACCTCGTATTCGATCGGGTCCTCGATCGTGAGGATCCGAAGCTCCGTCGAGTTGATCTTCCTCAGGAAGGCGTTCAGCGAGGTGCTCTTGCCCGAGCCGGTCGGCCCGGTCACCAGCACGATGCCGTGGGGAAAGTCCAGGATCTGCGCGATCTGCGCCTGCTCCTCGGCGCTCATCCCGAGCCTGTCCATCGAGTAGGCCTCCTTCTTCTGGTTCAGGAGGCGCAGCGAGACCGACTCGGCGTAGATCGTCGGGATCGTCGACACGCGGATGTCCAGCGTGTCGCCGTTGATCTTGAAGTTGATGCGTCCGTCCTGCGGCAGGCGCCTCTCGGAGATGTTCATCCGCGCCATGATCTTGAGCCGCGAGATGATCGCGTCCTGGAAGCGCAGCAGGTTCTCGGGCACGGGCACGGGGGTCAGCAGCCCGTCCACCCGGTAGCGGATGCGCAGCTGGTTCTCCTGCGGCTCGAAATGGATGTCCGTCGCCTGGTCGCCCACGGCCTGCGTGATGACGTCGCTGACGAAGCGCACCACGGCGGCCTCCTCGTCCACGACCTCCTCCTCCTTCTTCTGGGCCTCCGGCGCCACATAGTCGTCGTCCTCCAGGGAGCCCGAGCCCACGCCGAAGTTCTCGATGATGAGCTGGTGCACCCGCTCGGGCACCGCCAGGTGCCACACGGCGGGCCTCGGCGTGAACGTCGCGAGCCAGCCCCTGATGACCGGGTCGGGCGGCCACGCCGTCGCCAGGTTGATCGGCGCCAGGGGGTCGGGGGGCGGCTCCGCCTTTGGCTCCTCCGCTCCGGCGGCCTTCGCCACGATCGGGATCACCTGGTAGTCGTGCACCAGGCGCGCCGGCAGGAGTCCCCTCGAATCCGGGTCGGCCTCGAGGTTGGCCGCGACCGGCAGCCCGCAGGCCGAGGCGAGCGCCTCGATGGCCTCCGCCTCGGTCAGCCCGAGCGAGCCTGCGAGCGAAGCCAGGCGCGCCCCGCGGGGCAGCTCGCCGAGGGCCTGGCGCTGCTGGTCGTTCAGGCGAGCCGCCAGGGACGCGGGCAGGGAATCTTCTACAAGCGCGGGCATGGCGGATGGCGCGGGCGGCGCGTCACTTGAACCGGTCGAGGAAGTTTTGGACCTTGGAGTCGTTCTCCTTCGTCTGCTGCGAGGGATCCGCCAGGTACTGGTCGACCTGCTTGGAATTGGAGAGGACCTTGATGTCCTTCGTGGTGTCCGTCGTCGTGCTCGCCAGCTGGATGATGTGGGGCCGGATGAAGAGCAGCAGCTCCGTGCGCTCCAGGTCGTCCGTGTGCCCGCCCAGCAGCTGGCTGATGATCGGAATCTCGTAGAGGAACCCCAGCTTGTTCTGCGACTCGGTCTTCTGGGTGCGCTGCTCGCCGCCGAGCACCACCATCTGGCCGTCCTGGCAGCTCACGAACGAGGTCGCCTCGCGGTGCCCGATGATCGGCTGGTTGTTTCCGTCGACCGTCACGTTGCCGATGACGTCGTCGACCTTCTGGTCGATCGTCATCTGCACATTGCCGTCGTCGCCGATCAGCGGCGTCACCTTCAGGTCGATCGCGATCGTCTGGTAGGACACCGTCGATGAAGTGATGGGGGCCGACCCGGAGGTCGTCCCGTAGTTCGAGGAGCCCGTGATGATCGGCAGCTGCTCGCCCACCTGCACCTCGGCCGCCTTGTTGTGGGTCGTCACGATGACCGGAGCGGAGAGGATCTTGACCTGGTTCTTCGATCCCGCGCCAGAGGGGTTCAGGGCCGCGGAGAAGGAGAGGGGGTTGACGATGCCGTTGGTGAAGTCCCATCCCGCCAGCGAACTCGGACCGCCCGAGGACGTTGAGACCTGCCCGTTCGTCGTCGTCGAGCTTCCCAACGGCGTGAAGTTCGTGATCGTCGTCTTTCCGGCGGCCGTCTTGCCCACCGTCAGCCCGAGGGCGGTGATGCCGCTCGTGTCGGTGTCGGAGAGCGTCACCTCGGCGATGATCACCTCGATGCGCACCTGCGCCAGGACGATGTCGATCTTGTTGATCAGGTCCTTGATCAGGCGGATGTCGCCCACCGTGCCCGAGACGACCACCGCGTTGCTCCGCTCGTCGGGGAGGATCGTCACCAGGCTGCTGAATTCATTGGAGAGGCTCGCTGCGTTGGGCAGGGCGGCGCCCAGGTTGACAGGCGCGGCCACCGGCGCGACCGCCACCGGAGCGGGCGTGGGGGTGTTCTGCCCAAAACCCGTGATCAGCTCGCTCGGCCGCACCGACTGCGACGAGGACTTCTGGGCCGCGCTGTTCTGGCCCGACACGAGCTGCGAGAGCAGCGTCGCCACGTCCTTCGCGTCCGCGTGCTTCAGGTAGATCACCTCGTTGCGGGTGTTCGGGTTCGACTGGATGTCGAGCTGCGAGATGACCTGGTCGAAGAAGGGCTGCTCCCGCGGGTCCGCGATCAGGATCACCTGGTTCGTCCTGTCGTCCGCGTTGAAGGTCGTGGCGCTGCCGATCTGGGCCTGGATCGGCCCCGTGAGCATCAGGTGGAGCTTGTTGACCAGGTCGCTCGCCTTGGCGTTGTGCAGCGCGTAGAACTTCGGCGTGAGCCCGGCCGTGTTGGGCCTGTCGAGGCGCTCGACGAGGACCTCGATCCTCTGCAGGTTCGAGATCGAATCCGTGACCAGCGCCGAGTTCGCCTTGTCCAGGACCACGACGCCGTTGCCGATGCCGGGCGAGAAGATGGTGTTGAACTGCCCCGTGAAGAACTCCGAGGCCCTCAGGAAATTGAGCTGGAAAAGCTTGGTCGCCGTCTTGCCGCTCGGCGGCAGGTCCAGCGTCGAACCCTCGATGTATTCCGGGGCCTCCGACTTGGCCTGGGACAGCGGCACGATCTTCAGGAACCGGTCGCCCAGGGGCGTCACGCCCACCTGGTTCAGGCTCAGCAGCGTCTCAAGGGCCAGGACCAGCTCGGACTTCGGGATGGGCCTGGTGATCTTCAGCGAATAGTTCGAGGCCGGCAGGGCCTGGGGCCGCAGCACGATCTTCCCGGTATAGGTCTCCAGGGCTCCGATCACCGCGTCTATGTCCCCGTCGCTCAGCTTGAACGACTGGATCATCTCGTCGCCCGGCCGCTGGGCCGGGACCTGGCCAAACGAGCCATTCGGGCGAACGGGATACTGCGCATAAAGGCTGACGGCGGCGACAACGCCAAGGGTGAGCCACAGGCGGGCGAAACGGTGTGTCATGCTGAGGTGGTTGGGGCCGGTCGTCGGATTTGGACGGAACCGGAATGAGATGAGAAACGGCCCCACTTGTAAACGGTGTTGTATAACCCTTCCGAGTCGGGGGAGTTAGGACGGTAAGACGCCTGCGCGGGCCGAAGGTTGCCCACTTCCCCGCGCTTGCACAACCGCCCAAAATGGAGCATGTAACATTCCCCGTGCCCAACACCTTCGGCAAACTCTTTTCGGTCGCGACCTGGGGCGAAAGCCACGGGCCCGCGGTGGGCGTTGTAGTCGACGGCTGCCCCCCGCGCCTGCCCATCGAGGCCGAGGAGATCCAGGCCGAGCTCGACCGCCGCCGCCCGGGCCAGAGCGACATCACCACTCCCCGCAAGGAGGAGGACCGGGTTCGCATCCTCTCCGGGGTCTTCGAGGGCCGCACCACCGGCGCCCCGATCTCCATGCTCGTCCAGAACGCCGACGCCCGCCCGGGCGCCTACGACGAGATGCGCGAGAAGTTCCGCCCGTCCCACGCCGATTTCACGTACCAGGCCAAGTACGGCATCCGCGACCACCGGGGCGGCGGCCGCAGCTCCGCCCGCGAGACCATCGGCCGCGTCGCCGCCGGCGCCATCGCCCGAAAGATCCTCTCCCTGGCCTTCGGCGTCGAAATCCGCGCCTTCGTCATCCAGATCCACGACATCGCCATCCCGTCCGGCGCCCTGGAGGCCTTCCCGTCCCTGGAGGACGTGGAGGCCAACGCGGTCCGCTGTCCGCACGAACCCACTGCCGAGAAGATGATCGCGCGGATCAAAAAGGTGCGCACGGCCGGCGACTCGGTCGGCGGAATCATTTCCTGCCGGATAAGGGGAGTTCCCCCCGGCATGGGCGAGCCCGTCTTCGACCGGCTCGAAGCCGACCTCGCCAAGGCGATGCTGTCGCTTCCGGCCACGAAGGGTTTCGAGGTGGGGAGCGGCTTCGCCGGCACGAGGCTCAAGGGTTCCGAGCACAATGACGCCTTTGTGATGCGCGACGGCCGCGTCGCCACCGCCACCAACCGCTCCGGCGGCATCCAGGGCGGCATCAGCAATGGGGAGGAGATCTTCTTCAACGTGGCCTTCAAGCCGACCGCCACGATCATGCAGTCCCAGCAGACGGTGGACATCCACGGCGACGAGACGGAGCTCGCCGCCCGCGGCCGCCACGACCCCTGCGTCCTCCCCCGCGCGGTGCCCATCGTCGAGGCCATGGCCGCCGTCGTCCTCGTCGACCACTGGATGCGCCACTCCGCCCAGACCCAGGCCTTCAAGTTTTAGACCTGACTCTCTGCGCGGGCGGACCCGATCCGGTTTCGCACGAAGGCACAAAGCGCACGAAGAATGCCAATACCGGCGAACCGATGAACCCGCTCCGCCCGCCTTCGTCCCGCTGCGCGGGCACTACGCCGCGGGAGCGCATTCTGGCGCAACCCGAAAGGCAACAACTCGTTTGGTCGGGAGCAGCCCCGCCTTGCTCGCGACCAAAATTGTTTGTTGCGCCGGCCATCGTAGTTTTTCAACACCCTGTTAGGGCCCTCACTGCTTAGTTCGGAATCGTGCTTGGGCATTGGCGTTGGAGGTCGGAACCCTGACAGGTTCGGGCGGTTTGGGTTTTCGATCGCCAAAGTCCCCGGGCAGCGGTTCTCCGACAACGACTCGGGAGATTCCGTCCTTAAACAGCTCCGACCCGAAATTGATGAGCAACCCAATGCGAATCCCGCTCAACTTCAGGTAGGTCCTCAATTGTTTGTCGAAGACAGTGCTCAAGCTGACGACTGACTTTAACTCCACGATCACGAGGTCGTTCACGACCAAGTCGGCCCGGAACCCATCGTCCACGGTGATTCCGTCAATATTCAGTGTGATCGGCCTCTGCCGATCCACTTTGAAGCCAAGCCGTTTGAGCCTGCCGGCCAGGATGGCCTCGTAGGCCGATTCAAGAAGCCCGGGACCGAGGTCGACATGCATGTGAAAAGCGGTGTCCACAATTGCCTTGGCTACTTCATTCCCATCGGGCGGCTTGTTCATTGGGCACGATAGTAACAAGCCTCCGAAGGAGGTGGTTCGCATTGTCGAAGTCCCGAAGGAGGTCATTAAGGAGGTGCCGGTTGAGAAGATCGTCGAGAAGCGAGTCGAGGTTCCGGTTCCGGTTGTAAAAGAAGTCCCGGCTTCAATTCCTCCTGAATATGTTGAGGCACTCAACATAAGAAGAAAGCTGATCGCCGCCGAAACGGTATCGCGTTCCGGCGCATTGCGGGACGTGCCGACTGTTTCGGTTGAAGTCGACGGGATTGTGAACGACGTTCTTTTCTACAATCATCTTAAGACAGGATAATAGCAAGCGCTGGGGTGCCCATGGCGACGCACGACCGTCAGCCTCAAACCCGCGTCTAAAAAGGCGACGACCCAGGAAACCGCAAACGTCACTTCGATCGGCAATTGTCAGCCCTCAATTGGCCGCGTTTTATCTTCCTAAGGCCCCGACGGGACCGTGACCGTAACTGGGTCATAACCCTGCGCAGCGATCTCAATTCGATCACCAGGGCCGAGGTTGGTGACTGCAACAGACTGTCGCGGGTCGAGCACGCGGCGGACACTCCGATTGCCTCCAACTGACGGCGTAATTGCTATTCCAAGCTCTAGAATCTGGAGCGAATGGTTTTGAATTCGAAGGTCGTAGCCTGGGCCAAAAGGCGCAGGGAAAAGTCGAGTTGTTACGGGTAATCTAAGGGCCTTCTCGGCCAAGGGCTGCATTTGGGAAATCTGCGCCTCTGCATCGGCCAATTTTGTCTTAGCGTCTTGCAGCTGTGCAGAGGTTCCCTGCAATAGTGCAGCGGTCTGGCCGAGTTGCGCTTGAAGGCCAACCAACTGGACCCCTCGGCGATGCGATTGCAGGGCAAAATAGATGGTGGTGCTGGCAGCAAGCGCCAATACGCAGGCCAAGACGATGATGGCTGTCTTGTTCTGACTTGGGGATAAGGCGTCATTCATGAGAGGAGAGATTGTTCAATGGATAGCATGCATCATTGAGCATTGGCAACCGATTTTCCGGACACTCCGTGTGGCCTCATCGATCGAATCACAAACCCAGCGAGGATTGTGGTTGTAGCCTCCAAGCGGGAAACGCAAATGCCTTGATGCTCAGCCGTGGTTCAGCCATGGCTGTCCGTTCTCGATTTCGATGATGAAACAACTGCTGACCCTCGGCCTCGGAGTTCTAGCCGTGGTATTCGGGACGCTCTATTTTCAGGAGAGGAACCAGTCCGCGGGCCGCCTTCGTCGCTCCCTGTATTCCTCCATTCCAAGTGGCGAAGCGATGAGGGACGCTTGCGTCCGTCATCGGTTCGCCGGTTTTGGATTTCTTCGTGAGCTTCGTGCCTTCGTGCGAAAACGGTTTGGGTAACCTGAATCATACCTCCCGCTCCGCCCACAAGCCCCTTGTTCCACCCCACGAGTATCGCTTCCATCGCCATCCCCACAATCGCTTGCGCCCGCCGGCCCGACCTTTTACCCATGTGCGTCCCACATGCCGGAAGAGAAGCCACTCGTCTATTTCATCATCGGCGCCGCCGGATCCGGCAGGCGCGAGATCCTCGCCGACCTCATCCAGGACGGCCTTGCCGAAGGCGACCGGCCGGCCGTCCTCCTCTCCGAGGAGGAGGCCCCCGACCCCTTCGACGCCAAACTCGGCACCATCACACGCTGGCACTGGACCACCGCCGACGGCATCGAGGCCGATCCTCCTCCCTCCTCAACCCACATCTTCATTGTCTCCGACGGCCGCCGCAATCCCGTCGACCAGATCGAAGCCCTTCGCACCTGGCTCACCACCCAGAACGGCGAACTCGCCCGCATCCTCTGCGTCGTCAATAGCGGCCTCGCCGAGAAACACCCCCCGCTCCACGTCTGGTACGACGCGTGCATCCACTTTGCCGACGTGGTCCTCCTCAACCGCCGCGAAGGCGTCCCCAACAAATGGATCGGCGACTTCCAGGCGCGCTACAAAGGCAAGTTCTACCCCTGCATCTTCGACCTGGTTAAGGCCGGGCGCGTGAAGAACCCCGCGCTCGTCCTCACAGCCGGGGCGCTCCGTCTCTCCCAGGCCTTCGACCAATTTGACGACGTGAACGCAACCGAGGAGCCCGAATACGAAATCGGCGGCGACCCCGACGACGAGGGCGACGAGAAAGCCGCCGAGGAGGCGGAGGAAGAGGACGAAGCCAAGGAGGATCCGTATTTCGAGCGCCTCGCCGGCGGCCGGCGCGCCAAGGAGATCCCCGACATCGTCAAATTCCTCTCCTAGCAATTTCCTTGCGACTTTCCGGCCGCCGCTATCTGTTCTCCTCCCGCTTTTGCCCAGGTGGTGGAACTGGTAGACACGCAGGTCTCAGAAGCCTGTGCTTAACCGCATGGGGGTTCGAGTCCCCCCTTGGGCATTTTTTCTTCCGCGTAGCGGAAGAAAAAATGACCTGAGCGAGGCGAAGCCGAGTCGAAGGTCCCCTCAATCATCCAACCACATCCGCTGGAAGGATCCGATTCATGGCTGAGCCAAACCTAGGCAGCCGGCTGCGACGAATGAGGTGAGGAGTTCCATGTTTGTGAGTTCCAAGAAGCCAGACAGGGCTGCCAAGCTCCAATTCTAGCAGCACTTTGAGGGCGCCCCCGGGTTTGCCCGGGAGCAACCTGCTTCCGAGCGCCTCTCTGATAGCGTTAGGCTATTCTCGAAGCCCCGTATGGGGCGTCCGCAACCTGTTCCGAGGTGAGGGGTGCGCCGCCCAGCTCCATGTCGACGCCCAGTCCGGTCGTTATTAGGGATTTGAGGGTGCCGGCCCGGGCATCCTGCTGAAACGTCGCATATTGATCCGGGCCGATAAGGGCCTCGATCTCGCCATTGATCTCGCTCTGGGATTGAGTCACGGCCTTCGCCGACTCCGGGTTGCTCAGGCCGGCATCCTCGGAGGCTTCCTTGGCGTCTTGGAAAGCTTCAAGCCGCTCGAAGAGCAGATCTCTCAATTTCTCTAGCTTGTCCGGCGGCAGATTCAAGGCGGCGAACACATCTCCATACTGTTTCTGAATCGTTCGCATCTCGATTCTGCGCCAGAGGCGCGCATAGGCGGGATCCTTGCGCTCCCTTTTGAGAAGGTCCTCAATGGGCAGCGTCCCTTGCGACTTAGCCGGGAAGGCCGAGTTAGGGCCCCGAACCATGGAATTCCCCCTGGTGGCGAAAGCTGTCTCCGCTTCCGCCAGCCGTTTCTTCAAGGCAAGTATCTCCTGGCTGGCCTTTCGGTCGTTCCCTTCAATCCGTCTCTGAAGCTCAACCAACATAACGCCGCGTTCGTGATACCCACGAAGTGCCACGCCGAGTCCGACAAGGGCTGCGCATGCGATGACCCAGGGGACAAGTTGCGTATAGCGGGGATTCATTCGGGATTTCCCATTTGAATTCATGTTTTGAGTGAGCTGTGGGATCGGGTGGAGTGAACCTATAAAAATCTGCCCGATTCTCGGCTGCAATTCAAGTTGTGGTGCTCCGGACTGCCATCATCATGTAGTTTGCGGCTATTGGGGCCGCCACTGGCGCGGCAGCCGGCGAGATCCTTGGCAATAGGGGACACTACGCCCACGGTCCTTGAGATTGAACTGCACCGTTGAAGGGCAATAAGGGACAGGTTCAAAACGAACACGTTTCCCAGGCTTGCTTCTATTCAAGCCGTGAATACCTCCAGCCTTGATATTCTTGAAAAAACAAAGTTGTCGCCGGACCAGGCACGCGCCATCCTGAAGGTCATGGAAGCCGAACTAGCCGCTCAACGGGACGGGCTTGCGACGAGAATCGATCTCCGGGACGGCGTTCACGCGCTCGAACTCAAGGTTGAATCCGTGCGGAGCGACCTGGTGCGGTGGGTGTTTGTCTGCACTTTCGGGCAGGCGGCTTTGCTCGCCGGGGTGATGTACTTCGTGCTGACTTATGTGAGGAAGTGAGGTGGGCGCCGGCGTTCGTTTGCTAGGGCAGCTGGTAGATGGCGCACAGCGCGATGCCCGTGCCTCCGTCAGCTCCGCTCACCTCAGCGGGGTCAATCCGAGGGGGTCAGGTTGCAAAAGTTGACCTGAGGCGGGCCCAAGTCGGGTCGGAGTGCTGGTGGAGGCAGCGGTAACGGGTGAGGTTGCGGCTTAGAACGCATGGATGAGCGAGGACGAGTCGATCGCTTAGCCAACTATTCTTCGGGCGGGCGGCGTCCCGCATCCAGGTTGCGAGGGCCAATTTCCAGAGCTCGGACTTTGGAGCCAGGCGGGCCTCGGCAACAGAACGGCCGAT
>Ga0302320_10009105_pt1 | contig 21404 bp, 18 predicted proteins | sample Bog_T0_3_FD_202130 | JGI IMG/M metagenome (GOLD analysis project Ga0302320, IMG submission 202130) | Peat permafrost microbial communities from Stordalen Mire near Abisko, Sweden - Bog_T0_3 | ecosystem: Environmental > Terrestrial > Soil > Wetlands > Peat | place: Sweden: Abisko, Stordalen Mire...
CGCCGCGCCCGCGGCGAAGCGCACGCCGTCGATTGGCGGCAGGTCGGGAAAACGCGTCGGCGCAAGCGGCGAGGTCGGGGTCGGAGCGGCCATGCGGCGGAAATCCAGGTCGAGGGGCGCGCCGCGCGGCGCAGTCGAGAACGCCGCCGTTCCGCGCGGGCGGAACGGCGGCCTGGGATCAGGGCGTCTTTGGCTTGGCGGCGTCGTCGCCGGTCGGCGTCGCCGAGGGGGTCGGCGCCGGCTCGGGGACGAGATTGCCGGAATCGTCGGCGCGCTCGATCTTGGCGGCGGCGTGGAGCGAGGCGATGAGATCGCCCTGCGCCTTCTGCTCGACGTAGCGCGCCGCCTGGTCCTTCAGTTCCTCGAACGGCGGGAAGGTGCGCATCCGCCGCCCCTCGACCTTGATGATGTGCCAGCCGAACTGGCTCTTCACCGGATCGGAGACCTGGCCGGGCTGCAGTTTGAACGCCGCGTCGGCGAATTCCGGCACCATATGGTCCTTGGCGAACCAGCCGAGATCGCCGCCGTCGCCGGCAGGATCCTTCGACATTTCGGTGGCGACCTTGGCGAAATCCTCGCCGCCCTTGACGCGGGCGAGCGCCGCCTTGGCCTCCTCCTCGGTCGGCAGCAGGATGTGGCGCGCGTGGATCTCCTCGACCGGCGGATTGGCCTTGGCGGCCTCGTCATAGGCCTTGTGCTCGGCCTCGTCGGTCGCCGCCGCCGTGCCGACCTGGTTGAGCAGCGACTCCATCGCCAGCTTGTCGCGGTAGTAGGCGAGCCGCCGGTCGAATTCGGCGCCCTGATCGAGCTTGTCGGACTTGGCCTTGGCGGCGGCGAGCTTGAGGTCGATGAGGTAGTCGAGCAGGTATTTCTGGCGCGCCGGGCCTTCGAGCTTCTGCGGGAGGCCGGGACCGAGGTCCTGCAGCGCGTCGGCGAGGTCGTCCTCCGTGATCGCCTGCCCGTCGACCTTGGCGAGAATGCGCGGGTCGGCCTGCGCGCCGGTCGCGGCGAGCCAGGCGGCGACGAGGCCAAAGACGAACAGGAAGGCGAGCCGGCGGGCTAGGGTTGGCGCAGATCGTGTCATGAAGGCTCCTCTCGGGGAGGCTTCCGGCCTCCGCTGATGCTGTCTCGGCTGGCGCCGTATAATGCGAATTGGCCGAATTTGCGAGGGGCGCCGTCATCGGCGCGGCGCGGCCGATCGACGACGCCGTCGCAAATCCGTCGCGACCGGCGGGCGAAAGCGCCCGACGACGGGCGGCGGCACGGCGCGCGCGTCGAATTGGCGAAGTCCGAAGGCAGCCCTTCCTCGGCTCCAGCGATCGCAGTTTCACATGCAAACAATCGCTCTTCGTCATGGGCGATCGTCGACGCCCGCTTCGGCCGGATCTCCGTGATTTATTTTGCTCTTTTGCGCTCCGAACCGCGACGACGCGCCGCGGCCTTTGCGATCGACCACGGACGCGGTTCGGTTTATCGAACGCTCAGCCAGCGGACGGCGAGCGCGCTTGTCGGGCTTATCCAGGAGAAAGTCGCCGCGGCGCGGGGGCGTTTTGGCGCGCCCTCGATATGCAAGGAGGGTACCTGGTTATGCGCACAGCCATTGTCCTGTCACTGGCAGGGCTCGTCACCGCTTTCGCCGCTGCGCCGGTCAAAGCTGACGATATCGTGATTGCGGTCGCCGGCCCGTTGACGGGTCCGGTCGCGTCGATCGGCGACGAAATGAAACGCGGCGCCGAAGCGGCCGCCGTGGCGATCAACGAAGCGGGCGGCGTCGCCGGCCGCAAGATCAAGATCGTCGAAGAGGACGACGCCTGCGATCCCAAGCAGGCCGTCGCAATCGCCAATCTCATCGTCGGCCAGCAGATCAAGTTCGTCGACGGACACGCCTGCTCGGGCTCGTCGATTCCGGCTTCCGACGTCTACGCCGACAACAAGGTGTTGATGATGAGCCCGGCCTCGACCAATCCGGCGCTGACCGAGAAGGGCTATCCGACGATCATGCGCGACTTCCCGCGCGACGACGCGCAAGGCGCGTTCGTGGCGCCGTGGATCGCCAAGAATTTTGCCGGCAAGAGGATCGCCATCGTCCACGACAAGAGCGCCTACGGCAAAGGCTTGGCCACGATCGTCAAGGACACCCTCAACAAGCTCGGCGTCCAGGAAGTGATGTTCGAGGGCATCAATCCCGGCGAAAAGGACTACAGCGCGCTCGTCAGCAAGCTGAAAGCGGCCAACGCCGAATTCGTCTATTACGGCGGCTATCACCCCGAAGCGGGTCTGATCGTGCGACAGGCGGCCGATCAGGGCTACAAGTTCCAGTTGATGAGCGACGACGGACTCGCCACCGCCGAATTCTGGCCGATCGCCGGCCCGGCGGGCGAGGGCACGCTGTTCACCTTCGCCGCCGACCCGCGCCGGTCTGCGACGTCCGCCAAGGCGTTGGAGCAGTTCAAGGCGCAGGGCTACAGCCCGGAAGGCTTCACCCTGTTCTCCTACGGCGTCATCCAGGCGATCGTCGAAGGCATCAAGCGCGCCGGCTCGGACGATCCGGTCAAGGTCGCCGCGGCGCTGGAGAACGGCCAGCCGGTCGAAACCGTGCTTGGCCCCGTCACCTTCGACGCCAAGGGCGACGTCAAGGATCCGCACTTCGACATCAACCAGTGGCACGACGGCAAGTACGCCGCGATCACTCCGTAAGCGAAAGCGGCTGAAATCCCGCGGCCGCGCCGGGCTTGGCTCCCGGCGCGGCCGCTTCGCTGTCAGGACAACACGAACGAACGCATCGACAGCGAGGCGAGGTCGAACGAAGCGTTGAAAAAGCGCACCTCGTCCTTCGGATCGGCGATCGCAAGCGGATAAAGCGCCGGCAGGAAGTGCTCCGGCGTCGGGTGGGCGTAGCGCGCCGAAGCCAGCCGCGGCGCCGTCTCGGCGACGGCGCGGAAATCGCGCTCCTCGATCATCTTCGTCAGCCGCGCGTCGAAATCGACCGCCCAGTCGTAGGGCGGCGCGCCAGGGTTCATCGCCATCAGGTTGTGGACGAGGTTGCCCGAGCCGATGACCAGCACGCCGCGCTCGCGCAGCGCCTTCAGCTCCTTGCCGAGCTCGAAATGCTCGGCCGGCGACTTGCCGAGGTCGAGCGAAAGCTGGAACACCGGCACGTCGGCCTTGGGAAACATGTGCAGCAGCACCGACCAGGCGCCGTGATCGAGGCCCCAGCGCTCGTCCGGTTCGAGATGGCTGCGCTTGACCAGCTCGATCGTCGCCTGCGCCACGTCGGAAGCGCCCGGCGCGGGATATTGCTGGCTGAACAGCTCGCGCGGGAAGCCGGCGAAGTCGTGGATCGTCTTCGGCTTGGCGCCGATATGGACCATGGTCGCGCCGCGCGTCATCCAGTGCGCCGAGACGACGAGGATCGCGCGCGGGGCCGGCAGCGACTCGCCGAGCGCGCGCCAGGCGCGGCCGTATTGGCTGTCCTCGATCGCGTACATCGGATTGCCGTGACCGACGAACACCGCCGGCATGCGCGGCGTCGCCGGCAGATCGGCGAGCGCGGCTGGGAGTTCGGACATCGTCTTATCCTTTCAATTGCGCCGGGTTCAGCACGCGAGCGAGGAATGCGCCCGCCGCTTCGACGCCTTCGCCGGAAATCGAATGGCCGAGTCGCGCGAAGAAGCGCGTTTCAACCGTGAAGCCGGCCGCCTTCAGAAGCTTCGCGGCGCGGCGGCTTTCCTCGGCCGGCACCGTTCCGTCGGCCTCGCCATGCAACAGCAGCGCCGGCGTCGCCGCCGCAGCGGAATGCGGATCGGCCTGCCCGGGCAAACGACCGGAAGCGGCGACGACCGCCGCGACCGGCCAGCGACCGCTGGCGATCGCGTCGAGCGCCATGATCGCGCCCTGCGAAAAGCCGAAGAAAGCGACGCGGTCGAGCCGGCCGGCGAAGCCGCGCTCGGCGATTGCCGCCCTGACGACTCGGTCGAAGCCCTCGCGCGCCCGCTCGACCCGCTGCTGGCGATTGTCGGCGCTGACGCCGGCGACGCTGAACCATTGCCGACTGCGTCCGCCGCCGTCGAACGGGTCCGGCGCGTCCGGCGAAGCGAACGCGGCCGACGGAAGGAACGCCTGGAGCGGCCCAGCCAGCGGCGCGAGGTCGGCGCCAGCAGCGCCGACGCCGTGAAGGAAAACGACCAGGCTAGCGTCGGCGTCGGACATGCGGGCTGCTCCTTCCTGGACGAGACGCGCGTCGGGATCGACGCGCGCGCCGCCGGCGATCGGTCGGACCGATCACGCCGCCTTGGCGGGGGCGACGTTCCAGGTCGGGGCTATGTCGGTTCCCAGGCCGCGGCCGTAACCGAGCGCGATGTTGAGGCCGGCGAGCGGTTCGAGATAGCGCGCGAGCTTGAGGGGGCCGGTCTGGACGACGTCGAAGCCGGCCTTGCGGGCGATCGCCTCGACGGCGTTGTTGGCGGAAGCGTCGTCGCCGGCGATGAACACCGTCGTCGGCCGCCCGGCCGCCCGACCGCCGTTGGCCAGCACCTGGGCGAAGATGGTGTTGAACGCCTTCACCACCTTCGCTTTCGGCGCGAGCTTCTGGATCTCTTCGCCAGCGCTGGTCGAGTGGCCGATGGTCAGGCCCATGTAGTCGGGGGTCAGCGGATTGGAGATGTCGATGACCGCCTTGCCGGCGAGGTCGCCGGCGGCGGCGAGGGTCTCGGCCGCGGCCGTGAAAGGCACTGCGAGGACGACGAAATCGGCCGACTTGGCGGCGGCGGCGATCCCGTCGGCGCGCGCGCCATGGCCGGCGGCGGCGGCCACGGCCTGCGCCTTGGCGAGGTCGCGCGCGCCGACGACGACCTTGTAGCCAGCCTTGGCGAACAGCACGGCGAGGCCCTTGGCCATATTGCCGGCGCCGAGAATTGCGATGGACATGTTGCGTGCTCCCATTCGGCGGCCGACCTCGGCCGTCCATGAACAGGGAGATGCTCCCATTCCGATCCGATTATAATCACCAAATTTGGCGCGAGTTTCGTTCCGGAGTGGAATGAAAGGCGTCACCAGCCCTGATCCCACGCCGGGACGCCGCGGAAGCTCTCGGAGAGGAAATCGACCAGCGCGCGCACGCGCGCGGCGAGATGGCGGCCCGGCGGGTAAACGACGAACAGGCCCGAGGGCTGCAGCTCGAAGGCGCCGAGCACCTGGGTCAGCTCGCCCTTGGCGAGGCGCGGTCCGGCGATGAAGCTGGGCACCCGCGCGACGCCGAGCCCCGCCACCGCTGCGGCGATGCACGCCTCCGGGTTGGAGAAGCGCAGCCGACCCTGCACCGGCGTGCGCAGCGGCTCCCCTTCCGGGCTGCGGAACCGCCACACGCTCGGATCGCGGAAATTGGTGTCGATGATGCATTCGTGGTCGGCGAGCGCCGCCGGCCCGGCGGGAAAGCCGCGTTTGGCGAGATAGGCCGTCGCGGCGCAGACGACGATCCGCATCGGGCACAGCTTGCGCGCGATCAGGCTCGAATCCTGCGGGTCGCCGATGCGCACGGCGGCGTCGAAGCCCTCGTCGACGAGATTGGCGAGGCGATCGGAGAACGACACCTCGAGCTGGATCTCGGGATAGGCCTCGGCGAAGGCGACCAGGGCCGGCGCGAGCTGCGCCGAGCCGAACGACATCGGCACGGTCAGCGCGATGCGTCCGGCGGCGCGGCCCGAGGCGCTGCGCACCGAGGCGTCGAGCGCGTCGAACTCCTCGATCAGGCCTTTGAGCCGCTCGTAATAGGCGCGGCCGACCTCGGTTGGCGACAACGCGCGCGTGGTGCGATGGAAGAGCTGCACGCCGAGTTCGTTCTCGAGCCGGGTGACGAGCTTCGACGCCTGCCCGGCGCTGGTTTCCAGCCGCTTGGCCGCGCGCGAGAAGCCGCCGCTCTCGTAGACGGCGAGAAACATGCGGTCGCAGTCGAGGCGGTCCATGAACCTTCCGAGCCGTCGCCGGGCCGGCAAGCCTAGCGCGTCCGGCGCCCCGACGCGACCTTGCCGTTGCGCGGTCGCGGCGCGTCCGGCGCGTTGCCGGTCAGGACCGACAGCACCTGCGTCAAATGGGCGCGCATCGCATCGCGCGCCGGCCGGCGCTTGCCGCCGCGAATCGCCGCGAGGACGGCGACATGGCCACTGACCGTCGCCGCCCAATTGTCCCTGAGGCGCACGCGCTCGGACAGCAGGGAGAACACCGGCGCATGCTGCTCCTGCCACAGCCGCTCGACCAACGCGGCCAGCGCCGCGTTGCCGCTGGCGCGCGCGATCGCGACATGGAAGCCGAGGTCGGCGGCGCGCCATTCGCGCCCGGCGTCGCGCTCGGCGATCATCTCCGCCTGTCGCGCCGCGATCGCGGCGAGATCGAGCGGCGTCGCCCGCGTTGCCGCGAGCGCCGCCGTCTCGCCCTCGATCAGCATGCGCGCTTTGAGAATGTCGCTCGGGCTGTGGCCGGTGTTGACCTCGACTGCTGGCGCGGCCGGCTGTTCGCGCACGAAGGCGCCGGAGCCTACCCGCACCTCGATCAGCCCGGCGATCTCCAGCGCGATCATCGCCTCGCGAACCACCGGCCGGCTGACGCGCAAGCTCTTGGCGAGATCGCGCTCGGCCGGCAGCCGCTGGCCCGGCGCGAATTCGCCGGCGCGCACGAGGGCGGCGATCTGGTCGGCGACCTGTTCGTAGAGCCGGCGGTTGTCGACGGGTTGGAATGGCATCGCCGCTTCCTTTCAGGCCGCCGGAACTGAGCGCCCGCGCGTGGCGAAGTCAAAGGCCGCGTCGTCGCGTCTCACAGCTTGTAGGCCGCTTTCGCCAATCGGTAGGCGAGGTCGTGGGCGACCTCGAACGCCTCGTCGCGCTCCAGCCGACCTTCCGCGACCAGGCGGGCGAGAAACGCGCAATCGACGCGGCGGCTCATGTCGTGGCGCGCCGGGATCGACAGGAAGGCGCGCGTGTCGTCGTTGAAGCCGACGGTGTTGGAAAAGCCGGCGGTCTCGGTGACGGTCTCGCGGAAGCGCCGCATCCCCTCCGGACTGTCGAGGAACCACCACGGCGGTCCGAGCTTCAGCGCCGGATAATGGCCGGCGAGCGGCGCGAGCTCCCGCGAGAACGCGGTCTCGTCGAGGGTGAAGAGAACGATCGTCAGCTCCGGCTCATTGCCGAACCGGTCGAGCAGCGGCTTCAGCGCGCGAACGTAATCGGTCGGCGTCGGGATGTCGGCGCCCTTGTCGCGGCCGAACGCCTTGAAGATCTCCGGATTGTGGTCGCGGAACGAGCCGGGATGGATCTGCATGACGAGTCCGTCGTCGAGGCTCATGCGCGCCATTTCGGTCAGCATCTGGGCGCGGAAAGCTTCCGCGTCGGTCGCCGACGCGCCGCCATTGCGCACGCGCTCGTAGAGGGCCGCCGCTTCGTTCGGCGCGAGATCGGCGGTGTGGGCGGTCGGATGGCCGTGATCGGTCGAAGTGCAGCCGACAGACTTGAAATAGGCGCGCCGCTTGGCGAGCGCGGCGAGGTAGCCCTGCCAGGTCGAGACGTCGGCGTCGGCGACGCGTCCGAGCGCGGCGAGATTGTCGAGGAAGCCGGGGAACGCCGGATCGACCACCGGATCGGGTCGGAATGCGGTCAGCACGCGGCCGCGCCAGCCGCTTTGCTGGATCTTGCGGTGATGCCTGAGATCGTCGAGCGGGCTCTCGGTGGTCGTCAGCGCCTCGATATTGAACCGCTCGAACAGGGCGCGCGGCCGGAACTCGGGCTGCGCCAGGCAGGCGGCGATGTGGTCGTAGGCCCGGTCGGCGTTGTCGACCGACAGGCGCTCATGAAAACCGAACACTTCGGTGAAGGCGTGGCAGAGCCACAGCCACGAAGGCGTGCCGCGGAAGAGAAAAAAATTCTCGGCCAAACGTCGCCAGATCTTGCGCGAATCGGTCTCGATCGCGCCGCCGTCGACGCGCGGCACGCCGACGTCCTCGGGCTTCACGCCTTGGCTGTAGAGCATGCGGTGAACGTAGTGGTCGGGTGCGATGAAAAGTCGCGCGGGATCGGGAAACGGCGCGTCGTCGGCGAACCATTGCGGATCGGTGTGGCCATGCGGACTGAGAATCGGCAGCCCCGCCACCGTTTCATACAGCGCGCGGGCGATTTCGCGCGTCCGCGTCTCGGCGGGGAACAGGCGGTCGGGATCGAGCGCGAACGGGCGCGCGGAAGCGGTCATGGGCGGAGCCTCGCGAGAATCGGCGCTGCATAGCGCAAAATTGGGGCTGGACATTCCCGCCGATTGGCCCGATGGTCAAGTGGTCAGGCCAATTTCGTGGGAAGGCGGAGGCGGCTGGGAAGGGACGCGCGGCCGCGCCGGCCCCAACCCACGACAACTCGGGGGAGGGGACTTCATGGCTCGGATCGGCAGGCTGCGATGGAAGATGCTCGCGCTGATGCTGTGCGGCACCATCGTCATCTACGTCGATCGCGGCGTGGTCGGTGTGCTGGCGCCGATCCTCAAGAAGGAGGGGTTCTTCACCAACGAACAATATTCCTACGTCGTCTCGGCCTTTCAGATCGTCTATTCCTTCGCCCAGCCGGTCGCCGGTTATCTCACCGACCTGATCGGCCCGCGCATCGGCTACGCCGTCGCCGCCCTGGTCTGGGGTCTCGCCGCAGCATTGCAGGCGACCTCGAGCGGCTGGATGTCGATGGCCGGCTTCCGTGCGCTTCTGGGCTTGAGCGAAGCCGTCGCCATTCCGACCGGCACCAAGATGTCGACGGTGTGGTTCCCCTCGCAAGAGCGTTCGATCGCCACCGGTTGGTTCAACTCGGGTTCGTCGATCGGCGCCATGATCACGCCCCCGCTCGTGATCTGGCTGGCGACCTGGTACGGCTGGCGCTCGGCCTTCTTCATCACCGGCGCGTTGGGGATCATCCTGTCGTTCGTCTGGTATTGGCTCTATCGCGACCCCCAGAACCATCCCAAGCTGTCGCAGAGCGAACGCACATATATCGAGGCCGGCGCAGCGCCCGCGCCCACAGCGGCCAAGCCTTCGATCCGCGCGGTGTTTTCGCAGCCGAAATTCCTCGGCATCATCATCGCCCGGTTCCTGACCGAACCGGCGTGGCAGACCTTCCAGTATTGGATCCCGCTCTACATGGTGACCGTGCGCGGGATGGACATCAAGCAATTCGCGCTGTTTGGCTGGATGACGTTCCTCGCCTCCGACCTCGGCTGCGTCGTCGGCGGCTACCTCGCGCCGCTCCTCAAGGGGTGGCTCAAGATCAATGTCGTCAACGCCAGACTGTTGGTCATCACCATTGGCGCTTTGTGCATGGTCGGCCCGGCGCTGATCAGCCTGGTCGCCGATCCGATCACCGCGATCCTGTGTTTCTCGCTCGGCGGCTTCGCCCATCAGATGCTGTCGAGCATGATGTACGCGCTGATGGGCGACGTGTTCGAGAAGTCGGACGTCGCGACCGCGACCGGCGTCGCGGGCATGTTCGGCTACCTCGGCGGTGCGCTGTTCACGCTGCTGGTCGGCGCGCTGGCGGCCACGATCGGCTACGAGCCGCTGTTCGCGCTGCTGTTCGCCTTCGACCTCGTCGCCGCCGCGACCCTGTGGGCGTTCATCGGCGTGCGGCGCGGGCAGGGGCGCGCGCAGGCGGCGGGGTGACGGGGAGCTCAGACTTGCGGGGGTCTGCCGTCTGCGTCTTCCTAAGGATACCAAAGTTCTACACGGCCGCTTGTCGCGCCGCGTGCGACTTCAGCGGGAGATGGTCGATAAATCTTGGCGATTAGCGGTGGAGCGTGACGGGCGAGAAAACTCTCGATACGCGGGGCCGTCGCTACGAACGCGTGAGCAAGCTCGGGGAATGGGGCCGTTCCAACGACGACCAAAAGAGAAACGCGACTGCGCACAACCGCCTCGAGCTCATTTGGCTTATACCGAATTCGCCGATCGTGCGTGATCGCGACCCAATTCCTCTTGCCGATTTCACCAAGCCAGAATTCGTCGGCGGCGTCGTGTGCGAAATGATCGTGATGTCGCTCGACTTGGAAGCCGGCTACCGAGAGGATTTCTGGGAATCGTTTCCCTAAGTCGCGGTCTGTAAAATAGACGACGCTCACGCCGCTGCGCGCTCGTAGAGCGCGGCCTGCTCGATCTCTGCTTGGCCCAGGTCGTAATCGGCAGCGACGTCTTCGACAGACTCGCCTGCATCAATGCGTTCGGCGATGGTCGCGGTCGAAACGCCTCTTCGCACTAGCACTGGTCTACCGAAAGCGATCTGAGGGTCGATTGCAATGGGCCGATCTTCGTTGGATGCAAAGCCCGAGACAAACGGATAGAGGCGCACCGGGAAACTCGTCTCATCCCAGTCAACTCGCTTTAAGTGCTCCTCGAGAAACCTGCGCATTGCCAGTTGACCGGATGCCGAGAGGTCGATCAATTCTCCGTAGCGATCAAGAAAGACCTTTCCCGCTTCGGTTCTGAGTTCCTGTCGAAGGAGCAGCCGGTCGATCCCCAAAGTTTGCTGTGCAAAGCTCAACGCCGTGCGGAGGTCTTTGACTGAGACGCCATGCTCGGTTCTCAGTGAGCGCAGCACATGCGCCTCAACGAGGTTGGAAAACGAAAGCAACGACGGCTGGAGCGATGCGGGCCTAATGAGTGGCGGGAACTGCGCGCCGCCCTCGGTGGTGGGATATTCGCGACCAAGCACCCACGATCGCAGCGTCGCGGTCGGCAGTCGCAGGTATCGAGCCGCCTCAGTCAACGTGTAAGCGGCTCTGTCGCGGTAGCTAACGGACATGTCGTCGCGCTTAACGCTCATATTCTTGACCATCGAATTCTCGCCCACGCTCGCCGATCGTCTATTGGGCTCGACGGATTCAAAATGGGCGTCGCACCTCCAGCGAAGCCCATAATACCACAAAGCCTCGGATTGCGGACGACGGGCTTAATTCACGCAACACAGCAGTCCAATCTAATCCGAGGGCTGGCGTCCCGAGGCAAGAAGCAAATCTTGCCCGCCCGCCTGTGCAAGTCGAGCCGCAGGCGGGCGGCGAACCGAGTTGAGCGGGCCCCGGCCTCGGCGCCCAATTCGAAATGCGCTGCGGCTGTAGCCGTAAGTCGCTGACCGCGGCCCGTTCAGCCGCTGCGGCCCTTCATGTGAGGCGCTTACGCGCCCACCGCGGTCGGCGACCCCAGCTACAAGCGCCAAGAGACCGTCCGCCTTGGATTTTCAGGTCAGGCTTTTAGCAGCTTCGCATCAGACTCTGTCGTGCATGAAGCGCCCAGTGACAGGCGACGCTTTCGAGAGGCCGAATGTCGCGACCGCGACCGGCGTCGACGTGCGCCCCGGTCTTGGCCCCGAGCGTTGACGGGGACGCAACCTGTTGATTGCGGCATCGCGACGCATGACGAGCGATTGCCGCCCGATTCCACTCCCACCGACGTCAATCTGGTCGGCTCCGAATTCAATGACGCGAATCCGCGGCAAAAGAACAGACGTTTTCGCCGACTGCCACTCTGTCAGAGGTTCTTGGAGCGATGACGAGAATAACGTACGCATCTCTACCAGCGGAGTTTTAGCCGGACAGTTGAGGCAGCCGGTCTCTCCGACTTCCTCATAAACGTCCGTATTCATACGCCCCGTGCTCAAGTGGTTACAAACTCTACGGTATATATTAGCTTGTTTTGTTAGAAACTGAAAGTATTGTGTCGTCACAACTGATGCAAGACGTCTGTTCAATCTGCAAAAAGTGTGGAACCATTCGCACCAGGGCGGGCGTACGCAGCTCTTGGGGAAGCACATGGTTCGCAATATTTTCGCTTGGATCTTTGTCGCCTCGTGCGTGCTGACGGGATGCATGGCAAGCGGCGTAAAGGTCTCAGACGAACAGGCCCAGAGTTTCAAGGTCGGCAAATCCACCTATGCCGACGTGATTGGACAGCTCGGCCCTCCGACTTCGAGTTCTCTGTCTTCTGACGGCTCACGAACCGCCAATTATTCCTATTCCGCCGCCTCGGCCCGACCACAAGATTTCATTCCGTATATCGGCCCGCTTGTTTCCGGCTATGACACGTCTTCGAGCGCCGTGACGTTTGTGTTCGACGCGCGCGGCATTCTCAAGAATATGTCCTCGACGCAGAACAACGTCGGGATCGGCTCGAACTTGGCGGCTGGAGGACCCCAGCTAGGAAGCCAGGGTCAACCTCAATCAGCGCAGCCCCGAGTCGACCAGTAGGAGAAAACCGACAAGAGCGTCCGCGAGAAGGCGACCAAACGACGCCCGCCTGCGCAAGTCGAACCGCAGGCGGGCGGCGAATCGAGTTGAACAGGCCCCGGCCTAAACCGCCGCGCCGTGCCGGTACATGTCCCAGCCGAGATAGCGCGAGGCCGCCTCGTGCACGGCGTCCGCCGAATTCGACAGGTTGGCGGCGACGTGGTGCTCGAAGCCGTTCTCGCAGATGTAGCGCAGCAGCCGCTGCAGCTCGGGAATGGCCACCACGCCGATGCCGCCGAAGGTCTCGATCGGATCGTCGGTGAAGGCGCCGCCGCCGACGTAGCCGCGCATCCTGCCCGAGACGTCGTCGGTCGAGAAGCGGGCGAAGCTCATCACGCTCGGTCGCACCGTGCCCACCAGCGTGCCGTAGGTCCTCTCCTTGCTCACCGTGCTGGCGAGGATCTCCTGGTAGTCCATCCGCGTCTTGGCGAAGAAATGCTTGGGCAGGTTGCTGCAATGGAAGCACACGGCCTTGTTGGGGTCGTCGCCATAGTTGTTGTTCCAGTCGAGCAGCGCGCTCGGCGTCTGCGAGGCGAGCGCCAGCGCATGCATCGCGATCGCGCCGCAGATGTCGACCTCGCAGGCGCTCGACATCAGGTCGTTGCTCATCATGCTCATCACGGTGCAGGGCACGACGCCGAAATATTCCTCGATCGCCGTCCAGCACTGCACCGCGCTGATGGCGACCTCGGTCTCCCGCATCCAGTCGGCGACGACGAAGCCGAGCTTGGCCATCTTGGTGAGCGAGGACTCGGGAATCCCGGTTGTCGGCGCATAGGCGCGGATCTCGTCGAGCTTGGCCTTCACCCCGGGGTGGTCGTCGGCGAGCTTGCCGATGCGGCCGATGATCTCGGAAAGATCGACGGTCTCGATCGAGATGCCGTTCGCCTCGAGCAGCTTCTCGCTGAAGCGGACGGTGTTGAAGGCGGCGGGGCGCGCGCCGATCGAGCCGACCCGCAGGTTTCTGAGCCCTTTGACGACCCGGCAGGTCGCGGCGAACGCATCGAGGTCGTCGGCGAATTCCGGCGAGTCGAGGCTCTCGGTGTGAAGCTTCGTCAGCGTGTAGCGAATGCCGTACTGGCGCAGGTTGTTGCAGGCCGACATCTTGCCGCAGAAGCTGTCGCGCCGGTGCTGGATCGTCAGCTTGTCGGCGGCGTCGGGCGTCGCCTGCACCAGCACCGGAACGCCGAGATCGGCGAGGCGCAGCGTGTTGGCGATCGCGCGCTCGTCGCCGAAGTTGGGCAGGGTGACGATGACGCCGTCGATGCGGTCGCGGTTGGCTTTGAACAGCGCCGCGCATTTCTTCGCGTCCTCGAAGGTCTCGACCACGCCGAAGCGCGTGTCCTCGGGCGTCAGCACGACCGAGTCGTAGCCCTTGTCGGCGAGAACCCTGATGATGTCCTCGCGCCCCGACTTGGCGAGCAGGGCGGGGAAGAAATTGCGATTGCCGACGATCACGCCCATCGTCATCTTGCGGTCGGTCATTTCAGGTCATGCCTCCTGGTTTCGCGCCCGTCTGGCGGCGCGACACATGCGGTTCCTCGCCGCCGATACGATTCCTGCTGGCGTTTTTGGCCATGATTTCGGTCAACCGGCGGCAGCGGCGCAGCGTCCAGGCGGAGCATGAACCCCAGCCGCGCCGCGCCGCCGCCCAGGCGTCACGCCGGCTCGGCCTCGATGATCGCGATGGAGGACGCGGTGGCGACCGTCCGGAGAAAGCGGAATCCGGCTGCGCCGAGCAGATCCTGAAACTCGGCCTGCAGCCGCTCCCGGGCCGATCCGAACATCGCCATCATCTGCAGGTCGATCAGGTAGCTCGCCGGGGCGCCCCGCGCCGGGTCGGGGTCGAGAATCTGCTCGCCGATCAGCAGACGCGCGCCCGGCGCCATCGCCTGCCGGCAGCATTGCAGGACGCGCCGACAATCGGCGTCGGAGCAGTCGTGCAGCACGCGGACGAGAAGATAGAGGTCGGCGCCCGCGGGAACCTGGTCGAAGAAGTCACCCGCCTGCGGGCGGATGCGGCCGCCAAGCAGCAGCGCGGCGGGGATCGCCGCGATCACGTCGGCCCGATCAAGCACGATCGCGGTTGTCGCCGGATAGCGGACGAGGATGCGCCTCACCGTTTCGCCGCGGCCGCCGCCGACGTCGACCGCCGTCCGACAGCCGGAAAAGTCGTAGGCCTCTGCGATCGCCTCGTGATGGCGATCGGGAACCTCCGCCATGTACTGATCGAACCGGCGCGCCTCGTCCGGGTGTCGGCTGAGATATTCGAAGCGGCTGGCGCCCCAGGCGGCTTCGTGGGGAACCCGGCCGACCAGCGCCTCGTCCAGCGCCTCCCACGCCCGCCACGCGCCGGGGGCGGTGTAGAAGCGGGCGGCGGCGTGGAGGCTTCCCTCTGCGTCGGAGCGCAGGAGGAGCGAACGGGGCGAATGGGCGACGCGCCCGTCGGCGCCGACGCGGAAGATCCCGAACGACGCCAGCGCGCGCAGGCAGCGCAGCAGCGGTTCGCCCTGAACCGAGCATTCCGCCGCGAGGTCGTGGACGTCGCGGCCGCCGTCGGGCTCGATCCGGTTGGCGATCCGCAGGTCGGCGGCCAGCCGGATCGTCCGTGAAATCTGAAACCCCCGCATGAGCAGGACGAGGGCCTCGCGATCATCCGTCGTTTCCATCTTTGCGTCCGCAGGTTCTCCGTTCGGCTTGCGCCACCATAGGGATGCGGTGCATCGTCGGCGAGCGGCTTGGCGACGACCTCCGTAAACGGGATGCGACGGCGCGAAACCGGGGAAGCGTCGTTTCGGCGATGCGCCGCAGTGGGCGACGCTTAATTCACGGACGCAGCATGCCGTTTGCTGACCTGAAACGGGAAATCCTTGATCCGGAGATGTGTGCGCGCTGCGGCGCATGCGCGGCCGTCTGTCCGCCGGGCTGGCTGGCCATTGGGGACGACGGGGCGCCGCTGCCCGCCATCGACGTCGGATCGATCGATTGCGGCGATTGCAACCTGTGCCTGGACGTCTGCCCCGGGCGCGATCCTGATACGCCGCGATCGGAGACGCGGATCTTCGGCCGAACGCGAACGCCGGCGGAACGGTGGACCGGCATTTTCGAGCAATCGCTGCTGGTCGCCTCCGTCGAGCCGCGGGTGCTCAGCCGGGCGGCCGCCGGCGGCGCCGGCAGCTCCCTCCTGCTTGCGGCGCTCCGCTCCCGTCTGGTCGACGCCGTCGTGGTGGTTGGACGGGATCGGGAGCGGCCATGGGCTCCGGCCGCGCTGATCACCGACGACGAGGAAGAGCTGCTGAACTGCGCGCAGACGAGCTACTGCATCACGCCCAATCTGCAGACCCTCCGCGACCCGCGCTTCGCCCGGGTGGCGGTCGTCGGCGTGCCGTGCGAGGTCCAGGCGATCGCCAAGATGAAGAACCTCGCTCCCGTTCCCACGGTCGCCGAGAAGGTCGTGCTGACGCTGGAGATCGCCTGCGCCTCCAACACCAAGCGAGAGGGAACGGAGCATCTGATCACGGAGAAGCTCGGCGTCGCCCTCGGCGACGTCCGCGAAATGCGCTACCGCGACGGCGAATATCCGGGCGAGTTCGCGGTGACGACGCGCGACGGGAAGCGCCACGCGTTGCCGTTCTTCGAACTCGTCGACGAATTCAAGCGATTCAAGACCCACAGGTGCCTGGCCTGCGGCGACTGGTGGTCGGGCCTGGCGGACGTCTCGATTTCCGACGGCGATCCGAACATCTACGCCAGCAGCCAGACCGGCGCGCGGCCGCCCCGGCAGTCGATGACGATGGCGCGCACCGCCGCAGGGCGCGAGATCCTGCGGGTCGCCGAGGAGCTCGGCCTGATCGAAAGCCGGCCGGCCGCATTCCAGCCCGAGACCAACCTCGGCCTGCAGCGGAAGCGGTTTCGCTACGCCGCCTTCGTCAAGGCGACGCCGCAGCGCGCGCCAACGGCGCCGGTCGCCTATGACGAACCCGACGCGCTGTTGAGCGACGCCGAGGTCATCAGCCGCATGGCGAACCACCGGCCGGTCGCCGACGAGGATCGCCGCGCCGCGCCGGCCGAGACCGCCATCCGGATTTCGCTCGACGAGTCGCGCCGAGACGACGTCGTCTTTCGCCCCCGCGGCGACAAGTCGATCAGCCAGCGCGCGATGTTCGCCGCCGCGCTCGCGCAAGGAACCAGCTCGGTGCGCAACGTTCCGGCGTCGGACGACCTCCAGTGCAATCTCGCCGTCCTGCGGCAGCTCGGCGTCGACGTCTGGGAGGCGGCCGACAGCAGCTACGTCGTCGCCGGCCGCGGCCTGCGCGGCTTGGCGGCGCCGGCGGGCGGGGCAGCGCTCGACGTCGGAAACTCGGCCACCACCGCGCGCATTCTCATCGGTCTGCTCGCTGGCGGCGCCGGAGAATTCCGGGTCGACGGCAATGCGCTCTTGCGCCGCCGTCCGATGGATTGGGTGGTCGACCCGCTCGTGCGCGCGGGCGCCGACATCGCTTATGCCGGCGAGCGCGGCCGACTGCCGTTGCGCATCCGCGGCGCGCAGTTGACGGCGATCTCCCATGACGTCGGCGTGTTCAGCGCCCAGCCCGTCTCCGCGTTGCTGTTTGCGGGATTGCAGGGCGCGGCGCCGAGCGCGATCAACCGCCGCGTCCGCGCCCGGGACCACACCGAGCGCCTGTTGCGTCATCTCGGGGTTGCGATCGAGGACGCGGAGCGGCGCGTTCGATTGACGCCGCCCGAGCGGCTGCCGGCCTTCGATCTCACGGTTCCGGGCGACATTTCGAGCGCCGCTTTGCCGATCGCCTGCGTCGTGGCGAGCCCGATCCCCCGGCGGCTGACAATCGAGGGGGTCGGCGTCAACCCGACTCGGACCGGCTTCCTGAGCGCGCTCATCGAAATGGGCGCGGCGATCGAGATCGCGACCACGGGGAGCGAGGGCGGCGAGCCGGTGGGCGTGGTGACCGTCGAGTCTGGCCGTGAGCTTCGCGGCGTCGAAGTCGCCGGCGACGCATTCGTGCAGAGCCTGATCGACGAGCTGCCGCTGCTGGCGGCGGTGGCCGCGCGCGCCAGCGGCCGCACCGTCATCCGCGATGCAGGCGAACTGAAGGACAAGGACACCGATCGGATCGCGACCACAGCGGCGGTTCTCCGCGCCTTCGGCGTCAGGATCGACGCGCGCGCCGACGGCTGGTCGATCGAAGAATCGCGCCTCGCAAGCCCGGGGTCGCTGCGTCTGCCGCCCGATCACCGGGTCATCTTCGCCGCGATGACGCTGGCGAGCCTGCTGCCGGCGCCGACGACGCTGTGGGGTTGGGAACGGGTCAGCGTCTCGTTCCCCGATTGTCTCGAGCTGCTGGGTCGACTGGCGTCGGTCGAGCGTTGCGAACCGGCGTGAGAGGACGCGACTCGCCAAAATGAAGCCGGTGAAGACCATTATCGTGACGGGCGCCGCCGGCCATCTCGGGCGCGCGGTCGCCCTGTGGTGGTCGCGGCCGGGGGTGAACCTGGTTCTCGTCGATTGCGCCGCGCAGGCCCTTGCCCAACGCGCCCACGAACCCGCTGCGCGCGGCGCCGGCGTCACGGCGATCGCAGTCGACCTCACGGCGCCGGACGATCTCGCATCCGCGCTGGGCGCGCTTCCGCCCGCGCTCTGGGAGGGCAGCCCGTCGCTCGTCCTCCTGCACGGGACCGCTGGCCGGCAGGCCGGACAAACGCCGCGCCTGGGCGATCTCGATCTTGCCGATTGGCGACGCGCGCTCGACGTCAACCTCACGTCGTTCGTCTTCGCCGTCCAGACCGTCCTGCCCTATATGAAGAGGGCCGGCGCCGGGCGGATCGTGCTCGTCTCGTCCGCCGCTGGTCTTTCGGCGTCGCCGACCGCCGCGTTGTCGTATTCCGTGACCAAGGCTGCGATCGCGGCGCTGCCTCGCCTTCTGGCGGCGGAACTCGGCGCCTTCCAGGTGCTCGTCAACGCCGTCGCGCCGGGCAAGTTCGAAAATCCCCAATGGCCCGACGATCCCTCGGCAGTCGAACGCTACGCCGCGACCGTTCCGCTCGGCCGGATCGGCTCGACCGAGGAGGTCGCCGCCCTGATCGGCTTCCTGAGCTCCGACGCCAACACCTATGTGACCGGCCAGACCATCCTGCAGGATGGCGGCCGGCTGTCGGCGCCGCCGGGGGCGCCGCGGCGATGAGCGCGCCTGGCCATTCTCACCCGCTCCTTGCGCTGGCGACGGCGGTCCCCGAACACATGGCCCTTGCGGCCGAGGCCGTTCGCGGCCTGCCTGGTCTGCCGGAACTGGCCGAAGTTCAGAATATCGTCGTCTTCGGGATGGGGGCCGGCAGAACGGCCGGCGCCCTCGTGCGCGCGCTCGCCGGCGCCGTCGTTCCGGTCCCGATCCTGGTCGAAAGCTCGTATCGCGCGCCCGCCTGCGTCGGCGCGCGCTCGCTCGTCTTTGCGATCTCGGGGTCGGGCGACACCGACGAAGTCAATCACGCCGCGGCGGCCGCGATTGCGCGCGGCGCGCGTCTCGTCGTCGTCACCGTCGGCGGCTGGCTCGCCGCGCTGGCCGAGGATTGCAACGCGCCGTTCGTGCGCATTCCGGCGGAGATTCAGCCGGCGCGCGCCGCATTGGGGTTCATCGTCGCGGCGCAGTGCGCGATCCTCGAAGACATCGGCCTGTTGCCCGGCGCGAGGGCCTGGATCGAGATCGCGGCGGCGCAACTCAGGCGGCGGCGCGCCGAGCTTCTGCAGGCCGACAATCCGGTGAGCCGGCTGGCGCCGCTGCTGGCGGGCCGTCCCGTTCTGATCCAGGGGGACGACGCCTTCGGCGCCGTGGCCGCCGAGCGGTGGAAGGCCCAGCTCAACCAGAACGCCAAGCAGCCGGCCTGGTTTTCCGAGCAACCCAATGCGAGTCACAACGAGGCCGTCGGCTGGGATTGCGCGATCGGACGGGCGCCGTGGACGGACGCGGTCGTCCTGCTCAGGCACGACTTCGAGGATGCTCGCGTCAGCCGCCGCATCGATCAGCTCGCCGATTATCTGGCCGGCAAGACCGCGGTCCACACGGTGCGCGGCGCGGGCGGTTGCCCGCTCGCCGCGGCGATGGACCTGATGATGATCGGCGACGTCGCTTCGCTCCACGTCGCCGGGCTCAACGGCGTCGATCCGTCGGCGATTGCGTTCATCAGCGAAACGCTGAAGGACGGTCTGACGCCGCCAGGGCGTTGGAAGGGATAGAACCCATGGCGAATCCGGCGCAGCGCCTCGGCGAAAGGATCGCCGTCGTGTCCGGCGGCGCTTCCGGCATCGGACGAGCGATCGCGTTGCGGCTCGCCGCTGAAGGCGCAATCGTCGAAATCCTCGACCAGAACGACGCGGGCCCGACCTGCGCAGAAATCGCCGAGGCTGGCGGCACGGCTGCGTGCGGCGTCTGCGACGTCGCCGACGACGCGCAGATCGACGCGGCGGTCGAAGCCCTCCGCGCACGCCGCGGCCGGGTCGACATCCTGGTCAACAGCGCCGGAATCCTGACCGACCGGCGGCCCTGGCGCAGTCGAACCCGCGAAGAGATCGAGCGGTTCGTGAAGATCAACTATGTCGGCGTCTTCGCCCTGACCAAGGCGATCTATCCGCTGATCACGTCGAGCCGCCACGGCCGGATCGTCGTCGTCGGATCGCGAACCGCGCTCATGGGCAATCCCGGAATGTCGGGCTACGTGGAATCCAAGGCGGCCGCGATGGGCTTCGTGCGGGTGCTGGCGCGCGAAGCCGGCGAGCACGCGATCACCGTCAACGCCGTGGCGCCGGGCATGATCGCGACGCCCGGAACGCGCGCGAACTCGGACGAGGCGGCCTTCGACCGCATGGTCGGCATCCAGGCGATCAAGCGACGGGTCACGCCGGAGCACGTGGCGGCTCTCGTCGCGTTCCTCGCCAGCGACGACGCCGAAATGATCACCGGACAGACGATCGTCTGCGACGGGGGCGGCTATCTGCATTGAACCGGCGCGCGCCGACCAGGCCTCGGGTCTAGCGCGGCGCAGAAGCCTCGCTCGACGTGACGGCCGGGCCGGCGTCGCCTCCAGGGGAAGAACGGGCCGCAAGGAAAAAATAGGCGGTCAGCAGGAGAGCGAGAACGCCCAGCGTCATGAAGATCCGTCGAGGGCTAACGGCGGCGGCCATGACCGGCGCCCCGGGAGCCGCGACCCTGGAACTCCGCGCTTGCGGTAGGAGCGCAATCAGGCGAGCGGCCGTCGCCGCCGCGGACGGACCTGGCGCGAAGGCGATCGTCGTCGCCGCAATCAGCATCGTCAGCCGCTCCGTCGCCCTTTCCCTGGGCATGCTCGCCAGGCTGACGGCCTCCTGCCAGGGATCGACGTCGAACCGGGCCAGCGCCGAAAGGACGCTCAGCGCCGTTCCATTTCGCTCCTCGCCGACCGACGCGAACAGGAAACCGTCGAACTGGCGGCCAAGAAGAGGGGTTATCGCGGTATGGGTCATGACGTCAGCCCTGTTGCTCGTCGAGACCGGGCGCGCCCGCGCGCCCGGGCAGATTCGCAAGCGATGCGTTCCGTCGGTCGCGTCGCCGGCGCTCGCCGTCGTTTCGCGATCACGACTCCCTGGCGGGCGAGGCGCTGAAGGCAACCTCGACTTCCACCTCCATTGCGCTGAGAGCGGCGCCGCTTCCGAAGAAGCTGCCGACGACCGGCATCGCCTGCCGGATGTTGCGCGCGACGGCGACGGGAACGAGGTTGGCGCCGCCGACGCTGCGGTTGGTCGGATCGAAACTGATCCAGCCCGCGCCGGAGACGAACACCTCGCCCCAGGCGTGGGTCGATCCGGCGTCGGCGGATCCCGTCAGACTCTGATCGGGGTTGAAGAGATAGCCCGAGACGATTCTCGCGCCGAAGCCAAGGCAGCGCGCCGCTTCGACGAACAGCACGGCGAAGTCCCGGCACGCGCCCCAGCCGCGATCCAGCGTCTCCAGCGGCGATTGCGAACCCTCGTCTTCGCGGCTCTGGTAGGCGATCCATCCGGCCACGCCGTAGCTGAGGTCCTTGAGCAGCGCCAGCGTGTCCGTACGATCGCCGCTGACGAACGCCCGCGCCCA
>Ga0302320_10009107_pt1 | contig 21401 bp, 17 predicted proteins | sample Bog_T0_3_FD_202130 | JGI IMG/M metagenome (GOLD analysis project Ga0302320, IMG submission 202130) | Peat permafrost microbial communities from Stordalen Mire near Abisko, Sweden - Bog_T0_3 | ecosystem: Environmental > Terrestrial > Soil > Wetlands > Peat | place: Sweden: Abisko, Stordalen Mire...
ACGGCATGGCAGCCAAACAGTCTCAAAAGGCCTTTTCACTCGTAACCACCCGCTATTCCACAGCATTGTCGAATTCGTGAATCAGCCATACTTATCAGGCTTAAACAGAATTAAAGAATTGACCTCTTCGGCCAAGCCTGCTTAAGTCCGATCCATGCACCGGTACTTCTTCCAGCTTCACATTTCGTCGGAACAATACCTGGATTATTACCGCGGCGCGGCCAAAAGCGTGGTGGCCCGCGCAGAGAGCGGACAAACCGTTCAATTTCCCGCATCCTTATTGCAACGATTTATCACTGCGGATGGGATTCACGGGGAGTTTGTGCTGGTTTGTGATGAACATCACAAATGCATCAATTTACAAAGGGTTCCGGAGGCGGGCAGCAGCCTGAACTGAGAGCGGAGCGCGGGTGCGTGACCCGTGGCAACCTCGCCAGTCAGGGCGCGATTGCGATAAAATGAACGCCCCTTGAAATTTGGAGGTTGCGGCGGCTCACAGAGCCCCGCTCCGAAAAAAACGCGTCACAGCGCCAGCAGCAGGCGTTTGATTTCCTTGAGGCGCGCCTCGGGTTGTTTTTTGGTGAGACGCGGGAATTTGCCGCCGAGCGTGATGAAGTCGCCGCCGCGCATGAGCTTTAATTTGTCATCCACCACTTCGAGGCTGGTCACGTTCTTCCCGCTCGCGAGTGTTTTCAGTTCCGCCACGGCCAGCAGCAATTCCACTGGCGCCGGCAGCGGACCAAACCGGTCGCGCAATTCCCGCCGCAGGGCGTCGAGCAACGGCTTTTCCACGGCCTGCGCCAATTTGCGGTACATTTCGATGCGGTGCTGCGGTTCGGTGACGTAATTGTGGGGGAGTGATGCGTGATTCACGGAACCCGCGCCTGTCCCGCCATAGCCAGGCGACGGCGGAACGCCTGTAATTTCCCCCGCGTCCAGGAAATCGAGCGCCACACGGACTTCGTTGCGCGGCTTGATTTTTTCACCCTTCAACGCGCCCACGCTTTGCTTGAGCAACTGGCAGTAGAGTTCAAAGCCCACGGCGGTGATGTGGCCGCTTTGTTCCGCGCCGAGGAGGTTGCCCGCGCCGCGGATTTCGAGGTCGCGCATGGCGATTTTGAAGCCGCTGCCGAGCGTGGCGTATTGCTTCATGGCGCTGATGCGTTTGCGCACGTCGGTGAGCAGGCGGGCGTGGCGCGGGAGGAGCAGATAGGCGTAGGCCTGGTGCTTGTAACGCCCGACACGCCCGCGCAACTGATACAGTTCGCTCAAGCCGAAGCGGTCGGCCCGGTCAATGATGATGGTGTTGGCGTTGGGAATGTCCAGGCCGCTCTCGATGATGGTGGTGGACAGCAGCACGTCCGCCTGACCATTGACAAAAGTGGTCATCACTTCCTCCAGGTCGTCCGCGTGCATCTGGCCATGCCCGACCACGATGCGCGCCTGGGGCACCAGCGTCTGCAATTTTGCCCGCATCGTGTCAATCGTCGTCACCCGGTTGTGCAGGAAGAACACCTGTCCGCCGCGCTGGAGCTCGCGCTGAATCACGTCGCGGATGAGCCGTTCGTCGTATTGCGTGGCGACGGTTTCGACCGGCAGGCGGTCATGCGGCGGGGTCTGGATGGTGCTCATGTCGCGCGCGCCGGTGAGGGCGAGGTACAGCGTGCGGGGGATCGGCGTGGCGCTCAGCGTGAGAACATCCACCAGCGTGCGCAGGCGTTTGAACTTCTCCTTGTGCAGAACCCCGAAGCGCTGCTCCTCGTCAATCACCACCAGGCCGAGGTCCTTGAATCCGATGTCCTCCTGCACGAGGCGGTGCGTGCCGATGACAATGTCCACCGCGCCCGTGGCCAAGGCCTGCACCACCTCCTTCTGCTCGCGCTGGGTGCGAAAGCGCGAGAGCAGTTCCAAGCGCACCGGATAATCCGCCATGCGCTCGCGGAAATTATTGAAATGCTGCTGCGCGAGCACGGTCGTGGGCACGAGCACCGCCACCTGTTTGCCATCCATCACGCACTTAAACGCGGCGCGGATGGCGATCTCGGTCTTGCCAAAGCCCACATCGCCGCAGATGAGCCGGTCCATCGGTTTGGCGCGCTCCTGATCGGCCTTGGTCTGGGCAATCGCCGTGAGTTGGTCCGGCGTTTCCTCGTAGATGAAGGCCTGCTCGAACTCGCGCTGCCATTGCGTGTCTGGCTGGCACGGATGGCCCGCCTGGGTTTCGCGCACGGCCTGGATGCGCAGCAACTCCGCCGCGACGTCGCGCACGGCCTGTTCGGTTTGCTCCCTCGCTTTGGCCCAGCGCGTGCCACCCAAGCTGTTGAGCGGCGGGTGAGCCTTGCCCGCGCCGACGTATTTGCTCACCAGATGCGACTCGCTGAGGGGCACGTACAGTTTGGGCGGTTCGTTCGCAGGGTCGGACGCCGCATATTCGATGACCAGACACTCGGTTTCGGATTGCCGATTCCCGATTCCCGATTCCCGATTCCCGGAATTTACCGGCAGGTTTTTCAGCCCGAGATAACGGCCAATGCCATGTTGCAAGTGCACCACCAAATCGCCTTCTTCCAAATCCGTGAAATCAATGTCGAGGGCTGAACGCGCGGCCTGGGCATGGGATGATTTCAGCCTTCGCGGCCGTTGAATCTTGTAGCGCCCGAAAATTTCCGCGTCCGTAACCACGACGAGTCTGGCCTCGTCGCAAATAAATCCGCGGGCGAGCGAGCCAAGCTGAATTTGCGGCAGCCGCAAATCGGGTGCGGGCGACGCGCCCGCTCCGGCCGGCGCCCCGCCGACCGAAACTGCTGGGGCCGAGATTCGGGAAAGGCCGCTTCTTCTGGCGCGAATGGTTGTATCCGTTCCGTCCGGTGGGTCGCCCGACAGCACAGGCGGGTCGCCTGTGCCACCCAACGCCACCCGCAGCCCCAGCTCTCCCCAAATCTCCTTGAATCGCTGCCGCTCGCCATCATTATTGCAAAAAATATGGACGGCGTAATCTTGCCGCAGCCACCGATGAAGCTGCTGAAAGAATTCCCGGCGCTGCGCCTCGGCGATCTGGGGATCCGCCACCCGCTCGGCCAGCGGACGAAAGGCGTCCAGGTTGCCAAATAGTGGCAGTGGCGGAGGCTCGTGAGAGCGCCGCAAACTCCCACCCTGCTCCGCTCGCGTTGGTTCATTGGAAGCCGGCGCCACCGAATCGTCGCTCACCGCCACCGAAGTGAAGCCACGACGATGCAATTCCAAGAGAAAATCCGGCCAGGAAACATGGAATAAATCATCCGCCGGAATTTGTTGAGCATAGTTTTCCGCTTGTGCCACGAGCGATTCGGAATCGCATAACAGAACGATGGTTTCGCGCGGCAAGTAATCGAGCAATGTTGCCAACCGCGGTCCGCCCTCCGCCCTCCGATCTCCGAACTCGGTGGTTTGAAGGTTGGATGTTCCCCCCTGCCCTCCGTCCTCCGCCTTCCGCCCTTTGAGCATTCCAATTTCACCGGCGGGCGGAATGGTGGTTTCAGAAATCTCTTCGCGCGAGATTTGCGTGAGCGGATCGAAAAAGCGAAGCGATTCCAGTTCATCGCCAAAAAACTCCAGCCGCACAGGCCACGGACTCGTCGGCGGGAAAACGTCCACGATGCCGCCGCGGAGCGACAATTCCCCTTTTTGTGAAACTTGCGCCTCCGGTTCGTAGCCTTGCGCCTCCAGAAACTCGATTAAATCAAGCGGCGCGATTTGGTCGCCCGGTTGCAAGCGCCGTGCGCGGCTCTGCAACTCGTCCGGCGCAAAGGTCTTTTGCAGCAGCGCAGTGACGGAAGTCACGACCAGGGGTGACGCGGCGGTGGAAAGTGCGACCAGCGTTTGCAGGCGGTCGCTGATGACATCGGCATGTGGGAGCTTGCCTTCGTGCGGCAAGATTTCCCAAGCGGGGTAGAATAGAAGCTGGAAGCCGGGGGGTGGAAGCTGGCCGGAGTGATTTCCCGATGCGCCCACCGGCGGCCGGCGGCCGGCAACTTGCGACCACGTCTCCAGATCCTGCTGGAAACTTTCCTGTGTTTTTAAATTTTCCGTCACCACCACCATGGGGCGCCGCGGGAAAAGCTGGTGCAGCAGCGCGGAAAAAAACGGCTGGGCACTGGCGGCCACGCCCGCGCAAGTCAGCGCGCCGCCCTGCTCCAGGCGCCGGGCCAGAGCTTGCACGGCGGAAGTATTCAGCATGTCAGCGAACAAATTGCCTGCCGCTGAGGAGGTGTCGTTTTGCGCCAAGCGCCCGAAAATTCGCAGCGAAACCGCCTGAGGTCAAGCGCATCCCTTCCGAGCGGGAAAGGATTGCATTACCGCGGGCTCCTGCTACAATTAGTCCGTCAAGCAGAGATGCTCTGGAGATAAACCATGAATAATACCAATACCAACAATGCTTTTTTTCGTCCCGGGTCGGCGCTAAGGCTGGCGGCGCTGGTTTTGGCGGCGGCCGCCGCGTTCGCCGGGTGCGACACCATGCCCACGGCAAAGGAGACCCCCGCCAAGCCACTGATGGACAAGCCCCATTCGGAAGCGATCATCCTGCGCGAGGGAGACGGCTTGAAAATCACCTTTCCCGGTTCGCCGAACCTGGACACCGCCCAACCCATCCGGCGCGATGGCAAATTGAACCTGCCGCTGATCGGCGAGGTGCAGGCGGCGGGCTTTTCGCCGGCGGAATTGCAGGACAAGCTGGTGAAAGCCTATGCGTCGCAAATCTCCACCAAGGAGGTCACGGTGCAGGTGCAATCTTCCACCTTCCCGGTGTTTGTGTCCGGCTCGGTGACGCGTCCGGGCAAGGTTCTCTCCGACCATCCCATGACCGCGTTGGAAGCCGTCATGGAGGCGGGCGGGTTTAACTACGACACCGCCAACATGAAAGAGGTGAGAATAATCCGGGAGGAAAACGGCGTGATGCTGCATTTTGTCATTAATCTGAAAGCCGTGCTGCAAGGGAAGGAAACCAAGCCGTTTTATCTCAAGCCGAACGATATCATATACGTGCCGGAACGCTTCTCTCCGTTTTAACCGGGTTTGCTGATGCCCAGTTTCTCCATCAACTCGTAAATCGTGGGGCGACTGAGCCCCAGTTCCACGGCCGCGGGAGCGATCTTGCCGCCGTGTTTTTTCAAGGCTTGCTGCACCATCTGCCGCTCCACCGCTTCGCGCGCGTCTTTCAAGGTGATTACATTGGAGGCCAGGCCGGCAGCATTCAATTCCAGGTCGGCCGCGGTCACGCGCCGTCCCTCAGCCATGATGGCCGCGCGCCGGACGCAGTTTTCCAATTCCCGCACGTTGCCCGGCCACGAATGCCGGTTCAGGGCGCGAATGGCGTCCGGATCAAAGGCGAGATTGGGCTTGTTCACCTGCCCGGCAAAGCGGCCGAGGAAGAATTGGGCCAGCAGTCGGACATCGTTTTCCCGGTCGCGCAAGGGCGGCAGCATCATTTGCACCACGGCCAACCGGTAAAACAAGTCCTCGCGAAAGGTGCCGGCGGCCAAGGCCTTCTTCAAATCGGCGTTGGTGGCGGCGACGACGCGGGTGTTGATGGCAATGGACTGGCGACCGCCCACGCGCTCGATGGTTTGCTCTTGCAAAAACCGGAGCAGCTTCACCTGCAATGGCAGCGGGATCTCGCCGATTTCATCCAGGAACAGCGTGCCGTCGCTGGCGCTTTCGATCCGCCCCTTGCGCTGGACATGCGCGCCGGTGAAGGCGCCTTTTTCGTGGCCGAACAATTCGCTTTCCAGGAGCGTTTCCGGAATGGCGCTGCAATTGATGGCCACAAACGGCCCGTTCTTGTTATTGCTCCGCTGGTGAATCGCCTTGGCCACCATTTCCTTGCCGGTGCCGCTTTCGCCGAGAATCAGGACTGGGGCGTCGGCGGTGGCGACCTTCCGGATGGTCTCGAAAACCGGCCGCATCTGCGGACTGGCGCCCAGCATGCCTTCAAACGAATCGCCGCCCAGGAGCTGCTGCATGGCGGCATATTCCTGCTCCAATTGCGCCACGTGGAAACAGCGTTTCAGCAGAAATTTCACCTCTTCCATCTCGACCGGTTTGGAAAGGAAATCGTAGGCGCCGGCGCCGATGGCACGCAGGGCGTTCTCCTTTTCGCCCTGGCCGCTGACGATGACCACCTTGACCAGCCGGTTCTGCGCCAGCAACTCGGACAGGACCGCCAGCCCCTCTTCGGGAGTGCCGGGATGCGGCGGCAGCCCCAGGTCCAGCAGGACCACCGCCGGCTGCGCGGCGCGGAAAATCTCCAGCGCGCTGGCCCGGTCCTCCGCCAGCGAAACGTCGTAGTCCTTCGCCAGCGCCCATTTCATCTGGGTGCGAATTTCCTCGTCATCATCAACAATCAGCAATTTGGGATTCATGTTTTTTTCAAGGGCAAGAAGATCCGAAAGGTCGTGCCTTTGCCCGTCTGGCTTTCGACCTCGATCTTGCCTTTATGCGCCTCGACAATCATTTTGCTCTGAAACATGCCAATGCCAAGCCCGTTTTTTTTCGTGGTTTGAAACGGCCGAAACAGCGAGCGGCTTAAAAACTCCGGACTCATGCCGCAGCCATTGTCGGAAATGGCCAGCACGGCCCAGCCGTTGCGCTGGGAGGTCTGAATCCGCACCTGCCCCGAGGAGGGCGGCACCGCTTCGCGCGCGTTGAAGATCAGGTTCGTGGCCACCTTCAACATCTGTTCCGGATCAAACCACACTTTGGGCAGTGGCGACAGGTCTTTGCCCAGGTTGATGCCGGCGGCTTCCTCCCAGCCATCCAGCGATCTGGCCACCAGTTCGTTGAGGTCGGCTTCGACCGGCTTGATCTGGAGTTCATGCCGAATGGAACCCAGCCGACCAATGAGCCGGTTGATGTGCGTGACGGTCTTGGACACGCCGCGGAGCGCGTCAGCCCGGAAAGCAGGGTCGTCAAAATGCACCGGCAGGTTTTGGAGCATCAGGTTGAGCGTGTTGGCCGTGTTTTTGAGGTCATGCACAAAAAACGCGGACATGGTCTGGAAAGCCTCGAGTTCCTTGGTTTGCAACAGCTTTTGAGACAGCCGCGTGTTCAGCAGCCCGGCGGCAATATGGTCGCCGATGCACTTGAGCAGGTCAAAATCCTGCCAAGTGAACCGCGCGCCGCTGACCCGGTCCCCGAGGATCAGGAGACCGATCAGTTCCTCGCTGACAATCATCGGCACGCACACCCGGTTGCCGCCTTTGCGGAATTCATCCGGCTGGCAGCGCCGCAGAATCTCCGCCCAGCCGGCCTTCTCGGCGTCAATGTCCATCGGCTCGTGCTGCGTGCGCAGGGCCCGCAGGATTTCCGCGAAATCCTCCTTCCCAGGACGCAAGGTTTCCGCCTTGGCCTCGGTGAGGAAGGTGGAGGCGATGAAAACAAGTTGCGCCTGCTGCTCATCCACGAGCCAGATGGTGACCGAGAGCGCCTGAAAAACATCCGTGACCGTTTTCACCGCCACCTGGCACAAATCGTGTTGGTTTACGCACGAAGCCGTGGCCTCGGTAAAATGGCGCCATACCGTGCGATAGTCGTATAGTGGGCGCTGAAAATGCCGGCTGACAAACCGGCTGAGCAGCAACCGCACGCGGTCGGAAAGCAAAAGGATGGCGAACAGCACCGCCGCCACCATGAACACGAACCACTGAACCAGATCCCCCTGGCCAAGGTGGAACAGGGAGACCAGCTTGGCCAGCACCCCGATCGCGAGCAGATAAATCCCCGCCAGCAAGATTGTCAGGGAGCCTTGCAGCACGGCATGGGAGGGATACACGTCCAGGTCGAAATGGCCGGCGCGAAATGAGGCCCGAAGCATTAGCAGACAGGCCACGAACAGCGCGCCAACATCCACCATTTGGAGCCGGAGGTCGAGTGTATGGCTCAGCAAAACCTGGCTGCTGGTGCAGAAACGCACGGCGAACAAAACGGCCAGCCCCAGGATCATGAACTTGATGCGCCACCGCATGACCCCGACGGAAGCCCGGAAGGTTCTTTCCAAATTGATGCCCACCATCACCAAGCCGGCCAAAAGCAGCAGCAGGAAGCAAAACCCGCCCATGCCGCCGAGCACCAATTGGCACGAACCGTCCGGCAGCCAGGCCGGAGCCAGCAAGTCATCCCCCTCCGCGACCACCAGCGCCAGCGGCAGGAGAAAGGCGGCCAGCAACAAGAACTTCCAGCGCCTTAAAAATTCCCGATAATTTCCGCGGCCGTAGGTCAGGGCGAAAAACAACCATACCCCGGGAAGCAGCGAGCTGGCGCACAGCTTGCAGCGCTGCCACTCCAGCATTTGGCGCACGCTTGCCTCCGTGTAGGAAACCGCCACGGCCCGCCAGGAAAAACCGCTGCAGACGCTCTCCAAGGCCAGCAGCACCATGCCCGACACAAACGCCAGATGCACCACGGAACGGCGCTCGTTCCAAATGACGGTCAAAGCCACGACGCCACAAACGATGGCGCTGGCAAAAGCTAGCATGGCAGCAGTATTCATCTCCAAATCGGCGACAGGAACCGGCGCTTACCTTCGCACATTGGGACAGTTAAAGCAGCAACGAAATCAAATCGGCTGTCTTATTGTAAGACAGTGCTTCGAACACCAGTTGATAGGAAGGTTCTGGCCCACCCGAAACCGGCGGCAATTCCATCCGCCGGCTGGAGGGTTTCCCGTGGCAGCCACCGCGGCGGTTTGGATGGCATAAATGACTATAATTAATAAGGTTATAACCAGGTGAACGAACGCCAGCCACCCCATCTTGCCACGCTTTGCCGGCCCAAAGCACACGATTTGGAAGGTTTATGAGCCCGGTAAGAAACGGTTTGCCAATGGCCTGCAAGTTGCTTACCATGATAACTGTCGTCGAGGCATTGCTGCGCCAAGGGCTGGAGTTTGGCAGCAAAAGAAGGAAACTGGAACATGCTTATTAATAATAATCACTTGCGCGCATTCTGCGGGATCTGGAGTTTCGCAACCGTGCTGTTCACGGGCCCGGCGCACGCACAGTGCGTGCCGGGCGATTCGTGGACCCTGACAAGCGCTCCCGACGACACTTGGGCTTCCGTGGCTTCGGCGGCGGACGGCACCCGGCTTGTGGCGGCGGACTATGGCGGAGGGATTTATACTTCGACCAACAGCGGGGGCACTTGGTCGCTGACCAGTGCTCCAAACGAAAATTGGACTTTCGTCGCCTCGTCGGCGGATGGCACCCATCTGGTCGCGGTGGCCTATGAAGGCGGGATTCGCACTTCGACCGACAGCGGAGCGACGTGGGCGCTGACCAGCGCTCCAACCGAAATTTGGATCTCCGTCGCTTCGTCGGCGGACGGCACGCACCTGATCGCGGCAGCCTATGATGGTGGATTATACACTTCGACTAACAGCGTGGGGACCTGGCTGATGACCAGTGCTCCTTCCAACAGTTGGCAGTCCGTCGCCTCGTCAGCCGACGGGTCGCATTTGATCGCGGTCGTCAATAACGGCGGGATTTACAGTTCGACCAACACTGGATCGACTTGGACGATGACGAGTGCTCCTTCCAATTATTGGCAATCCGTCGCCTCCTCGGCGGATGGCTCGCATTTGATCGCGGTGATTTATGAGGGCGGCATCTACACTTCGACCAACAGCGGGGCCACTTGGACGGCGACTGGCGCTCCTTCCGAAACTTGGCAAGCCGTGGCCTCGTCGGCTGATGGCACGCATTGCGTCGCGGTGGCCTATGGCAAAGGGATTTATACTTCGGCCAATAGCGGAGGCAGTTGGTCGCTGACGAGCGCGCCTCGCGCCACGTGGTTTGCCGCCGCGTCGTCGGCCGATGGGAGCCAGTTGATTGCGGCCGCAGTGATAGAGGATGGGATTTATGTCTCGAGTTGCCTGGGCACCAACTGCTGTCCCCTCTCGATCAGCAATGGGGTCGTGCCCGGCACGATGGTGATTAACTGGCCTTGCGGCGCCCTTCAGTCTGCAAGCACAGTCAACGGACCACTCAGCGCGCCCTATGCCGACGTGCCCGGGGCTGCGTCGCCCTACACGATCTCAATCTCGAATGCGCCGCCGCACGTATTCTACCGCACGCGGTGCAATTAGCGCGTTTCGAGGCCGGCGGGTTGGGAATGAGGAATGATTCCAAGTCAGCCTTCGAAGATGAGCAGCAGGTAGGCGGCGAACAGAAGCAAATGCACCGCCCCTTGGAGAATATTGGTCCGCCCGCTGGCAAACGTCACCACGCTTACCGCCAGCGTCAGCGGCAGCAGAATGGCGTCGGTGTGCTGCACCCCCAGAATGATCTTCTTCCCGGTGAGGTGGCTGATCACCAGCATGGTGGGGATGGTCAAGCCAATGGTGGCCAGCACCGAGCCAAGGAAAATATTCGCCGACCGCTGAAGCTGATTGGCCCAGGCCGCGCGCACCGCGCCGATGGCCTCTGGCGTGGCCACCAGCAGGGCAATGACCGCGCCGCCCAGCGCGCGCGGGGCATGCACGACTTCGATGGAATAGTCAATTGGGGTGGCCAGTTGCTCCGCCAGATAGACCACTGGCAGCATGTGCGCCAGCAGCAAACCGATATGCGCGGCCAGCGACCGCCGACTGCCGCGCGGCGCCTCCCCCTCCTCCGGCTCGTCGCCCAGCGTGAAGTAGCCGCGATGACGCACGGTCTGGATGGCGAGAAACGTGCCATAGAGTCCCAGCGCCATGCAGGCCAAAAACGCCTCTTGCACCGATGACAAGGTGGGTCCCTCGGTGGTCACCGTGTAGTTCGGCAGAATCAAACTGAACACGGCCAGAGGAATAATCACGCCCAGATAGGCGTTGGCGCCCTGCAGATTGTATTGCTGCTCGCGATGCCGCCAGCCGCCAATCAGCAGCGACAAGCCCGCCATGCCGTTGAGAACAATCATCACCACGGCGAACAAAGTGTCGCGCACGAGCGTCGGATTGCTGGCTCCGTGCAGCATCACGGCGGAAATGCTCATGACTTCCACGACCGTCACGGCCAGGGTCAGGATAAGCGTGCCATAAGGCTCGCCCAAACGGACAGCCAGATGATCCGCGTGACGCACCACCGACAGCACCGATCCCATTATGGCGGCGAACAACCACGCGAAAAGGAACACCAAGCCCGCCGGACTATGGATCAGGCCCAGGAGGGTGTGCCCAACCAGCAGAAAGATTACGCTGGTCGCCACGCTGAAGCCCAGAAAGCGCTCCTCGCGGGCAAACGCAGACAGCCTTCCAGCCTTCAGGTCCCGGGTCTCTGTGCTCATGGTCTAGGTTTGACGGTTTGGGACGGTTTGGCCCCCAGCCCCGGCCGCGCGCCTTGCTCACTCCAACCGTTTCGTCCTTTAGCTAAAGCATATGATTACATTATCGCATGAAGATGTCGAGCCATTAGTGGGGCCGGTGAGTCCAAGGGAAAACAGGCAATACTCGCCCACGGGAATTTAGAGCGCTGAAAGCCCATTCAGGATTGAACGACATCGGGATTGGCCCAGCGCGGCCCGAAAGCCTGCAAAGGAACGCTGGACTGATGGTTTAAATCCCTTCCGGATTTTGGGCGGCACACAATTCATCCGGCCTCAGACGCGGCAGATTTGTTTGGCGGCGGATTGCGGGAGCGGGTAATCTTGGAGGCATGGCGCTGGTAAGAATCCTGGTGGATGGCTATTCCCTGCTGCACAAATGGCCGGAGCTGGCGGCGGGCGCGCCGCGGCATTCGGAGCGGGCGCGGGAGACGCTGGCGGACCTGATGGAGCAATATCAAGACGCGTGCGGCACGCCGGTGACGGTTTTTTTCGACGGCCAGGGCGCGCGGCGCAGCCGGCCCAAGAACCAGGGCGGCCAGGCGGTGGAAATCCTGTTTTCCGGCGGCGGCCAGACAGCGGACGACCTGATTGAGCGCGCGGCGTACCGCTTTCAAGACTACGGCGAGGTGCTGGTGGTGACGGATGATTTTGCGGAACGCGACACGGTGAGCGCAGCCGGCGCGTCGGTGGCCAGCTGCGCGAATTTTATCCGCATGATTGACGAGGCGCTGACACAATTGCAGGATAACCTGAACCGGCACAACCGGGCGGCGCGGAATTCGTTCCAGCGTCCGCATTGAACCGGAACGATCCAGTTCAGCCCCAGAGCCGATGATCGGCACCAGACACAAATGAACACAAACAAAAACCATTTCGTCTTTCGCCAATCGTCATTCGTCATTGTCGCAGCCGCCTTCCTGTTGGCGGCTGGCGGCGGATGGGCGGCGGAGACGCCGCAGCCGGGCCGGTTCCTGCTGATATTTGAAACGTCGCCGGTGCTGAAAAAGAACCTGCCGGCGGTGCGGCATATCCTGGCCAAGCTCTTTGCGGGCAATCTACAGAACGAAATCCAGACGGACGACGATCTGGCGGTGTGGACGGTGGACCAGAGTTTGCATACGGGATCCTTCCCGCTGGCGAGTTGGGCGCCGGAGGATGCGAACATGTATTCGGAGCGGCTGGATGACTTTCTCGGGCAACAAAAGTTCACGCGGCGCGCGAGCCTCGCCAACGTTCAGCCGCTGTTAAACCGCGTGGCCAAGAACTCTGAGCGGCTCACGGTTTTGATTTTTTGCGACAGCCAGAGCCGTTTGCTGGGCACACCTTACGACGGCGGAGTGAATGACATCATCACCAACGCGGCGGCCAAGGTCAAAGACGCGTCAATTCCCTTCATTCTCGTGTTGCGGGCATATCATGGCGAATACCTTGGTTGCTCGGTGAACCGGTCTGGGACACTGAATTTTCCAAAATTTCCGCCGCCGCCATCCCCCGTGCCGCCGCCGGCGGTGAAACCGGCCATCGCTCCGACCCCTTCGCCGGTGGCTGGGCCAATCGTGACCCAAGGGCCGTCACTCATCATTGTGGGCACCAACGCCAGCACCAACCTCTCCACGCTGAACAAGCCGGTTGCCGCCCCCGCGCCGCCGCCGCCCATGACCTACGCACCGGCAACCAATTCCACCCTGGCGAATGCGTCCCCGCCCTTTGCGCCCGCGCCCGCGCCCGAGATTGCGGCCGTACCGCCGTCGAATCCTGCGCCGGTTCCGTCGCCAGTTCCGTCCCCGGTTCCATTGACGCCCCCGCCTCCTGCGCCGGCTCCAATACCGGGGGTGCAGAAGAAACCGACGCCTCCGGCGGCGATCTCCCCGGCGCCGGAGGTGGCTCCTGCGCCGGCGGCAAGGCCCACGAACGCGAGTGGCGTAGTGGAGGAAAGCAAGCCCGCCGATACAGTTCATTGGTGGCTGTGGAGCATTGGCGGCGGGGCGCTCGCGGGCGGGGTGGTAATCTGGCTGGTCGCGCGCGGCCGACGGCCTCGCAGCAGCCTCATCACCACTTCCATGCAGAATGACAAGCGGCAGCCGCCCGGAAAATGATCGCATTCCGCGCGTGACTTTTGCACGCGGATGTGGAAAATTTCGCGGCCATGAAAACAATTCATTTACTCTGCGCGTTCAGCCTGTTTGCGTCCGTGATGGCGGCCCGGGCCGAAGACGCCAAAACCAACGCCGTGCCCGCTTCCCCGGGTTTTGCCGATCCAGGCAAATTGACGGAGAAAGCGCCCGAGACCTTCAAGGCGCAGTTTGACACGACCAAAGGTAAAATTGTCATCGAAGTCACTCGCTCACTTTCTCCCAACGGCGCGGACCGGTTTTACAACCTCGTTCGGTCGGGGTACTTCAAGGACATCGCCTTCTTCCGGGTGATTCCCGGATTCATGTGCCAGTTCGGCATCCACGGCGACCCGGCGGTATCCGCAAAATGGCGCGAGGCAAAAATCGCTGATGATTCAGTGAAAGGCAGCAACACCCGCGGCGCCATCACCTTTGCGATGGCTGGTCCCAATACGCGGACCACGCAGTTGTTCATCAACTTTGGCGACAACGCCAACCTCGATGGCATGGGTTTTCCGCCCTTTGGCAAAGTGACCGAGGGAATGGACGTGGTGGACAAGATCAACGGTGAATATGGCGAAGGCGCCCCCCGCGGCCGCGGTCCTGACCAGGGCCGCATCCAGATGGAAGGGAACGATTACCTGAAAAAGGATTTCCCCAATCTCGATTACATCAAGTCTGCGACCATCGTGTCACAGGAATTGCCCGCGAAGAACGACATCGTGCGATAATCATTTTATGAACGAAGTTGCCATACTAACCACCAGTGCCGGCGAAATGGTCCTCGAATTCTGGCCGGACATCGCGCCAGGCCACGTCGAGAATTTCAAGAAGCTGGCCAAACAGGGCTTTTACGACGGCACCTGTTTTCACCGCGTCATCAAGGATTTCATGATCCAGGGCGGCGATCCGAATACGAAGAACGACGCCAAGCAGCGCGAATGGGGCATGGGCGGACCCGGCTACCAGATCAAGGCCGAGTTCAACGACAAGCCCCACCTGCGCGGCGTGTTGTCCATGGCGCGGTCAAACGATCCGAATTCCGCCGGCTCGCAATTTTTCATCTGCCACGGCGAGCCGCGTTTTTTGGACCGCCAATACACCGCGTTTGGCCGGCTGATCAAGGGCGACGACGTGCTGGAAAAAATCGCCACCACACCCACGCAGCCCGGCGACCGGCCCGTGACCAAGCAATCGCTTCTCAGCGTCAAAATTGTGCCCGCCGAAGCGGTGGAAAAAGCTGGATAACGGACAAATGGATAAATGGATTGATGGATCATTGGATTAATGATGGGAAACACGTGCACAGCCTCTCCCTCAATCCAGACATCCATTTATCCAGGCACGTTTGATGGAGATTTCTGCATTGGCTCAGGTTTTGGCGGCCCTCGGCTGTCCGGCGGAGAAATCCGCGGACATGGCCGCGCAACTGGACAAGCGCGCCCGCCAACTCGCCGCCGCGGAGGGCCGCAGTTACGAAGAAGCCCTGCAACATCTGCTCACCCTGATGAGCCAGGGCTGGGCGGCGAAAGCAAAAGGATTCTGAATTCACGGTTTGCGATTGACGAGCTGGGTAACGGAGCGCCGGCCTCCGGCGCGGCTCTTTTCAGACTCCGCGCCTTCGAGCCGTACCGGAGGCGGGCGCACCGCCGCCAACCACGCAAACCGCAAATCGCAAATCAACCATGATCACTCCCTGGAAAAAAATTCGCTCAAAACCGGTCGGGGATTTTCGGATCTTCAAAATCCGCTCGGACGTCAGCGTCAATCCGCGCACCGGCAAAGAGCACGATTTCTTTGTGCTGGACAGCGTCAACTGGGTCAACGTCATCGCGGTGACACCGGATCAAAAGCTGGTGATGGTGGAGCAATATCGGCATGGGTCGGGCGCGGTTGAACTGGAGGTTCCCGGCGGCATGCTGGAGCCGGAGGAGACCGACCCCGTGGCCGCCGCCGTGCGCGAATTGCGCGAGGAAACGGGCTATGTCGGCGAGCACGCGCGCCTGCTGGGGCGTATCCACTCCAATCCCGCGATCCTATCCAACGTCACCTACACGGCGCTGATTGAAAACTGCCGGCTGCGGCATGATGTGGAATTCGACCACGGCGAGGATCTGGAAACGCGGCTCGTGCCGGTCTCGGAGATCCCGAAGCTCGTGGCGGAAGAAAAAATCGCCCACAGCCTGGTGGTGGTGGCGCTGTATCATTTTGAATTGTGGCAGCGGGGGATCAAAAAGGTGGCGGCTTGACGGATGGTTTTATCCCAGGTCCCAAATCCGATGCCGAAATGCCGAAATCGGATCTCGGCATTCGGCCTTCGGGCTTCTGTAAGTCATTCCTCCGCCCCCTTCTTGGCGGCCGCGTCTGCCTTGGGTTTGGCGGCGAGATCTTTCCGAGCTTGTTTTGGATCGTAACCCTGCGCCGTGAGATAGTAGTCCTCGATGAGTATTTTATATTTCTTGAAGAACGCGGATTTTTCCGTCATGGCTTCGCAGTCAATCGCTTGTTCGCGGGCGGACTTGAGATCTTGCAGCACCACCGCCTTCTGCGCGTCCGTTAACGCCGGAAAGAGCTGCAGATAGACGCCATACGTCACCTTGACCTTGTTGACGGTCAGTACATCCTTGACGGTTTCCGCCTGCTCGGGAGACAGGACGGAAGACAAATCAGCGAGAAATTTTTCATGTTGCGGCTTGAAGGCCGCATAGACGGCATCAATTTTTTCCAGCGCTGCGTCGGCGTTCGTCACGCTATGTTTCGAGCGCGCTTGGTTGAATTCATTCCACAGCGGCTTGATTTGCGCGTCATTCTCCGTGTGCCAGACATGCAGTGCCTGGAACTGCGCGGCGAGAATGTCATGCACCTTGGCTTCTTTCGCGGCATCCGCCAGCTTCAGCGCCGCGAGCACTGGCTTGATATGCTTTTCGCGGGAGACCTGTCCCTGGTCCGCAGAACTCGCGGCCGGGGACGCGCCATTGGTCTGCGCCGGAATCGAAGGCGAGGTTAAAGTGGCGGTGCCAGCCAACAGTACGACCTTGAGCATGTGCTTCATACTGATAAGAGAATGCGAATCCGGCTTAAAGTCAATGGCGCCTCGCGTCGGAAAATGCCAAAAAACATCAAGAAACTGCGGCTGCGTGGTGAGAATGTGAACCGTCACCAGATGGTTTTTATTGGCCAGGCTCGAAGCTGCTGCAAGTCAGCCTCGCCGCCATCGGCACGAATATTCAACGCGGCCCCTGCGGCCAGCGTGGGAATGACTTTGGTGAGGCACACTGTGCCGTTGGCAAACACCTCCAGCACCGAACGATCAATAAATACCCGCAAGTTCAACTGCTTGTTCTCGCCTGAAAGTTGCAGTGGCGCCTGGGCATCCAGCACTGTCAGTTGAACGCCGTCAAGCGCCACGACGACCGGGGTTGCGTTTTGGGAACCGCTGTTGATCTCCAGCACGAGGTTTTTGGCGGTCCGCAAATTGATGTCCGCTTGTATTTCGAGGGTGTTCGTTTCCGGCAGCGGGAATTTTTGAGCGGCCCCATCCAGCCGCAGATTGCGCCATTCCACGCGTTTGCCCCGCAACTTGGCAAGTTGCGGAGCGGGGACTTGCTGGAGTTGTCCAGCGCGGGAAAGGCTCAATTGCCGCGGCAAACTCAAGCACCCATTCCAGCCGTGACCGCCGGGGAAACCGTTCACCCAGCCCCACACCAACCGGCGACCATCGGGCACCTGCATGGTGTTGGGCGCGTAAAAACTGGAACCATAATCCAGCAACCCGTGCGTGCGGGCGGTGAAGCGGCAGGTGGCGGCGTCAAAATCACCGACGAAATACTGCACCTTGCCGTAAGGCGACACAAACAATACCCACCGGTCGCCCAGCCGGAAAAAGTTCGGACATTCCACAGAGGGGAGGCCCGGATCGGGAGGTTGAAATAGCGGGCCGCGATATTTCCACTTCGTCAAGCCTGGGTTTTCCGCCTCATAAATGCTCACTGCGGCTTGGCGCTCGCGGGCCAGATGACCACCGGTTACCAGAAAGATCCGGTTGCCATCGTGAAAAACGAAAGGATCGCGCCAATCATAGATTTTGGTTCCCTCATTGACGGCCTCGGACAACACCGGGTTCGTCGTCAATTTTTGCCAGCGGATCAAACTGTCGTCACCGATGGCCGCCCATTGGGACGCCTGATCGAAAGCGGATTTGTGCAGGCCGATACTGGTGTAAAAGATCATCGGCTGCCCCAGGCCGTTGATGGTGCAACAACCTGACCAAATCGCTTCCTCCCCCCGGTCGTTGGCAGGCGCAAGCGCGATGGGCAAAGGTTCCCACTTCACCAGGTCGCGGCTGCGAACATGGCCCCAGTACTTCGGGCCATCTCCATCGCTGAACGGATGCAGTTGGTAAAAAAGATGATAAAAGCCGTGGTAGAATATGGGACCATTCGGATCATTCATCCATTGCGCGGGCGAAGCGACATGAAAAACCGGATGGGATGGATCCGCTTGGGCGCGCGGCGTGGCGGCTTGAACGGCCGCCGTAGCCCGGACCAATGCGTCCCCGGCGCTATCAGCCCGTGAGGAAAAAGGCAGCAACAAACCGGTAAGAATGGAAAGTTGAACGGCGCGCGGCATGGATATCATGGGTGCTGCTATTGAACACCACCCGGTCGGTTTTGCAAAGTGATTCTTCAGATTCACTGAAACCCCGACCGTCATCTTCGTTGCCAGCCGAAGCGCTGGTCGGGCTGAGACTGGCACAATTGCGCCGGGGTCACGGACCGAACAATGAGAGATGAACACAAATTCGGATCGAGTGCTTTCCGCGTGTCGCTATGATGCCGCTGCTGACGAGATTGATATGTTTTTCGTTCAGGTTCCAAATAAATTTTGTCCCTACGGCTTCACATACTGTGCCATGAAAACACGTAGTCCAAGCTTGACGAATGCACAAAGTGTGCCATTTTGTCATTCATAAATCTGATATAGTTCAATGGCCACAGCCAAATCCAGTTTTCTCGATAAAGTGCTTGACCGCATCGGGCGGCTCGACGCGGAAGGGTTGCAGAGTGTGGTCCAAAGGCTGGCGCGCGAACGGAGTTTTCTGGAAACGTTGTTCAACGCCATTGAAGATGGGGTGCTGGTGGCGGACGAGCATGGACGTGTGATTTACTTCAACCAAGCCGTCACCCGGCTCATCGGTTTGCAACCCGGCGCCGAGGATTTGCAGGTCAGCGATATATTGCCGGAAGTGGATTGGGAAAAGATTTCCCGCGCCGATCACGCCGGCGGGGCGCACCTCCTGCGGCATGAATTTGAAATCCAATATCCGCGCCCGCGCTTTCTCCGGCTCTACGCCGCGCCCCTGGATGGCGAGGCCCGGGGCGGTTCCGGCGTGGCGCTGATTCTACACGATGCGACCGAGGCTCGTCAAAAAACGTTCGAAGCCATCGATAGCGAACGCATCCAGGCGCTGACGCTGCTCGCGGCGAGCGTCGCGCACGAGATCGGCAATCCGCTCAACGCGCTGCATATACATTTGCAACTGATGGAACGCGAAATCAAGAAGCTGCGGGGTGACGATTGGCGCTTGACGAGCGACAAGAGAGACGCCGCATCCGGCTATGCTCCGCTTCGTCCTGGCAAGGCGCACAGCGCGCACCCCCCCTCACCGGACACAGGCGAGGCAGCCAAAAAACTGGAGCAGTACCTCGAGGTGGCCAAAGGCGAAATCGCCCGGCTGGACTACATCGTCACACAGTTTCTCGGGGCCATCCGGCCCGCGCCGGTGCAGTTGAAGCTGAGTTCGCTGAACGAAGTGGTCGAAAAATGCCTGGAGTTGTTGCGGCCCGAAATTGAGAATCGCGGTGTGACGGTAAAAACCAGGCTGGCGCGCAACCTGACTCCGACGCCGGTGGATGCGGCGCAGTTGCAGCAAGTGCTGGTGAATCTGGTGAAAAACGCAGTCCAAGCGATGACCTCCGGTGGCACCCTGACGCTGCAAACGGGCGAGTCGAGCGAGGACGTCTGGGTGAGCGTGACCGATACGGGCGGCGGCATACCGCAAGAGCAGATCAACCGCATCTTCGAGCCGTTTTATACCACGAAGAAAAAAGGCTCGGGCCTGGGCTTGATGATTGTGCAGAGAATTGTCCGCGCCCACCACGGGCGGATTGAATTGGACAGCCACGTGGGCCGCGGGACCTCCTTTCGGATTTGGCTGCCGCTCCACGAAAGAAAACCGCGACTTTTGGAGGCAAAGACGCCTGAATAGAATCAATTCCAATTTCATCCTCATCCTGGAATGAGAATGGGAACGAGAACGAGGATGAGGATGATTTGAGCCATGAAGCCAACCCTGCTGATAGTGGATGACGAAAAGCCGACGCGCGAAGGTCTGCGCGCGGCATTGGAGGAACGCTATGACGTCTATATCGCCGAGGATGCCACGGCGGCGATGAACCTGCTGGAAGGCGAGAATTTTGACGTGATGCTCACGGATTTCCGCCTGCCGAACGAGGACGGCATGAAGCTGATTGCGCGGGCGAAATCGCTGCCCAAGCCGCCCATCTGCATTCTGATGACCTCCTACGGCTCGGAAGAATTGGCGGTGGAAGCCATGAAACGGGGCGCGGATGACTACGTGGCCAAAGGGAGGCTGCAAATTGACGAGTTGGAGATGCGAATTGCGCGGGCGCTTAAGCAGCAAAACCTGGAGGTGGAGAATGTCTCGTTGCGGAAACAACTCGAGGTGAAGTTCGGCCTGGAAAACATCGTCGGCGAGTCGCCGGCGATGGCGGAGATATTTGATCTGGTCCGCCAAGTGGCGCCGACCCGCGCGACGGTGCTGGTGCTGGGGGAAAGCGGGACCGGCAAGGAATTGATCGCCAAAGCGCTGCATCAGCTGAGTCCGCGGGCGCAGCAGCCGTTCGTGACGGTACATTGCGCGGCGCTGGCGCCGACGCTGCTTGAAAGCGAGCTGTTCGGACACGAAAAAGGCGCCTTCACGGGCGCGCACGAACGGCGCATTGGCCGGTTCGAGCAGGCGCAGGGCGGCACGTTGTTTCTGGATGAGATTGGTGAAATTGACGCCACGCTGCAGGTGAAGCTGCTGCGGTTTCTGGGGGAACGGACCTTTGAGCGCGTGGGCTCGAACCAAACGCTGAGCGCGGACGTGCGGCTGGTGGCCGCGACGAACCGGCACTTGGAGGAACTGGTCAAAGGCGGGAAATTCCGGGAGGATTTGTATTTCCGGCTGCGCGTGGTGGAGATCGAACTGCCGCCGCTGCGCGAACGGACCGGCGATGTGCCGCTGCTGGCACAAGGTTTTCTGCGCGAGTTTGCGAAGGAGAACGGCAAGGCCGTGAATGATTTCACGGCGGATGCGATGGCGGCGCTGCTGAATTATGCGTGGCCGGGAAATGTGCGCGAATTGCGCACCGCCATCGAACACGCGGTGGTGCTGAGCCGGGGCGAACGGATTTCACTGCGAGATCTGCCGGCGGCGGCGCGCGGCGGCGCGGGGGCTGACACCCGATTATTGCCTGGAAAAGCGTTGACGGTGAAGGATGCGGAGCGGGAGTTGATCGTGCGCGCGCTCAAGGAAACGGAGGGCAACCGGGCGCACGCGGCGCAAAAAATCGGCATGAGCCGGCGGACCTTTTACCGCAAGCTGCATGAGTATCACTTGGAAGGATTTTAATTAATTCGTGAGCAGCGCGGCGTCTAGGCCGCTTCGGCTTCCGAACGACTTGCCGCGCCCGTACGCCAAACGGCTGACCGCGTTGAAGCATAAATGCCGCGCTCCTTGATCGCAGCGGTTGCGCCTCGTCTGGACAGCCACTCCAACTGCGTGGCCCCGGCCTAGCCCGGATATTTCATAGCCGGGTGGGGTTTTGAGTCGCGAAAGCAAACTTTAACCAATCGTGACACGGCTTTTATTGGGTTTGATTGGAGCGC
>Ga0302320_10009108_pt1 | contig 21400 bp, 19 predicted proteins | sample Bog_T0_3_FD_202130 | JGI IMG/M metagenome (GOLD analysis project Ga0302320, IMG submission 202130) | Peat permafrost microbial communities from Stordalen Mire near Abisko, Sweden - Bog_T0_3 | ecosystem: Environmental > Terrestrial > Soil > Wetlands > Peat | place: Sweden: Abisko, Stordalen Mire...
CACGTCGTGAGCCAGGAAGATTTCGATAAGTGGATGATGGCACGGGAGGCGGAGAAACAATAATGGCTACGTCAGCTACCGCGCATGCGCATGCGGCTCCTCAAGGGTTCATTCGGAAATATATTTTCAGCCTCGATCACAAAGTTATCGGTATTCAGTATTTTTTTCTGGCGATCACGGCGGTGTTTGTTGGGATGTTCTTGTCGCTGCTGATGCGTATTCACCTGGTGTGGCCGCTGGCGAATCTGCCGATTGTGGGTGAGATCAAGCCGGAGCAATATCTGGCGCTGCTCACCATGCACGGGACGATCATGGTGTTCTTTGTGCTGACCACTGCGCCGCAGGGCGGATTCGGAAATTATTTTCTGCCGATTCAGATTGGCGCTCCGGACATGGCGTTTCCAGTGCTGAACATGATGTCGTTCTGGACAACGTTTGTGGGGTTCGTGGTGATCATCGCGGCGTTCTTTGTTTCGGGTGGAGCGCCGTTGCATGGGTGGACGGGATACCCGCCGCTAAGCGCAGTGCAGTCGGCGGGGCCGGGGGAAGGGCTGGGCGCGGACTTATGGATTACGAGCATTGCGATTTTTTGTCTGGCGTCACTGATGGGCGCGCTGAATTTTTTGACGACTACGCTCGATATGCGGGCTAAGGGCATGACGATGATGCGCATGCCGCTGACGGTATGGTCGTGGTTCATCACGGCGATTCTGGGATTGCTGGCGTTCGGAGTTTTGCTCTCGGCGGGAATTTTGTTGCTGATGGATCGCAATCTGGGGACGAGTTTTTATGTCCCGCTGATCGTTGTGAACGGGCAGGTCATGGGCCACAAGGGCGGGTCGCCGCTGCTGTGGCAGCATCTGTTCTGGTTCTTCGGGCATCCGGAAGTTTACATCGCGATACTGCCGGGCATGGGCGTGGCGTCGCAGATTTTGTCGACGTTCTCGCGCAAGCCGATTTTCGGTTACAAGGCGATGGTCTACGCCATGCTCGGGATAGGATTTTTTGGCTTCATGGTTTGGGGCCATCATATGTTTATGAGCGGCATGAGTCCTTATTCGGCGTTTGCGTTTTCGCTGCTCACGATGTGCATTGGAGTGCCTTCGGCGATCAAGACGTTTAACTGGCTGGGGACGATGTATAAGGCGCGGATTCGATTTCAGACTCCGATGCTGTATGCGATTGGGTTCGTTTCTTTGTTTGTTTCCGGCGGATTAAGCGGGCCGTTCCTGGCGCAGCCGGTGCTCGATATCCAGTTGCACGATACTTATTTTGTGGTTGGACATTTCCATTTGATTATGGGCGTGGCGGCGATCTTTGGAATGTTTGCGGCGACGTATTACTGGGTCCCGAAAATGTTTGGAAGAATGATGAATGAATTTTGGGGACGCGTGCATTTCTTCATCACGCTGATTGGAACCTACGCGATCTTTATGCCGATGCATTATCTGGGCATGGCTGGAGGGACGCGGAGGTATTCGCAATATACGGAAGTGGCGTATCTGGCGAAGCTGCAGCCGATCCATCAGTTCATGACGTATGCGGCGTTCGTCACGATTGCGGCGCAGTTTATTTTTGTGATCAATCTTTTCTGGAGCATGTTCAAGGGGCCGAAGGCGAGTGACAATCCGTGGGAAGCGACGACGCTGGAGTGGACGACGGCGACTCCGCCGCCGCATGACAATTTTGGCGGGGTGACGCCGGTGGTGCATAACGGGCCGTATGAATATGGAGTGCCGGGCGCGGCGAGGGATTTCGTGATGCAGACGGATCCTCCGGTGGGTGGAGGACATTGAGGTCGCAGCGCTTAAAGGCGCGTTCGCGTTGGGGCAGGTTGCGGTATGGCTGAAGCCATACCCTGATACGAATCGCCTTGATAGAAATCGCCCTGATACAAATTGCAAATCCGAAGAGGGTTTGTGAACAGGACGAATGCAACTGGCATCTGACGTTTTATGGCGACTTATACAACGACGAATCCGATTGGGCAGTTGGGAAGAGGCGGGGATGTGCCGCGGCCGCCGGCGAGTGGAGGCGGGGATGGATCTCCAGATTCGGGGCTGCCGAATTCAGGGTTTCCGAACTATGGAGCGCGGTTGCGGCGGGCGCGGCTGGGATTGATTTGCGCGATCGCAACGGTGTGCATGGTTTTTGTTTCGCTGACCAGCGCGTATGTGGTGCGGCGGGGGCTGCCGACGTTTGACGAATCCAGTCGAAGTTATTTTCGTGACTGGGGCAGCGTGCCGTTGCCGTGGCTGCTGCTGGCGATTAATACGGCGGTCTTATTAGTTAGCAGCCTTACCATTGAAGCGGCGCGGCGGCAGATTGCGCGGCAGGCGGCGCTGGCTCCGGTGGAATCGATACCGGGAGTTTCTCTGGGCCAGGAGAGAAATTTTCCCTGGCTCGGGATTACGGTGTTGCTGGGATTCGGATTTCTGGCGGGGCAGTGGATGGCGTGGGGAGAGTTGAAGGCGCGGGGATTTCTGGTCAGCACGAATCCGGAAAGTTCTTTTATTTATTTGTTGACGGCGGCGCACGCGGTGCATTTGGCGGGAGGGATTGTGGCGCTGGTCTGGGCGAGCGTCAGTTCCCTGCTGCGCAAGCCGATTGAAGATCGCCGGATTGTGGTGGATGTGGCGGCGTGGTACTGGCATTTTATGGCGGTGTTGTGGATTTATGTTTTTGCGTTGTTGGGATGGGCGAGGTAGCTCCGTCCGAGATTTGCTTACACAGGTCCTTCGCGCACAGCACGCGCTCAGGATGACAGAGCCGGTTAGAGGAGAAACTTGACGAATGGCTGAAGCCACGCTGCATCATCACGCCGCTACTGGGCACGGGACTGCGGGCGAGTTTGAGGCTCCGCTGTTTGGAGCTTATTCGAAGAAGGTGGGGATGTGGTTGTTCCTGGCTTCGGACTCGCTGACGTTTGGGGCGCTGCTGGTTGCTTTCAGTTACAACCGCATCTATACCGCGTGGCCGACGCCGTTCGGCAAAGAAAGCATTATCAACGCGACCATCATGACGGCATGCCTGCTGTCGAGTTCGTTGACGATGGTGATGGCAGTGTTCGCGGCGCAGCGCCACGACCGGGCGTGGACGCGGAACTGGCTGCTGGCGACCATGGCATTCGGCACGGCGTTCATTGTTTTGCACGGTATGGAGTGGACGCATTTGATCCATGAGGGGTTGACGTTGCCGGGATTTCCGAAACCGGCGGGGCAACTGGATACGGAGTACGCCAAGATTTCCACGGGTGTGCCGCAGTTCGCCGCGACGTTTTTCGGGCTGACTGCGATGCACATGCTGCACGTGACGATCGGAGTGATTTATTTGGGAGTGGTGGCGTTGCGCAAATGGTTCCTGCCGATTCTCGGCGTGATTTACATCGGAGCTTACTTCGCGATCCCGGCGGACAGTGTTTTTCACAACATGGTGCATGTGCTGTTGATTGGACTGGTCGTCTCGGCCATCATTTTATTTTTGAAGCCGAAGGATTATGACGCGCACGATGTTGAGGTGACGGGGCTGTATTGGCATTTTGTCGATTTGGTGTGGATGTTTATTTTCCCGCTGGTTTATTTGATGTCGACGAAAATTTAGCGGCAGGGGCTAAAGCCCCGTTATTGGAAAAGGTCTTTTCGGCGGGGCTGAAGCCGCGCCCTTTCAAAGCGAAGGAAGCGTAAAGGCGATGGCGAAAGCCGACGTTTAAAGAAAAAACTTTATGGCAGCGCTGAAGCGCTCCGCCAACAAAAGCGAGGACTGACACTATGCACGACGCCGCGACGGAAGAGTTCACTGCGCACGACACCAAGGGACAGTATTACTGGGTGTGGGGAGCGCTGCTCGTCCTGACGGGGATTGAGGTCTGGCTGGGCTACGAGCAAGTCTTCACGCCGGTAGTCATGCTGCAGGTTTTGCTGCTGCTGTCGGTGATTAAGTCGGCGCTAATCATTGGCTACTTCATGCACTTGAAATTTGAGACGGCGCTGATGCGGTGGATGATTGTGATTTCGGTGGTAGGGTGTTTCGTGATTATGTTCTTTTTCTTTTTTCCGGATGCGCACCGGATTTTGCGGTTGGGGGTGAAGTAGGTTTGGCGCCGATGTTGGCGGCAAAAAAGGCATGGACCACAAAGGGCACTAAGGTACACGAAGGAAAACCTTTCTCGATCTATGAAGTTTCTAGTTAGAGTTCGATGTTTGGCGTTGTTGGCAGCGTTGTTTTTTTGCGCGATGCCTTTGTTTGGGCAAGGTTGCGCAATGTGTAACGCGAGTGCCAAGGCCACGCCAAAGGAAGGCCAGCAGGCTTTGAACCGGGCGGTGCTGGTGTTGCTGGTGCCGCCGGTGGGATTTATGTTGGTAGGGTTTGGATTAGCGTTGCGGTATGGAAGGAAGCGGGATCGGGAGGAGTAGGCGCTTGCGGCGTAGCCTTCAGCCGAACTGAAGGTTGGCTTTTATCGGCCGGAGTCGATATGCATTGGTTCTACGAACTTTTCTTTCCCGTTGTTTGGACTGTGTTTCTTGTCTACTGGCAGGTCAAAGCTGCGAACACCAAATCCAACCAGCGTATGGAGCCTGTGGGCTCGCGCATTTTCCGCGTTCTTGTCTTCCTGATCGCGATGGTGTTGCTTTTGGTACCTCGGATCCCGCTATCCTGGCTTTACAGCGAGCTTTGGACGCCTGCTTATTGGTCGTTTTGGCTGGGAGCGGCCGTCACCGTCTCGGGCCTTCTGTTCGCGGTCTGGGCGCGCGTGCACCTGGGCAGGAATTGGAGCCGCTCAGTCACGATTAAACAGGATCACGAATTGATCACCACTGGTCCTTATGCTGTGGTTCGTCACCCCATCTACACCGGTATTTTGGCTGGCTTCTTCGGTATGGCGATTGCAATCTCTGAGGTGCGCGGGGTCATCGTATTCTTTCTCATCTTACTGGTGTTCTGGATCAAGTTTCGCATGGAGGAGAAGTTTATGCGCTCGCAGTTCGGGGAGCCATACGCAGCCTACATCCGAAAGACATCTGCCCTCGTACCCTACGTTCTGTAGTTTCTGCGAACATCCCGGGAGCGGTCGGACCAGAGTGCCTTACCGACACGAGCTAGCCACATAACTTTCGGCGGTATAATAGAGGATTCGGCATTCGGCTTTTTTGCTGCTGGGGAGGCTTCCGGCGGGCGAACAGGCTGGTCCGGGACTTTTGATGTCTGAAACCTCTTTAGCTACGGAAAGTATTGTGGTCCGCGGGGCGCGGGTGCACAACCTCAAGAATATTGATTTTGAGATTGTGCACAACGCGCTGACGGTGGTGACCGGCGTGTCAGGGTCGGGGAAATCTTCGCTTGCGTTCGACACCATTTATGCGGAGGGGCAGCGGCGGTATGTGGAGTCGCTCTCGGCGTATGCGCGGCAGTTTTTGGAGCGCATTGAGAAGCCGGATGTCGATGTGATTGATGGCATCGCGCCGGCGGTGGCGATCAAGCAGAAGAATTCGACGCGGAATCCGCGGTCGACGGTGGCGACGGCGACGGAGATTTTCGATTACCTGCGCTTGCTGTTTGCGCGCGTGGGACGGACGTATTGCGTGAAGTGCGGCGCCGAAGTAAAGAAGGATACGGTCGATGAGATTGCGGATGCGGTGCTCGCGCTTGATCCGGAGACGCGAGTGCAAATTGTTTTTCCGCTGAAGGTAGCTGGAGTTGCGACGCCCGAAGTCGAGAAGAGGCCAGCGCGCGGACGGAAAGCGAAAAATGTTTCTGCGCCGGATGCGGGATTGACCGATCAGCTTAAGGCTCGTCTATTTGATCTGCGCAAGGCGGGGTTCAACCGGTTGTATCAGGCGGGGCAGGTGTTTGAGTTTTCGACTCCGGAATCGCTACTGGATATTCGCTTCGATCAGCCGGTGTTTATGCTGGTCGACCGGTTGACGATTTCGGCGGAAGCGCGAGCAAGGATTGTGGATGCGGTGGAGACGGCGTATCGCGAATCCGGCGAAGTGATTTTTGATTTGCCTCCGCATAATGACCAGCCGGCGCGGCAGTTGCGGTTTGCGCAGCGCTTCGAGTGCAAGAACTGCAACCTGCGGTATGAAGAGCCGGAGCCGCGGTTGTTTTCATTTAACAATCCATACGGGGCCTGCCCGAGATGCCAAGGATTTGGCAATACGATCGATTTCGATCTCGATCTGGTGATTCCGGATAAAACAAAGTCGCTGGGTGAGGGAGCGATTGATCCGTGGAACAAGCCGAAGTATCGGGCGGTGTTTGCGGACATGAAGCGGTTTGCCAAACAGAATGAAATCCCGCTGGATGTGCCGTGGGTTGAGCTCGAAGAGGAGCAGCAGGAATTAATTCAGCAAGGCGACGACAAGTTTCTTGGCATCCGTGGATTCTTTCAGTACCTGGAGCGCAAGAAATACAAACTGCATATTCGCGTGTTTCTGAGCCGTTATCGCGGGTATTCGACTTGCCCGGAGTGCCGGGGCGCGCGGTTGCGGATGGAAGCGCGGCAGGTCCGGATCGCGGGTAAAAATATTTGTGAAGTTTGCAGCCTGACGGTGGAAGATGCGGCAAAGTTTTTTGCGGGCGTGCAATTGAGCGCAGAAGAAGCGGAGATCGCGGAGAGGTTGCTGGAGGAAATCCGCGAGCGGTTGCGATTCTTAAATGATGTGGGATTGGAATATTTAAGCTTGGACCGATTGTCGTCGACTTTATCCGGCGGCGAAGCGCAGCGGATTCAGTTGGCAACGTCGTTGGGGTCGCGACTGGTGGGGACGCTTTATGTACTGGATGAGCCGTCGATTGGGCTGCATAGCCGCGACACGCACCGGCTGATCAAGATTTTGCAGGATCTGCGCGATTTGGGAAATACGATTCTGGTGGTGGAGCATGATCCGGACATTATGCGTACGGCGGACCGGATTCTCGATCTGGGGCCGGGCGCGGGCGAGAATGGCGGCAGGCTGGTGGCGGCGGGAACGTATGAAGAGATTTTGAAAAATCCGGCGTCGCTTACGGGAAGATATTTGTCGGATGATTTGCGGATACAGATTCCGGCGGTGCGGCGCGCGCCGGGCCCGCAGCAGATTCGCATTAAGGGAGTTCGGGCGAATAATTTGAAAGGGGTCGATTTCTGCATTCCGCTGAACATGCTGGTGGCGATCACGGGGGTGTCGGGATCGGGCAAGTCGACCCTGCTGCATCAGGTGTTGTATCAGGCGCTGGGCGAAGCGAAGAAGCAGCAGATTAGCGGGGCGGCGCGTGGCGCGGCGACTTGGGAGAGTTTGGAGGGCGACCAGTATATCGACGAAGTTGTGCTGGTGGATCAATCGCCGATTGGGAGGACGCCGCGGTCGAATCCGGTGACGTATATTAAGGCGTTCGATTCCATCCGCGATTTATTTGCGTCGTTGCCGGAGGCGAAGAAGCGCGGGTTTGCGTCGGGACACTTTTCATTCAATATTCCCGGTGGGCGCTGCGAGACGTGCCAGGGCGATGGAACGGTGACGGTGGAGATGCAATTCCTCGCGGATGTGGAGTTAATTTGCGAGGAGTGCAAAGGGACGCGATACAAGGCGCAGGTTCTCGAGGTGCGCTATCGCGGGAAAAATATCCACGAGGTGTTGAACCTGACGGTGAAAGAAGCGCTGAAGTTTTTTGCGGAGGTTCCAAAGATTACGGAAAAGCTGCGGGTGCTGGAAGAAGTTGGGTTGGGATATTTACGGCTGGGGCAATCGGCGACGACATTGTCTGGAGGCGAAGCGCAGCGCATGAAGCTGGCGGCGCACTTGCAGCCGGCGGGGAAAGAGCTTAGTCGCGCTGGGAGCGGACGGAGCGAGGAGCCACGGCGGCGCAGGCGTCTGCTTTATATTTTTGACGAGCCGACGACGGGGCTGCATTTTGATGACGTGAGCAAACTTCTGGCGGCGTTTCGCCGTCTTATCGAGGCCGGTGGCTCGATTCTGGTGATCGAGCATAATCTGGAAGTGATCAAGACGGCGGACTGGGTGATCGATCTGGGTCCAGAGGGCGGATCGCGCGGCGGCAAGATTGTGGGAGTGGGACCGCCGGAGGCCATTGCAAAGATTTCGGGATCGTATACGGGAAAATATCTTGCGCCGCTGCTGAACGGTGCGGGCAATGGAGCGTCGAATGCGGCATCGCGTTCCAATGGTGGTCGGTAGAGCGATCGTGGCGCTGGCCGTGGCCGGGTTGTGTTCATTTGTTTCGCCTTCAATTGCGTCGTCTCGGACGTCTTCCTCTGCAAATCAATCTTCCTCCTCACAAACTGAGGGACATAAATCTGGACATCACGTGCAGGTGGCGGAGGATGATTCGCAGCCGTCGGAGTTGACGCAGGCCGAGGCGGCGATTGAGAAGAAGGATTATGCGGCGGCGGAAGGCCTGCTGCGCAAATTTTTGGCGCGAGAGGCCGCGAACTATGAAGGGTGGTTCGATCTTGGGTTCGTTGAGAATGCGCTGGGGAATGTTCCGGAGTCGATTGCGGCGTACCGGAAATCGGTGGCGGCGAAGCCGGAAGTGTTCGAATCCAATTTGAATTTGGGATTGCAGCTGGCGAAAAGCAATCAACCGGATGCGGAAGAATTTTTGCGAGCGGCGACGAAGTTGAAGCCAACTAGCAACGAGGCCGAGGGCAAGTACCGGGCGTGGCTGTCGCTGGCGCAGGTTGTGGCGAAGTCGAGGCCCGAGGAGGCGATTACCGATTATCAGCTGGCGGCGTCGATTCAACCCAACGAAATTGAACCGCATCTGGCTGCGGGATTGTTGTTTGAGCAGGCCAACAAATTTATTGATGCCGAGATTGAATACAAAAAAGCGCTGGCGATTGATGCGCATTCGAGCGATGCGGTGGTCGGGCTGGCGAATATTTATATGCGCGGAGATCGTTTCTCGGAGGCGGAGGAGTATCTGCGCAAGCTAGTGGAGGAGCATCCGCAGAGCGCGCCGGAGCGTATCCAGTTAGGGCGCGTGCTGGCAGCGGAGGGAAAGACGGAGGCGGGGATCGCGGAGCTGCAGGCGGGGATGAAGCTGGCTCCGGGCGACGAAACGGTTCAGCGGGAAGTGGCGGAGTTGTGCGCCACGTCGGGAAGAAATGATTTGGCAGAGGCGGGTTACCGGGAGTTGGTGGCGGCGCATCCAAACGATGCAGAGCTGCACGACGGGCTGGGCAAGGCTTTGCTGTTCCAGAAGAAGTCGGCGGAGGCGCAGAAGGAACTGACAATCTCCGTGAAATTGAAGCCGGATTATGGAGATGCGTATTACGATTTGGCGTTTGCGGCGAATGATACGAAGGATTATCCCACGGTGATTGGTGCTCTGGATGCAAGGGCGAAGCTGTTGGGGGAGACTCCGATGACTTATTTTTTGCGGGCGTCGGCGTACGATCATTTGCGGGATTACAAGAGGGCGGCGGTGAACTTTCATCTGTTCCTGAAGGTGGCAAACGGGAAGTATCCGGACCAGGAGTGGCAGGCGACGCACCGGCTGATTACGATTGAGAAAAAGAAATAGCGCAGGCGAACGATGTTTGCAGTGGGACGAGTTCGACGCTGGGGGCTGTGGGTTGCGGCGATTGTGTGTTTGACGGCTTTGGCCTTCGGCAGCAGAGCCGAACTTTCGCTGGATGAATTGAAGGCCAAGGTGGCAAATGCCAGCGTTGGGGACCGGCCGCCGGTGTGTCTGGAAATTTCAGAGCGGCAAATCGGGGCGGCGGGAAGGTTTTTTGAGTTGGGCGATCCGGAGCAGGCCAAGAATGCGCTGAACGATGTGAGCGCTTTCGCCGAGTTGGCGCGTGATTATTCGATCCAGACGCAGAAACATCAGAAGAACAGCGAGATTAAGATTCGCAAGCTGACGCGAAAACTTTCCGATATGAAGCACCTGGTTGCGCACGACGATCAGGAATTGGTGCAGAGCACGATCGACAAGTTGGATAAAGTTCGGGACGATTTGCTGATCAGCATGTTTCCGAAAGTGGGTAAGAAATGAGTCTCGCGTTGCTGCGAGCGTGCGTTTTGGGATTACTGCTACTGGCCGCGCCGGCGTGGGGGCAGCGGCATCGGGATCCGTTTACGCAGGCGGAGATTAATGAGATCCGGGATGTGAGCTGGGAGCCGCAGGCGCGGCTGGCGCTGTATGTGAAGTTTGCGCGGGACCGGCTCGTAAACATGGAACAGATGCGCGCTGATCCGAAGACGAAGAACCGCGCGCTGGAAACGCATAACCGGCTGGAAGATTTTCTGCTGATCTATGACGAGTTGAATGACAACATTGAAACTTATGTCGACCGCAAGGACGATATTCGCAAGCCGCTGAAAGTGGTGATCGATGCGGATACGGAGTTTCAGGCTAAGTTGCGCGGGTTGAAAGACGCGGCCGACGTGCCCGAGGAAGAGGCGAAGCAGTATGAGTTTGTGCTGACCAATGCTCTCGATACTTTGGATACTTCGGCGGAGGACCATCGCAAAACGCTCGCGGAGCAGGTGGAGGCGGCGAAGCATCGGAGGAAATCGGATACGAAGGCGGCGGGTGGGCGGCCAGATTGATGATTGGCTGATTCAAAGTCAACAGCTTAAACACGGGGTACGCCCTTCGGCTTCGTTCAGGGCAGGCTCGGTCTCACGGGGTAACCCTTCTTCCCAATCACGCGTGCTAATCTAGGGCCATTGTGCGTGAGGGATTGGTCGAACTTTTTCATGAAGTGCACGGGCAACTGAGGCCGGGGACTGCGCCTCCGGAGTTGAAGATTGAGTTTTTTGCGTTTGCGAATGTGAATAACACCATTCGCTTGCGCGAAGGGCGGCTGCTGGTGCGGCTTTCGGATCTGCTGGAGGGCGCGCCGGAGCCGGTGGTGCGAGCCATCGCCCACATTCTGCTGGCCAAAATGTACCGCAAGCCCATTGACCGCGGGCAGGCGGCGCGCTATCGAAAATATATTGGCAGCCACGAGGTGGTGAACAAGGCGCACCTGGTGCGGCAGATGCGCGGGCGCAAGCAACTGCATTCTCCGCAGGGGCGGGTGTACGATCTTGATGCAATTTTTGAGGATTTGAACCGGCGATTTTTTCATGGACTGATGGGGCGTCCGCGGATGAGCTGGAGCGCGAGCAAGGGGCGGCGCATTCTGGGGCACTACGATCCGGCGCACAATGCGATTGTGATCAGCCGCATCTTCGACCAGTTTCTGGTTCCACGCTACGCCGTGGAATATGTTGTTTATCACGAGATGCTGCACCTGAAGCATCCGGTGAAGCTGCGCGGGAGCAGACGGTGCGTGCATTCGGCGGAGTTCCAGGCCGAGGAGAAACTGTTTCCGGAGTGGGCGAGGGCGGAGGCGTGGTTGAAGAGGTTGTAAGGTGATACCACACGTGGCGGCGTGTGACATCTCTGTGGCTACGGCGCGATTGTGAAAACCGTGCCCGAGGCGAAGGTGCCACCTCTTACGGTTGCGCCATAGACGTTTCCAGCCGAATCTACCGCCATAACACCATTTGGATACTGCCCGTCGTTCCCCGCGCCAAAACTGTGCAGAACTGTTTCTTTCCCGCTGGTGTCGTATTTGAAGACTGTTCCGCCGTCGTCATCTCCACCCATCACGTTGTTTCCGTAGAGGTTGCCTGCCGAGTCGCGGACGAGGGGCGCTTGCGGGAACTCGCCATCGCCGGGCTTGGAGAAGGTGTAAAGAATGGTTTCCTTGCCGGTGGGATCGATCTTGAAAATGGTTCCAGCGTTCGAGGCCCCGCCAATGTTGGTGGTACCGTAGAGATTACCGGCTGGATCACGGATTAGGCCGGCCATTGGGTTGGCGCCGTCCGGTTTGCCTGAGAACGTGTGCAGAATGGCTTCGCTGCCAGCGGCATCTAGTTTGAAAGCGACGCCAGCATTTCCGGGTCCGCCCTCGGTGGTCGTGCCATATATGTTCCCCGCCCTGTCGAGCACCAGCGGCCCGTTCGGATTGGCCCCGTCCGACCCCCCGCTGCCGCCCGTGAAGCTGTAGAGCAGGGTCTCCATTCCGCCTGGCTGCAGCTTGAAAACTACCCCGACGCCTGTGGTACCGCCCAACTGGGTCGCGCCATAGAAATTTCCCTTCGAATCCTGAACAAGGCCGCCAGCGGGCGCCCATCCATCTATGGTTGAAAGCGTGAAATAATGAAGCACCTGCTTCTTCCCGGAAGGATCGAGCTTGAACACGGTGCCACAACCCTGCCCGCCATTGCAACTGGCGTTCCCGCCCGATGTCGTCATGCCGTAAAGGTTACCTTCTAAATCCCGCAGCAATGGAGAGTTGGGTATCGCCCCGTCGGCTCCTCCACGAAAGCTATAGAGTATCGTCTTTCCCGATGTTGTCAGCTTGAATATGCTCCCCCAGTTGTAGGCTCCGCCAAAACTCGTAGTGCCGTATAGGACCCCGTCATCGGCGCGTATAATTCCGGTTTGGGGAAAAAACCCATCCTCCCCCCCCTGAATGAATAGAGATCACTCTCTTTTTGAGCTTTGAGCATTCCTCTGGGAGTGATTTCATAAACCGTGCCATTGTTGTTCGCTCCCCCAGAAGCCGTAGCTCCATAGAAGTTCCCATTAGTGCCCTGCACAAGTCCCGCATAAGGTGTGTAGCCGTTTGCTCCGTTGAAGCTGACTAGCGGCTTGAGGGTCTGCGCGCCAGAAAAAACGGAAATCGCGAAGACCGCAAACACAGTGCACGACAGTAATGAACGTCGTCCCATGGGTATCCCCTTATGCTTTGAATGTTCTGGACGTGAGTCCCAACACGACTCCGAGATGCAACTGAATTTCATAGCATGGACCGAGGTCTGTCAAGATGCAGGAACCTGCAACCACTCTGCTGATTCGACTGGGGCCCCCGGCGCGATGAAAGCCCGCTACTAAGTTCAACTCCAACGTCAAAGGCGTCGGACAAGAGTGTCCGACCCACACGAGCATCGCAAATTTAAAGACTTACTTCTCCCAAAGGACGCGCGAAATGGGGCACCCTGCGGATTAGCTTTGAACAGATTGTGCTCGGGCTACACTGCGGCCCGATGAAACCTCGGGCCGCTGGATAGCCCCTTCGGTTCCGCTCAGGGCAGGCTCGGGGAAGCTATCCCTACATGAGCGGAGGCGGCAGAGCAGACCGAGACGCTGACAACTTAAGGCGGTCAGACTGAATGCTGACCCATCGGGCCAATTAGGGTATTCTCGACGCAATGTCGACGAAATCCGTGCCCAGGGCAAAGACCCAGGCCAAGAGCGAATATGTCCAAAAAATCGATCGGGTCATCGACTATCTTCGCGAGAATCTGGATCGCCCGGTAAAGCTGGCTGAGCTTGCCGATGTTGCATGCTTCTCGGAATTTCACTTCCATCGGATTTTTACCGCGGTTTCTGGCGAGACGCTGAACAGTTTTACGAATCGGCTTCGCCTTGAAAAGGCCGCCCGGCTGCTTCGTTACTCCGCACAGAGCCTGACGGAGATAGCCTTGGATTGCGGATTTTCGTCGTCGGCGACGTTTTCGCGGGCTTTCCGATCCGGCTACGAGACTTCGCCCAGTGAATTTCGAAAAAACGGCGAGATCAAAAAGAGCAAGATTCGCAAAGAACTGTTCCCGGAAGATGAATATGGTCTCCCTATGAGCGCGGCGGAAAAGAAGGCCGCGTTTCCAGTGAGATTGACCGATATTCCCGAAAGGCAAGTCGCCTATATTCGGGTTACGAATGCTTTTGAAATGGACAAAGTACTTGCTGCCCTCGAGAGGGTGATCGAGTGGGCCAAAGCCCAGGATGTGTTTTCAAAAGGAATCCTTTTCGGGATGACGGTCGACGATCCACACGTGACGCCAAAGCATCTTTATCGATATGAGGTCTGTCTGGCGTCGTCTCTTCCCTTCCAGTGCAGGGAAGGAATGTCGAAATTGAAGATGCCGGCCATGCGATACGCCGTGGTAAAGGTTTCTGGCGATCTCCATAAAGTAGCGACGGCGTGGGATTATCTTTATCGGGATTGGCTTATCAACAGTGCGTACGAGCCGGAGCATGCGCCGGCGCTTGAGGTTTTTCTGGATAAAGAAAGCGCGACGGATTGGTCGCACTTTGAATTGGAACTATGCCTGCCGGTGCGGAAATCGGCACCGATGCGAAACGGGAGGAAACGGATTTGGAGGAAACAATGATCGATGGAATTGGCGGCGTTTTTCTGTTTTCTAACGATGTAAAGAGGTTGGCGGCCTGGTATCGCGATTGCCTCGGAATCGTGGCTGCGGGCGAAGACAGCGAGTGCAAATCGGTCTATGCAACTTTTGACTCGCGGGACGTAGAAAGTCCTGAGATCAAGAGAACCATGGCGTGGGCGATTATGGCCACGGATCAAGACATCAAAGATAAGCCACGCACGGGTCAGATTAACTATCGAGTGAAGAGCATGAAAGAAATCCTCAGCCATCTTATGAGTAAGGGCGTGGCCATCGAAAAAACCGCGGAATATCCCGACTACGGGAACTTTGCGTGGCTCAAAGATCCAGATGGCAATAAGATCGAGCTTTGGGAGCCATCCGAGGGTGTGTAATCCCTTCATCTGGCCGAGACACTTCGAGCGGTTTTGCTGAAGTGCGTTGCGGATCAGAGGCCTTCTTTATCCTTCCACGTGCGCTGGCACTGCGCTCCGGAAAGGCTTCGGGGAACTGTCCCGGCCTGAGCAGAAAAGCTGGTCGGTGCAGCCTGCGAAAACAAGGCTTGCAAGCGGCGGTCACTTACGATGAAATTGGGCGTTGTTACCTGAAGCTCGGAATTCCCCATCCGACTAAAGTCCACGCCATCCTGAAGGAACACTCCCGCGAAAGAGGCTGTATAACTCGGAGCAATTGGTTTTTGGGCCGCAACTGCGGCCCGATGAACCTGGGCCGCTGGACCCTTCGGCTTCGCTCAGGGCAGGCTCACGAGGGCGGCTGTCCCTACATGAGCATCGGCGCTTTCAACTTTCCGGCAATGTCACCAGATGCGGACGCGGTCGGCGGGAGGGAGGTAGAGTTTCTCTCCAGCTTTGACGTCGAAGGCGGCGTACCAGGGGTCGAGGTTGCGGACTTCGAGGGCGCGGTATTCGCCGGGGGAGTGGCCATCGGTCAGGACTTGCTGGCGCAGCGCTTCGGGACGGCTCTTCTCGGCCCAGGCCTGAGCGAAGGCGATAAAGAATTGCTGATCGCCGGAGAAGCCATCGTGATCGGGCGCGGGTTGCCCTGCGAGGGAGAATTTGTAGGCGTCGTAGGAGGCGGCGAGGCCGCCGAGGTCGGCGATATTTTCGCCGAGGGTTTGCTTGCCTTTTAGGGCGAGGTCCGGAAAAGGTTTGTAGGTGTCGTACTGGGCGGCAAGAGCGGTGGTGGCGGCTTCGAAGTGGGCGAGGTCTTCGGGGGTCCACCAGTTGCGCACGCGGCCTTTGGAATCGAAGGCGCTGCCTTCGTTGTCGAAGGTGTGGCTGATCTCGTGGCCGATGACGGCTCCGATGGAACCGTAGTTGGCCGCGGCCGGGGCCTTTGGATCAAAGAAGGGCGGCTGAAGAATTCCAGCGGGAAAGTTCAGCGCGTTTTGCAGCGGGAGGTTCACGGCGTTGATGGTCTGGGGAGTCATCGACCATTCTTTGCGATCAATCGAAGTCCCGAGGCGCGCGATTTGACGATGGTATCCAGCGAGGCGGGCGCGCCATAGATTTCCGAAGATGTCGTCGGGCTTCACTTCTAGGTTTGAATAATCGTGCCAGGTTTCTCCGTAGCCGACGCCGACGTAGAGCGTGTCGAGCTTGGCTTTGGCTTCGGCCTTGGTCGCGGGATTCATCCAGGTGAGAGCGTCTATTCGCTTGCGGAATGCGACTTTGATGTTGGCCACCATAGACTCTACTTCCGCCTTGGATTCGGGCGGGAAGTAGCGCTTGGCGTAGAGCTGGCCAATATCGTCACCCAGAATGCGGTCCACGAGATCCACGCCGCGCTTCCAGCGGGCGCGCTGCTGGGGAACTCCGGAAAGGACTTTTCCGAAGAAATTGAATTGCTCGTCGCTGAAAGCTTTGGGCAAGACCAAGGCTTGAGATTCGATGAAGTGATAGGCGAGCCAGTCCTTCCAGGTATCGAGTGGAGTGGAAGCGACGAGGGCGGATTCCGCGGTGAATGCGGCGGGCTGCCAGACGATGAAACTTTTTTGCTGCGTGAGTGCTGCGCCGCGGAAGTATTCGGGCCAGTCGAGTCCGGGAGCTTTTGCGGCGAAGTCCGCTTGAGTCCACGGGTTGTTGGCTTTGTGGATGTCGTCATTCTCGGCGAGGCTGGTATGTTTTTCGGCGATGGCGTGTTCGAGTTCCAGGATGCGTGCGGCGCGGGCGTCGGTGTCGGTGAAGCCGGCGAGCTTCAGCATCAGGGCCACGTGGGCTTGGTATTTTTCGCGGATGTCGCGATTGGAGGCGCTGTCGGAAATGTAATATTCGCGGTCCGGCAATTGCAGACCACCCTGCAGCAGGTACGCGGTGTAGTGCTCGACATCGTTAAAGTCGGGAGCGACCCAGAGTCCGAAGAGGTTTGGGGTGTGGAAGTTGGTGTTGTTGAGCGCGTCGACGTCGGCGCGAAGAGTTTCGCCGAGAGCGTGGGCGAGTTCGCGTTTATCTTTGATGGCGGCGACGGCGGCGAGGCGAGGCTGCAGAGGAGCGAGGCCTTTGGCTTCAATTCCCTTTTCGTCCATGAACGAGGAGTAGAGGTCGGCGATCTTGCGGGATTCGCCGCCCGCTCCGCTTTTTCCGGCGTCGGAAATTATCTCGGCCACGCGCTTATCCATTTCATCGGCAAGGGGCAGGGCGGGTTCGGTGCCGGCGCGGTCGGAGGGGATTTCGGTGTGCTTGATCCAATCGCCGTTGGCGTAGTCGTAGAAGTCGTCGCCGGGGCGGACGGAACGATCCATGTAAGACAGGTTTACGGCGGGACCGGTGGGCAGAGCAGACTTTTCGGGATTGTCTTTCGCCGGGCCCGCGGCGGCGGCAGACAGCGAGAGCAGGAGGATTGCGGCGCAGATCGGGGCATGCGCGAAGTGAGGATAGTTGCGGGTTGTTTTCATTGGTGTGAGGCTCCGGAAATATTATCGCCGAAAAAGCGCTGTATGGTTAGACGTGAACAGCTGCCGATGGAGAGCCGAGCGCACTGCGGCCCGATACCCCTGGGCCGCTGGACAGCCGAGGGCGGCTGTCCCTACATGAGTATCGTGATAAGCGAGACCCACTTCTCGCAAAAAGACGCGAAGGGCGGGGCACCCAATTTTTGAACTGTTAACGCCTCACATTGTGTTTATGGTTCCCTGCGTGTGGCTTCCGTTTAATTGCGGATTTCCCCGTGTGATGCGGATCACGTGCATTTGTGATGCGACGGATTGACGGGGTTGCGGCGAACGGCATATCCTTGAAGTTGAAATTGAAATTCATTTTCAAAATGGCGGGCACCCAATAAATGCTTCAGGCTTTCATTATTACGTTGCGCGAGGGGGTTGAGGCAGCCCTGATCGTGGGCATCACGCTGGCCTATCTGGCCAAAATTGGCCGGGCCGATTTGCGGAAGACGGTGTACGCGGCCCTGGCGGCAGCCTTCGTGGGCAGCATTGGGATCGCGGTGGTAATCTCGCGGCTGAACTGGAACGAAGACGTGTTTGAAGGCTGGATCATGCTGGTGGCGGCATTTTTCGTGGTCACCATGATTATCTTCATGATGAAGACCGGCCGCAAACTGAAAGGCGAGATTGAAGGCAAGGTCGGTTTGCTGGCGGGTAACGACGCATGGGTTGGTCTGTTCTTCTTTGTGTTTCTGATGGTGCTGCGCGAAGGCGCGGAGACAGTGCTGATCTTATCCGCGGTTTCATTGAACTCCACCGAATTGATGAGTTTTCTGGGGACGCTGGGCGGGGTGCTGGCGGCGGTGGCGTTTGGCGTGATGTTTGTGAAGGGCAGCGTTCGGATTAATCTGCAGAAGTTCTTCAAGGTGACGACCGCGATTTTGTTTTTGGTGGCGATCCAACTGGTGATTGCAGGACTGCACGAGTTATCGGAGAGCGGAGTGATTGCCTCTTCGAAGCGCGAGATGGCGATTATCGGGCCGATCGTGCGGAATGATCTTTTCTTCTTTGTAACGATTTTTGCGCTGGCGGCGTTGATGGTGTTGTTTGACGCCAAGCGGCGCGAGCCGTTGCCGGCGGAGTTTGAATCGGCGGCGCTGCGGCGGAAGGCGGCATGGTCGGCGCGCCGCGAGCGCTTGTGGATGGCATCGGTCTATATTTTTTCCTTCCTCTTTATTGCCATGCTGACGGCGGAGTTTGTGTACGCGAAGAGCCAGAGCGCGCTTTCGCCGGCGACTACCGTAACGTTCACCAACGGGCAGGTAACGATTCCTATCGCGCAGATTTCGGACGGCGACCTGCATCGTTACCAGGCGACGGAGAATGGGACGGAAGTTCGCTTCTGGCTCTACCAGAAGCCGGATGGAAAAATTGCGACGGTGTTTGATGCCTGTCAGATTTGCGGCGCGGTAGGGTTTTATAAATCGGGCAACGGAGTGGTGTGCAAGAACTGCTCTGCGCCGATTAATCCGCAGTCGGTGGGGACGGCGGGAGGGTGCAATCCGATACCGCTAAAGGCTACGCAGACCGCCGACTCCGTGATCATACGAGAGGCGGACATCGCGGCCGGCAGCCGCGTGTTCGAAAAACAGTAGATGTTTCTGCGCATCGTCTACGAGTCTTTCCGGCGGCAAAAGCGGCGCAAGTTGCTGGCAGGGGCCGCGATCACTTTAGGTGTCACCGTTGCTACGGCGATGATTGCGGTCGCCACAGATATTGGCGACAAGATCAATCGCGAGCTGCGAACCATTGGCGCCAACCTGCTAGTTACTCCTCAAGAAGATACGCTGGATGTTGAGATTGGCGGGGTGAATTTGAAACCGCCGACCGATGGCGCTTTTCTGAACGAATCCGATCTGCCGAAAATCAAAGGGACATTCTGGCATAACAACATCACGGCATTCGCACCGATGCTGCCGGTGAATGTGGCCTTGCAGCGTGATGGTCAAACTCAGCAAGTGACTTTGCTGGGAACGTACTTTTCCAAGCGGGTTGTGTTTGGCAAAGAAGAATTCAAGACGGGAGTGCGGACGACGCATCCCTGGTGGAAGGTTTCTGGCGCTTGGCCGGAGGATAGTTCGCGTGACGTGTTGGTGGGGGAACGGCTGGCGACGCGGCTTTCGCTGCACGCTGGCGATGAAGTTGCGCTCTCGGGACGGACGTTGCGCGTGAGCGGAATTCTTTCCACGGGGAGTAGCGAAGATGGCGAGGTGGTCGCGCCTCTTGGTTTGGCGCAGGAAATTCTGGGTAAGCCAGGGGCGGTAAGACGTGTGTATGTGAGCGCGCTGACCAAGCCGGAAGATGCACTGGGGCGGCGCGATCCTAAGAGTATGTCGGGACCGGTGTATGACCGGTGGTATTGTTCGCCGTATCCGCAGTCGATTGCGTTTCAGTTGCAGGAAGCGATTCCGCATTCGCATGCCGAGCAGATCCGGCAAGTAGCACAGAATGAGGGCGCGGTGCTGACGCGAATCGAAGGGCTGATTTTTCTGATCACGCTGGCGGCGTTGTTTGCGTCGGCGCTGGCGGTTTCCGCGGCGATGGCCACGGCGATTTTTGAGCGCCGGGCGGAAGTGGGATTGATGAAAGCGTTGGGCGCAGGAAAACTTGCCGTGGCTTCGGTGTTTTTTGCTGAGGCGACTTTGCTGGCTTTGATCGGCGGCATGGTTGGTTTTGTTGCCGGAGGGTTGCTGGCGCGGCAGATTGGGCGGTCTATTTTTGATTCGCAGATTACGATTCCGCCGGTGCTGTTTCCTGTGATCCTGGCGATTGCGGTGATGGTAACTTTTGCGGGAAGCGCGGCGGCGATTCGTAAAGCGGTGGGACTGGATCCGGTGTTTGCGCTGCGAGGGGAATTGTGAGCGGCGGGGTTTCAAATTCGGCACAGCAGGTGGCGGCGGGGCGCGCGCATGCACCGCATACGTCCATGTTTTTCCGGATGCTGATGCGGGCGGCGGTGCTGCGCCGCGGACGCGCTGCCTCTGCGCTGTTTGCCATGGTCGTGGCGGCGGCGGTTACCACCGCGATGATGAATTTGTATGTGGACGTGCAGGCCAAGTTGCGGCGCGAATTTCGTAACTACGGCGCGAACATTGTAGTGGTGAGTAAAGACGGCAATTCCCTTCCCGCGGACGCACTGGCGCGGATTGAATCCGTTCTGGGTGGCAAGGGCGTGGTTGCGCCGTTTGCGTTGCTGGTGGCGCGAACTGGCGATGGCCAACCGATCGTGGTGGTGGGCACGGACTTTGATCGTGTGAAACAACTGGATCGCTGGTGGTCGGTGAGCAGCTGGCCTGCATCGTCACATCAGGCTTTGGTTGGAGTGCGAGCATTGCCGGTGGTTTCGCCGAAGAATGGGCCTTTCGATCTGGAGTTTCAGGGGCACACGATTCATCTGACGGCGGCGGGAACGGTACGTACTGGGGCGGCGGAAGACAGTCGGGTGTATCTTTCGTTGGTGGATTTTGTGGCGTGGAGCGGAGTTCAGCTCTCGACGATTGAAGTGGCGGCGACGGGTTCGCCGGAAGAGATCAGCGCGATCATGCAACAGATTGGCGGTGCGATTCCGAAGGCGGAGGTTCGTCCGGTGCGGCAGATTATGGAAGGCGAGGCGCGCGTGCTGGGCAAAACTCGGGCGACGCTGCTGGCCGCGGCCGGTCTGATTATTCTGACGGCGGCGCTGTGCGTGCTCTCTACCTTGATGGGGTGGGTATTTGACCGGCGGCGAGACTTTGCGATTATGAAAGCGCTGGGGGCATCCGACCGGTTGTTGAACGGCTTTTTTGCGGCGGAAGCGGCGGCGTTGGGCGCGACTGGGGCGCTGATTGGATTTGTGATCGGTATCGGAATCGCGGCGTGGATTGGACGGGTTAACTTTCATGCGCCGGTGGTGCCGCGTTTCAGTGTGCTGCCATTTGTTCTGGCAGGTAGCATCGCGGTGACTTTGCTGTCGGCGATTGTTCCGATTGCGCTGCTGCGGCGGGTGCAGCCCGCCGTCATCCTAAGAGGCGAGTGAGATGATTCAGATCAAGGATGTGACGAAGTTGTATCCCGCGAAAGGCGCGGGGAAAGAACCCGCTGGCGAGAATCCCGGTAAAGAGAATGGTTCGATTCATGCGCTTGATCATATTTCGCTGCATGTGGCGAAGGGCGAATGGCTCTCGATCATGGGGCCGTCGGGGTCGGGTAAATCGACGCTGGTCAATCTGATTGGATGCCTGGATCGCCCGACGACGGGAGAGATTTGGCTCGATGGCCAGAATGT
>Ga0302320_10009109_pt1 | contig 21399 bp, 16 predicted proteins | sample Bog_T0_3_FD_202130 | JGI IMG/M metagenome (GOLD analysis project Ga0302320, IMG submission 202130) | Peat permafrost microbial communities from Stordalen Mire near Abisko, Sweden - Bog_T0_3 | ecosystem: Environmental > Terrestrial > Soil > Wetlands > Peat | place: Sweden: Abisko, Stordalen Mire...
GTTGCCCGGCAGGAAACCGAGATCGAGTCCGGCCACCCGCGCTGCCGCCTGATGCAGCACATTGAACCCGTTCCAGTCGGGCGCGATCATCCCGGTCACTTGCGCGATCCGGGCCGCCAGTCCGAGCAGGACGGCGCCATCGGGACGCGCAAGCGCTGCCTGACCGATGATCAGCATCGGCCGCTTGGCGGCCTTGAGCGTGGCGGCGAAGGGATGACTGCCGTCCGCCACAGCACCCAACAAGGCGGGATCGGCACCCAGTCTTTCATGTCTGTAGGTCAGATCGGCGTCCGCCCCCAGCGACGCGATCTTGAAGCCCCCCTTCAGCCAGCGCTTGCGGATCCGGGCATTCAGCACCGGCGCTTCGCGCCGCGGGTTGCTGCCGATCAGCAGCAGCGCATCAGCCCGGTCGATTCCGGCAATGGAGCTGTTGAACAGATAGGATACGCGGGGACCGCCCAGTTTGGCACCGTCCTGGCGGCAATCGAGATGCGGCGATGCCAACCAGCCGAACAGATCCTTCAGCGCCAGCATCGCCTCGGCATCGGCCAGATCGCCGGCGATGGCAGCAATTCTGCCGCTGTTCGGCTTACCCAAGCGGCCTGCCACCGCGCCGAGCGCGTCGGGCCAGGAGGCCGCCACCAATTTGCCCGCTTCGTTGCGCAGATAGGGTCGGTCGAGTCGCTGGCGCAGCAAGCCGTCACAGGCGTGGCGGCTCTTGTCGCCCAGCCATTCCTCATTGATGTCGTCATGCATCGCCGGCAGCACCCGCATCACCTGATTGCCGCGGCTGTCGATGCGGATCGCCGACCCCAGCGCATCGAGCACATCGATCGACGGCGTCTTGTTCAATTCCCAGGAGCGCGCGGTGAAGGCATAGGGCCGGCTGGTCAAGGCGCCCACCGGACACAGATCGACGATATTGCCGGACAATTCCGAGGTCAGAGCGCGTTCGACATAGGTGCCAACCTCCATATGCTCGCCGCGGCCGGTCGCGCCGAGTTCGGGAACGCCGGCGATGTCGGTGATGAAGCGGATGCAGCGGGTGCAATGTATGCAACGCGTCATGGTGCCTTTGACCAGCGGACCGAAATCCTTGTCCTCGACCGCCCGCTTGTTCTCCTCATAGCGACTGAGACCCTTGCCATAAACCATGGTTTCGTCTTGCAGATCGCATTCGCCGCCCTGATCGCAGATCGGACAGTCGAGTGGATGGTTGATCAAAAGGAATTCCAGCACGCCCTGCCGCGCCTTTTTCACCATCGGCGTGCCAGTCAGCACCACCATGCCGTCGGCGACCGGCATGGCGCAGGACGCCACCGGCTTGGGCGATTTCTCCACTTCGACCAGGCACATGCGGCAATTGCCGGCGATCGCCAGACGTTCGTGATAGCAAAAACGCGGGATCTCGATGCCGAGAAAATCGGCGGCCTGCAGGACGGTGGTGCCGGCTTCGACCTCCACTTCGCGGCCATCGATGGTCAGTTTGGCCAAGGCGCTATCCTTTGCTCAGGCGGCACGGGCGGAGGCGCGAGCGGAGGCGATGCGCCGCTCCAGCTCCGGGCGGAAATTGCGGATCAGGCCCTGGATCGGCCAGGCGGCAGCGTCGCCCAAGGCGCAGATGGTGTGACCTTCGACCTGGCGGGTCACCTCGTCCAGCATGTCGATTTCGGCGAGTTCGGCCCGGCCCTGGACCAGGCGTTCCATCACGCGCCACATCCAGCCGGTGCCCTCGCGACAGGGCGTGCATTGGCCGCAGCTTTCATGTTTATAGAATTTGGACAAGCGGGCGATGGCGGCGATGATGTCGGTGGATTTGTCCATCACGATCACCGCCGCCGTGCCCAGCCCGGAACGAACGTCGCGCAGGCTGTCGAAGTCCATCAGCACCGTATCGCAGACTTCCTTGGTCAATACCGGCACCGATGAACCGCCGGGAATCACCGCCAGCAGATTGTCCCAGCCGCCGCGCACGCCGCCGGCATGCTTTTCGATCAGGACGCGCATTGGAATGCCCATTTCCTCTTCGACATTGCAGGGCTGCTCGACATGGCCGGAAATACAGAAGATCTTGGTACCGGTGTTCTTTGGCCGCCCGAGACTGGCAAACCAGGCGGCGCCGCGCCGCAGGATGGTGGGTGCCATCGCGATCGATTCGACATTATTGACGGTGGTCGGGCAGCCATAGAGCCCGATCCCGGCCGGAAAGGGCGGCTTCAGGCGGGGCATCCCCTTCTTGCCTTCCAGCGACTCGATCAGTGCGGTCTCCTCGCCGCAGATATAGGCACCGGCGCCGCGATGCAGGTAGAGGTCGAAGGCCCAGCCCGAGCCGCAGGCATCCTTGCCCAACAATCCGGCTGCATAGGCCTCGTCGATCGCAGTCTGCAGATTGGCCGCCTCGCGGATGAACTCGCCGCGGATATAGATATAGGCGACATGCGCCCCCATGGCGAAGCCGGCCAGCAGACACCCTTCCACCAGCTTATGCGGATCGTGCCGCAGGATGTCGCGATCCTTGCAGGTACCTGGCTCGCCCTCGTCGGCATTGACCACCAGATAATGTGGCCGCACCCCGATCTCCTTGGGCATGAACGACCATTTGAGCCCGGTCGGAAAACCGGCGCCGCCGCGACCGCGCAGCCCGGAGGTTTTCATCTCCTCGATGATCCAGTCGCGGCCTCTGTCCAGCAGCGCCTTGGTGCCATCCCAGTCGCCGCGCGCCCGGGCGCCGGCCAGACCGAACGGGTGCACGCCATAGAGATTGGTGAAGATGCGGTCCTTGTCGCCCAACATGTCAGGCGTCTCCGGCGGGCGGCGAGGTCAGGCTGGTGAGACCGCGCCAAGGCGCCGAGGTCTGCCGGCCAGTCTGCGACCCCGGCTTCGGCGTCTCGCCGCGCTTTAGAGCCTCGAGGATACGCGTCATGCTGTCCGAATCGAGATCTTCGTAGAATTCATCGCCGATCCAGGCCATCGGCGCGTTCACGCAGGCGCCCAGACATTCCGCCTCGGCCAGCGTGAATTGGCCGTCCGGCGTGGTTTCACCCAGTCCCACGCCGAGCGCCTTGCGGCACGCCGCCATCACGTCATCGGCGCCGCGCAGCCGGCAGGGCAGGTTGGTGCAGACCTGCACATGATGCCGTCCCACCGGCTTCAGATTGTACATGGTGTAGAAGGTGGCGATTTCGTAGACTCGCATCGCCGCCATGTCGAGCATCTCGCCGACCACTTGCATGGCCGCCAGCGACAGCCAGCCCTCCTGGCGCTGCGCCAGATCGAGCAGTGGCAACACCGCGCTCTGCTGGCGGCCCGCAGGGTAGCGGCCGATGATTTGTTTGGCCAAGCTGTGATTGGCTGCGCTGAAGGCGAAGCTGGCGGGCTGGTAAGGTTGGTCTTCGGGTGAAATATTCATCGGTCGATTTCGCCAAAAACGATGTCGAGGGAACCGATATTGGCCACCGCATCGGCCAGCATATGGCCCTTCGACATGAAGTCGGTGGCCTGCAGATGGGCGAAAGCAGGTGCGCGGATCTTGCAGCGATAAGGCTTGTTGCTGCCGTCCGACACCAGATAGACACCAAACTCGCCCTTGGGCGCTTCCACCACGCTGTAGGTTTCGCCGGCCGGAACGTGGTAGCCTTCGGTGAACAGCTTGAAATGATGGATCAGGGCTTCCATCGAATGTTTCATCTCGGCGCGCGGCGGCGCGGCGACCTTGCGGTCGTCGGTGCGCACCGGACCCTTCGGCATTTGCAGGATGGCCTGGCGCATGATCTTGAGCGACTCATAGATTTCGAAAACCCGCACCATATAGCGGTCATAGCAATCGCCGTTCTTGCCGATCGGAATGTCAAAATCCATTTGATCATAGACGGCGTAAGGTTGTGATTTGCGCAGATCCCAGGCCACCCCGCTGGCCCTTAAATTGGGGCCGGAAAATCCCCAGTCCATCGCCTGTTCGGCGTTCACGACGCCGATATCGACGGTGCGTTGCTTGAAGATGCGGTTGTTGTTGAGCAGCTTTTCGATGTCGCCCATCAATTGTGGAAAACTCGCAATCCAGGCCAGGATATCCTCGGTAAGCCCGTCCGGCAGATCGGCGGCGACACCGCCGGTGCGGTAATAGGCGGCATGCAGGCGTGCGCCGGAGACCCGCTCGTAGAACTCCATCAGTTTTTCACGCTCTTCGAAGCCATACAGCATCGGCGTGATGGCGCCGATGTCCATGGCGAAGGTCGCTATATTGAGGATGTGGTTGAGGATGCGGCCGATCTCGTCATAGAGCACGCGGATATATTGCGCCCGCGGCGGCGCCTCGATGCCGAGCAGTTTTTCGACGGCGCGCACGAAAGCGTGTTCCTGATTGATCGGGCAGACATAGTCGAGCCGGTCAAAATAGGGAATCGCCTGGGTGTAGGTCTTGTATTCGATCAGTTTTTCGGTGCCGCGATGCAACAGGCCGATATGCGGGTCGGCGCGTTCCACGACTTCGCCGCTCATTTCCAGAATCAGCCGCAATACTCCGTGTGCCGCCGGATGCTGCGGGCCGAAATTGATGTTGAAGGTCTTGATCTGCGCTTCCGCCACGGTCAGACCTTTCCCGCTTTCTCGTCGCCCGGCAGCATGCCTTCCCAAGGGCTGACAAAGTCGAAATTGCGGAAATCCTGGGTCAATTTTACCGGCTCGTAGACCACCCGCTTCTGGTCGTCATCGTAGCGCAACTCGACATATCCGGTCAGAGGGAAATCCTTGCGCAGCGGATGACCCTGGAAGCCGTAATCGGTCAGGATGCGGCGCAGATCGGGGTTGTCGGCAAATATCACGCCATACATGTCCCAGACTTCCCGTTCATACCAGCCGGCCGACGAAAACACCGACACCACCGACGGCACCGGGGTTTCTTCGTCGGTGTCGAGCGTGACCCGAATGCGCTGATTATGCTTGAGCGACAGCAGATGATAGACCACCTGGAAGCGCTGCTCGCGCTCCGGGTAGTCGACGCCACAGATATCCATCAATTGCTTGAACTGGCAATTGCTGTCGTCGCGCAGGAAGGTCAGCAGCTTGACGATCGCGAGCGGGCGCACTGCCAGCGTCAGCTCATCACGCACAACGCGCCAGGCCGAGAATTCCTGCGACAGCGCCGTAGCCAGATAGTCGCCCAGTTCCCGCAAGGCTTGAGTCATCGACGAAATTACCTCGCGATCGTGCCGATGCGGCGGATTTTCTTCTGCAATTGCAGCACGCCATAGACCAAAGCTTCCGCCGAGGGCGGACAGCCGGGCACATAGATGTCGACCGGGACGATCCGGTCGCAGCCGCGCACCACCGAATAGGAATAATGGTAATAGCCGCCGCCATTGGCGCAGGACCCCATCGAGATCACCCAGCGCGGTTCGGCCATCTGGTCATAGACTTTGCGCAAAGCCGGCGCCATTTTGTTGGTCAGCGTACCGGCGACGATCATCACGTCCGAGGCGCGCGGACTGGGGCGCGGCACCACGCCGAAGCGATCGAGGTCATAGCGCGAGGTGTAGGCGTGCATCATTTCGATGGCGCAGCAGGCCAGACCGAAGGTCATCGGCCACATCGACCCGGTGCGCGCCCAATTGACCAATTTGTCGAGATTGGCCAGCACGAAGCCCTTGTCGCCCAATTCCTCGGCCACCGCGGCGATCATCTGATCCTGTCGCGGACCGGGACCGATCGGCGCCAAGCCGGCGGGCGGTTCGGTCACTCCCATTCCAGGGCTCCTTTGCGCCACTCATAAATGAAACCGACGGTAAGGACACCCAGGAACAGAATCATCGACCAAAAGCCGAACAGACCGATTTTGCCGAAGGAAACCGCCCAGGGGAACAAAAAGGCAACTTCAAGATCGAAGATGATGAAAAGAATGGCAACGAGGTAATAGCGCACATCGAACTTGACCCGAGCATCCTCGAAGGGGTCGAATCCGCATTCATAGGCCGACATTTTCTCCAGATCCGGTTTCTGTCGTGCCACCAGCCAGGAGCCTACTATACAGACCAGGGCGATCATAATGGCAATAGCCAGGAAGATCAGGATCGGTAAGTACTCAAGGAGCAAAGCGTCCATGAAACCGGCCTGCAAAAGAAAAAAAAGATCGCGCCGCGAGACGTGCTAAAAAGACGTGGCGGGAGTGACGGGACTCGAACCCGCGACCTTCGGCGTGACAGGCCGACGCTCTAACCAACTGAGCTACACCCCCGCTGGGCACCCCAACGGGTGGAGGTGGTTTATCTTACCGGCGGGGAAGCTGTCAACCACCCATTCCCCGACCGCCGCCGCAACTCAGCGGTGACCGAAGGAAATGCTGCAATCCCCCTGTCGGGGCTATATTTTTTCTCTTAAATCACTTTGGCTTTTAAAATACAGTCCGGTGTTTTAGCGGACCTAAGGTCAGGAAACAGGGACGTCAATGCTGACACGGGATTCCCTGGCCAAGATCCTCTTGATCGGAACGGTGCTGGTCACCAATAGCCTCGCCTGCGCACTCGGCTGGTATTGGCTTTACCAGAGCCGTACCCAATATGAGACTCGGGCCGAATCCTTGACTCAAAATCTGGCGTTCGGCCTGGACCGCAGCGTCACCAACATCATCGACAAACTGGACCTCATTCTCGAGACCACCGCCCAGGAACTGGAGCGGCGCTCGGCGCTCGGCCGCTTAGAGATGGGCGGGTTCGCGCGATTTATCGACAGCCACGCTGCGCGCCTGCCGGAATTGGCGGCAATCGGCGTCGCCGACGCGCGCGGCCAGGTCATCCTGGCAACTGGCAGCATCCCGCTAAGCCAAAGCGATCTCAGGAGTGAACTCTATTTCACCCAGCTGCGCGACCATCCGGATAGCGGACTTTATGTCTCGCCACCGCTCGACAATGTGGTCGAGCATAAAAAGGTGCTGGTGTTCGCCCGCGCCGCCTTGCATGGCAATGGCGGGCTGGCCGGAATTGTTCTGGCGGCCCTGCCGATCGACCCCTTCGTCCAGCTGATGGCGCAATATGCCGCCGCACGGCAGGGTAGCATGTCTTTGCGCGCGCTCGACAATTCTGTGATTGCACGCTATCCGCTGCTGCCGCCCGGCGCCGCCTTGGCCGGCGACTCGTCCGACGCGCTGCGCCGCGCAATTCAGTCGGGCGAACAGGTGGCTACCCTGAATGACCGCAGCACCGCCGACGGTGTCGCCCGCATCGTCACCCTGCGCCGGCTCGACATCGCGCCGCTTTACGTGGTGTCGGCCCTGCCACAGGACGAGTATCTGGCGGCGTGGCGCGGCGAAGTGAAGAAGACGATCTGGTTCCTGCTGGCGCTGTTCCTGGTCACCTCGGTCGCGAGCGGCTTCATCTACCGTCTGTTTATCATCGCCGCACGGCAGAGCCGGCGCAACCGCATGTTTCTCGAGCGTGCCTCGGATGGGGTGCATGTGCTGGACGGCAACGGCATCCTGATCGAGGCTTCCGATTCCTTTTGCGCCATGCTCGGCTACACAAGGGAAGAATTGATCGGGCGACACCGTTCGTTGTGGGAGACGCGTGAACAGATCGCCGGTGGCGGGGCCACGCTGCCGGGTCTGATCGGCGATGAGCGGCCGATCAGCTTCGAGACTCAGCACCGCCGCAGGGACGGCAGCCTGATCGCGGTCGAATTGTCGACGGCCGCGGTGGTGACGAGGCACGAGGTCTATGAGTACGCATCGTCGCGCGACATCACCGAACGCAACCGCCTGAAAGAGGAAATCGACTCGGCACTGGCACGCTTCGAAGCCATCTTCCAAAACAATCCGGTACCGCTCGGCATGATCGATTTCAACAGCGGCATCTATCTGGACGTCAATCCGGCCTGGGAAAAGCTGTCTGGCCTCACGCGCAAGGAAGTGGTCGGGCGCGGCAGCAGCGAAATCGGTCTATGGGCCGATCCCGGCGAGCGGCACCGTTTCTTCGCCTCGATCGGCAAGGATGGCTCGATCGGGCCCCTCGAGGGTCAGATCCATCGTCGTGACGGCAATGTCGTGATTTGTTCGGTCAAGGGACGGGTGATCGCGCTCGGCACCAAACGTCTGTTCATCTGGGCGGTCGAGGATGTCACCGAACGCAAACGGACTGAGGTCGGATTGCGTCTTGCCGCCAGTGTTTTCGACTTCAGTCATGACGGCATCATGGTCACCGATATCGAAAACCGTATCATCGAGGTCAATCCGGCCTTTACCCGCATCACCGGTCACGCGCGCGAGGATGTGCTGGGCCAGGACCCCGCCATTTTGGGATCGGGCCGCGATGGCAAGGAGTATTTCGCGCCGATCTGGGAGTCGCTTGCGGAAAGCGGCGGCTGGCGGGGCGAAATCTGGAACCAGCGCAAAAACGGCGAAGTCTATCCGGCCCTGATGTCGATCGCCGCGATCCGCGACGATGACGGACAGATCCAACGCTATATCGGCGTATTCTCCGATATCAGCCAGATCAAGGCGCACGAAGCCGAGTTGCATCGGGTGGCGCATTTCGATGCCTTGACCGGCTTGCCCAACCGCCGGCTGCTGGCCGACCGCATGCATCAGGCAATCGCGCGGGCGCGGCGCAACGAAACCAGCCTGGCGATCTGTTTCGTCGATCTGGACGGGTTCAAGGAGGTCAATGACCAGTTGGGTCATGAAGTCGGCGATCGCCTGCTGATCGCGGTGTCGAGCTATATTCAGGAAGTCTTGCGCGCCGACGACACCCTGGCGCGGCTGGGAGGTGACGAATTCGTCATTCTGCTGAACGATGCCGGTAACGACAAGAAATGCTTCCAGGTGCTGGACCGGGTGTTGGCGGCGATCATCGAAGCCGCCAACAGCATCGATCCCGGCATCGCCGTGTCGGGCAGCATCGGCGTGACGCTGTTTCCCAGGGATGACGCCGACCCCGACACCTTGCTGCGGCACGCCGATCAGGCGATGTATCGCGCCAAGGAATCAGGCAAGGGCCGTTACCATCGGTTCGACCCGGAGCATGACCGCCAGGTGCGCGCCAGCCACGAGGCACTGCAGCGGATCGCAATCGCCATCGAGCGCGACGAGTTCGTGCTGCATTTCCAGCCCAAGGTGAACATGGTGACGGGCGCGGTGGTCGGCACCGAAGCCCTGATCCGCTGGCTGCATCCCGAGCGCGGCGTGGTGTCGCCGGGCTCCTTTCTGCCCTTGCTGGAAGGTGTCGAACTTGGCATTGCGCTCGGCAATTATGTTTTAGAGGCGGCACTGACGCAGCTGGAACGCTGGAAGGCGGCCGGTCTGCTGCTGCCTCTCAGCGTCAATGTCAGCCCCAACCATTTGCAGGCGCCGCACTTCATCAAGAAACTGCAAGCCATCCTCGACCGCCACCCGCTGATCAAACCAGGCGATTTGCAGCTCGAGATCACCGAGTCTACCGCGATCAGCGACATCAAACGGACCACTGCGACGCTGGAAGCCTGCCATCGCATGGGACTCAGCCTGGCGCTCGACGATTTCGGCACGGGCTATTCGTCGCTCACCTATTTTCGCAAATTGCCGATCGATCTCTTGAAGATCGATCAGAGCTTCGTGCGCGACATGCTCAATCACCCGGACGATCTTGGCCTGGTCGCCGGGGTGATTCAGCTCGCCCAGGCCTTCAACCGGCCGGTGATCGCCGAGGGCGTGGAAACCGAACAGCATGGCGATTTGCTGGTCAAGCTCGGCTGTCCGCTCGGTCAGGGATTCGGCATCGCCCGGCCGATGCCGGCCGAATTGCTGATCGATTGGGTCAAATATTGGCAGGGCGGCGCCGGCTGGCGTTTCACACCGGCGTGACGGCAGGAAAGTGCGGACCGGCAGGTTGATTGTCACCAAACTGTTGCGGAATAGCGAGCGACGGTCTGATCTTGCGCACCCGTTATGTGCAGAAAGTGTCAGCCGGCGCGCTCCGTCAGCTACGCACACTGTGAGCCGGCCGCGGCGAGGAAAGCGATCCGGGTTGGTTTCAAACGCGAGCTGCAACAGCTTCAGGATACAGAATCGGTCTGAGTATAACGCCCTGCATTCACAATCCGCCCCACCTGCATATCCAAAGATAGCGAACATGAATGACAAATTCTCCCTATAACTGTTGCGACGGATTTGCAAGCACTGCCCCGCTCACCGCTTCACAGCATCATCAGGAGACCTGGACCATGCGCCTCTGGCCATTCGGCAACCGCGATGATCTGACAGCCAAATTCGCGGCGCTCGACAAGTCGCAAGCCATCATCGAATTCACCATCGATGGCATCGTCGTCAGTGCCAACCAGAACTTCCTCGGCCTGTTGGGGTACAGCCTGGCGGAGATCAAGGGCAAACATCACCGCATGTTCGTCGAACCGGGGTTCGCCGAAAGTCCAGCCTATCGGGAATTCTGGAACAAATTGTCACAGGGCACATACCAGGCGGCGGAATTCAAACGAATCGGCAAGGCCGGCAAGGAAGTGTGGATCCAGGCGACCTACAACCCGATCCTCAACCGCCGCGGCCAGACGACGAAAATCATCAAATTCGCCACCGACGTGACGGGGCGCAAGATCAAGGACGCCGACACGCTGGGCCAGATCAACGCCATCCAAAAATCCCAGGCGGTGATCGAGTTCGAGCTGGACGGCACCGTCGTCACCGCCAACCAGAACTTCCTGACGGCGCTGGGCTACACCCTGTCCGAGATCGTCGGCAAACCGCATAGCCTGTTTGTCGATCCTGCCGAACGCGGTGGCGAAGCCTACCGCCAATTCTGGGAGGCGCTCAACCGCGGCGAGTATCAGAGCGCCGAATATAAGCGGATCGGCAAGGGTGGCAGGGAGGTGTGGATTCAAGCCTCCTACAACCCCATTCTCGATCTGAACGGCAAACCCTGCAAAGTGGTGAAATTCGCAACCGACGTCAGCCTGCAGGTGCGCGAACGGATGCGCCGCGAACAGGTGCAGATCAAGATCGACAGTGACCTGGAAGAAATCGTCGTCGCGGTGGCCAATGTTTCCAGTCAGGCCGCCAGCGCCGCCAGCGCCTCGGTGCAAACCTCCGGCAATGTCCAGGCGGTGGCGAGCGGCGCGGAAGAATTGGCGGCCTCGATCTGCGAGATCAGCCGGCAAGTGACCCAGGCCACCACCATTTCCAGCGAAGCGGTCGATCAGGCCGAGCATACCAACCAGATCGTGTCAGGGCTGGCGACCGCCGCCGAGAAGATCGGCCAGGTGGTGGCGCTGATCACCGACATCGCCAGCCAGACCAACCTGCTGGCGCTCAACGCCACCATCGAGGCGGCGCGCGCCGGCGAGGCGGGCAAAGGCTTTGCCGTGGTGGCGTCGGAAGTGAAAAACCTCGCAAACCAGACATCGCGCGCGACCGATGAAATCGGCAGCCAGATCGCCGAAGTGCAGAACGCCACCAAGGAAGCGGTAACGGCGATCGCCGGGATCGGTGCCACCATCGTCAAGGTCAGCGAGATCTCCGCCACCATCGCCGCCGCGGTGGAGGAACAGACCGCCGTGACGCGCGACATGTCGTCCAACATGCAAATGGCGGCGGCCGGCGTCGGCGGCATCAGCCAAAGCATGACCGACGTGTCGGCGGCGACCGTGCAGATTCATGGCCTGATGGAAACCGTCAAACAGGCGTCGCGCAATGTGGCGTGACGGCCCTGCTATTCCTCGGCTGATGCCTCCAATACCTCGCGCCAAACGCGCCACCGCGCCTGCCTGTGATGGCCCGCAATCATTGGCGGCCCGCTACACTTAACCGGCAGTCCGAGAAGGGTGTCACTTGATGAGCCTTGATCCGACCATCTGCGGAGCCCTAGTGTGATCCCTCCGACCATTCCGACCAACGAGACCGCTCGCCTCAAATCATTGCGCGAATTGTTGATCCTCGACACCGGGCCGGAGGACAGATTCGACTTGCTCACCGCCTACGCGGCCAATTGCTTCAGAGTGCCGGTCGCTTTGATCTCACTGGTCGACGAGAATCGGCAATGGTTCAAATCGCGCCGTGGCTTGGAGGCAAACGAAACACCCCGCGACGTCAGTTTTTGCGGACATGCGATCCTGCAGGATGACATGCTGGTCATCAATGACGCCTTGAACGATCCCAGATTTTGCGACAACCCGTTGGTTACCAGCGAGCCGCCTATCCGTTTTTATGCCGGAGGACCGCTGATTCTGGAAAACGGCAACCGCATTGGGACCTTTTGCCTGATCGACCGCCGCCCGCGCCAACTTACAGATTGGGAACTCGGACATCTGCGCGATCTGGCCAAAGTGGCAAGCCAGGAATTGCAGGGAATCTCGGCCACCGAGGCGTTCCTGCGCCACCGCTGAGGTTCAGGTACGATAATCGCGGCGGATAAGGCTGGCAAAGTCAATGAACTGCCAGTCAGGCATTACGCCGTGGCCCAGGGCATCAGGACGAGCTTGCCGCCAAGCCCGCCGGTATCGATGCGCGCATGGACATCCCGTGCCGCCGAGAGCGGCAGGCGGCCGATGACGACGGGATGGACGGCGCCGTCACGCAGCAGGCCGAACAGCGTGGCCATATCCGACGTGAACTCCCCCGGGTGAGTCAGCCGGCGGTCGGTGATGCTGTACCAGACGGCACGACGACCGCCGAAAAGGAAGCTCAAGGCGCCCCAAAGTTTGAGGCGGCCCAGTCCGAGCCCAGCCGACAGCAGCCCCTCGCCGCCGACCGCCATTGTTTGCGACCCATAGCCGACCAGCATCCCGCCGGCCGCGAGGCAGGCGAACGAGCGGGCAAAATGGTCGCCGCCCATCGCATCGAAGGCGGCATCGACGCCGGCACCGCCTTTTCGTCCCGCCGTGAGGTAAAGCACGCGCGCGACAAAGTCGCCGTCGCGGTAGTCGACCGCTGTGGCGCCTAAACGCTCGACCGCGGGCATATTATTGGCCGAGCAGGTACCAATCGCCTTGAGGCCAAGATGACGCGCAAGGTCCAAAAATGCCGTGCCGACGCTGCCCGACGCACCGATCACCAGAATTGTCGCACCCGGCGGCAATTGGCAGACCCGTGTCAGGATCTGGAACGCGGTAAGATAGGCAAGCGGGATGCACACGGCTTCGGCCGGATCGAGGCCAACAGGTACCGGCACAAGGAAGCTTGTGGGACCGACGTAATACTGCGCGTAGCCACCGACCACACAGAGGTCGGCGACCAGATCGGCTTCGCGCCACCCCGTCACGCCGGGTCCCGTCTTCTCAATGACGCCGACGATTTCATAGCCCGGTGTGAATGGCAGGCGTCCCTTGAAATCCGGGTAGCGGCCGCGACGGATGAAACTATCCGTGAAGCCGGTACCGGCTGCGAGCACTTTGATGAGGACTTCGCCTGGGCCCGGGTCGGGGATTTTTGCCTGTTCAGCCAATTCCAGAACCTCTGGACCACCGAACCGGGAGATACGGATGTAGTTCCAGGTCACGCTTCCTCCTCTGTCTGTTCAGCGCGGATCGGCGCCGGCAAGTCGACGGCGTCGGCCGCGCCGTCGCCAGATACACGCTCACGCCGTCCCACTGTGCGGCTTTAACCGGCTGTCGGCGGCAGTCAATAGATCAAAGGCCCGTCCAATATCGGCCTCCAATGCAGCGCGCGCTGCCTCGGCATCCCGCACGCCAAGGGCATCGAGGATAGCAACATGATGCTTGGTGCCAGAACCGTCGCGTCCGTCAAACCGCTCAGATGCCGATCGCAGATAAGGACCGAATTGGAGCCATAGGCTTTCTATGATAGGCAGCAACACAGTGGAGCCAGACTGTCGATAGATGGTGAAATGGAAGAATCGATTTTGCTCCGAACTCGCCTCGGAAAAGTGGCTTTCATCCAAGGTGCGTTGGGCTTCGACAATCCTCCAAAGATCGTCCAGCGCCTCGGTTGTCCGATTGCTGGCGGCGCGCGCCACGGCAAGCCCTTCGATGGCAAATCGGGCTTCCTTCAAGTCGAACAATTGCTGCTGCGAGAGTGTGGGCACACGCACGGTCCGGTTGGGCAACGCCTGGAGTCCGCGTTCAGCCGTTAAACGATTGAGCGCTTCACGGACAGGCATCGCGCTGGTGCCAAAAGCCGCGGCCAACTCGGCGATCTTAAGTCCTTGTCCCGGTTCCCAACCGCCCCGCATAAGTTTATCGCGTAAAGCAATATATATTCGCTCTTGAACAGTCTCACGCTCGACGCGGGCAAGCCCGATATTCGTTTGATTTGTCATAATCTCCCCAATTATTTTCAATTTTTTGCGTTTACATCGAGAATTCCGATCGACTCACGGTGAAGAGTTATTTTCCGCAACAAGAAAATTCACGTTTTCTCGGCCGGAACAGCCGACTTGATGGACCCACCACGTCTGACAATTGCAGTCATCGCAAACAACGCGATGACCGCCGTTAACACAGGGAGCGCTACAATTACGATTGAAGCCCCGATAGTTCGGATCCCTGCCGGGTGACGCTCGCTGACCAATGCAACCAAGGTCGGGCCCAAGCCTACACCGAGCGATACGTTCAGAAAAAATGTCACCGATGTTGCCAAGCCGCGCAATCGATTGGGCACCTGATCCAGAACTGCGGCGATGCCGCAGGACGTGGTCCAATCGGAAAAAAAGCGGTAAAAGCCGACTCCGATGAGCGCCAAAGCTACGCTCGCTGTGACGCCATAGGCAGCGCAGGGTAGCGTGAGCGCTGCTCCCAGCAGGCAAATATAGAGTCTGGCACTTTTGCCGCCACGGTGCTTGGCCCAATCCCCCAGAAATCCGCCCATCAAAACGCCCGCGGTTCCCCCTATCGCAAAGCTGAGACCGATCCAGAGTCCGACCCTATCGGGCGGAAGATTGAACTCCCGGATCAATATGGTGGGCGACCAGGAGACGACCGCTGCCTCGGCGAGCGCGATGCCGGCGACGCCCAAAAAGATCGGCGCTGCCCGCAGCAATATCGCGACGCTGGCGCGAAGTGGAATAGCAGGCGGTAGTGGATTGTGGCTCGCGGTGGCGTCATCGGTGCGCTTGGGCTCTTTGATCAGAAATACGATTGGGGCTATCGCCAAACCGGGAACACCAAGAATCAACAGCACCGCCCGCCAAGGTTGGCCCGCCCATTCCACCACCGGGCGCAAGAGTCCGTGTTCAACCGAACCGAGGACAAGGCCACCCAGCATGACGGCGATACCGCCTCCCAAGGGGATCCCGGTGAGATAAGCGCCGACCGCCGATCCGCGCCGCTCCGGACCGAAATAATCGCTGATCAGCGACACCGCAGCCGGCGTCAGCACCGCCTCCCCGACTCCGACCAAGATTCGCGCCAGGAAGAGTTCTTGGAAATCTCGCGCCAGGCCGCAACCGATCGTAGCCAGGCTCCAAATGATAATGCCATAAAATATTAAAGTACGGCGAACACTACGATCGGCGACATATCCCATAAAAACACCGAAAACACCGTAGATCAATGCGAACGCCAGACCTAATAACATACTTATTTGAACGTCATTTATACCTAACGATTGTTTGATAGGATCGATAAGAAGGGTCAAAACCCACCGATCGGTGTAGGAAAATACTGCTAACAAAAACAAAATAAAGACAACAAACCAGGCATAACTGGGCCGGATTTGGTTGGCCGCGAATACACCGTCGTTCGATTGCATGGGTATCGCCCTCATCGGTTGGCGCAGATTCATCACGTGCCAAGATCATCGACGATCGCCTCGATCGCTGTAACTGTCGAATGTCCGAATTGCTTGCATTTCGCGGGCGTCCAGCCCTGAACTCGGTCCGGCTTGGTCGCATCGTCTTTGTACATCAACTCATAGAGCACAGCTAAAGCGCCAAATTTCTCGGAAAGATAATTCCAACTCATCGACAAGTCGGCCGCACCGGGCGCAGGGCCGCCGCCTGGATAAGGCCAGCCGACATAAAAATACGGGTTAGCCTTCGCCAAGGCAGCCTCATAGCGCTGCCATAGTTCGGTTTGGCGCGGCGTTACAGACGGTGTATTGTAGGGACCGACGGCATAATTGTGCGTTCCAGCCCAGGCATGTACGTCGAGGCAGAAATCGACGCCAAATCGCTCCATGGCGCGTTTCACCAAAAAGGTCTCGGGGGAGAATTCCATATTGGGGCTGATCCATTCCCGGTTAAGGTTGGCGCCGCGCGCGTTGGTGCGCGTGTGGCCACGGCTTGATCCATCCGGATTCATATTCGGCACCACATAGAACACGGCGCGTTCGAGTAGTCTGGCGACGATTTTGTCTTGCCGATCGAGCAGCCGGTCGATCAACCCTTCGACACACCAGGAGCCCTGCGTTTCAGCGGGATGTTGGCGGGTAATCACCCAACAGACCTTGCGCCCCGCCTCTGTTTCGCCGATCCGCAGCAGTTCGAGATCGTTACCATCTGGCGTCTGTCCCAATATTTCGAGCCCACCATAGGGTGACAGAACGGCCCGTCCGACGAGAAGTCGATGCCGCTCCAACGAGAATGGTGCGAAATTTGCGAGGTAAATGCTGTCTGCGATTGGGGTAACAGTGGCTTCAAGTTGCGTTCCATCAAACTGTGTTTCGAGCCGGAACCAGTTTTCGAGATCGTAGCTGGCCATCACCCGGTATTCCGCCCAGGGATCAGGCATGCCGACCAGCCCCTTGGCGGCGTTGGACAAATGGGCATTGGCGAAGGTCATTCGAAGCGCCTGCCCTCGTGCGCCGGTAATTCTGAAATAAAACCATTGATAGAACTCCGCGGCAGCGTCGGGGCGCAAATTCAGGACAATGTTACCGGACTTGTCACTGGACACCACATCGATGCTGCCGGCATCAAAATTGCTGCTGATGCGCATCATTGGACTCCTTTGGAGTCGGGCGCAGAGCTGGCCTGAAAGTTCATCTCATCCATGGGATCGCCTCGACCGCTATATCGCGCTTGGGCGGGGTACGGAAAGACCGGACGGCTAAAGACCTCCAATGTCGGATCGACGGGGAACATGTGGATCATTGGCGGCACGCCATGGTCGCCGCTGAGATGGCTGGCGTGCAGCCGGTTCGGCGCCGTGCCTTGTTCTACCCAGCGTTCCATGGCGGTCACATAGTCGATTGCGAATCCGATCCATATCGACGACCCCGGGATTGGAGGTCGCCGACGCAACGTTGAATTCGTCAATATAGAACCCGAAGGTGTTGGCCCGAATCGTGGCGAGATTGTTCGGGTCGGTGAAATCCGAAAGGCCGCGAATACTGATCGAGTCTCTCTCACGCGAGCCGGAGGTAATGAAGCTGACATTCGGGGTCCGATTGACGACGTCCTGCATGCTTTGAACCGGATCGCCGCTGATAATCAAGGCGTTTTCGGCGTTCCGATGCTCCGCGCTGTAAGTGAAGTTGAAAGTTCCCGTTTCCACGGCCGGATGGTCCGTGTCGGGGTCGGTGATGATGGTCTTGTTGTGGGCGATGGCCGGCCGATCGTCGAACAGTACGGTCACCATGCCGGCCGCCAGGTCCGAGGCCATCGAATTCCGCGCATGCCGTTGGCTTTTGTCGAGCAGCACGATCACTTCCAGGCCTCGCCCCCGCGCCTCGACCAGGGCGGCTGCGATCGCCCGGTCGGTGAAGCTGTAGGCTTGCATGTGGATGGTCCGTTTTGCCGCGCCAATCATGCCGACAAGCAGCTCCTCGCAATTGTCCCCAGGGGTGAAGCAGGCCGTGTAGGCGGCGTGCAGCGCGAATTCCTGGGTGGACTCGGCAAATCCGGGCCAAGGCGTCAGCACGATCCAGGCGCCCAAGAGCAAAGACGCTGTTTTCATCCCCTTCCCTTCAGCGAGGATATCACCCGCCCGTTTGCCGGCCGGCTCGAACAGTGGTCGCATCCGACCTTCGACGACAGCGGCCTGATCGCCGCGCGGATCCGCGCGCTGCTGGCCCAGCGCGGCTGGAGTCTGCCGGCGGAACCAGACTGAGAATGCAAACTTCGCGCAATTGACCCATGATCAAATCAGCAGCAACCAATGCCCGGTGAATCCGGCCGAGGCCGGCTTTACCGCAGTGACCTGAACATCACCCAGAAATTCAGCCGATCCGCTGAAATCAACCAGCACAGTGGCGTGCGCCTTCAATTCTGCGGCCGCGTAGGCTGGCGTGCCCGGCGTGAGCCCCTGGGTGAATGTGCCGATCAGGTTTTGGTAATAGGGGATCGCACCGCTTTCCGGCGCGCGATGGAGCAGATTGCTATAGCCGTCAGTAATAAACTGCGCCTCGCCCGCGGCTGACTGGGGGTAGATGTGTGTGCTATTGCCGGTATATTCCGGCGATTGCAGGAAGTTCGCGGCCAGGCTGACGAGCGACAGGGAGGGATTGGCGGCGAGCTGCTTCTCGTAATAGCTGAGGCCAGGCAGGTCTGGGATTCGTCCGAATACCGCGCCATAGAGTTCCGTAATATTGCCGCCGGTGACGGTACCGTTCGTGCCCGGGGTCGGCGCCACGATTTCAGTGAAATCGCTGAATTTTAGAGCCTGAACGTTGCTGACCTGGTCGGAACTGCCGCCTGTGGTAACCGTGAAATGCACGCCATCGCCGAGCGGGGTGACGGTGTATTGGCTGGCGTTGCCACTGAGGACCAGCGTATTGCCTGACGCACTCGTGACACCGACGATGCTCTGATTGCCGCCGGGTACAGTTTGTGTCACTGAGAAACTACCGGAAATTGCGTTGAGCGCAGCAGCATCATTGGTTGCTTGAGCCGCCGTAATCGATAACGACGGAATGCCGCCGTCGGTCAAGCTGATGGTCCCAATTTGTCGATTGGCGGCAAGAGTCTGCAGCGCACTGAGATTACTGAGGACATTGGCGGCGCTGTCGGAAATGGTGACCGTGCCGACGTCTGAATACTTTGCCCATTGCAGCGATTGGGCGACATTGGCGGCCGGCGTTATCAAGGAGCCGTCAGCGGCTACCGAGACAGTAACATCAGTAAACTGTAATTTTTGAACATGAGATATATCATTGATACCATTGCGTGATAACATAGAGTCGGTAACAACAATATTGCCCTGTCCATGGTTAGTTACTGTATAAGAATAAAATGGACCATATAATTTTACAGTATTTAATCCAGTTCCGCCTGTAATGCTATTTGTTCCGTTGTTTGGCACAAATACCTCAGTAGCCGCACCTCCAATATATGTATCGCTTCCACCGATTCCAACAAACATATCGCTGGCAGCAGGATTGGAAGATCCAATATAGGTACTATTAGGTGGGAGTATCAAAAGCGCAATGCTGTTATTCAGACCAAGCTGACTATCGAAGGCGATCGTTGACACGGACGCATTGATACCGGTGATGCTCCACTCCTGGGCGCCACTGGAATCGGTCATCGTCCAGCCGGTGACGGTACCGCCGGTTATCTTGCCACCGCTGACAGAATAGCTTCCATAGAGGATGCTCTCGCCGCCATTGGACAGATAAGAGATCAGAGCTGATGACGTTACCGACTGGCTGGCGATTGTGCCAATTGACAGAAAACTGGTCACGCTGTTGACCCCAGTGCTGCCGGCTGCAAATGTAGACATCGATCCTCCAAAGCCGTTCAAAGAACAGTCGATCTCGCAGCCGACAGATAACCCTGAAAAAGTGGGCCACCACTTAATCCCGCATCGCGCCCAGCACCATCGGCGACCTGACCAGCCCGTTCGGTCTGCTGCCGAAGGAGGCCACGCCGCCCGCCAGAAGTTGCGATCGTTATTTCACCGCCCCCGTGCTGCAAACGAACGAGTAATAACAAATTAAAAATATCAGTATTCAATCGCTTTCTACCTTTATAAATCGTCTTAAGAAATAAATTGTTAGTCTATAATGATGGCCTTCACTCGGCACGTGAACGCAGGTGCTTCGTTTATATGTGGAAATAGGTCATCGACTCGATCGACACCAGTCAAAAATTGATTGGTTTTAATTTTCACAGCTTTTTTCTCTAATTGTTTGCATTCCGGACTGTGTACCATGCCACCTAAATCGATTGCAACGAAAAATTGATTCCCGGAATTGGATCTGGGTGTAGGCCATCGTAGGGAACTATTTGAGAACGATCATTTTCTGGCTCTTTTATATTTTGAGTAGCCTGGGCGGCGGTGGGATTGATTCCGGCAAGGACAAGGTTTCCGGCGATCGGGGAGATCCGGGTCGGCATGATCGCGAAACGCGTGTAACCGGGGTTTGGCGACCTGCAAGAGACCGTTCAAAGTCTCGATAATTCGATGGTCTTTCGGATGTGGATCCCGGCCTTTAGCGCTCACGCAAATTGAGCCACCCCTGCTCAGCGGAATTGAGCCGCTGATTTAATCCCCAACGACATCGAGTTTTGCTGCGTCGGGCATTGGCGCCGGCTGTCGGCTGCGGTCACGCTTTTTCCATCGTTACGGTGGGGAGGCGGGTCGATGGAATGCCGACGGTGCGCCGGGTGTGGCCGGCGCTTTCGGCCGTGTTTGCAGGTGAAGGAGCAGCGCTACTGCGGTCTGCCTGCGTGCCAGCGGGAGCGACGACGACGGTGGAAGTGGAACCGGCGTCAAAACGACGAGGATTATCGTCAGACTCAAGCGCTGGCGCATCGCGCATGACCTTCAGCTCAGGCATGTGCATGGGGGCCTCCTGTCGCCAAAGCGATGATGATTCCGGCAAGGACGCGCGTGAGTTCGGTTGGCGGCGGTGCCGCAACGGTCGATGTGACCGGCGGACTGGGCGAGATCGCCGCGGGTGCGTCCCGCTGCAAAGTGCCGACCCATGCGGCAAGTCCGCGATGAACCAGGATGGCAAGGCCGTGCTGTCCCCTGGAATGACCGCGTCGGACTGTTCGATCGGGACGAGTCGACCTGTCGCTGCCAGGAACCTGGTGAATATCCTTCCAGTGCACAAGTACAAGTAAGCGCAGGGCCCAGGGACAACGAATGCCTGTCGCAAATCAGCTTCGTGGAACGCAGCACCAGGGTGGAACCGATCCGAACGACCAAGAACTTCCCTGACCCGATGAAGATGAAGGCGCAATGGATATCGCAAATGGCCTTGTTCGGCCAACCAAATGGCAAATGTCTCCAACTCAGCGCCGAACCGGGACTTCTCGTATCGCTCATAGTGCCTGGGAAAAAGATCGCGAAGCATGGCTTCCTCCTTCATTGCAGAGGCTCCCAAGCTAACTTCGTTCAGTTATGTTGAGTCAGGCGCACCGAGGTGCCGATCCCACAGATGCAGCGGCATCGCTACTCCACATAACTGCCGGCTGCACATAAGTCGATTTGGACTAAACCGCTGTCGCGGTAGGAGTGTTGCACCAGCATCGTGACGGCCATCGATGAGGTGCGGTGATCGGCTGAGCATTCAAATACGCGTGATGG
>Ga0302320_10009111_pt1 | contig 21398 bp, 17 predicted proteins | sample Bog_T0_3_FD_202130 | JGI IMG/M metagenome (GOLD analysis project Ga0302320, IMG submission 202130) | Peat permafrost microbial communities from Stordalen Mire near Abisko, Sweden - Bog_T0_3 | ecosystem: Environmental > Terrestrial > Soil > Wetlands > Peat | place: Sweden: Abisko, Stordalen Mire...
CCCAATCGCCGATGCGAATGCCGTTTTTGCCCATGAGGACGAACCAGCCGAAGAACGCGAGAATGAAATCCTGCATCGCGATCGTGAGACCAGCGGTGGTCAGACCCAGAATGGTAGACATTTGCCGTGGCCAGCCGAAGACTACGAACAGAATGAGCAGTCCGCCAGCGGCTTGTATACCCAATTGCAAGACCGAGCGCAGGGTTTGCATCTGCCTGCGGTCAAGCGATGGATTGGCCATCACCCGCCTCACCAGCGCATCGCAGAGCACAATGCAGATGAAGATGAAGGCAATGAGCGCCAGCGATTGGAGCATCAAGTGCAGCAGAATGCGGTGTTGCAGAAGCACCTGGCCAGACCACTTGCCGTAAACAGCGGCTAGCTGCTGCTCGGTTAGAATACGGTTGGCACAGATCGTGAGAAGCTGTTGTTCCTCGCCCTTTTCTTTAATGCCGGCTAGTTTCGAAGCGCGGCTCGACGCGTCGCCGGCCGGTCCGGTCGTGCTTGCATCGGCCTTGGCCTTGAGAGCATCGTGTTCGGCAGTGAGACTCGCAAGATCTGCTTGCGCTTGCCGCATAGCCTGCTGGATGAGTTCATAGCGATCGAGTTGGCTCTTCCACGCCTTCAGCCTGGTTGCCAACGTGCCTTGCTTCCTGACGGAAAGAACCGCGACCTCTCCAGGGCCGTGCGCCTCACTGTCGTATTTGTGCATCAACGCTTCATGCGCGGCAAGCTCGCTTTGAATCTGTGCGCGGTCATCACCCGATGCGCGGTCAAGCTCCTGCTGTGCGTCGGCCAGTTGGTCGGAATCGAGACCGAGCTGCGCCTGGGCAATTTCAAGATCGTCGTCGCCGGCGCCTGGCTGCGCGGCATTCTTCGCTGGACCGGCTGGGGAAATGGAAGCTGAGGTCAGTTTCTTGACCTGAGCTTGGTCATCCTGGATGAGCGCTTGGAGCTGCTCGACCTTCTGCGAGAGTGCCAGGGCTTCGCCCGTGAGCTTGCGATGCTGCGCCTGCGTGATCGCCAGACGCAACGCGGATGCGAAGGCCTGGTCCACTTCGTGATCGGCCAGGCGTTCTGCCTCGTGAGCAAACTCAGTCTCCTCGGCGGTCACTGCCAGTGGCGCCAGAGCCTCGGCCGTCTGCCATGGGCGCAGATCGACCAGAGTTTTCTGGCTGTCAACAAGGCTCCGCACCTTACCGGGGCCCGAAAGGAAGGGAAGATGCTGCATGGCGTCGCGCGTGGTCCAGGAGAAGATCAGACACAGGCTCAGCAAAACAACCAGCGTGAGAAGAAAGATGAGACTGGCCCGGCCAAAGATGCGTCTGCGGACACCGCTGCCGGGAATTGGAGCAATTGGGAGTATTGCCATGAGATCGATTGTTGCAGGTTTGTCGCGCTTCCATGGTTCAAAAGGAGACGTTCCAGACTCACGCAGGCGCGCGAGCGTACTGTTGCGGAAGGGATTCAATGCGAACAAAACACGAATACACTGTTTACCGCATTCACCCAAGACTCCTGGCCGCAGTTGGACCGAACCCGGTCTGTTCTTGCTTCTGGCTTGCGGCTGCCGCAGGGCCGGGTGGAGAATGGAGCCGTGCGAGCGAGAAGGCGATTCACGGTCTGGGCGATTTCGATTCTGTGCGGCTGTGTGGCTCTGTGCGTGTGCCTAGCCGGAATGGCGCAAAACCAGGACCGGGATACTCGTGGAGTGCCGAAGACCTCGAAAACAGCTCCGCCGCCTGAGGCGCGGGTCGACATCAACCACGCTACCGTGGATGATCTGCTGAAGGTTCCCGGCATGACGCGCAGCTGGGCTGGACGCATTGTCCGCTTCAGGCCCTACAGGACCAAGCAGGATCTGCTGGACAAGGGCGTGGTCGACGGCGAAGTCTATGACCGTATCAAGGATTACGTGATTGCGCGCCGGGATAAGCTGTGAGTTGCGGTGGCCGGGCGCTCCGAGACAACTGATTTAGAATCGCGCATAGTATGAAATGTCCTTATTGTGGCTTTGGGCAAGACCGTGTGGTTGACTCGCGCGAGAGCAAAGAGGCCGACTCCATTCGCCGGCGACGGGAGTGCGAGCGCTGCAATCGCCGCTTCACCACCTACGAGCGCATCGACGAAATCCCCTATATGGTGGTCAAGAAGGACGGCCGCCGTGAGCGTTTTGACCGCCAGAAGGTGCTCAGCGGCCTGCTGCGCGCCTGCGAAAAGCGCCCGGTCCCGGCCAGCAAGCTCGAAGCCATCGTCGACGCGGCGGAGACCTATCTGGTGGATGCGCCGGAGCGCGAGCGCACCACCAGCGAGATTGGCGAACTGATCATGGAGCATCTCAAGGGGCTGGACACGGTGGCTTACATCCGCTTTGCGTCGGTCTACCGGGATTTCAAGGATGTGCGCGAGTTCAAGGAAGAGCTGGAAGGGCTGCTGGGCAGCCGGAGTGGGAGCAAGGGCAAGAAATAGCAATCTTCAAGATGCAATCCGGCGGGAATTGGGCGGTTGAGGCACATGAAAGAGCAGAACACATTCTTGAGCGCTGAGTGGAAGAACATCTTGATGCTCAACTATGCCGTGAGCGCTTCTCTGCTTGAACGATTTGTGCCAGCAGGGACGGATCTGGATACATTCGACGGAGTGACTTACCTCAGCCTGGTTGGATTCGAGTTTAACCGTACACATATGTTCGGGTTACCAGTCCCGTTTCACCAGGCCTTCGAGGAGGTTAACCTGCGTTTCTATGTCAGGCGGTCCTCCAAGCGGGGCGTAGTCTTCATTCGGGAGTTGGTCCCAAAATATCTGGTTGCCGCCATCGCGCGGCTTGCGTTCAATGAGAACTATTCTTGCGTCGCAATGTCTCATCGCATCGAATCCAGCGCCGACGATGAGAGCATGAATGTGGAGTATTCATGGGGTTCTGGAGCGGACCGGTCTTCGATGCGGATTGAAACCGAAGGGGCAAGCTTCCTCCCGGCAGAGGGTTCCGTGAGCCAGTTCATCACCGAACATTTTTGGGGTTACGCCGCACAGCCTGACGGCGGATGCATTGAATACGAAGTTCAACATCCTCGCTGGAATGTTAAAAGCGCAAAACTGGCTGGTTTTTCCGGGAATGCGGCTGCGTTTTATGGGCACGAATTTGCCGAATGCCTGATGCGGAATCCGGATTCGGCTTTCCTTGCTGAAGGATCGCCTGTCACAGTGTTCAAAGGGAAGAGAATCGATTGATGCAGCTTCCATGTACAGACTGAAGCTGAGAGGATGAGCAACAATGAGCGAGTCAAAAACTCACAAAGTAACGCTGATCCCCGGCGATGGCATCGGCCCCGAGGTCACGCAGGCTGTGGTCCGCATTCTCGAAGCCACCGGCGTCAAATGGGAGTGGGAGCGGTTTGCCGCGGGCGCCGAGGCCTTTGAAATCTATGGCGAATACATTCCCGCCGCGCTCTCGGAATCAATCGAGCGCACCACCGTTGCCCTGAAGGGTCCGGTCACCACCCCCATCGGCGGCGGCTTCAAGAGCATCAACGTCACCCTGCGCAAGAAGTTCGACCTCTTCGCCAACTTCCGCCCTGTCAAGAATCTCCCCGGCCTGGCTACGCACTGGCCCGGCGTTGACCTGATTATCGTGCGCGAAAACACAGAGGGCGAGTATGTGGGTCTGGAGCACGAGGTCGTCCCCGGCGTGGTCGAGAGCATCAAGGTCATCACCGAGAAAGGTTCCACGCGCATCGCCAAATTCGCCTTCGAGTACGCGCGCAAGCATGGGCGCAAGAAGATCCACTCCGTTCATAAAGCCAACATCATGAAGCTGTCGGACGGCCTATTTCTGCGTTGCGCGCGCAAGGTGGCCGAGGGATTTCCGGAGATCTTTTACGGCGAGCACCTCATCGACAACACCTGCATGCAACTGGTGATGAACCCCTACCAGTACGACACGCTGCTGCTTGAGAACCTCTACGGCGACATTGTCAGCGACCTGTGCGCGGGCCTCGTCGGCGGCCTCGGCCTGGTGCCCGGCGCCAATCTGGGCCTGGAGTGCGCGATCTTTGAGGCCGTTCACGGTTCCGCCCCGGACATAGCGGGCAAGGATGTGGCCAATCCCACCGCTCTGTTGCAGTCGGCGGTGCTGATGCTGCGCCATTTGGACGAGCCAGCCGCGGCAGACAAGGTGCAAAAAGCGCTGGAGACGGTCTACGCGGAACGCAAGACGCTCACCCGCGACGTGGGCGGCACGGCCGGCACCACGCAGTTTGCCGATGCCGTGCTGGCGGCGATGGGATAGAGAATGGTGGCGCTCTCTGCTCTCCGGCACGATGCAGCGGGTCCTAGTTCGCCAGCGAGATTGCCGGTTTGCCGGCCAGTCTCTGGCTGATGTGCTGGCCCAACCGATCTGCAAAACTCCCGTTCTTGCCGACGCTTGTATTGACCAGCACGACCGCGGCGTAGTCGCCCTTGGGATTGAAAATGGCGAAGGAGCTGTAGCCGCCGGTTGCCCCGTTGTGCCAATAGTTTCCGGTTTCTGCTTCGTAGAGCCAGGCAAGCGCGATGCGGGTTCCGGGCATGGCGTCGGCGTGGAGTTGATGCTGCTGGACGAGAGCGGCCGAGAGCGTGAGTCCGGAATTGGATTTGGCGGCCGGCTTGACGGCCTCAGGATGAAGATTAGCCTCCAGATAAGTAAGTATGTCCGCAGCTGTGGAACGAATTGCGCCCGCTCCGGCGAGTCCATCGAAATCCCAGGCGTGCGCCGGGCGATGATCGCCGCTGTGGCCGGGGAGAAAGCGTGCCTGTTGTTCGGGCGTCAGGGCAACGGTTGTGTCTTTGAGTCCGAGGGGATCGAGGATCTCTTCCTTCAGGAGGGCGGGATACGGTAGAGCAGAGCGAACGGCGAGAGCCTGGCCGAGAAGACCGAAGCCGAGGTTGCTGTAGACAAAGATGGGCGAGGCGGGTTTGGGGACCCCATGCTTGGCCAGAAACTCATAGAGATTGGCCGGGCGATAGTCGGCATAGGGGTCGGATAGATCTGCAGGTTTGAGGTTGTCGGGCATCGGCGGCAGGCCAGAATGCTGCGTGGCGAGATCGAGGAGAGTGATCTCATCGCCAGCAGGCTTGGCGACGGTTCCCGCAGGCAACAGCTCGCGCACAGGTTCGTCGAACCTGACCTTGCGCTGCTCGACCAACTGCGAAAGGATGAGGCCGGTGAATGTCTTGGAAATCGAGCCGATCTCGAAGATCGAGTCAGGCTTGGCAGCGCCGTAGCTGAAAACGCGCCGAACTCCGTGCTCGAGAACGCCGATGGAGACGCCCGCGCCGGTACTCGGCGCGAGCTGGCCGCTCTTGAGGGCTTCGGCGAGATCCTTGTCAAGAACAGATTGCAGATCGGCCGCCGCTACGGGAGGCAGTGCCGGATCGTAGGTGGGCGGTGGAGGCGGTGGGGCCGTAGCGGCCGCAAGCGCGGCCGCCTGGCGTGTGAAATTCAAAGCCATGGGGCTGCCCTGGTTCCATGTGCCCAAGAGAGAGTTGCCGTCGGCGGCGAGCTTGCCGGCCCAGCTTCCGTGAACAACTGGGACTTCAAAGGAGAAGTTGGGGGCGGCGAAGGCTACGTTGCCGCATTCAAGGCCCATGGCGCCCTGATCGAGACTGTCGAGCGTGCAGAATTCCTTGCCGGTGGCGTCGCTCTTGACTTGGATCTGAATGCGAAGCGACTGACCGCCGGCCTGAAGGGAACCGAGCCAGATGCCGTCTACCGGGGAGGGCTTGGCTGCCGGAACAAAGGTGTCGCGAACAAAATTGAGAGGCTGGGGTGTGCCCTGATCCCACGTGCCTGTGAGGCCGTCCGCAGTGACAGTACCCTTCCATGTGCCGTGGACAGCGGGAACGGTGAATGTGAGCGACTGGCCATCCAGATGAAAGTCGGCGCATGGAATGCCGAGCGCGCCCTGATCGGTGCTGTCCAGGGCGCCGCTCAAGACGCCCGATGCATCCGCCTTCAGATGTAACTTGAGGTGCAGCGCGGCGAGAGACAAGGGCGCAAGAACAAGCAAGGCTATGAGAACAGGCCATGCGAACTGCCTGGGCCGGAATACTAGCAATAAGAAGAAATTGCCAAGAAATTGCATTTGAATCCTTCACTTTCTGGCCGGTGGGCCGAGTATGGCTGCGCCGGCACGCAGTGCGCGGCTCAGCTCAGGGTTTTTCCCGCGGATGATTGAACGGCGGAGGCGATTCAATCCGTTGCCTGGCGTTGTTGATCGAGCGAGTCGATCTTCTTCTGGATTTCCCTCGCAGCCCTCCGATTGAGCCATTCCACCAACACGAATGTGGCTGCACACATTGCAAAAGTTGCGCCGAACCACAAAGCGACCATGCCGTAGTGGAGGTGCGAGGCCGGCTGCCTGAGAACCATCTGAAGCATCCCAAGAAGGAAGAGACCCAAGCCCGGAACAAATGGCAAGAGATACCACTTCCAGACGCTTAGAAGCAGATCGCGCTGCCGCACCAGCTCCATGCGGTAAAACTCGACGCAGCTCTTCGATTCCAGATCGGTTGCCATGGCTGCGGCCGATCCCTTTTGAAAGAGATGGAAAGCCATGAATAGAGCGCCGGCGATTGTTAGGCCGGAACCGAGACGGAGAAGTACAGTTTCAAACTTGTACATGTAAAATCCGAATGCAACCACCACGATTGCCGCGCCCAGATATTCCCTTGAGTTTCTCCAGAAGATCTGGCTTTCCAGCTTGCTGGATGCATCTCGAAGCTCCTTTGCGGACAAGGAGATGGACTGCGGCTCCTGACTTTTCCAGAGGTTCAGCAACTCGTTTGAAGCGTCATTGTTTGCCATGGTTTCCTCCATTGCGAAAGCGCTCGGCGAGAATCGCCTTGACGCGGTAAATTTTTGTGGCCACGTAGCCGGAAGAGATGCCGGTTACGTCTCCGATCGAAGCAGCGTCCATGCCTTCCAGATAGAGAAGGGTTACTTGCCTGTCGAGCGGGTTCAGGCATTGAATCAACGCGAAGAGCCGTTCGAGCATCTGACTCTGCTCGATGGAGCGATCGGTGTCGTCTTTGGCCGCAATTCCGCCTTGCTCCTCGATCTCTTCAAGGCTGATCATGGTCTTCGACTTCATTCTGCGGCTGTGCAGGATGTGCGAAGCCGCCGTATTGTGCGCCACGCGATAGACCCAGGTGCGCAGCGAACAGCGGGCATCGAATGTCCTGAAGCTGCGCCACACGGCAAGATGAATTTCCTGGAGCAGGTCGCGGCAGTCTTCGGGATCGAACTCATAGCCGCGAGCAAGACGGCTAAGCGCCGGACCATGCGCGGCCACCGCCTGGTTGTATAGGTCGTCGGGTTGGCTTTGAGTGCTTGGCATCGCTCCGAATCTCTCCTGTATAAGGTAGTCATTGACGGCGGAACTTTCTTACACATCTACGAAAAACTCGCGAAATCGCCGATGCAGCTGACTAGAGGACCTGGGGCAACCTGCCTTCCGGCGCGATTTTTAATGTTGAGCCCTTCCTCCTGTACACTGGAGTGTCTACGGCCATGAAAAACAAATACCGAATCGGAATCCTGGGCGCGACCGGAATGGTCGGCCAGCGCTATATTCAACTGCTTGAAAACCACCCGTGGTTTGAGATCGCCTGGCTTGCGGCCAGCGACCGCTCCAGCGGCAAACCCTACGGCGAAGCAGCCAAGTGGCGGCTGGAAGCGCCTCTGCCCGAGCGCATTGCGAAAATGACCGTCTCCCCGGCCGACCCGGAAGGCGCGCCCAGGATCATCTTTTCTTCTGTCGATTCGCCGATTGCGCGCGAACTCGAGCCCAAATTTGCCGCCGCTGGATGCGCAGTCATCTCCAACTCCAGCGCCTTCCGCATGGCGCCGAACGTGCCTCTGGTGCTGCCTGAGGTGAACGCGGAGCACCTGCATCTGATCGATGCGCAGCCCTCGCGCGCCGAGTCGGGCGGCTATATCGTCACCAACTCCAACTGCACTGTGATGGGCCCGGTGCTGGCGCTCAAGCCCATCGAAGACCGTTTTGGGGTCACCGAGATTTTTGCCACTTCGATGCAGGCAGTGAGCGGCGCGGGCTATCCCGGCGTGCCCTCGATGGATATTCTCGACAATGTCATTCCCTACATCGGCAACGAAGAAGAAAAGATGGAAGAAGAGTTGCTCAAGCTGCTGGGCAAGCTGAAAGGCCGCACGGTGACGCCGCTGGCTGCCCGCATGAGCGCCAGTTGCAATCGCGTGGCGGTCGTTGACGGCCACACGGTCTGCGTTTCCATCAAGCTGGCAAAGCCAGCCACACGGGAAGAGATTCTGGCTGCCTGGGCGGATTTCCGTCCACTGGCTGGCAAGGAGCTGCCGACTGCTCCCGATCAGCCGGTGCAATGGGCGGAGCAGAATGATCGTCCGCAGCCGCGCCTGGATCGCAATCGCGGCAACGGCATGGCGGTAACCGTGGGCCGTTTGCGCCCCTGCGGCCTGCTGGACTGGAAGTTTGTCGTGCTGTCGCATAACACCATTCGCGGAGCAGCGGGCGCGACCATCTTGAACGCCGAACTGCTGGCGAACCTGGGCAAGCTGGAGCCGTTAGCCGCCGCCGCACCGGACCCGTCTGGCGCCCTTCAGCAAAAAAAGGCGATTGAGGTCGGAGATGCCATCGCAGCCGGTGTCAGCGCACTCTTGCGTTAGTCCGGCACTTGAGCCATAGGAAGATTCGCATGAGCCTGGTAGTGATGAAGTTTGGCGGCACGTCGGTGGAAGATCCGGCTGCCATCCGCCGCACCGCGGCCATTGTAGCCGGACGCGTGGCTCTCGGCAAGCAGCCCATCGTGGTAGTAAGCGCCCTAGCCAAGGTGACTGACCAGTTGCTGCGCGCCGCCGCTGCCTCGGCTGAGGGAGACCGCGCTGGCGCCCTGGACATTAGCGCAAAGCTGCGCACGCGGCATCGCGACACGGCCGCCGAATTGGTGAAGAACGCCGCCGAGCTGATCGGTTTCATTGATGAGAAGTTCGACTCGCTGGATGAAGTGCTGCGCGGGCTAGCGGCAATTCTCGAGCTCACGCCACGCATCTCCGACCTGATTGTCAGTTATGGCGAGCGCATCTCAAGCCGGATTGTCGCATCGGCTTTCAGCGAACTGGGCATGGACGCCGCGCATGTGGACGCGCGCGAGATCGTCATTACCGATTCGCAGTTCCAGAAAGCTGTGCCGCAGACCGACCTCGTCGAAGCGCGCGGACAGGCCAAGCTGCTGCCGCTGACTTCCGCGGGCAAGGTGCCTGTGATGGGTGGCTTTATCGCCGCAAACGAGGCGGGAATCACAACGACTCTGGGCCGCGGCGGGTCCGATTTCACGGGCGCGCTCATCGGCGGTGCTGTCAATGCCGAGGCCATCGAGATCTGGACCGACGTGGACGGCATCATGACTACCGATCCGCGTATCTGTCCCGACGCGTTGCGTGTGAAGGTCATTAGCTTTGAAGAGGCGGCGGAGCTGGCTTACTTTGGCGCCAAGGTGCTGCACCCGGCCACCATTTTGCCGGCAGTCAAGAAGAACATCCCCGTGCTGGTGCTCAACAGCCGCAACGCCGCCTGCGAGGGTACGCGGATCACCTCGCTTGCGCCGCATTGCAAGAGCCCCTTCAAGTCCATCGCCGTGAAAAAGAAGCTGAGCATTATCGACGTGGTGGCCAGCCGCATGTTGATGACACATGGCTATATGAAGGACATTTTCACCATCTTCGACAAGCACCGGTGTGCCGTGGATATGGTTTCGACCAGCGAGGTCAGCGTTTCGTTGACCGTGGATTCGAACGACAATCTGCCCGCCATCGCCGCCGACCTGGGCAAGCTGGCCGACGTGAAATACGAGGGCAAAAAGGCGCTGGTCTGCTTGGTGGGCGAAGACATCCGCGGACAGAACGGCATGGCCGCGCAGGTCTTTGCAGCCGTTCGCCATATCAATGTGCGCATGATCTCGCAAGGGGCCAGCGAAATCAACATGAGCTTCATGATCGACGAAGACGACGCGGACGAGGCCGTTCGCTCGCTGCACGCGGCATTCTTCAAAGATCCCGACCCGGCGATCTTCGACGTTGAGGCGCGAAAGCCATTGGAGGCTGCTAGCCTCTAACCGGGTGCCCCAAGCCTCGATTTTGAGACCTGGGGAATATGAACCAAATTGGGTGCCCCACCCTCGCCGCGTCGTTGTTTTTGCGGCTAGGGTGGGATCGCATACTCTAGCCCCAGATATGTTTTCGAGGTTCACCATGCTCATTCTGGTTTTAGGCAAGGGAAAGACCGGCAGCCTGGTCGCCGAAGTGGCCCGCGAACGCGGCCATGGCGTGCGTACGCTTGACATTACCGAGAACCAGCATGCGTCAGCCCTGACCGCGCCCAGCCTGGCCGGGGTTGACGCGGTAATCGATTTCACAGCCCCCGAGGCCGCCGTTGAGAACATGCGCGCCGTGCTGGCGTTGGGCGCGCGCATCGTGGTCGGCACCACCGGCTGGTACGCGCATCTCGACGAGATGAAGGCGCTGGCCGCGAAGCGCGGTGGCGGCTTGCTTTTTGGCACCAACTTCTCCATCGGCGTGCAAAAGCTTTTTCGCCTTACTGCGGAGCTGGCCAAGCTCGATGGCTACCGGTTCTCAATCAGCGAGACCCACCACGTCTCAAAGCTTGACGCCCCCTCCGGCACCGCCATCACCCTTCAGCAAATTGTGGAAGCTGCCCAGCCCGGAGCCGATGTCGAAATCACTTCGCACCGCGTGGGCGACGCCAAGGGCGAGCACACCGTGACTGCAACCGGCCCCGACGACATTCTCGAGTTGCGCCACAATGCCCACAGCCGCAGAGGGTTTGCGCTGGGCGCCGTGCGCGCCGCCGAGTGGCTGGCAGGTAAATCCGGCGCCCACGACTTCCGGGAGATCTTCGACCAATTGTGATTTCAGCCAAATTCCTGCTCGCAACACGATGGTCTGCAATTGCGGTGGGCAATACCGGAGAACCTTCCCTGCCGACAAGTTGTTCTCGGTCTTCATGCCTGAGTCTAGGGATACGTCTCCGTTGCAATGGAAAGATTGGCTGCTTACGGTTGGTCCACTTATTGCGCGACGATCCCCCTCGCTGAGAACAATCGTCCTTTTCGGGCAATCGCCCGGCTTGCTGGCCCATTTTCTCGATCAAGGAGATCCGGTGTGCTGACGATTAAAGCGCTCACACGCTAGCGTTGTGGCCTTGCGCCCGCAGGAATCACAGGGAAGACTCAACGATGTGGCCCATCTTCTCCTGCTTGGTGCGGAGGTAGCGCTCGAAGGACTCCTGGGGCTCGACCTCGGCGGAGACGCGCTCAACGACGGCAATGCCTGCGGATTCAAGAGCATCCACTTTTTCCGGGTTGTTGGTGATGAGGCGAACCTGGGAGACCTTGAGCAGCTTGAGGACCTCGGCGGGCAGCTCGTAAGCGCGACAGTCGGCGGCGAAGCCCAGCTCGACGTTGGCCTCGACCGTATCCATCCCCTGGTCCTGCAGCTCGTAGGCCTTCAATTTGGCCATCAAGCCGATGCCGCGGCCCTCCTGCTGCTCATAAAGCAGGATGCCTGCGCCGGCTTCGGCGATCTTGCCGAGAGCGAGTTCCAGTTGCAGACGGCAATCGCAACGCAGCGAGCCGAAAACATCTCCGGTGAGGCACTGGGAGTGAATGCGGACCAGCGGCGGCGCGGAGTGAATGTCACCCATAACGAGGGCGACCAGACCCTCGACCTCGCCTTTTGCCGTGTTGCCAGCATCGTCGCAGGGGCGCGCCACAGCCAGCAGGCCCTCAAAGCCCAAAATGCGGAAAGCTCCCCACCGCGTGGGGAAATCCGCCTCGGCGACCTTCTTCACGCTTTCAAATCCCATGGTTCCATTCTACAGAGATCTGGGATCAGGAGTCAGAGATCAGTGGTCCGAGAGAGACCGGGCGCTGTCGATTATAAGAATCCCACCCCTGCCGCAAAAAGTAACGATAAGGCGAGGGTGAGAACCCAACGGACTTGATCCCTGACCCCTAGTCCCTAACCCCTGATCTCTGTAGTGCGATACATTGATTGGGTGAGCGACAATCTCATTCTGATTACGCTGCTGGTGAAGCTGGGCGTGGTTGCCTCGGTGGCCAGCGTGCTGGCGCGCGTGGTCACATTCCGGCGGCTGTTCTTTGCGGAGCGGCGCAGCCGGAGAGAAACCGTTGCCTTGCTGGCGTTTTTCCTGGTCCCGCTCACGCTGGGCGTCTGGATGCGGTTCTGGGTGCCCAACTTTCTGGCTGCGGATATTTCGTTTGCAACAGTGATTCTGCTGGGCCTGCTGGTGGGGCCGGGCTGGGCGGTGCTGGGCGGAGTGGTGCTGTCGGCGCCCGCGGTTTACCACCATGAGTATCTGGCTTTGCCCTTCAATGCCGCGCTGGGCCTGGCGGCTGGATTGCTGAGCCGTTTTGTCGAGAGAGAGGAGATATGGTCGTTCACGCCGTTCATTGACTTGAGCCTCTACCGCTGGGTGCGCCGCAATCTGCGCCAGCCGCGCATGGATCGCCAGTTTATGATGCTTTTTCTCATTGTGGCGGCGGAGGTATGCCGCGACTGGATTGCCCACGCCATTCCGCACAAGCTTTTCGCGCTCGTCGCCAGCCAGTGGTGGGTGCAGGCGATGGTGTGGCTGTTCGCGCCCATCGATGTGGGCATCGCGCTGAAGGTCTGGAATACGCTGCGCCTTGAGATGAAACTCGATGAGCAGAAGCGGCTGCTGCTGGAGGCCCGGCTCGACGCTTTGCAGCGGCAGATCAATCCGCACTTCCTCTTCAACACGCTCAACTCCATCGCCTCACTGGTGCGCATGAAGCCGGAGATGGCGCGCGAGATGGTAGTGAAGCTGGCCAACATTCTGCGGGCGCTGCTCAAAGACCACGATACCTACGTTCCTTTGAGGGACGAGCTGAGCTTCACCGACGACTACCTGGACATCGAGGTAGTGCGCTTTGGCGCGGACAAGCTGAGGGTGGAGAAGGAGATCGATCCGCGCACGCTGAGTGTTCTGGTGCCCAGCATCCTGCTGCAGCCGCTGATTGAAAACAGCATCAAGCACGGGCTGGAGCCGCGTCTCAACGGAGGCACGGTGACCTTGCGCAGCCGTCTCGATGGAGATCGGGTGCTGATTGAAGTGGCCGACGACGGCGTGGGAATGGGCAACAAGCCGGCTTCGGCGCTGCGCCGTAGCGGCGCGGGCATTGGGATGAAAAACGTGCAGGAACGGCTGGAGGTGCTCTATGGCAACCAGGCGCGATTCACGGTGGTCAGCAATCCTGGGCGGGGCACGCTGGTTTCGATCGAGATTCCGGCGAATCTGCCGGGGACGGTTTAGCTGCCAAAGCGTGAGACTTACAAGCTGCAAGAAAACTCCGCTCTTGACAGACGCTACCCAGGGCATCACCTTAATAGTAGGATGGGTGGGCAGCCCCGTATCGCCGGTGATTCCCGCCGTGCTGTACATGTAGACTTTCGCTTCAAATTGCTGCAAACCTGGTTGGATTCGCGCATAAAAGAGGGAACTGCCGGCCGTCGTTTTCAGCTTCCCTTTGAAAAAACGCTCATTTCCGGAAGATTTTTATTAAGCTGCCAAGTCTCGTATTATCATTGCTTTCAACTGATCAAGGATGCTTGAACAGGGACCGCGGATAGCATGGATACCGGCACAACAGTCACGCAAATCGGCAAATATCAGATCCTGGGTATTCTGGGCGTCGGCGGCATGGGCGTTGTTTACCGGGGACTGGACAACGCGGTCGGTCGCGAAGTCGCGATCAAGACCATCACCGAAGCCAATGAGGAGCTGCGCCACCGCTTTATGCTGGAGGCTCGGTCCGGCATCCTGAATCACCCCAATATTGTTACGGTTTACGACTTCGGCGAGCAGGATGGAAATCCCTTTATCGTCATGGAGTACCTTCCCGGAGATTCGCTTGAGAATCTGCTGAAGGCCGGACGCCAGTTCACTCTGATCGAAAAGCTGGAGATGATTCGCCAATTATGCTCCGGCCTGGGGTATGCGCACTCCAAGGGAGTGATCCATCGCGACATCAAGCCGGCTAACATGATGGTCCAGCCGGATGGGAACATCAAAATTGTAGACTTTGGCGTGGCCCGCCTGGAGAATCGCTCCGGCCATACACAGGCCGGGATGGTGATCGGCACCTTCCACTACATCTCTCCGGAGCGTCTTCTGGGCAAGTCGACAGACGGCAGAGCGGATATCTGGTCGGCGGGCATCATTCTCTATCTGCTGCTGACCGGGCGGCTGCCGTTTCCCGGCGACGATCCCGCGACACTGCACCGCGTGGTTCGGGAACATCATGAACCGGTAACGAGCATCGTGACCGGCTATCCCGCATCCCTTGACACTCTGCTCGACCGCGCGCTGGCCAAGGATCCGATTGACCGCTACGAGACAGCCGAAGAGATGGCTGCGGATATCGAGGCCATCAACGACGGACTCAAGCAGGAACATGTGGCTGAGGCGCTGGGCAATGTGAAGCTGCAGATGGAGCGCGAGCAGTGGTCGGCGGTGAGGCCTGTACTGCTCGACTTGCAGCGCCTGAATCCGCAGAACACGGAAGTGAAGAAGCTGCTGCGCGAAGTGCAGGAGAAGGTTGCGCGACAACAGAAGACGGTGCATTTGCGGCAACTGCTGGTGGAAGTCGATGAGGCAATACTCGCGCAGCATTATGCCGAGGCGCTGGAAATCTGCACGCAGGCAGCAGGCATCGACCGGGACAATCCCGAGCTTGCGGCGAAGATCGCAAACGCCCGCGCCTTGAAGGAGAAGGCCGACAAAGTCGCCACTTACCTTGAGCAGGCACGGGCTGCCCGCAAGCGCAACGATTATGTAGCCGCCAGTGACCTGATCGATCAGGCGATTGACCTGGATGACCGAAACACGGACCTGCGCAACGAACGCGCGAGGATTCTTCAAGAAGCCGAGCGGGCAAACAAGGAACGCGCGCGCCGGCAATTCAGCGATGCGGCAAAAGGCCAACTGGCCGCCCGCCAGTATACAGAGGCCATTCAAAGCCTGCGCTCGGCTCTGGAAATCGATCCAACAGACGCCGAAACACAGAAGCTTTTTCAGGAAGCGGCCGATCTGCAGGAGGAGCAGCGCCGCCGCAAGATTATCGACCAGATCGGGTTAGAGATCTCAGAATGCATTGCATCGGGAGAGTTCTTGCGCGCCCTGGCCTTGATTCAACGCGCGCAAGAACGTTTGCCGGGCGAGGCGGCGCTGCTGCAACTGAAAGCAGAAGCGGAGACAGGGCTGCGCGAACAAGCGGCGAAGAAGCTGGTGGAGAAGACCACGCTCGATGTGTACAGCCTGCTTGTGACCAGCCCCCAACAAGCTCTGACCGCAGTTCATCAGGCACTGGAACAAATGCCAGGTGAACCGCAGTTGATCGCGCTGGAGGAAAAGGTCGTCAGCCAGGTCAAGAAGGCCACTGCCGGGGAGACGAAGAATCAATATCTGAAGAGGGCGCAAACCGCCATCGACGCAAAGCAGTTCGATCAGGCGATTCAGATTCTGGATTCCGCGGCAATCGAATGCGGCGAAGGCCCGGACATTGCATCCCTGCTGAAGTATGCCCAGGAGCAAAAGCGCAAGGTTGAACTGGCGCAAATGGCGGCGAAGGCTACCAAGGATGCGCAGGCTCTGATTGCGGCCGGAAATCTGGAGGCCGCGATTGCTCTGCTGCAACCTGCGGCTGCGGAGACTGGCGCCGCATCGGTCGAGCAGTTGCTGCGCCAGACCACCGCCAGCCTCGCCGAGTTAAGCCGGCGCATCGATGCGGTCTTGAGCCGCGTGCAGGCGTTGAGTGAAACCGATACCGAACAGGCGTTCAAGCTGCTCTCAAGCCAGCCCCAGGAGATTCAGCAAGACGCGCGCGTGCGTGCATTGCGCGAGCGGCTGGATGCCGCCAAGGAGCAGGAACGCCGGGAGCGCCTGACAAAAGAGGCAATCCTAGCCGCCGTCGATGCACTGCAAAAGCGTGAGTTGGCCAAGGTTCTTGATGGACTGGAGGCAGCGCGGCGCAGTTGCGGCGACACGCCAGAGCTGACCGCGGCGATCACCGACTTCACGAACAAGCGCTCGCAAGCTGCCAATGGGCTGCTCACCATGGCAATCGATTCTGCCACGCAGGCCATGCAGGCGGACGACCGGCCCCGCGCCGCCGAGGAGTTAAGCCGCGTGGAATTTGCGGCGCAGTTTGCGGACGCTGGATTGCAGGCCAACTGGACGAGCCTTGCCAAAGCGGCTGGAAAAGCGCCAGCCCCGCAGCCAGCCGCATGGCAACAAGTTTCCGCAGCACAGCCGGCGGCCGTTCCCGTTGCGGCTGCGAAGAAGAGCGGAGGGTCTCATCCGCTCTTGTTTGCCGTCATTGCTGTAGTTCTGCTGGCAGCGGCAGGGGACGGCTATTGGTTCTTTCTGCGTCCTGCGCCGGTTGTGCCACTGGGCGTTCTCGAACTGAACGCGTCCCCCTTTGCCGAAGTGGTGGGAATTACCTCCAATAAGGGCAAGGCGATACCTCTTCCCGCCGGAGATCATTGGACTCCCATGCGTCTCGATGACCTCCCGGCCGGCAAATATACGGTGGACTTTAAAGGGCCCGATGGAAGCACCCAGAGCCAGCCATGCGATGTGGATCAATCCGCGCAAGTATGCAGTGTCGAAATGAAGCCGATCGACGACAACGCGATCGAGCAAATTGTCGGAGGCTCAAAATGAACCTGCGAGCAGCGATTTGCGTCTTCTGCCTGCTGCTCTGCGGCGTATCCGTGCCTGCACAGGATTACGGTGGAAACTCAAAGCAGCAGGCAAAGACACTGGCTGAAAAAGCCCAGGGCGAGGGTAGCGACAGGGCCAGGCAGGTTCAGGATTTTTGCGCGGCGGCGCAGTTGGAACCTAAGGATAAAAAGTACGCCGACACATGCGCTAGTTACCGCTCGGGTCTCATCAACGACGATAGCGCGTACCTGGCAAGCGCAATCGCTCTCTATAAGAGTCACGACCTCGATCGCGCGGAATCCACGGCGAAGCTGGTTTCGGGCTACGATCCGAAGCTTTCCGGCCAGGCCAGATTCCTGCTGGACCTGATCAAGAACGAGAGGCTCTTGAGCCAGGTGAAGGCGGCCTGGGCGAAGGGCGACTTCAACGCAGTTACATCACAAGCTCAAGCCATTACCAATGCGGACTCGAAAGCCTCGGCAAATGTGTATGTCAACAATGTCAACCTGTACAACGGGTACCTCGATCAAGCGCAGCAAGAGGAAAAGAGCAATCCTCAAGAAGCGATCAAACAGCTCGAATTGGCTCAGAATCTGAATTCAAATGGGCCGGGCAATCCAGCAGCCAGGATCGCTGAGTTGCAGAAAGCCATGCAGGCCAAGAGCGCGCCGCCCGTACCCACTGTTACGACTAAGCCAGCGGCCGAATCCCCGGCGGAGATCGCCAAGAAGGTTGGCAAGCTGCTGGCCGATGCGCGGGATGCGGAGAAGCAGGGCAAGCTGCCCGATGCGCTGAACGATTACGCAATGGTGCTGAAACTGCAACCTGGCAATCAGGACGCGCAGAGCAATACGGCAAGAATCGAACAGACGATCAAGAGCGACCCGGCGGCTGCCAAAAAGGAATTGGTGTCTGCGATCCGATATTTTTATCTATCGCAATTCGACGATGCCCAGAAGGCGCTGTTGGATTATCTGGAGTCTCCGCAGACAGCGCAGAGCCCTGGTGCAGCTGACTTTTATCTGGGCGCGACCCTGCTCGAACAGTCGATTCTGGCAACCCCGAAAGCGCAGTGGAAGGGACCGTCCGCGGAAGCTATTTCGGCGTTCAGAAAAGCGCGCACGGAGAATTACAGCCCGGCGCGAAGTTATGTTTCCCCGGCCTTGTTGAAGGTTTGGGACTCAACAGCCCAATAGAACGATTTCGCGCCAATGAGTTTATGGCACGATTGAAGTCATGCCCCGATACAACACCAACTGAATCGAAGCTTCCCTAAAATCCCCTCTTTGCCTGGCTGATGGCCTGATTCGCTGCTTGCTGAGCAGCCTGCGAGGCTTGTTGCGCCTGCTGTTGCGCTTGACTCGCCGCCTGCTGAACCTGCTGCCCTGCTTGCTGAGCCTGTTGCTGCGCTTGCTGGGCGGCCTGCTGCGCCTGTTGCGCCGCCTGTTGAGCCTGGCCGGCAGCCTGTTGAACGGCCTGTTGACCTTGCTGGACCGCCTGTTGCGCCTGCTGCTGCGCCTGGGCAGCGGCTTGCTGGGCCTGGTTTACGGTCTGCTGTACTTGCTGTTGGACCTGTTGGGCTTGCTGCTGCGCCTGGTTGACTGCCTGTTGCCCCGCCTGCGCGCACTGCTGGAGTTGCTGCTGCGCCTGGCCGAGCGCCTGCTGCGCCGCTGCTAGTCCTTGCGCAGTGGCCTGGCTCACCGCCTGCTGCGCCTGCTGTACGGCAGCCTGCGCCTGCTGATAGGCCAGCTGTGCCTGCTGCGTCACCTCGTTTACGGCCTGCTGTGCCTGCTGCTCCGCCTGGTTCACGGCCTGTTGGGCCTGGTTCGCGGCTTGCTGTGCCTGTTGGGCGGCCTGTTGGGCAAGCTGCTGAGTCTGGCTCACGGCCTGCTGCACAGCCTGCTGGACGCCTTGCTCCACCTGGTCTGCCACGCCGGTGACCGCGCCCAAGGCCTGCGGCAGAGCACTTGTGGGACTGATGGATGGGATTGCGCCTGGCAAAGCCGTACCCCCGCCCGCCGGACTGTTCGAGACCCCGCTGGCGGCCATTCCAGCCGCGACCCCGCCCAAACCGCCCGCTCCGGGCGATGGCGTACCGATCTCCCCGATGATGCAAGTCGGAGAGCCTAGCACAATGACGCCGCCATGCACGGTGGGATCGCCGAGCCTGGCGGCAGGCAGGAAATTGATCATCACACCCATCGATCCCATGACGATCATGTCTGGCGGGCCGACGCAGGTGGCCATGCTGGTTACCGTGGCGGCAGGCAGAAAGTCGATGAGTACGGTAGGCGCGCCAGGGGGAAGAATCGGCCCGCCTACATGAGGCACAATCCCAGTGACCATGGGACAGACATGCATGTCGGTGATCCTTGCTGCTGGCGGCATCCGTCGCTCTCCGTGTTCGATTCCTGCTTGCTAGGTTCTCGCTGTCTGCTCATCTGCCGGCTTCGGCAAAATGCGCAATCCTTTCACAAATGCTTCATAGTCCGGCCGCACTGCCCTGAGCTGCGCTTCCTGTGCCGTCAGGGTAACAATGCCCACCCAATCGCCCAATCGCACGTAGGTCTGGGCATGCAACATGCTTCCGGCTTTGTCTACGGTGTGGCGCACAAAGAGAAGATGCGCCTCGTCCGCGCCCGCAAACGCAGTTGCCTGCGGCCCAGCAAATTTGGCTTCTTTCAAGTAATTCCCGATGAGTTTATTCTGCTTCTCGATATATTCGGCGATACCGTCTTCGACACTGAGCGCATCCTGAGCCAAGCCAACGCTTGCGGCAACGGCTCCCGCTGCCAGCGTGATCTGACGTATCCCAAAGCCGGCGACATAAAGCCAGCCTCCCGGCATGGCTGTAACGCTCCATCTGCCAACCGAGGGAAATTGCGAAGCGGCGACGGATTGTGGCATGGTTTGCGTCAAACGTTTCCAGTCATTTCCCGCAGTGTTCCAGTTCCATAGCTCACCCGAAAGGCTCAGATTGCCTAACCGCCCATGGCGCCGTGGGCAGACATTCCAACCATGGTCCCGGCTGGAAGCCCACAGTGCGTTAAAATCCCCTCTTCGCCTGGCTGATGGCCTGATTTGCCGACTGCTGGGCAGCCTGCGAAGCTTGTTGTGCTTGCTGTTGCGCTTGGCTCGCCGCCTGCTGAACTTGCTGCCCAGCCTGCTGAGCCTGTTGTTGAGCTTGCTGGGCCGCCTGCTGGGCCTGCTGCTGTGCTTGTTGCGCTGCTTGCTGCGCTTGTTGTGCCGCCTGCTGGGCTGCCTGTTGCGCCTGGCCGGCCGCCTGCTGACCGGCCTGCTGCACCTGGGCAGCAGCCTGCTGAGCAGCCTGTTGCGCCTGGTTTGCGGTCTGCTGTACTTGCTGTTGGACCTGTTGGGCCTGCTGCTGCGCCTGGTTGATGGCCTGTCGCCCCGCCTGCGCACACTGCTGGAGTTGCTGCTGCGCCTGGCTGAGCGCTTGCTGCGCCGCGGCCTGCCCTTGCGCAGTGGCCTGGTTCACCGCCTGCTGGGCCTGCTGCACGGCAGCCTGCGCCTGCTGATAGGCCTGCTGGGCCTGCTGCGTCACCTGGTTGACAGCTTGCTGCGCCTGCTGCTCCGCCTGCTGCACGGCCTGCTGCGCCTGGTTCGCGGCTTGCTGGGCCTGATTGGCAGCCTGCTGAGCAAGCTGCTGCGCCTGGTTGATGGCCTGTTGCGCGGCCTGCTGTGCCTCGCCGACAACCTGCTGAGCTTGCTGCGCGACCTGGCCTGCGGCCTGCCCTGCCTGGCCCACCAAGCCGGATGCAGCTCCCGCGGCGCCCTGTAAAGCGCTTCCCAGACCAGCGGCGGCCCCAGCAACTGAAGACGCAGCACCACCGGCCGCACTGGAGATGGCGGTTCCCGCGGCCGAGCCCGACGCTGGTGTACCGGGCTGCGGTGGACTGCCGGCCACCTTGCCTGCACTGCTGCCCCCGCTGTCATCGTCGACCACTGTATCGGGAGTCCCAGGGGATCCTGGGCTACCCGCACTTCCCGCGCTTCCCGAACCTGCGGCACCGCCGCTGTTGATCAGCACCATCGTTCCAGAGATCGCCACGCCGGACGGTCCGATGGTGATGAAGTTCCCGCTTGCTACCAGGCTCAGCTCCATGCCGGCCTGAATCACCACGCTCATGCCCCCATTGATATAGATCGTGTTGTTGGCGTTCAAGGAATAAGCCGATCCCACAGAAATACTCTGGTTCGAACTTACACTCAAGCCGTGATTCCCGCCTACTGACTCCGTCTGGTTTCCGCCAATGCTGAGATCCGAATTCCCGCCGACTTTCTCGATGGTGTTTCCCTTGACCTGCCGATTGAAATCACCATTCACCTGTTCGGTTTGATTCTTCGTTACGGTGAGCGAGTCATTGTTTCCCACCGTGGCGCAGCGGTCGTGCTCGATCGAAGTATCCATGTCCTTCTCGGCATGAATATAGATCTGCTCGCTTCCCATCTTGTCTTCAAAGCGCAGTTCGTTTGCATTTGCCGCCGAGCCGCCTTTGCTGCTTCTTGTAACGATGCCGGAGCGAGTGCTGTTCTCGGGCAATTCGTATTTCGGCATAT
>Ga0302320_10009112_pt1 | contig 21397 bp, 14 predicted proteins | sample Bog_T0_3_FD_202130 | JGI IMG/M metagenome (GOLD analysis project Ga0302320, IMG submission 202130) | Peat permafrost microbial communities from Stordalen Mire near Abisko, Sweden - Bog_T0_3 | ecosystem: Environmental > Terrestrial > Soil > Wetlands > Peat | place: Sweden: Abisko, Stordalen Mire...
TGCCGCTAATTGCAGCTGTAGCGCGGGTGTCCCCACCCGCGTTCGATCCTAATTCCCGCGCCCGTTCTCCACCGTTGCGTGCAAGCGCGGGTGGGGACACCCGCGCTACAGCCGTGACACCCACCGGGAAGCGCACGTTCAATTTTGTACCACAAAGGTTTGAACCCGTCCAGACAGCCGCCGGAAGGGCTGTGGGTCAGGCCGATTATTCGACCGGAGGACCAATTTCCGGAAGCCTTGATCCGCACCAAGGATAGAGTCTTGTTTTGACAACTGACGAAACACCCTGGTCGACGATATTATCAAACGGCAGCCGGCGCCGCGCCATCAGCAACAGCTTGCCTGGCTGCAAACTCCTCTTCCCACGTAATATGCTCAAAATGTTCGCGGATGGCGCGTTCGCCCAAACTGCGCAGCACCGTGGGATCGCCTGAAAGTTGGTAAGAAGCCATCTGCCTTTCAAACTCGCCCAGATCGATCCCCAGTCGCTCATGATCGTCACGCAAGGCCTGGGTTGTCGCCATCGAATCGGAGTCCACGGCGAAGGTGCGAAAGAGGACGTTCTCTTCCCGGCGGCAATGGTCCATGGCGTAGGTCTTGAAGAAGTGCATCGTCATACGCAGCGCCGCGAGCGCGGATTGCCGGTCCGCGATGTTATCACCCGGATGTAATTCAAGCCCCGCAAGAATGGCCTTCCAATCCTGCAAGGCAGCGCGAATCTTCGTGTGTTCCTCCCGCCATTTCAAGACATCCGGAGGTGCCACGATTGAAGGCGGCGCGGAAGCGGCGACTGGTGTTTCGGGTTCAAGGTACAGACTCTTGAGCCCGCGGGCCGCGAATACTTTGGCCACCTCCTGCCGCGTGGGAGAACCATGAGTGGAAAACTGCCCGGGCGTGTCATTGCGAAGATACCCGCCCGGAAACGTGTCGCAATCCACGGTGAAGAGGTCGCCCGCCGCCACCATTGAGATGTTCATCTCGTAACTCTCGCGCGTGTTGAAAAACAGCCGCGACTTCGGGAAGGCCAGATGATAAATGCTCAGTATCAGCTTGTAGTCGTCATCGGAAACGGTGAAGCGCGAGGCCTTCTGCGATGCGGGCACGCCACGCGCGGGCTTGAGACGCGGAATGCCGATGGCATGAGGCTCCAGGCCGTAAGCGCGTCGCAGGTAATTGCCGTGCTCGATGGAGGCCAGCGCGTCATAACGCCAGTCGTAAAGCCCCAGCAGGGCTCCGAGCGCGATTTTCTTGATTCCGCCGGCGATGACACGATCCCAAAGATCCAAGCGGTATTCAAAATCCCGCTTGGGTGAGCCGGTTACGTGCCAGCGGTCAAAGTGGGATTGATGATAGGTCTCCTGCCACTCCACCACCCATTCCAGGCCGGCGCTGTGCAACCGAGTGTAATCATCGCGCTTGTAAACGGGAGAGCACAGTCCCACCACGCCACCACCCAGATGGTCCAGCCTGCGGCGCGTCAGTTCCACGCAACGGGCCACCACGTCGGGTCCGAACTGGGGATCCTCGGAGAGCACCAGTTCAATCTGACGATGGCCCCAGGAGAGAATCAAATCAAGCTCGCGGTTAAAATCCTCAAGGCTTAACCGCGTGCGTTCGGCAAGGACGTTGCTTTCACGATAGCCGCAATAGAGGCATTCATTTTCACAGAAGCTGGTGAGATAAACCGGAATCACAAACTCCACGGTTTGCGGGGCTACTTCCCTGCGAACGCGTTGCGCCGCAGCGTGGATTTCCGCGCGCCTTTGCGGTTCGCGGCCCCAGGCAATCAGCGAAGCGGCGGCATCGGCATCAAGGCCGGGATTTATCGCCGCCGCATCGAAGAGATCATGCAGGCTGCGGCCCGGTTCCGGCATCTCCACCAGGGATTCGATGCGGGCGCTGGAAACTCGAAATACTTCGCTGAATGTGGACACTTCGCTAATTCCTCCTCAACCGGTCAATCTGTTTATGGATGGCTCTCACCAATTTGCTTAGCAATCCCGCTTCCACGATGAACTTGATGAACCCATGGTCCCATTCCACTTCCTGGGTTGATCCCAATTTGTGCCGTTATCATACGTTTACGATTTAAGGTTGCCAGCTACCCTCCGAGAGGGCAGCAAGGCTAAATGACTGTATTTTCAGCAACATACTTTGAGAAAAACCGTATCTATCTTTATTTTCAATACGCTACCGTGCGCAAAAATAATTCACCAGCCGTAGAGCCTGGAAAATGTCGCTCAAGCGCCCGCGGGAAATCCTGACGCGCTGGACCGCGCCGGCGATCCACCGTCGGGGGACCGCATTGCTGCGCTTCACCCGACATCGCCGCAGAATAGCCCGGCGCTGTGGCAATTTGAGACGTAGGGCCGGGCTTCAGGGCACCTTCAGCCCGGCAATCAAGTTTGTACATTTTCAATCCATACAATGCAGAATTTCAGCCGTCGCCCCCTCGGGGGAGAGGGAACGATTTCAAACGCACGGGCGATTATCGTCGGAACCTACCGTAGTCGATTTCGGCATCAATTCCTTCCTACGAATCGTAGAAACCCCAAGCGGCGGTCTCCGACCGCCCTCGTCGATTGGAGATCGACGTTGCAATTCACATCGCGTTGTTTGGTTCCAAGTGTGCTCGTGGGCGGCACCGATAGGCTCCGAAAGGTCTTGACAATGGCCGCGCAATAGGCTATGATATTGCAGAATGGCGGCGCTTCGCCGGCCCACAGCTCCTCTCGAATTCCCCAAACGAGAGAGCGAAATATCGAGAGGACAGAAAGGACAGCGATCCTCAGTGTCCACTTGTCTAACGCACAGACCCAAATCGCTGAAAAAATTTCCATGAGCTTTTCACCGGCAGGAGACAGACCTTTCGCCGTTGTTTCCTGCGCTAACGGCTTGAATCCACTTGCGTGTAATTTTGACTCTTTCGCACGAATCCCGCAAAGCCGTGAAGTTCATGAAAAAGAGCACCTTAGCGCTGAATTGGGGTCAAAACGATGAATTCAATGAAAAACCAAGGCATTGAAAACAAAAGAGTTGCCATGGTTGCTCCAGGTGGAAGTGCCAGAAAAAAAGGGGGCCCCAAAATGAAGGTATATCCCGTCATGTTGATGAAAACAAAGGTCCGGCTTTCCACAGTTTTTTCCGAAGCCGTGAAGTTATAGAAAAATAAGGCACTTATCGATCGAAAGCCGTGATGTTTATGAAAATAAAGGAGTAATGCATTGGGCGAAGGTAAAAATCCACCACGGCACTTAACCGTGCTATTACCGGCCGTTAGTGTAGCGCGCCGGAAATCGCGGTGCATATGTTCGTCGGGAATTGGTGTTGTAGCTCTGACATTTAGGTCGTCTCTACGTCAAATTGAGGACGGCGCCCATCGCTGGTTAAGTTGAATTTTCTACCAAAATCAGGGAAGATGGACTTCACTTTCAGGGCTGTTTCCAAGAGGAGAGTCTATGTACAAGGTGGCGCTCACCATTTGCCTTTTTGTGCCCGTACTGCACGCCCAGACCGCATCACCCGAACAGATTCACGCTGCCGCGGACCACGCGGTGGCCATCATTCAGCATGGGTCAACGGGCTTTTCCAGGATGATGCAATGCTTCTCGTGCCACGATCAGGCACTGCCCATGCTGGCGCTCAACACTGCCCGGGAGCATGGCATTGCGGTGGACGAAGCTGCGGCAAGCCAGGTGGCCGCCAAGGCCTTCCTCTTCTCCCCTGACCTCTCCTCAATTGACAAAGCCGTGCAGGAATCCATGATTATCGATCCCGCGCCGTCGGAAGGCTGGGCGCTGGTTGCCGCTCATGCCGCGGGAGTCAAGCCCAATCTCATCTCGGAAGTTTATGCCCGCCGCATCGCCGATTGGCAGCGTGCGGATGGGCATTGGCCCACGGGCGATGCGCGCCCGCCGCAGTCCTACAGTAATTTCACGGCCACGGCATTGGCCCTGCGCGTGATGCACTTGTACTTGCCGCCGCAATTTAGTGACGAGGTGCACAAACGCTCTGACCGCGCCTTGAGATGGCTTTTCACCGAGGAGCCCCAAAGCACGGAGGATTCGACTTACCGTGTCTTCGGTTTGTATTGGGGTGGTGCGAATGCCGTTGAGTGCAATACCGCCGCAAAGGAACTGCTGGCATTGCAGCGGCCCGATGGTGGATGGGGGGAAATTCCCCACCTGCCGTCCGACGCCTATTCCACCGGTCAGGCTCTGGTGGCGCTGAATGAGGCCGGTGGCATTGCCGTTGCCGATCCAGCGTGGCAGAAGGGGTTGCAGTATCTGCTCTCCACGCAACAAGCCGATGGCTCATGGCATGTTCACTCGCGGATGGCTTCCCCGGCGCCCGTAAGCCCTCCTTATTTTGAAAGTGGCTTCCCCTATGGCCACGACCAATTCCTTTCGACGGCAGGAACCTCCTGGGCTGCGGCGGCCCTGGCGTTGGCCCTGCCGAAGGTCGCTGCTCCGGTAACTCCAGTTGCGCCCGCCGCCCTTTCGCCGTCAGACCTGAAGCCATGGATGCAGACGGCATTGTTCGGCACGGCGGCGGAATTAAAGGCCCAACTGAACGCGGGCCTCGATGCCAACAGCCAGACCCCGGACGGAACCACCATCCTGATGATGGCCGCGACGGACCCTAAGAAGATTCAATTGCTGATTGAACATGGAGCCATTGTGCGCGCGCATGCCAAATCCGGCTTCACCGCCGTGATGGTGGCGACGACTTATCCCGGAACCGCGCGCTGCGTGAAGTTGTTGCTGGACCACGGCGACGAAGCCCATCCCGGCAAGGGGGTGATGTTTGATGCCTCACCTCTCTTCCTGGCCACACTGGTGGGAGATCTGGAGAACATCGATTTACTGCTGGCAAAGGGCGCCGATGCCAACCGCAAAATGAATATGCTCGGGCTGGGGCCGGCCAGTCCCTTGATTGCAGCGGTTGGCTTTGGCGATCCCGCTGTCATCCAGGCGCTGCTGAAAGGCGGAGCGGATGTTCATGAGAAGGATTCGGATGGCATGACGGCGCTGCATTGGGCGGTTCTGGCCCACCACCCGGAAGCCGTCAAGGTATTGCTGGCAAAGGGTGCGGACGTGAATGCCGTGGATCGCTTCGGCTACACCCCGCTTCATTACGCCGCAACCGTTGACTTTGGCGATGCCGCCACGGTGACGGCGCTTTTGCAGGCCGGCGCTGACCCCAACATCAAAGACAAAGACGGAAAGACAGCATTGGCCCATGCGAAGGATGTTCCCTACATCACCGCTGCCTTGCAACAGGCGGCGGCGAAACATTAGCGAGGAACTCTCACCCTGTCGTTCGAACGAAACTTTCGGGGTGCGATTTGCCGCGCGTGACGCCGCCCTGCAACTAAGGTATAAGACAACAAAGAGAGGGTAAGGAAATGGCAGCACTCGATTGGTCACAATGCCCCGCTGTGGAGAGTGTCCCAGGCAAGCGAAGCGGCGCATGGGTATTCCGTGACACGCGGACGCCGGTTTCAGTGGTCTTTGACAATCTGGAAGTGGGCGCATCAATCAGTGAGATCATGGAGTGGTTCCATTTGTCCCAGGAACAGGTGGTTGCCGTGATCGAATTTGCGGTGCGCAGCCTGGACGCGCTACCAGCGACCCGCCCCGCCCCAATGGCCGATGCTCATACTCTTTGATAACGGTACTCCCGCCCCACTCCGGTATGCGCTCAAGGGCCATGTGGTGGTTGAAGCAATTGAACGCGGCTGGGACCGGCTTCTTAACGGCGAACTGATCGCCGCCGCTGAAGCAGATGGCTTCGAGATCTTGCTCACAACCGATAAAAACATGCGATACCAGTCAAAACCTGAAGGGCAGGAAAATCGCGTTTGTGGTTATCGGCAATCAGCAATGGGCCACTCTGCGTCACTACATCGAACGGGTCGTGGCCGCTGTCAATGCAGCCACTCCCGGCAGTTATGCCGAAGTGGATGTTCCCTTCAAATAAGCCCCGACGCATCGCAGACCTTGAAACCTGCCGGTGCGGAAGTGAAGAGTTTCGCGCGGACCGATGTTAACCGGCCCGCACGATTCAGATTTGAGTTTTGACTTTTGTGCTTTGCGAATTGAATTCCCCTTGCCGCTTGGTGGCGGCACGGGGCCAATTTCCTACTGTCCGGCCGGATTATCCAGCCAGTAGATTGTTAACCCCGAAAGCAATTTGGGGTAAAAGTCCGTGGACTTTTGTGGCATGGGACAATCCGCAATGGCGTTGTCATGAACGGCGGCCACGGGCGTGGGGTTCAACAAAAAGGCAATCTGCCCCTTGCCCTTCTCCACACTCTCACAGGCCGCGGCAGTGTTGCGGAAGTAGGTGAGGTTCTTTTCCTCCCGCACGGCTTGGGCGTTGACGCCCAGGAGGCGGTCAAGCACCAGCCGATGCAAGAGGGCAACGTCGAGCCGGCGCATGGTAGGGGCGAGGTCCGCCAACGCTTGATCAAGATCGAAATCAGGACGCAGGCGCAGCAAGGCCAGTTTTCCCGGGCCCGCATAGGCGCCCAGCGTTGGCCGCTCATCGCCGGAAGCCTTCAATTTGGCAATGAACTGCGGCGCCCAATCACTCGCCGGGCCTTGCACTTCGATATTTTCCACATCGAATATTGCCCGCGCGTCGGCGGCGAATTTGTTCCAGTCAAGACTCGCGAGGCTGTGCACCAGACGATGGGTTGGGAGCACGGTGAGTCCGTCAGTCTCCATGCGCACAAATGTCATCATCACGTATTCGGCGTGGCCATCCTCCCGGCCTGTTTGCCGGCAGAAGTTGCGATAGGCAAGAGCCGTTTCATAGCGGTGATGGCCGTCGGCAATCACCAGTTGCTTGTTGCTCATCGCCTCTTTCACGGCGGCAATAACTTGGGGATCCACAACGCGCCATGCGGTGTGCCGAGTGCCGTACTCATCCGTAACCTGCTCCCAGGGCCCCTCCGTGGTGGACGCCGCCAGCAGGCATTCCACCGCTCCGCTGGGGTCGCTGTAGAGCATGAAGATCTGGCCATAGTGGCCGCGCGTTGCCTTGAGCAATTCCATGCGGTCGGCCTTGGGACCGGATAGCGTCTCTTCATGGCGATGGACCACGCGCGCCGAGTAATCCTCCAGCCGCAGGAGAGCGATGAAGCCGCGGCGAACTTTGCGCATGCCGGGCTGCCCGGGAACTTCGTACTCCTGATTGTAGGGATAGATTGCCGGCTTGTCCGTTGAAATCAGCACGCCGCTCTTGATCCACTCTTGAAGGTCACGGGCGGCACGAACGTAGACATTGTCCGTCGGGCCATCCTCCGCCGAGGCGCGGCCTCGGATGATGCGCACCAGGTTGTGCGGGCTCAACGCGTAATACCGAGCCTGCATCTCAGGCGAAATCTTGTCATAGGGTTGGGTGACAACGGTACCAAGGTCGGGGGTCTTCTTTGGGTCATAGTAAAGCGCGCGAAAAGGTATTATTTCTGCCATGTTCCTCACTTCCAGTTGAAATGTGCCTGAATTTTAAAACTACCACACGGGCCCGCCAGGCGTCGAGGCTTGAGTATGCGCCCACTCATCCCGCATGACGTCGCGGCCAATACAAGTTAGAATAAGAGGTTCGGGAATTACAGCCGACGCTGTCGCCGGTTGCTTACCGCGCGCACCATCTCGCGGAGCACTCTCTCTCGAAAGGCTGCGTACATGGCTGAATTACGATTAGACCCATTTACCCGCCGCTGGGTGGTTACGGGCAAACGGCCCGTGATGCCGGATGTCCATGATGAAATTGGGGCTTGCCCCTTCTGTCCGGGAAACGAACACATGACGCCTCGCTCCATCCGTGAATTCACCAACCCCGCCGGGGTTTGGATGGCGCGGGTGTTTCATGATCGCGCTCCGCTTTTCCTGGTGGAAGGCGGCGCAGACCGGCGCGCCGAGGGCATGTTCGATCGCATGAACACGGTGGGCGCGCATGAAATCGTGGTGGAGACGCCAGTGCATGGGATGACACTGGCGCAGCTTCCCGCGGATCACATTGCGCACCTCCTTGAGCTTTATCGCGACCGCATTCTTGACCTCAAGCAGGACCATCGCCTGCGCTACGTTTCGGTTTTCAAGGATCAGCACCCCCCCTCGGAAAGGCTTGAAGGCCACTCCCATTCCCAGGTGCTGGGAACTCCGGTATTGCCGCAACTGTTGGAGATTGAATTCCGCTGGAGCCGCGCCCATTTCCAGAGGCGGGAGCGCTGTATATATTGTGATGCGCTACAGCAGGAATTGCATGAACAGACACGGACAGTGGATCAGACGGAGGACTTCGTCGCCTTCTGCCCCTTTGGTTCGCGCTGGTCTTACGAACTCTGGGTGGTTCCCATCCGCCATTCCTCCTCCTTTGAGAATGATCTGACGGAAGGGGGAAGGGCGGCAGCGCTTGCTCCTTTCCTCAAGTCGTGCCTGCAAAGAATCGAAAAAGTTTCGCCATCGCTCCACATGGTGATTCACACGGAACCCAATTTGCAGGCATGGAAGCACACCAAGGAGTGGTGGAACACGCTGCGGGACGATTATCATTGGCATATCGAAATTCAACCGGATGTGGAAGGGCGGCGGCGCTTTTTGGGCACGGAAGGTTTCCACTTCAACCCCATTCCGGCTGAGCAGGCGGCGCTGGTTTTGCGCGCGCTTGAGCCGGGCACGGAACCACAGCCAACATCATAAAATATGGATATCAGCGTGAGTTCAAACTGGAAGAAGGTCAGGCTGCTGGTGTTTGACCTGGATGGCACCCTGGTGGATAGCAAGCTGGACCTGGCCCTGAGCGTCAATGCCATGCGCCAGGAGATGGGGCTGCCACCGTTGAGTCTCGAATTAATAGCGTCCTACGTAGGCCATGGGGTTGGTCTACTGGTACGCCGCTCTCTGGGAACACATGCCACGGATGAGAATGTGGAAAAAGGCCTGGCCTTCTTTCTGGATTACTATCGTCAGCACATGCTGGATAATACCGCGCCCTATCCCGGAGTCTCGGAGGCGCTGGAGACCCTGGCGGGCTACAAGATGGCGGTGTTGACGAATAAGCCTGTCAATTTCAGCCGCGAGATGATATCGCGATTGGGGTACGAGAACTACTTTTCATACGTCTATGGGGGCAACAGCTTTCCGCAAAAAAAACCCGATCCCGTTGGCTTGCACAAATTGATGGCGGACCTCAGCGTTTCGCCGCAGGAGACCGCAATGGTGGGGGATTCCGACACCGACATCCTCACCGGGCGAAACGCCGGGGTGTTGACGTGCGGCGTCACTTACGGATTCGGCGCCCACACGCTGCAGAAAGTCTCTCCTGATTTGATTATTGACGACATGCGGGAACTTCCCCCGTTGCTGAACGGCCACCGCAAAATATAGCCTTGGGTGCTGGGAAAGAATTCTTGGATCGGAGCTATTCGCGCCGTCCGCTCCAACGTGACAGGGTTCTTTCGCATCCAACCTGAGACGGAAATTCCTTATGATGAATGCAATGGAAGTGATCGGCCGGGGCCTGGCCCCTGCACCGATCGTGAAGAAACGCGGCGTTGAAATGTATGCCGGCGCACTCTGTTTTTGCGTAGGACTTGGCCTGTTCACTGCAGGTTCGTTGTTTGGCCAACAGCCGACTCCCCCACCGGCCGCCGCGGCGCAAAAGCCACAGACAGCAAATCCGGCCCCTCCAGCCGCGGTGGATGAAGGGGAACAGCCTTTGCCTGGGGATTGGGGCCCGGAGTTGCTCTACGGCATTCTCAACTCTCCCAACCAGGAGGCTCAGTTCGGGTTGATGCGCGCTGCCTTTGCGGCTGGCCCCGCCATCATTCCCCTGCTTACCGAGGCGCTGAAAGACGATCGCACCGCCGAGTTCGCGGCGCAGTCCATCGCCTTCATCGGAACCCAGGATGCGCTGCCCGTTCTGGAAAAGCTGGTGTCAGACCCTCGCGACCTCAATCTCCGGCGCTTCACCTATGGCGCGCTTGGCGAATTTGATTCTCCGCAGGCAACTGACATGCTTTTCGATGTCATCAACAAGTCTGACAGCGAACCGGACCGCACCGTGACGGAAGCAGCAATTATTGCCCTGACCGTGCGAACAGACCCATCCGTGCTAACGCGAATCAACGATGCCGAGAAGAAACTTCAGGACATCGTCATCCATGACGACCTGGATAACGCTCGTATGGTCATCGAAGAGCGCGCGAAATTCCTGGCGTCGGCGAGAGGGAAAAAATCGGGCATTTCAATTGATGCTGCCGTGCGAACCTACTTCCTTCCAGCATTAGAGCAGCCCTCTGAGCCGCCAACGCCACCCGCCCCTACTAGCAAGAGCACTCTTGGGAAGACGCCGCCAGCGCCCGCACCTCCTGCGCTGAAGATACCAACCCCAGGTGTGACCGTGGAGGTCCGCAGCGTTACACTTTCACCGGACAAGGATCGCGCCCTGGCCCGAGTCGTCTTCCAGGACCCCACAGCCATTGCCTTCTATGATTTCGTGTTGCAAAAACACCTGGGCAATTGGGAGCTCGCCAGTGTCTGGCTGGGACCTGAAATGGAAAAGCCTGCGTCAAGGGAAACGGGACAAGGGATAAGGGACAAGGAACCCAGTTCAATAAAATAGCGATATGTAAGAGGCGACGGGACCTGATGTAACGCTGACCTTTAGGTCAGCATCGCTGGCAACGCGGCAAGATTGCTGACCTGAAGGTCGGCGCTACAAGTTGCAATTCGTTTGACGCACTACACTAGTCCCCAGCACCCGGTCCCCACCTTTATGCGCCACATCATTGTTGGAACGGCCGGCCACATTGACCACGGCAAGTCGGCGTTGGTGCTCGCCCTGACGGGCACCGACCCCGACCGCTGGGACGAAGAGAAGCGCCGAGGCATCACGATTGACCTGGGATTCGCGCATCTGGATTTGGGCCAGGATCTGCGCATCGGCTTCATCGACGTGCCGGGCCACGAGCGGTTCGTAAAGAACATGCTGGCGGGTGTGGGCGGCATCGATCTGGTGATGCTGATCATCGCCGGCGACGAATCCATTAAACCTCAAACCCGCGAGCACTTTGACATCTGCAAACTTCTGGGAATTCGCCGCGGACTGGTGGTCGTAACCAAGTCTGACCTGGTGGATCGAGACGTTTTGGACATCGTGCGACTGGAAGCGCAGGAGTTCGTGGCAGGCTCATTTCTAGAGGGTGCGCCAATTCTGGCCGTGAGTGCGCGAACCGGCGAAGGGCTGAATGAGCTGAAAACCGAATTGCGCCGGCTGAGCCTGGAAACCCCTCCCAAACCCGTCGACATGCCTTTTCGCCTGCCCATTGACCGCTCCTTCGTGATGAAGGGATTTGGAGCGGTCGTCACTGGAACGCTGATCAGTGGAACATTAGAGAAAGAGGCTGAAGTTGAGGTCTTTCCCTTGGGGAAGCGCGCCCGCGTGCGCGGGATTGAGGTCTATAACACTGTCGCTGACCGTGCCACGGCAGGCCAGCGAACGGCCTTGAACCTGGCGGGACTGGAGGCGCGCCAGATTACGCGCGGAATGGTGCTTGCCGCACCCGGCCTGTTCCAGCCTACCGAATGCCTGGATTGTACCGTCAGTCTTTTGCCCAGCGCGCGGCCGCTGAAGAACCACGCGCCGGTGCATTTCCACTGCGGCACGGCAGAGATGCTGGCGCGGGTCGTAATGCTGGAAGGCAAAGAGATGAATGCGGGCACGACCGAATTTGTGCAACTGCGGCTGGAAGAGCCCGGTCTGTTTGTGCCCGGTGACCGGTTCATCATCCGGCAGTTTTCACCCGTCACCACCATCGGCGGTGGCGTGGTGCTTGACGCGGCTCCGCCCAAGCATCGCTCCGGTGATCCAGCCACAATCGAAGCACTTCGCATCCTAGAAAGCGGAACTCCCGAGGCACGCCTTGAGCTGCTGGCGAAACGAGTGGGAGAATCCGCACTCACAACAATCGTGGCCCGCATGGGGTGGAAGCCATCGGATGTGCACGACGTGGCAAAATCTCTTGCCTCGCAAAGGCGGCTGGTGTTGCTGGGGCAGCCACCCATCCTGCTGGTCCACGCGGCGCACTTTGCGGCTTTGGCGAAGCTCACGCTGGAACAGCTGGCAACGTTTCATGCAGCCAATCCGCTGGTGGCGGGGCTGCCCAAAGAGGAATTGCGCGCCAAGCTTGCCACAGGGCGGTCGGCGAATTCCCTGCCCTCGCACGCTCTGCTCAACGCCCTTTTGCAATCCCTGATTTTGCTGAGGAAAATCGATGTGGACGGGGAAGTTGTGCGACTCGGGGGGCGCACGATTCAATTGTCAGCGGAGGAAGCGGCCGCGCGCGATCAAATCGCCGCGGTCTTTGAGAAAGCTGGATTGAACGTGCCCAGTGCACCAGAAGTATTGGCAACCCTGCGCCTCGACCGCGCCCGCGCTGAGAAACTCTTGAAAATGCTGGTGAAGGAAAACACCCTGCACAAAGTCACGGAGGACCTGATCTTTCATAAATCAGCCCTCAGCAAGCTTCGCGAAATTCTGACGCGACGCAAGGCGCAGAACAACCGCCTGGGGGTTACGGACTTCAAGAACCTCACGGGACTCTCCCGCAAATACGCAATTCCGCTGCTTGAATACTTTGATCGTGAGCGAGTCACACGGCGTGATGGCGACGAACGAATTATTCTTTAAGAAGAGACAGAAGGCAGGCGACCGGAATCAGAATGGGACCAGCGTTCAGTTGCCCGGCATTCTGACTTCTGGCATTTGAATTCTAGCTCCTGACTTCCAGCCCCTTCAGCACCTCATACAGCAGCGCCACCGGCAGTCCGACGACATTGAAATAACAGCCGGAAATGTGAGGGATGAATTTGGAGCCCAGTCCTTGAATGGCATAGGCGCCAGCCTTGTCAAAAGGCTCGTTGCTGGCCACATAGGCGTGGATCTCTTCATCGTTGAGCTCACTGAAGGTCACAAAAGTGCTTTCGTGCTTCAAGGCAACGACCTGGTCTGCGGGGCGAACCAGGCATATTGCGGTGATCACCTCGTGGGTTTGACCGGAAAGGAGGCGGAGCATCCGGGTGGCATCAAACGGTCCCGAAGGCTTGCCCAGAACCAAACCGCCGATGACGACAATGGTATCCGCGCCCAAGATCAGGCTGCCCGCGGGCGCATGGGCGGCAACATGAAGGGCTTTGGTGCGGGCAACGCGCCGGGCGTACGCCTCCGGAAGCTCGCCTGAAGAAGGCTCCCCTTCATCAACACCGCTCGGAATCACTTCAAAATCAATTCCAGCGTTCCGCAGCAGCTCACGCCGGCGAGGCGAATTGGAAGCAAGCAGCAACTTCATGCGAAGGGTTTTCCGTCCTCAGTTCTACGAAAAGATTACCACTGACAACTGACGACTGACAACTCGCGACATTCCTTTCGCAGCCATTTCCACGCTGCCGCGCAATGTGCTAGACTGAGCAATTCTCTGCATTTCAAATGACCGCGCCGGAGAGCACTGACCATGGACGAAATCGGAAAACTCTTGCCCGCGCTGTTTAAAGCTCAGATCCGCCGGTCGGAACCGCATTTGTTGGAAATCCTTGTTCCACTGTGGCCGCGGATTGTGGGCAAGGGCATGGCGCAACATTCACGACCGGCCACTTTTGGCTCTGGTTTGTTAACTGTGTACGCCGATTGCCCAACGTGGGGCACGCAGCTTCGGCACATGACAGAGGAAATTCGTACTGAAGTGAACGGCTTTCTGGGCCAGGCCGTCGTGAAGAAGCTAAAAATCAAAACTGTGACCCAACCAGACCTGTTTTTGTCACCCCGGAGCGGGCATGAGACCACGCCGCCAGCTCCACCCGCAGATATGGCGATGGTCACGGATTCAATTACGGATCCGGAAATTGCCGCGGCACTGGCAAGCTCTTATGCCAAATATTTCAATCGTCCCCGGAGCTAGTTAATCCCATGGCATTCACTGAAAAAGACGTTCGCTACGTTGCTGATCTCGCCCACCTTGAGCTTACGGAAGATGAGGTAAAGAAGTATCTGCCCCAGCTTGATTCCATTTTGCAGTACGTGGAAAAGCTGAACGAGCTAGATACCACTGCCGTTGAACCCATGGCGCAGGTGACCTATCCAGGCTCGGAAAACGCGTCTTTTCGCGCGGACGAGGCCCATAAGAACTTTACCCAGGATCAGGCGCTGGCCAACGCTCCGGAGCAGGGCGCGGGATGCTTCAAGGTGCCGAGCGTCATCGAACGGGAAGAGTAAACTCCATTTTAGATTTTAGATTTTGGATTGGCTACGTCGAGCAATATCCTAATCCTGCCGTCCAAAAAAGATAACGCAGAGGCCAGAACGGATCATGGACTTCACAACCCTGAGTATCAGCCAAATTCGCGAACTCCTTAAAAGCCGGCAGGCCACCGCCGTTGAAATTGCCAATGCCCATTTGGCCCAGATCGAGGAGAAGGACAAGGAAGTACGGGCCTACCTAAGCCTCTGCCCGGAGCGAGCGCTGGCGCAGGCGCAGAAGGTGGATGAGGCCATCGCTGCCGGCAAGGTATTGCCTCCCCTGGCTGGTGTCCCAGTGGCGGTAAAAGACGTTATCATGACGCGCGGAAGCCACACCACCTGCGCGTCCCAAATATTGGAGAACTTCATTGCGCCCTATGACGCCACGGCCGTGCAAAGGCTGGAAAACGCAGGCGCGGTGATCATCGGAAAGACCAATTGCGATGAATTCGCCATGGGTTCGTCGACAGAAAACTCCAGCTTCTTTCCCACTCGCAATCCTCGTGACCTGACGCGCGTGCCGGGAGGCTCAAGCGGTGGATCGGCTGCAGCGGTTGCAGCGAATTTAGCCACCGTCGCCCTTGGATCTGACACTGGCGGCTCAATTCGGCAGCCCGCCGCGTTCTGTGACATCGTGGGCATGATGGGGACCTACGGCAGAGTTTCGCGCTACGGTCTGGTGGCGTTTGCCTCATCCCTCGACCATATCGGTCCGTTTGGGCGCTCGGTTAACGATGTGGCAATGGTGCTGCAAACCATCGCCGGACCCGACCCGCTTGATTCCACTGCTGCCGCCCTGCCCGTTGACGATTATGTTGGAGCCTTAAATGGCGACATCCGCGGGATTCGTGTGGGCGTGCCAACAGAGTTTCTCAAGGGATTAAATCCTGACATCGGCGGGAACATTCAAAAGGGCATCGACCTGTTTAGCAAGCTTGGCTGCCAGATTGTTCCCATTAGCCTGCCACACACGGATTATGCTATTGGGTGCTATTACATCATTTGCACGGCAGAAGCCAGCTCCAACCTTGCCCGCTACGATGGCGTCCGCTATGGGTTCCGTTCGCCTCAGCACGATGATTTGCGGGACATGTACCGGAAATCGCGCAACCTTGGCTTTGGCGCAGAGGTGAAGCGGCGCATCATGCTGGGAACCTACGTTCTGAGCTCCGGCTATTACGATGCTTACTACCTGAAAGGCCAGAAAGTTCGGAGCCTAATTACACGCGATTTCGTCGAAGCTTTTGATGAGGTCGACGTGATCGTTACCCCCACTTCACCCATTCCGCCATTTAAGATTGGCGAAAAGGTTGACGACCCGCTGCAAATGTATCTTGCCGACATCTACACCGTCACCGCCAGCCTGGCGGGAATCCCTGGAATCAGCGTCCCTTGCGGTAAAACCCCAAGCGAACCGCGCCTGCCCGTGGGCATGCAGATTCTCGCCAATCACTTTGACGAGGCTCGCCTATTGCGCGTGGCCGATGCGTTTGAAAAGGCCGGCGGGTTCCAAATTAGCTAAGAGAATCGAGAAGGGCGAATTGGTGAGGGAAACGTGTGCCTTGCTCTATTGCGCCCTCAAAAGAGAAGTGGCCAGCAATCAGCCCTCAGTTTTTCAACTGACGGCTGACCACTGGCCACTGACAGGTCTTATTGCGGTCCTACTGCGTTCTTGCTTCGTCCTCGTCCGCCAGATCCGCAGCCACTGCCCCAGTGGCAGAGGTGGGAATCGCGGCCTCGGCCGGTGTGGTAACTTCCGGTGCGGGCGGCTCAGCTTCGGTGAGCAGCTTGAAGTTCCGGTAGAACTCCAGGCCTGTGCCAGCAGGAATCAGCCGGCCCATGATGACGTTCTCCTTCAAACCGCGGAGGTGATCAACCGCACCGCGAATTGAGGCTTCGGTAAGGACGCGCGTTGTTTCCTGGAACGACGCGGCCGAGATGAAGGAATCGGTGGCCAGGGACGCCTTGGTGATTCCGAGCAGCAAAGCACGTCCAGTGGCAGGCTTGCCACCTTTGGCCTTGGCGCGCTCGTTCTCCAGACGGAAGCGGAACTTGTCCACTTGCTCGTCCAGCAGAAATTCCGTATCGCCCACTTCTTCCACCTTGACCCAACGCATCATCTGGCGAGTGATCACTTCGATGTGCTTGTCATTGATGTTGACGCCCTGCAGCCGGTAAACTTCCTGAATTTCATCAACCAGGTACTTTTCCAATTCCTTTTCGCCCAACACCGCCAGAATATCGTGCGGATTGCGCGGGCCGTCCATCAGGGGCTCACCAGCCTTAACACGCTCACCTTCCTGCACTGAGACGTGTACGCCACGGGGCAGCAAGTATTCCTTGGTTTCACCCTTTTCCGGGACCACCAGGATCTTGCGTTGGCCTTTCACCACATCGGCATAACGAACCACACCGTCGATTTCAGTAATGACCGCGGGCTCGTGGGGCTTGCGGGCTTCGAAGAGTTCCACGACGCGCGGCAGACCGCCGGTGATGTCCTTGGTCTTGGTGGTTTCACGCGGGATCTTTGCCAGAACATCGCCGGGGCTCACTTCATCACCCTCTTGCACCATTAAGTGGGCGCGTCCAGGCATCAGGTACTTCTTGGTTCCCTTCTTCTCATTGCGAAGGATCATTTGCGGCTGATACTTCTCCTCAAAATCATCCTTCACAACCAATTGCGACAGGCCGGTAACTTCGTCCACCTGTTCCTGCACGGTGATCCCGGAATGAAGGTCCTTGAATTGCACGCTGCCGGCAACTTCAGTAAGGATCGAGAAGGTGTAGGGATCCCATTCAACAATGTTCTCACCCATCTTAACGGGGGCGCCGTCCGCCACTTTAATACGGGCGCCGTACACCACCGAATAGCGTTCGCGCTCACGGCCTTTGTCATCCACGATGGCCACTGCGCCGTTACGATTCATGACGACGTGCGCGCCTTCGCGGTTCATGACGGTCTGAATCTGGTGATACTTCAGGAAGCCGTGGCTCTTTGCTTCCAAAGTGCTCTGCTCAGAAATACGGCTTGCCGTACCACCGATGTGGAAAGTCCGCATGGTGAGCTGTGTACCCGGTTCGCCGATGGACTGCGCGGCGATAACTCCCACCGCCTCGCCCATCTCAACCACCCGGCCAGTGGCCAGGTTGCGTCCGTAGCAGCGCACGCAAACTCCGCGCTTGGACTCGCAAGTCAGTACGGAGCGAATCTTGACGCGCTCGATGCCTGCTGCCTGAATGGCCGCCGCCAGGTCTTCGTTAATCTCCTGGTTGACATCCACAATCACGTTGCCTTCATAGTCCTTGATCTTTTCCAGCGAAACCCGTCCCACGATGCGATCGCGAAGCGGTTCCACCACTTCTCCTGCTTCAACGATGGGTTCCACAAAAATCCCGTCCAGCGTGCCGCAGTCGAATTCTGAAATGATCACGTCCTGCGCAACGTCAACGAGACGCCGGGTAAGGTAGCCGGAATCGGCGGTCTTCAGTGCCGTATCCGCCAAGCCTTTGCGCGCTCCGTGAGTGGAGATGAAGTACTGCAACACGTTCAAGCCTTCGCGGAAATTCGCGGTGATGGGGGTTTCAATGATTTCGCCTGAGGGCTTGGCCATCAAACCGCGCATTCCGGAGAGCTGACGAATCTGCTGCTTGGAACCGCGGGCGCCGGAGTCGGCCATGATGTAGATAGGGTTCATCTGCCCCGTGGCATCCTGCTTTTCCATAACCTGGAACATCTCGTTGGCCACTTCGTCTGTTACGTTGGACCATATCGCGATGACCTTGTTGTAACGCTCACCGTGGGTGATGGCGCCTTCCTGATACTGCTTTTCAACTTCGATGACTTCCTTTTCCGCTGCGCTTACGAGTGCGCCCTTGCTTTGCGGAACCACCAGGTCATCGATGCCGATGGAAATTCCCGCCTTGGTCGCGTACAGGAAGCCAAGGGTCTTGACGCCATCCAGCATCGCCACCGTGGTCTCCAGACCGAAGCGCAGGTAGCAGTAGTTCACCAGCGCGCCCAGGCCTTTCTTGCGCAGAAGCCCGTTGACGAACGGCATCAGGGGCTGGCCCGTGGTGGGGTCTTTCGGCAAGTGGTCATTCAGGATGACGCGGCCAACAGTGGTGTTGATGAACTGCTTGTTTACAGTAATGGGCTCAGTATGCAGAACATCCTGGCTATCGTACGCAGTGGTCAAATCGATCACGCGTCCGGTGTAGCGCAGGCGAATCGGGGTCAGGGTTTCAACTTCACCCGCTTCCAGGGCCAAAACCACTTCGTCCGAATTGGCAAAGGCACGTCCATCGCCCTTGGCGCCGCGCTTGTCCTTGGTCAGGTAGTAGCAGCCCAGAACGATGTCCTGGGTGGGAACGGCAAGCGGTTGGCCGTTGGCGGGAGAAAGGACGTTCTGCGCTGAAAGCATCAGCACCGACGCCTCAATCTGTGCCTCGGGAGAGAGCGGAATGTGAACGGCCATCTGGTCGCCGTCAAAATCGGCGTTGAAAGCCGTGCAAACCAGGGGATGAATCTTAATAGCCTTGCCTTCAACCAGAACCGGCTCAAAGGCTTGAATTCCCAAACGGTGCAGCGTGGGAGCGCGGTTCAGCAGAACAGGATGGCCCTTGATGACTTCTTCAAGGATATCCCAAACCACTGGTTCCTGCCGCTCCACCATTTCTTTTGCCGCCTTGATGGTGGTGCAGTGGCCCGCCTGTTCCAGACGGTGATAAATGAAGGGTTTGAAGAGCTCGAGCGCCATCTTCTTGGGCAAACCGCATTGATGCAGTTTTTGTTCCGGTCCCACAACGATGACGGAACGGCCGGAGTAGTCAACGCGCTTTCCCAGCAGGTTCTGGCGGAAGCGTCCCTGCTTGCCCTTGAGGGTGTCGGAAAGAGACTTGAGCGGGCGGTTGTTGGCGCCACGTAGCACGCGACCGCGGCGGCCATTATCGAACAGCGCGTCCACGGCTTCCTGCAACATGCGTTTTTCATTGCGGACAATCACGTCCGGCGCATGCAACTCCATCAACTTCTTCAGCCGGTTATTGCGATTGATGACGCGACGATAGAGATCGTTCAGATCGGAGGTAGCAAAGCGTCCACCATCCAGGGGCACAAGAGGCCGCAACTCGGGAGGAATGACCGGGATCACGTCCAGAATCATCCACTCCGGCTTGTTTCCGGACTTGCGGAAAGCTTCCAGCACCTTTAACCGCTTGGCGTATTTCACGCGCTTCTGCTGCGACGGATCAGTCTTCATCTTCTCGCGCAGCTCGTCCGCCAATTCGTCAATCGCCACCATCTTCAGCAATTCTTTGATGGCTTCCGCACCCATGCCGGCGCGGAACTTGCCGGGGAATTCCTGCTGAAGTGCCCGGAAGCGCTCTTCCGTCAACAGCTCTTTTTCTTTCAGCGGAGCTTCACCGGGATCGATAACCACATACTGTTCAAAGTACAGAACGCGTTCGAGATCGCGAAGAGCGATGTCAAGCAGGTGGCCGATGCGGCTGGGGAGTCCCTTGAAGAACCAGACATGTGAGCAGGGTGAAGCCAGCTCAATGTGTCCCATGCGCTCGCGGCGAACCTTGGAGAGGGTCACTTCAACGCCGCATTTGTCGCAGATCACGCCGCGATGCTTCATGCGCTTGTATTTGCCGCAAAGGCATTCCCAGTCCGTGACCGGGCCAAAAATGCGGGCGCAAAACAAGCCATCACGCTCCGGCTTGAAGGTGCGGTAATTGATAGTCTCCGGCTTGGTCACTTCACCATGCGACCAGGACCGGATCTTTTCCGGCGACGCCAGGCTGATGCGGATGGCGTCAAACTCACCGATCAGGCTTACACGATCATAAGGGCTGCTGCGGAACAAGGTTTTCCTCCTTCAAAGGAGAGAGAAGAGATTTTTCGAAACTTTGCGCCAGGGCCACCGCGCGTTGGGGAGATTAGCGCGGGGCCCGGCGGCTGGTTACCTACTTATTCAGCGCCCACAGGGGCGAGTGCTTCCTTTTCCTTGGGCTTCTTGATCAATTCCACATCGAGGCAGAGGCTCTGCAACTCGCGCACCAGGACGTTGAACGACTCCGGCACGCCAGGTTCAATGGCAGCCTCGCCTTTGACGATGGCTTCATAGATTTTAGCGCGACCGTACACGTCGTCCGATTTCGCGGTGAGAAGTTCCTGCAGAATGTATGCCGCGCCATACGCTTCGAGCGCCCACACTTCCATTTCTCCAAACCGCTGACCACCGAACTGCGCCTTGCCGCCCAGAGGTTGCTGAGTGATGAGGGAGTAAGGCCCAATCGACCGTGCGTGGATCTTATCGTCAACAAGGTGCGAAAGTTTGAGCATGTAGATGTAGCCGACGGTAACCGGCTGTTCGAACTTTTCGCCCGTCATTCCGTCATAGAGAGCGATCTTGCCGGATGACGGCAGACCCGCTTTTTCAAGGAATTCCTTGATCTCTTTTTCCGTCGCGCCGTCAAACACCGGCGTGGCGAAGGCTACTCCCTCTGACAATACCTGACGGCCGTAAGTGATAACCTGTTCGTCGTCCCAGGTGTCAACCGTCGTAGCGAGAGGATTGTTGCGGAAGAGACTCTTGATCTCTTTGCGCAAAAGCTCAGCGCGATTTTCCGAGGTCAGGAGCGTGCGGATCTTGGCGCCAATTTCCCTTGCCGCCCAACCCAGGTGAGTCTCCAGAATCTGCCCCACATTCATGCGGGAGGGGACGCCTAGAGGATTCAGCACCACTTCCACCGGAGTTCCATCCGGCATGTACGGCATATCTTCCTCAGGAAGGATGCGGGCGATAACGCCCTTGTTTCCGTGACGACCGGCCATCTTATCGCCGACGGACAGCTTGCGCTTCATGGCGATGTAGCATTTGACCAGCTTGATAACTCCGGGCGGAAGTTCGTCGCCCTTTTTCAACTTTTGAATCTTCTCGTCAGTGATCTTGCGCAGAATATCAATCTGCCGCGAAGTCATCTCCTCGATCTCATCGATCTTTTCGAGAAGGGTTGGATCTTTCTTGGCGATCCTCATGCGCTTCAGGTTACGCGTTGTCACCCGGTCCAGAACGTCGCGGGTGAGCTT
>Ga0302320_10009113_pt1 | contig 21396 bp, 23 predicted proteins | sample Bog_T0_3_FD_202130 | JGI IMG/M metagenome (GOLD analysis project Ga0302320, IMG submission 202130) | Peat permafrost microbial communities from Stordalen Mire near Abisko, Sweden - Bog_T0_3 | ecosystem: Environmental > Terrestrial > Soil > Wetlands > Peat | place: Sweden: Abisko, Stordalen Mire...
TCGAGCTTGCCGCCCTCGTTCAGCCACTGGGTGTACGTGATGACGCCGGGAGCGCCGTCCACGTTGTTGGCGGAGATGAAGTTGAGCCACCGCCCCGCGTCGCGGCCCTGGACCCAGAACTTGGACATGAAGGACATGTCCATGAGGATGACGCCTTCGCGCGTGGCCTCGTGCTCGGCCTGCCAGTAGGGAAACCAGTTCTGCCTGCCGAAGGAGAGCCTGTCGACCTTCGGCTCCACGCCGGGCGGCGCGTACCAGTCGGGCCCTTCCCAGCCGCTCACGTCCTTGAAGTACGCGCCCCGCGCCGCGAGCCGATCATGGACGGCGGAGCGCTTGGCGCCGCGGGCCGTCATCATCGAGCGCGTCGGGTAGTGGCACTGGTAGACCATCCCGAGGGACTCCACCGTCCGCGTCTTCCGGTACTCGGGGTTGCTCTGGTAGGTGTGGAGCCTGTCGATGTTGAAGCCCGTGATGTCGACGTCCGCGCGCCCGTTGATGATCCAGTGGGCGAGCACCCGCCCGAGCCCGCCGCCCGTGAGGATGCCGATCGAGTTGAGGCCCGCGGCCACGAAGTAGTTCTTGAGCTCCGGCGCCTCGCCGACGACGGGCTGGAGATCCGGGGTGAAGCTCTCGGGCCCGCAGAAGAGCTTGCGGACGCCCGTCTCCATCGTGATGGGCACGCGGCGCATGGCCGTCTCCACGTACGGCCCCATCCGATCCCAGTCGGGCGTGATCTCGCCGAAGGAGAAGTCCTCGGGCACCCCAGAGATCTTCCACGGCGCGCACACAGGCTCGAACAGCCCCACCATCAGGCCCCCCACCTCCTCGCGGAAGTAGCCGCAGGACGCCGGGTCCTCCAGGACCGGTAGGTTCGGTGGGAGGCCCGGGATCTTGTCCGTGATGAGGTAGTAGTGCTCCGCCGACTGCAGCGGGATGTTGATCCCCGACTTGGCGCCGAGCTGGCGCGCCCACATGCCGGCGCAGTTGACGACGTACTCGGCCTCGATGTCCCCGAGCGACGTCTTCACCCCCGCGACGGCCTTCGTCGCCCCGCTCCCCTTGTGGAGGACGCCTGTGCACGACACGCCCTCGAGGATCGTCGCCCCTTGCATCCGGGCGCCCTTCGCCAGCGCCATCGTGATGTCGACCGGGTTCGCCATCCCGTCTTCCTTCACGTAGAAGCCGGCGAGGATGTCGTCGGTGCGGGCGATCGGGAAGAGGTCCCTCACCTGCGAGGGCGAGATCTCGTGCACGTCCACGCCGCAGTACCGGTTGAACGCCGAGACGCGGCGGTACTCGTCGAGGCGGTCCTTGTCGATCGCCACTTCGATGAAGCCGATCGGCTTGAACCCGCTCGTCAGCCCCGTCTCGGCCTCGATCCGGCTGTAGAGATCGCGGGTGTACTTGCGCATCTCGGTCGATGTCTCGGACGTGGAGCCGAACGTGACCATGAGCCCGGCGGCGTGCCACGTGGTCCCGGAGGTTAGGCGGTCGCGCTCGAGGAGCACGACATCTTTCCACCCCATGTGGGCCAGGTGGTACGCCACGGAGCAGCCGATGATTCCGCCCCCAACGACGACCACACGCGCGTGCTTCGGCAAGACGGGTTGAGACATGGTCCGCGGAGAATAGCCGCACGAGCTGGACCGGGGTAAGCCATCTCGTCCAAGCCGCGACGACTCCCCGACCAGGTGCTAGAAGGACGGCCCCCATGAACGAGGAATACCGCACCCCCCTCTTGCTCTGCCCCGCCTGCTCGGTCGAGATGGAGGCGAGGCAGCTCGCCGATGCGACCGTCGACGTCTGCCCAGGCTGCAAGGGGCTCTGGGTCGACTGGTTCGACGGCGACCTCGCGCAGGTCGCGTTTCAGGCGGCTCCGCTCTCGATCCCGTCGGCGCCCGCGCCCGCGATGGCCGCGAGCCGCGCCGCGTGCCCCCACTGCAAGCGGGCGCTGGCGCTACAACCCTACGGGCCAGACGGCCAGTCGTTCTGGCGGTGCAGCGAGTGCGTAGGCACGTTCGTGCCGCGGAGCACCTTCGAGACGCTTCTGGACATCGCCGCTCGCCCCGACCCGGACCCCGAGCCGCCGCAGACGGACGAGCAGACGGGCGCGCTCGCCCGCCTGCTCAAGGTGCTCTCCGGCTTGCTGAAGGGCTGAGGGGGCTCGGCTTCAGGCGCCCTTGAAGAGGGCGATGGCCGCGCCCGTCGGGTCTTCCAGCACGCTGAAGCGGCCGATCTTGGGGATGTCCATCGGGTTGACGAGCACCTTGGCGCCCAGCTCCTTCGCGTTGCGCGTCGCCTGGTCGACGTCCGCGACGTGAAGGTACGCGAGCCAGTGCGCGTGCTGCCGAGCCTGCCCCGGTAGCATCATGATCCCCGCCCGTTGCTTGTCCCCGGTCTTGAGGATGCGGTACGTCCCCATCGGTCCCATGTCGACGGACTCGACGGTGTAGCCGAAGACGCCCGCGTAGAACTTGGCGGCGCCCTCGGGGTCGCTCGTCATGAGCTCCTCCCAGCAGAAGGCGCCGAGCGCCGGAACACCGGCCTCGGCAGCTCGCACCTTGGAGTCCTTGTAGAGCGCGAAGGCGGCGCCCTGCGGATCGGTGACCGGGGCAAAGCGACCGACGTCGGGGATGTCCATGGCCGGCATGAGAAGACGGCCGCCGAGCTCCTGCACCTTGGCCACCGAGACGTCTACGTCGTCGACAGCGACGTACGGGAGCCAGTGCGGCGGGACGTGGGCCGGCGCCATCGACTTGGTGATGCCCGCGTGGTCCTTGCCATTGACGAAGCAGAGACCGTACGGCTCGCCCGGCCCCATCTGCACGTCCTTCGTCTCCCAGGCCATGAGCGCCGCGTAGAATTTGAGCGCCTTGGTGCGGTCATTCGTGTGAAGCTCGTGCCAAACGAAACTCCCGGTCGTCGCGGACATGGTTGCCTCCCTGTTGGTGTCCCGCCGTACACCCTCGCGAGCCTGCGTGGAAGGCGCCACGGGCTAGCCAAGGCCTCCCAATCGATGTACGTGGGGGGCCATGCGCTGGCTCGTATTGCTCGCCGGTCTGCCGAGCCCACTGGCGTCGCTCGCGGGCTGCGTCTCCATTCCGCCGCCCGTCCACGCGACGTTCGAGCAGACGACCGAGTGCGGGCTCAGCAACTTCTGCCCCAAGGCTCGCCCGTCGGGGGAGGCGACGGCCGCTGCCCCTGCGCCACCGTCCCCGCCCGCAGCCGCGGCGACGACGGCCGCGCAGGAGCCCTCCCCTGTTGCCCCGCCGCCGCCCGCGACGGAGGTGGCCACCCCGGCCCCGGCGCCCCCCCCGCCCCCCGCGGCAACGGGTGGTCCGTGACCCGAACGCGGCTCCTTCACGGGACGCTGGCCCTGCTGCTCGGGCTGAGCGTGACGGGTTGCGCGGAGAGCTCGGGCCGCTTCAACTTCTACGAGGCTAAGAACCCCGAGCATCGACCGACTTACCTGGGATTGCCGCTCCGGAACGGGCAGATCGTCCTCACGGAGGCCAAGGGAGACCTGAGCTTCGTCTTCTCGCTCATCCCCGACCAGTTCTTCCTCTTCACGCACTCGGGAATCGTCAGCATCGAGGACGGTGTCCCGTACGTGTACCAGGCAACAGGCGATTATCACGTGCGACTCCATAGCCGCGTGCTCGACAACGTGAGCGGCGAGGTGCGCCGTACGCCGTTCGAGCTCTACGCCGTGCCAAACCTGTACGGCGAGGTCTTCGACCCGCCCGACGGCGCCTCCGGGGAGGCGATCGTCGCCTATGCGAAGAAGCGTTACGAGGATAAGACCGAGTTCGACGCCTACTTCCGATACGACGAGCACGAGAAGCTCTTTTGCACGGAGCTCCTCGAGCTTGCCCTCGAATCGGGAGGAGCGAAGGCGCACGGCCTCGTCCCCGTCCGGGACAACGCGTCGCTGAAGACCGCCATGCGCTGGCTCGGCGTGCCGCTCGATACCGCGCTACCCGCGGGCCTCTACAAGGACGAGGCCCACTACGTCGGGTCGTTTGGCCAGTTCCCGACTCGGAGCGCCGCGTACGCCTACTTCGAGGGCAAGCGCGAGATCCACAGGCGGTTCACGAGGAGCCAGCACCTCGGCTACCTCTTCGAGCTTCACGCGACCGGAGAGCTCACCGCGCGCGCCAACCTGCAGGACTTCATGGCACGTGCGTCGCGCGCAGCGAATGGCATGGTGCCCGAGCCGCTGCCGGGAGACCCGCGCATCGCGAGCGCGGTGCGCCGCATCGCGGACGAGATGTTCGGTCCGGCCGATTGAGATGAGGGTCCGACGCTTCGTACGTACCGGAGCCGTCTGTTGCTTGCTCGGGACCGGGACCACGGGCTGCGCCGGATGGTCGGACGTCTACGGTGGCGAGTCTTACAATCTGTCGGGGCGAAACGCCTCGAGCGGGCCCATCGCGGGGTTCGAGTCGATCTTCACGCCGAAGCTCCACGCGTTGATGAAGCAGGCGGGCGGCGAGGCGCTCCCGATCGGCCTCCACAACGCTTTTCAGCTCCTCCTCGCCCCGGACACGAAGACGGTATCCTGGCTCACCGGCATCGCGTACTACGGGCAGCCGGACCCCGTGAGTGGCTACGCGATCCTCGGCTCCAATCTGCACTTCGACCTGCTGCAGAGCCGTTTCAGCTTTGGCACCTTCCAGCCCTACGGAGAGCTCGGGCTCGCTGCACACTTTGGCTCCCACGCCTTCGGCAACGATGGCCTCGTCACGACCCTCGGCCTGCAGATGATGTACATCTACAATTATCTCGCCCCCGCCGGGGAGCCGAACAGCACCTCGTTCGCGACCGTCAAGTTCGGGATCGGCTGGGATCTGCATTGAGCCTCGCCGCCCGGAGACTGCTGGCGGCCCTCGCCGCGAGCGTTGCCGCCCTCGGCGCCCTCCCGGCGTACGCCGAGGATCCGCCGCACGCGCGAGAGGCTCCCGAGGACACGGCGCCCGTGCCACCGACCTCGCAGGATGCAGCGCCGCCGACTGCGCCCGCCACGCCCCCGTCGGATAGCGCACCTCCACCGCCGCCGGCGGCGCTTCCCCAGGCGAAGAAGCCCATCCCGATGGGGGACGAGAAGCTGGTCTTCGTGCGCAGCCCGCGGATGGATCGGCTGCTCTCCCGCGGAGTCACCTGGGACGCGAACCTGGAGGGCGGGGTCGGCGCCGTTTTCGCCCACCCAGTCGACAGCATCGCCTTCGCCAGAGCCCGGGCAGGAGTGACCCTCGTTCGCGACCCTCTCCTGGAGACGCTCGGCATCACCTACGAGTACTCCGGGCTGTCGCCCGCAACCTTCGGGCTCCAAGCCGAAGTGTCACTGCTCGAGACGGGCTTCTGGGGGCAAATTGGCGCGATGATGGACGTGAAGGGTCACGCCGGCGGGATGCTCGCCTTCGGGTGGGCGCTCGTCGGCGTCGAGGGGGAGTACCGCGGCGCCGAGTCGATGGACCCCGCGTGGGCCATCTACGGCAAGCTGCGGATTCCCGTGAGCATCCTCATTCGAGGTCTCGGGCAATGAGGCTCCGTCGACGGGCAACCCGAGACGCTTAAAAACCAAACGGGAGGCGATAATGCCTCCCGTCCAAGTCGAGATAAGTAAAGAGATAAAAGAAACTACTTGCCGTGAACTTCGGTGCAGCCCTGCGTGTAGATGCCGAGGATGCTGAAGTGACGGAACTCGACGGAGCTGAGCTCCGTGACCTTCGCCTCTTTCTTGGCCGCGTCGACGCTCGCATCGCCGAACGACACGATGCCGAGGATGCCCGTCGCGCAGGTCTCGCCGCCCTTTTCGCCGGCCTTGCCGGGGCCCGAGAGCTCCTGGCGATCGACGCCGTGCGGAACCGTCGTGGAGTCGTAGAGCGACCCGGAGGGGTAACCGCCGCAGCCGATGCCCACAATCAGAACCGCAAGCGACACAAACGACTTCGTAACCAAATTCATTAGAACCTCCCGTGTGGATTGGTCGAAAGAACGGCAGCAAACAGCAAGAAATGCGACGACGGCTATCACGCTCGAGCTCGGAGTGTCAAGCAACGCACTCACCCACGAAAGTGCATTGACAGAGCCCCGCGTCCCCTCCGATGGTGCGCCGCGTGGCGTCCCGGATCCTGGGCCTGACTTCTCTGGGCGGCAGCCGTCCGGCGCGAAGCACGGGCTGCCGGCGGGCCGTTTCGTTCCTTTTGGCGCTCCTATGTCTCGTTGCGGTCCTGGGCGCTCCTCGTCAGGCAGCCGCGGCCCGCGCGGAGCTCGTGACGATAGGCACCGGGAGCGAAATATTCGCCCGCTACGGCCATAGCGCCGTATGCATCGGGGAGGCTGCCCGGGGCGAAGGGGCGCCCGAAGCCCGGTGTTACGACTTCGGCATCCAGGATGATGCCCCTGGAGGCGCACTCAGGCTCGTCTGGGACACCTACCGTGGGCGCCCGCGATTCTTGCCTATCGCGGTCACGCGCTCGATCCTGATTGCGGCCTTCACGGCGCAGGGACGCACCATTTGGACGCAGGATTTGCCGATGTCGGAGGCCCAGGTCGCGTCCCTCGCGGCGTCCCTGGAGGCGTCGGTCGCCGCGCACGCCTCCTACGCGTATCACCCCTACTATTACAATTGCACGACCCCCATCCGAGACGCGATCGACAAGGCGAGCGGCGGGGCGTTGCGCCCGGTCGCTGCGGCCCCCGAGGCGCCAACCTTTCGAGCGGCGACGGAGGGAGGGTTCTCCGGCAGCGCGCTGGAGCTGACGGGGCTGGCGCTCTTTCTGGGGAACCCGGCGGACAGGCCGATGACGGCGTGGGAGGCGCTCTTTCTGCCGGCCAACTTGAGGGACGCGGTGCAGGCGCGCATGGGGGCCGCTCCGACGGTGGTGTACGAGCGCCGCGAGATGTTCGTGCCCAAGACGAGCACCAACGCGGGTCGTATCGTGCTGGCCCTCCTTGGCGCCCTGATGGCCGGCGCTGCTCTCTGGACGGTCCGACGGTCCCCGGGGAGGGTTGGCTACGTGCTCGTGGCGCTGGGGCTCGTCCTGGGCCTCGTAGGGCTCGCGGTGGACGGCGTGGCGCTGGGGGCAGCCTACCCGGAAGTCACGCGCAACTGGGTGCTCCTGGTTCTCTTGCCGACGGATCTCGTCCTCGCTGTCGCACCCCGCAAGGCGCTGCGGTACGTGCAGGCGAGGCTGGGCGCCCTGGGGCTGCTCGCGGTCCTGTCGGCCGTCGGCCTGGTCACGCAGCCGCTCGTCCTCGTGTGCGCCTTCGTCGCGATGCCGCTCGCCGCAGCATGGCCGGCAGTGCGCCGCCTCTCGCCAGCCCCTCCTCAGCCTGCGTAGACCTCATCCTGCTCGATGCGGGTGAGCACCCAGTCGAAGTCGCCGGTGGTGACCTTGGCCTGGCAGAACTTGCACACCCCGGCCATGTTGATCTCGAGGGGTGCGCCGCAGTTGGGGCAGGCGCGGTCCGTACGCGTCGCCCCTTTTCGCCCGCGGCTTCGAATCAGGGTCCAGTACTCCGAGTACTTGCGCTCCCGGGACTTGCTGCCGGCAACCACGCGCCCGCCTTCGTCCGTGAGCGTGTAGTCGAGGCTCGTGGCCCAGACGCGCACCGTGATCGCGTCGAAGAACCTGTCCCGGCTGACCCGCGCGAGCTCCATCCCGAGGATGCGTGCGTTCTCGGTGACGTTGCGGAGCTTCTGCTTCCGGTATGCCTCCACCCAGAACGCCTGCGCCTCGAAGAGACGATCGGTCATGTACGGGCGCATGCCCGCGAGGTCGCGCGCGGACCACGCGGCCTGGAACTCGGAAAAGATGAGGCCGACGCGCCCCTGGAAGCCGGACCATCCCTGCGTCGGGTCGTCCGCCACGAGGGCGAGCATCGAGGCCTGCGCCTGCGGGTCGACCACCGTGGGAGCGTCGGTGCCCTCCTCCTGCGTGTCGCCGGTGAGCATCGGACCGCGCGGGGTCCGGCTCACGAGATCGGCGCGCTGCACGACCCAGTCGAAGTCGCCGCTCTGCGCCGTCTTGCCACAGTGGGCGCAGACGCCGGACGTCACCGCGTCGAGCGGCGCGCCGCAAGACGGGCACGCGAACAGGCGGGCGCGATCCGGGGTGCGTGACTGCACGCCGCGCTTGCGCGCGAGGGTCCATTCCTCGACGGCGTAGTAGCTGTGCTCGGCCGCGGCGCCGCCGGCGCCCTCAAACACCTCGGTGTAGTTCGTCTCGAAGTGGACACGGACGACGGCCATCGGGGCGTCGCTTCGCGTGCCGCGGGCGTCGGTGAAGGTCATCGCTCCGATGACGATGTCGCGAACCTCCCGGAGGGGCGGGCCCTGGAAGGACGCGGCGGCGGCCGGCGTGAGGAACGCCGAGTACCGTGCGAGCTGCCCGCGCCCGCGGGCGGTGTGGACCTCGGCGTAGAGGGCGTAGAGGAAGTCCTCGAAGAGGACGAAGGAGAAGTTCTGGTCGGTGGTCTGAAGCTGCTCGATCTCGGCGCGAACGTTGCGGGGACGTGGCGCCGTGTACTGCAGCGGCGCGACGGGCTCTGAAGACGAGCTCCACTCCTGCATCTTCATCTGGTTGCGCTTTGCGAAGAAGACGATGACGACGAAGATGACGAGGACCGGAACGCCGATGGCCGGCTGCTGGAAGAGAAGCCAGACGATCAGATCCGCGAAGAGCTCACCTCCACCGCCACCGCCTCCTCCACCGCCTCCACCGCCGCCGCCTCCACCGCCGAAGGAGCCTCCACCGCCGGGACGGGCGGCGGCGATGGCGCCGGAGAGTACGATGACGCCGAGAACGCCCGCGGCGAGCACGGACCTCGGAGAGAGCTTCCCGAGCGGCCGCGCGCGGCGCACCTTCGAGGCGAGGAGCGTCATGACTCCTCCACCTCGTCGGGCAACTCGTTCGCGTCGCTCGCCTTGTGCGGCATCGCCGCGCCGAGGAGCGGCCCCATCGCCCGCAGCTCCTCGACGAAGCGATCCGTGTCGAGCTGCGCAACGGCCTCCCTCACGGCGGCGACGCGAAGCTTCCACGGTTCGCCGAGGCCCTTCGTATCCACCCCCACGTCCGTGACGACCTGCGCCGTCCGCTCGAACGTCGAGACGAAGACCAGGATCCCGCCCCGCCGGGTCGTGTGGCTGATGCCGCGGTCCACGAAGGCCGCGCGCGCCACGTCGTAGACCGAGGCATCCATGCGCCGCCGCGTCACGAGAAGGCGACGGAGCGGTGGGGCGTGCCCGGTGAGCAAGGCTCCCAGGACGAACGCGACGACGACGTCCACCGGCATCGTGGCGACCGGGAACGAGACCGGCAGAAACAGCAGCAGGGCGAGGGCCAGAAGAGCGAAGAGGAAGCCCGCCAGGTAGTCGGCGTCCTGGTAGTTGCCGGACACGTGCTTGACGGCCACGACCACCTCGGCCGAGGTCTGGGCCTCGATCTCTCGGATGGTCGCTGCGATGCGGGACTTGGACTCGGTCTGGAAGAACGCTTGCTCGGTCATCACTTCAAGGCTTGGGTGAGACCTCGGTCGGCCCCGCGCAGCGCGCTCTCCACCGCGCCGTCGATAGCCTGGTTCTGGAGCTGCGTCACGAGAGAGGGGTTCGCCAGGGCCGACACCGACCCTATGCTCGTCGCCGCGCCGCTGAGCGTGCCGCGGAGACTCTGCTCGGGGACGCGGCGCACGCTGAACTCGACCTGCGCGGCGAACGTGAGCTGCTGGTTCTCCTGGGTCTGCGCAAGGCGCTGGAGGGAGCCATCGAGCTCGAGGACGGGCACGTGGCGGTCGCTCGCCTGCTTGAGGAGCGAAGCGTCCCTGCCGTCCATGACGATCGCGCCCGGGATCGCGTGAGCTCGCGCCACGGTGGCGGTGCGAAGGACGTCGCCGGCCTGGTCTCCTCGAACCGCGGTTCGGTTCTTCATGAGGCCAATCTGCACGACGTAGCGGGCGTTCTGCCACGGTCCCTGCGCCGCGCGCTTCAGCGCTGCAACCGACGTCGTCATCTGCGCCTTCGCGCTCGGGGAGCTCTCGCTCGTGGCGCGGCGCTCGAGGGCGGGGATGGCGGCGGCATCCCCTAGCGCTGCGAGGGCCGCCGCGGCCGCCGTCCGGACCGCGGGATTGCCATCGCCGAGAGCCCGCTCGAGCAGCCCTCGCGCCTCGGGCGGCCGCGCCTTGCCGAGGACGAGGGCCGCGCTCACGCGAACGCGAAAGTCGTCCGCGGCAACGATGTCCTGTTCGGCCTCGGCCACGCCCTGCGCGGGGGCGTTGCCCTCGAGCGAGAGGACGGCGCCCAGCGCGAGCAGGGCCGCGACGCTCCACCGACGCAGGCATGTGCCGAGCACGCCGCGGCTCCGTGCCGACGTACCCGCTGGACGTGCCGTCCCGACGCCAACACACCGGAGCCTTTGACCCAAGAAACCTCGCCCAGAAGTCGACCTGCGTCGAGGTGTCGAGTACGGCGGGCTGGAGCGCCTACTACAGGAGGCCCTTGAGCTCCTTCTCGATCTCGACTTCCTCACCGTCATGGTACCCGCGATGGAGGAAGCGCACGACCCCCTTTCGGTCGATGATGAAGGTCGAGGGCATGCTGCCCGGGTTCCACTTGCCCGCGATGGCCTTGTCCCCATCCCACAACAGGGGGAACTCGGCGCCGTAGCTCGTCCCGAACTCGGGGATGCCACCCTTCTCGTCATCCTCCGACAGCGCGACGATCTGGAGGCCACTGGCCTTGTACTTGACGTAGAGGTCCTGCAGCTTCGGGAAGGACTTCTTGCACGGCTCGCACCACGTCGCCCAGAAGTCGACGATGACGACCTTACCGGCCAGGCCCGCCATGGCGACCTTGCCCTTGTGGTTCTGGGAGTCGAGCGCGAAGGTCGGCGCGGAGTTGCCGATGAGCGGGTGGGTCGCGTCCGCCGCCGTATTCGTGTCGGGTGCTGCGCCGTCGGCGGTGCCGCAGGCTGCCAGGGGGGCAAGCAAACACACGGTGAGCGCGAGCGCGGGGGAGACAGAGAAGGAGGAGGTCTTCATGCCCCGTATTGGTAGCACAACCTGGCAGGGCGGGGCTGCCGGTCGAGGCTCAGAAAACGGCAGCCATTGCCTCTTCCACAGAGCGCACGCCGACCACCGACAGCTGCGGGGAAGAGAGCGACGCCTGGACGCTCAGGGGGACGATCGCCCTACGAAAGCCCATGGTCGCGGCCTCCGCGAGGCGAGCCTGCGCCCGTGCGACCCCGCGGACCTCGCCCGCGAGGCCTATCTCGCCGAAGGCTATGGCGTCCTCAGGGATGGGGCGGTCACGCAAGCTCGACGCGATGGCGAGCGCCACCGGGAGGTCGATGGCGGGCTCCTCGACGCGGACGCCACCGGCGATGTTCAGGAACACGTCCGCGCCCGCGAGTGACAGGCCGCACTTTCGCTCCAGGACCGCGAGGATCATCGCGAGCCGGGCGCCATCGACCCCGTTGGCCGTGCGCCTCGCCGAGCCGACGGCGAACGGTCCCACGAGCGCTTGTACCTCGACGAGCATCGAGCGGCTGCCCTCGCTGGTCGCGGCGATGACGCTCCCGGACACCCCGCGAGGCCGCTCGGCCAGGAAGAGCGCGCTCGGGCTCTTCACCTCCCGCATTCCGTCGGCCGTCATCTCGAAGACGCCGACCTCGGTGGCGCTCCCGAACCGGTTCTTCTGCGTCCGCAGCGCGCGGAAGGCCTGGCCTCGCTCGCCTTCGAACGCGAGGACGGTGTCGACCAGGTGCTCGAGCACCTTCGGGCCGGCGAGGACGCCGTCCTTGGTGACGTGGCCGACGAGGAAGGTGGCGATGCGCCCCTGCTTGCTGCGCTCGACCATCCGCGCGGCCACCTCCCGCAGCTGGCTGACCGTCCCTGCGGCGCTCTCGAGCGAGGCGACGCGCATCGTCTGCACGCTGTCGACCACGATGGCGGTGGGCTTGACGTCACGAACGACCGCCTCGATCGCGTCCACGTCGTTCTCGGCGAGGACGAGGAGCTCCTCGTGCACGGCGCCGAGCCGCCTGGCGCGGGCCGCCGTCTGCCCTGCGCTCTCCTCCCCGGACACGTAAAGCGAGCGGTGGCCGAGGCTCGCCAGCCCGCCGAGCGCCTGCATGAGGAGCGTGGACTTGCCGACGCCGGGGTCGCCACCGACGAGGGTGACGCCGCCCAGCACCGCCCCGCCGCCCAGCACGCGATCGAGCTCTCCGATGCCCGTCGAGATCCGCGCGGCGTGGTCTGCGTCGACGTCGCCGACGCGCTGGGCTCGCGAGGAGGCCGCGGGAGAGGACCCTCGCTTGGGCAGCGCTGTCTCCTCCACGAGGGTGTTCCACGCGCTACACGACGTGCAGCGGCCGACCCACTTGGGGAAGAGCGCTCCGCACGCCTGGCACGTGAACTGGGTCGTGGCTTTCGCCATGCTTCAGGGGCCGATCATGAAGCGCTTGTTGCAGACGGAGAGATCGGCCGGGGTCTCGGCCGCGAGCAGGCACTTGTACCAGGCCTTGTTGCCGTTCGTGACGCACGCGCCGTACTGCATCTTCGCGAGCGCGTTCCCATCCCCGGGGGGCTTGCCGTTGATGACGTTTATGCGCTCGAACGCCTGGTTGCAAAGCTCGTGGGGGACGTGGATGTGGACGTCACGGTACTCCTGCGCCGTCATCCCGGCGGCCTGCGCGGAGCTGGGTGGGGAGGCGGCGAGACCGTCCGGTGAGGTCGGGTGGTAGTCCGCGCTCTTCTCGGGCTCCGAGCCATGAGAGCAGGTGCACCCGGCCCCCGCGGCGAAGGCGAGGGCGACGGCGTAAGCGCCGAACCGGGCGCGGGATCGGTCGGTGTACGAGGGCGGCTTCGCGGCGAGGCTCACACCATTTCTTTGGCTGCAAGGAAGGGCGACGTCAACCACTCCGTCCCTCGCCGCCGACGGAAGGGCGGTTCGTCGAGTTCGCCCCGGGAGCGCCTGTGTCGATGTAGACTGGCCGCGGAGGAAATCATGAACGAACTCGGTCGTGGGCTGGTCGTCGTCGTTGCCATCGCGGTTGCCGCGTGTGGAAAGAAGTCCGGAGAGACCGCGGCCGAAGCGCCGCCCACGGCTGCATCCGCCGCAGCGCCCGATCCGGGAGCCGCGGCCTCGGCAGCCGCTGCCGCCTCGGCTGCAGCCGCCGCTTCGGCCGCCGCCGCGGCAGCCGCAGCCGCAGCCGATGCCGCAGCCGCCACTCCCTCCGCAGCGGACTCGGCCCCGGTTCCCGCCCCTTCTCCCGCCGTGGCGGCAGCACACCCCGCCTACCTGCACGCGCTGACGGACCTGCGCCACGCTCGCTTCAACCTCGAGCACAAGGCCGGCGAGCCCGGGACGCACTGGGACGAGCGTGTCGCCATCGCCGAGGTCGAGCGCGCGATCCGCGAGATCAAGATGGCGGCGATCGACGATGGCAAGAACCTCGACGACCGCCAACCGTCCGACGCGAAGGACACCCGCCGGGGCCGTCTTCACCGCGCGCGCAACTCCCTCCGCGCCGCCCACGATGACGTCGGCAAGCAGGAGGACAACGCCGCCGTGCGCGGCCTCCGCGATCGCGCCCTTCGCCACATCGACGAGGCGCTCCGCCTGACGGAGATGGGCATCGCCAACGAGGAGGGTGCGGGCCCCGTAGCCCCCCTCGGCGCCCCGCCGCCGCCGGTTCTCCCCGGCCGTCCGCGACCGCCGGCTCCGCGGCCGTGAGCTAGCCGCGGACGACGTCCTTCGTTGTCAGGTCGGGCGAGGTCAGCCAGCGCTTCAAGATCATGTAACCGTCGTGGACGAGCGACAGCGACGTCGACTCGTTCTTCTTGTGAGCCTGCGCGTTCTCGCCCGGCCCGAAGTTCACCGCCGGGATCCCCTGGGCGGCGAAGCGGGCCACGTCGGTCCATGCCTGCTTCGGGTCGACCGCGACGACGCCGCTGGCGACGAGCGCGCGCACGAGAGGGTGATCGGCGCTCGGCATGGCGGAGGGCGAGAGATCGGTGAACTCGACGCGCGCGCGGCCGCCCACGAGCGACAGGACGTCCTCCTTGGCCTTCTCGACCGACGTGCCCGGCGCGAAGCGGTGGTTCAGGTTCAAGAGAAACTGGTCGGGCACGACGTTGCGTCCACGCCCGCCGTCCTTGGCCTGCGTAACGGTCGTCACCGTTCGGTAGACGAGACCGCCGATGGTGGTCTCCTTCGGCTGGGACGCGCGGAGCTCGGCGAGAAACGGGACGGCCCTGGTGATGGCGTTGTCGCCCTCCCAGGGACGGGCGCTGTGGGAGGTACGTCCCTCGAACGTGAGGGTCGCGTGGATGGATCCGCAGCAACCGAGGTGGAGGCGGTTGTTCGACGGCTCGAGGCAGACGGCCAGGTCGATGTTCCGCAGCAGCGTCGATCGTTCGAGCACCGGCCCGAGCTCGTTCTCGGCGAACGGGCCCTCCTCGCGCGCGTAGAACACGAGGACGAGATCGCACGTGAGGAGGCTCGGCGGCACAGTCTCGGCGAGCACGATCATCTCGGCGAGACCGCTCTTCATGTCGCTCGCGCCCGATCCGATGCAGCGATCCCCCTCGATGTGGGCGGGGCCGTTCTCCGTCCGCACGGTGTCGAGGTGACCCACGAGGGCGATGCGGGGACGGATGAGGGAGGGATCGGGCGAGCCCGTCTCGAGCGCCACCACGAGCGAATCGCCGATGCGCTCCGTCTTCGCGACCGCGGAGAGCTTCTTGACGCGCTCCTCCACCGCGTCGCAGAGGGCGCGCTCTTCTCCGATGGGCGACGGGATCGCGCACAGCCAGAGCAGCGTCTCGTTCAGGCGCTGCGCGAGGGTCGCGGAGAGCATCGAGTTGAGCGTCGGAGGCGGCGCGTGGGACATGGGCTCTCGTTCTCGTTTTGTCGTGTCGTGTTGCCGTACCGTGCCGTCAGACAGACACGTTGAAGTCGCGGAGGGCGGCGTTCAGGCTCACCTTGCGGTCGGTGGACTCGGAGCGGAGGCCGAGGATGAGCGCGCAGGGGACGCCGAACTCGCCCGCTGGAAACTTCTTGAGACGGGTGCCGGGGATGACGACGCTGCGGGGCGGCACACGGCCACGGTGCTCGACGACCTCCGGGCCGCTGACGTCGAGGATGGCGGTCGACGAGGTCAGGACGACGCCCGCGCCGATGACGGCCTCACGCCCGATCCACATCCCCTCGACGATGACCGCGCGAGAACCGACGAACACGCCGTCCTCGACGATGACAGGCCGGGCGCCCGGCGGCTCGAGGACGCCGCCAATACCGACGCCGCCCGCCAGGTGGCAGCCGGCGCCGACCTGCGCGCAGGAGCCGACGGTGGCCCAGGTGTCGACCATCGTTCCGGCGCCCACGCGCGCGCCGATGTTCACGTACCCGGGCATCACGATGGCGCCCGCTTCGAGGAACGCGCCGTAGCGAACGACGCCGGGCGGCACGACGCGGACGCCGGCCGCCTCGAGGCCGCGCTTCAGCGGGATCTTGTCGTAGAACTCGAAGGGGCCGACCGTCGTGGACTCCATCTTGCGGAGCGCGAAGTAGAGGAGGATGGCCTGCTTGATCCAGGCGTGCGTCGTCCACTCGCCACCGGCCACGGCAGGAGGCGTCGCGACCCGGAGCTCGCCGCGATCGAGCGCGGCAACCGTGGAGAGGACGGCCTCTGCGTGCGCCGGGAGCGCGAGCTTGGCGCGATCGACGTACGTGGCCTCGACGAGCCTCTGAAGATCGCCCTGTTGCACTGCAGTCATTGCGACACCGTCCAGGCGATGGCGAGCGTTCGGTATGCGAAGTCGACGGCGCCGCCTCGCGCGTGGCGGTCGAAGAGCTGGCCAAGGGCACGGTCGAGCGCGGGCAGGTCCTTCACCTCGTGGGCGACGTACGAGCTCGAATGGGCCCGGCCGAGGAGACCTTCCTTGTCCAGCCGCTGGACGTTCGCGAGCTCCGTCATGCCGAGGACGGCCACGCCGTCGGCCCGGGCGATCGCCTCGAGCGTCGACTCTGCCTGTGGCCGCTCGTCGTACCCGGCGACGAAGCGCTTGAGCACGGCGTCGTAGTCACGGAGCATCGCAGTCTTGGCCCGGACGTTCCAGAACGCGCTTGCCGCGCCCTTCGGCGCGAGGCGAAGGATCTCCTTCATCGTGGCCGGCACGTCGAACCAGTGAAACGCCTGCGCTGCCACCACGAGATCGGCCGATCCGTCCGGCAGACCGGTCGCCTCCGCACGACCGGCCACGTACCGAGCGCCCCCCACGCTCTCGGCCCGTTCACGCATGTCCTCGTTCGGCTCCACCCCCACGACGTCGTACCCGCAGCCTGCGAGCAGGCGCGTCGAGATGCCCGTACCGCAGCCGAGATCGACCACGCGCGGCGGCCTGGCGCCAAGGGCGCCCGGAGGCGTGCGGCACGTTTCCCCGATCCACTCGACGAGCTCGAGCGGATACCCGGGGCGGTGGCGCTCGTAGTCCTCCGCGGTCTTCGAGAAGCGCTGGGTGGGCGAAGCCTGGCTCACGGGGTGGGCGTGACCTCGGAGGCCGCGAAGAAGTAGGCGATCTCGTTCTTTGCGTTGTCGAGCGAGTCGGAGCCGTGGACGGCGTTCTCGCCGACGTTGGCGCCGTAGAGCTTGCGGATGGTGCCCGCGTCGGCCTTCTTCGGGTCCGTCGCGCCCATGACGTTGCGGTACTCGAGGACCGCGTTGTCGCGCTCGAGGACGGCGACGACGACGGGCGACCGCGTCATGAACTGCACGAGCTCGCCGAAGAAGGGGCGCGCCTTGTGGACGGCGTAGAAGCCCTCGGCGACCTGCTTCGACAGGTGGGTGCGCCTGAGGGCGACGATGCGGAAGCCGCGCTCCTCGAGCAGGGCCAGGATGTGGCCGGCCTTGTTGGACTCGACGGCGTCGGGCTTCACGATGGAGAGCGTTCGTTCGGTGGACATGTGGGGGGAGACCCTTCGATCGGCGTTGGGGGGGTGCCGTTTGTGGGGCGCCCTATAGCACGACAACACGCGCGTCGCGCAGGTCGGGCGTGCTCGAGCGCCTGGAATGCTCCGGGGCGGGATATGGTTGTCCCCCCATGCGCCGCATCGTCGTCCTCGTGCTCCTGGTGGTCGCCGTGGGCGGCGTCCTCCTCTGGATGCGGAGCGGGAGCGACGAGGAGCTGATCCGCGCGCAGCTCACGCGCCTCGCCGCCGCCGTCAGCGTTCCCGAGGGCGGCGCCAACCCTCTCGTGCGCGGCGCGAAGATGCGAGGCGAGTTCGCCGCCATCTTCGACGAGGACGTGCGCGCCAACGTCCCCGAGTTCCCGAGCGAATTGCCCAACAAGAGGAGCGAGCTCGCCGACACGGCGACCCAGCTCTCCTCTCTCTACCCGAGCCTCTCGGTCGAGCTCGTGGACATCGTCGTGAAGCTCGACGACGCCAAGCAGAGCGCGCACGTCGGCGCGACCGCCAAGCTTCAGGCGCAAGGGCGCGGCGGCCACGCCTCGAAGGACAGCCGCGCCATCGACTTCCTCTTCAACAAGCACGACGGGACGTGGCGCATCGCCTCCGTGACCGTCTGGGCGAAGGGCGAGTAGCGCTAGCGCATCATCGCTTGCAGCGTGGTCGCCATGTCGCTCGGGGTCGGGGCGACGCGTGCGCCGGCGGCCTCGAGCGCCTTGATCTTCTCGGCGGCCGTTCCCTTGCCGCCCGCGATGATGGCGCCCGCGTGGCCCATCCGCTTGCCGGGCGGGGCCGTCGTTCCCGCGATGAAGCAGGCGACCGGCTTGTTCATCTTCTCCTTGATGAACGTCGCCGCGCGCTCCTCGGCGCCGCCGCCGATCTCACCGATCATGATGACGCCGTGCGTGTCCGGGTCGGCCTGGAAGAGCTCGAGCACGTCCACGAAGTCCATGCCGGCGACCGGGTCTCCGCCGATGCCGATGCACGTCGACTGGCCGATGCCGAGCGCCGTGAGCTGGCCCACCGCCTCGTAGGTGAGCGTGCCCGAGCGCGACACGACGCCGATGTGCCCAGCCTTGTGGATGTGGCCGGGCATGATCCCGATCTTGCACGCGCCCGGCGTGATGATGCCGGGGCAGTTGGGTCCGATGAGGCGCTTGCCCTTGGGGAGCGTCTCGAGCACGCGGCGGACCTTGATCATGTCCATCACCGGGATGCCCTCGGTGATGCACACGACGAGCGAGCAGCCCGCGTCGAAGGCCTCGAGGATGGCGTCGGCGGCGCCGGGCGGGGGGACGAAGATGCAGCTCGTGTCCGCGCCCGTCTCCTTCACGGCCTGGGCGACCGTGTTGAACACGGGGACCTTGCCCTCGAACTTCTCGCCGCCGCGCCCCGGCGTACAGCCGGAGACGACCTTCGTGCCGTACTCGAGCATCTGCTTGGCGTGGAACGAGCCCGCGCCGCCCGTGATCCCTTGAACGAGGACCTTGGTATCTTTGCCGACGAGGATCATGCCGCCCTGCCTTTCGTGACCGCCGCGACGATCTTCGCCGCGCCATCCGCCATCGTCGTCGCCGCCTGGATCGCGAGGCCGCTCTCGGCCAGGATCTTCCGGCCCAGCTCGACGTTCGTGCCCTCGAGCCGCACGACGAGCGGCACTTGCAAGCCCATCTCCTTGGCCGCCGCCACGACGCCCGACGCGATGACGTCGCACTTCATGATGCCGCCGAAGATGTTGACGAAGATCGCCTTCACCTTGGGGCTGTGGAGGATCATCTTGAACGCCTTGGTCACCTGGTCCTGCGTGGCGCCGCCGCCGACGTCGAGGAAGTTGGCCGGGGTCACCCCCTGCCCTCCGCCCACGTGCTTGATGATGTCCATCGTGGCCATCGCCAGGCCCGCGCCGTTGACGAGGCAGCCGACGTTGCCGTCGAGCGAGACGTAGTTCAGGCCCGCGTGCTTGGCCTCGAGCTCGACGGGATCCTCCTCGTCGACGTCGCGCTGGTCGTTCCACTCCTTGTGCCGGAAGTCGGCGTTGTCGTCGAAGTTGATCTTGCCGTCGAGCGCCACCACCTCGCCCGTCTTGAGGACGACGAGCGGGTTGATCTCGCAGAGCGAGCAGTCTTCCTGGACCATGAGCTTGTAGAGCGCGGCGACGACCTTGCCGAAGTGGCCGACCGTCTCTTTTCCGTGCGCCTCGAGCCCGAGGCCGAAGGCGAGCTTGCGCGCCTGGTAGGGCGAGAGGCCGACGATCGGATCGACGTGGATCGTCAGGATCTTCTCGGGGGTCTCCGCGGCGACCTTCTCGATCTCCACGCCGCCCTCGGTCGACGCCATGATGGCGACGCGCCGCCGGTCACGGTCGACGACCGCGCCGAGGTAGAGCTCGCGCACCATCTCGAGCCCCTGCTCGACGTAGAGGCGGCGAACCTTCTGCCCCTCGGGGCCCGTCTGGTGGGTGACGAGCTGCATGCCGAGCATCTTCTCGGCGACCTGCCGAGCGTCCGCCGCGCCGCCCTTGACGACCTTCACGCCGCCGCCCTTGCCGCGACCGCCCGCGTGGATCTGCGCCTTCACGACGACGACGGGGCTGCCCGTCTCCGCGAGGAGCTTCTTGGCCGCTGCCTCCGCCTCGTCCACGCTGAACGCGGGGACCCCCTTGGGGATGGGAAGGCCGTACTTCGCGAACAGCGCTTTGGCTTGGTATTCGTGGATCTTCAAGGGGTGTTTCCTCTCACTTCGTGTGTTGTCCTTGGGCGCCGACGTACCCGCCCCTTGTCATCCTGAGGCGCAGCCGAAGGACCCCCCAGGTCCAACGGGGTTCTTGGCCACCGGGGTTTTCTGCACGGGGTCCTTCGCTTCGCTCAGGATGACAGGGGTGCGCCCTGTCAGCCCTTCTTCACGACGTCGATGACGCCCTGGACGCTCTTGGCGCTCTTCTCGAGCATCGCCTTCTCCTCGGCGTTGAGCTCGATCTGGACGATCTTCTCGATGCCCTTGCCGCCGATGACGACAGGGACGCCCATGAAGAGGTCCTTGTAGCCGTACTCGCCGTCGAGGTAGGCCGCGCACGGGAGGAGGCGCTTCTGGTCCAAGAGGTAGCTCTCGGCCATGGCGACGGCGCTCGACGCGGGGGCGAAGTAGGCGCTCGTGCCCATGAGGCCGACGATCTCGCCGCCGCCCTTGCGGGTGCGGTCGACGATGGCGTCGAGCTTGTCCTTGGCGACGAGCTGGCGGACGGGGACGCCGAAGACCGTGCAGTACGAGAGGACGGGCACCATGTCGTCACCGTGGCCGCCGAGCACGGTCGTGCGGACGTCCTTCACGCTGACGCCGGCCTCGCGCGCGAGGAAGAGCTGGAAGCGCGCCGAGTCGAGCACGCCGGCCATCCCGACGACCTTCTCGCGCGGGAGGCCCGTGACGCGCTTCAGCTCGTAGACCATCGCGTCGAGCGGGTTCGAGATGACGATGACGAACGCGTTGGGGCAGTGGGCTTTGATGTTGCTCGCGACGTCCCGGATGATGGGGAGGTTGATGCCGATGAGGTCGTCGCGCGACTGCCCGGGCTTGCGCGGGATGCCGGCCGTGACGATGAGCACGTCGGCGCCCGCGAGGTCCTCCCACCTGGAGGTGCCCTTGATGTGAGAGTCGTACCCGATGATGGCGCCGTTCTGCTCGAGGTCCAGGGCCTTGCCCTTGGCGAAGTTTTCCTTCGCAGGAATGTCGAACAGGACGACGTCCCCCAGCTCCTTTGCCGCGCACAGCCGCGCGAGCTCTCCCCCGATGTTTCCTGCGCCGATGAGACCGATCTTCTTGCGGGTAGGCATGGCGCATCTTTAGACCCAGCCGCCCGCCGACTCAAGGTGGGCATCCGTACGCGACACGCGATTCATGGGAGACGCCCCGCGTCGGCGAAGAGCGCTGCCGCCACGGTCGGCAAGGGGGTTGCCGGGGTCGGAAGAGGCCTTGCTTTGCTCGGAAGGGGGCTTGCCGGGGTCGGAAGAGGCTTTGCTTTGCTCGGAAGAGGGCTTGCCGGGGTCGGAAGGGGCTTTGCTTGGGTCGGAAGGGGGCTTGCCGGGGTCGGAAGAGGCTTTGCTTTGCTCGGAAGGGGGCTTGCCGGGGTCGGAAGCGGCTTTGCTTGGGTCGGAAGGGGGCTTGCCGGGGTTGGCGAGGGGCTTGGCGGGTGGGGGAGCGGGGGTCGGCTTGGGTGAGGCGGAGAGGGGGCCGGAGATAGTGAGGGAGAGGGAGCGGGAGATAGAGCGGGAGAGGGAGGCAGAGCGGGAGAGGGAGCGGAGGAAAGCGTGCTCACGCGGTTCCCTGGGGCGCGGTTCCCGGGGACGGGGGGCTCGCTCGGGGGCTGGCCAGCGTGCCGTGGTGCTCGCCCGCGTCAATGCCAAGCCGCCGAAGACGGCGGTTGCTGCGCAAGC
>Ga0302320_10009115_pt1 | contig 21391 bp, 23 predicted proteins | sample Bog_T0_3_FD_202130 | JGI IMG/M metagenome (GOLD analysis project Ga0302320, IMG submission 202130) | Peat permafrost microbial communities from Stordalen Mire near Abisko, Sweden - Bog_T0_3 | ecosystem: Environmental > Terrestrial > Soil > Wetlands > Peat | place: Sweden: Abisko, Stordalen Mire...
TCAGTAAAAGATTCGAGCTCGGCAATATTGTTACTGGCGCTGCAAAAATAGAAAAGGATTCTAAGAAGTGGCTGAAGACTTCACCCGTAGCTCAATGCGGGTTCTGAACCAATACAATGCGGATTGTGCGTCGGAAAGACTGGCAAGTCATATCTCAGGTGCATGAATGCGACGCGTTAATTGGCTCCTATCAATCCTATGCTTGATTGCCACATGCTCCCTTCGCGCCGATGCGTGCCTGACGAAAACGGCCCAAGACCATAGTGAAGATGGATCAAGTGGCCCCGGCCTGAAGTCGGCAATCAAGAGGTCATTTCCAATCAGTGTGACCAATACATCAACACCTGACCTCACGGTTGTAGGTGCGGGCTGGAGGGATGCCGGCAATCTTATTGTGCAAAATCCCAAGAGCCGCTTTGCAATATTCATGTGGAAGCAGGACGCTGCTGGAAATGACATTGCATTGATTGATTCGTCAGATTTGGACGTCCCGGGCCCGTGGCGTGAAAGTGTTGAAAGTCGCTTCTGGTCCGGAAGCTGGTCCAAAGACGTGAGCGCGTTCGGATGGTCGCCCAACGGCGAGGAGATGATTGTCGCAACTGGCGATGTATTCAATGAAAGTGGAGTCTACTGGCTCGACCTTAAGAGCAAGGCATCAAAGCAGCTCGGTGCGGGTGAGCTCACCAAGATCGATTGGGCTGGCCGCAAGGTATTCGTCGGCAAAGAAGGCATCGCTCTTCCCATGGCGAAGATACGGGGTTCGAACTGACCGTAGAGTGGCCGAAGGCGGCCGCAAAACCAATACAATGCGGATTACCAGAAGATAGTCTTCAGACACAGAGGGGTTTCCGGTGAAACGCTGGTACGAGAAATACTTCCTCATCAAGAATCGACGACACCGAGGTCTTGTTTTTGCCGTTAGCTGTGTCCCGGCCATTTGGCTGGGTCTTGTATATGTCGGAGATCTGAAGGATTTTGTCTTCCCCCAAATCGATACTAGTCGTCCGATGGAAATGAATTTGTTACTTGGAATCGGACGCATCGGCTTTGAATACGCCGCGTTCATTGTTGCCGGTTTCTTGGCCTTGATACTTGTCCAGGGAATATACAATCTGTTTTTTCGAAAGTGGGGCGATAAGTGTTGGACCGAAATAGACGAGGTCGAGTTTCAGGGCCGCCGCAGATAAACGAACTACAATGCGGATTTTAAGAACTTGATTGGGAGATGATGTGATTCGAGGTCTATTTTGGATATTTCTGACGACGTTAGTGGTGCATGATGGATTCTTGTGTTCAAAGGCCGAGGCTTTTTGTGCCCCGGAATCCGAGTTAGCTTCGAGCTTTGTGAATAGTGCGGATGAAGTGCTAGTGGTAAGGGTTACTGACAAGATTCATTATGTCTTTGACGACGATAACTACGGGGATTGGAAAATTAAGCGCGTCAAATGTGAGTTGAAGGACTGCAGCGCTAATTTGATTCTCTACAAAGCCGATGTTGCTGAAGTGCTAAAGGGCTCAGCGCCAGAACGAATCATACTTTGGACAGAGGATGCATCTGCGCGTGCTGATCTTGATGACGGAAAGAGTTATCTAATCTTTTGCAGTGAAAAGGGATATGCCGGTACGCCATCCGTCGAGGGGTATGGAACCAAGCCGGTGCGTTCGGTATTCTGGACCTGGGGTTGTGACGGCCCTTTTGAACTTTCTCAAGGGGCGTCAAAGCTAAAAGAGGTGAGAAAGGTAATGGAGGATCGGAGCCAGAAATTGCCGGCTACTGTACAATTCCGAGTGAGTGAACAGTTTTCAGAGTCCTGCCCTAAAGGCGCTCAACTGCCATCGGTTGGTGGAATACTGTTTAGCCTAAATTGCAAAGCGGGGCGATTCAGTGGCAAGACAAACGCGAAGGGAACAGTCACTATAAGGGTTCCTGCAGGTGATTACAAAGTGAGTGCGAAAGGTCCAAGTGGTGCTGAATTTGGCGACCAAATAGACTCAATATCCGAGATGAAGCTGAAACTGGATTGGGGTGGTGGTTTCGATGACAATCTGCACGAGCGGTTCAACTGCCATTAGGCCAAGGGCTTAAGAAATGAACTACAATGCGGATTGCAACGAAGTTGATGAGAACGACGTGAGCAGGTGTGTAGGTCTCATCTACGCATTTCTGCAAGGGGGGAAAATGACAACTATCGAACGTTTAGAGCGTCTCGAACTTGACCTGACGGAAACCAAAAGGGCCTTGCACAGAAGCCGGCAGATTCTATTTGCTAGTATCCTGGTAGTTTTGGGTGGTCTTTCAATGGCCGCGGCAAGGGACAATCAGGAAGTTCGCGCAAATCGATTTGTTGTAACAGACGAACAGGGCCGAATCCGAATAGTTTTAGATGCGCCCAAAACGGGACCTGAAGTAAGATTGCTGGACGAGAACGGAAAATGTCGCGCCGAGCTTCAGGAAAATCTTTTGGGTACTAGTTTTGTGCTTGATGATTGGAACGGAAACGAACGCGTCGATATTGGAGAATATCGAAACGGCGAAGCTGGACTAACATTGTCGGACCAGCGCAGTTTTCACCACGCAAAATTCATCGAGGATAAAATTAGCCCCAAGCTAATATTGTCCGATGAAAATGGACGCAATATTTGGAGTAGTTTGGACGCTTCTAAACTGCTGGGGCCCGCGCCAACCTCCCCAACACCTACCGAGAGCGGCTTTTCAATTAATCCTTCCGCCAAGGACTCTTGGGAGCATGTTGCCGTTTATGCGGCTGGCGCCGCTCAGAGCGCAGACGAAGCAGCGTCTGCCGCAAATGAAGAGGCCCAAGATCTTACGGCCTCGCAAATGGCTAACACTGCCGCGAGAAATGCCGGAAATGCCTGGCGGGCCGCCGGCGATGCTTGGCGTGCAATCGAGAAGACCGCAGACAATTCCCAGCAGCCTTGACGCTTGCGATGAAAAGGATTCTAGGACTTAGTGCACGATGCCCGGTTTGAGGGGTTTTTGAGACCGTCAGCCGTTAGAAAATGAACTACAATGCGGATTGGTTTGGTTTCGGAGGGCAAGTGTCAAAGCAAGAACGGTACGATGAAGACACTAACCCCTTCGGCCTCCCGGAAAAGCGGGGCTTGCATTTTTACCTTGGGGGTTATGCTCGCTCAGTTCATAAGCGACTGCGGCCCAAAGGGGCAGAAGGCAGGTGGCCTTGGCTTCTAAAATTGGCGCTGGTCATCATGGCGCTAGCTATATTGCGGGTGTGGTTTGGATCGTAGAGAACCGGGAATGAACGACAATGCGGACTATGCTTCATTAGGAACAGCGGGAGGAATATGAGAACACTGATTGCACTTGTTTTGATGGTTCTTGGCATCTGCAGACCGGTTGCATCTGAAGTTATCGATGCAACCAGAGGCATGGATAAGGCGGGCTATTTTTATAGTGCCCTTGGACTAGACTTGTTTTGGTATCCCCAGTCCTTTGGTGATCTAGCAGCTCCGACACAAGGAGTGGATGAAGGTGCCGCAGGCGATAACGGTGCCCATCTGGGAGAAGATTTTGATATTCTGGGCTACTATCGGCCTTACATTAAAAATAAATTACTCCTGGGCATCGTTCTGAATAGGGGTATAGATTCTTATAACGCCAGGAATGGAAATACGTTTGTGATAAATGAATATTCACTTTCTGCAAGCACTCTCTATTTCTTGCAAGCCCAAGTGGGAAGCGGCCCATTTTTGAGAGCCGACCTCGGATATGCGGCGTTGGACGATCGATATGCAGGCGAAGATCATTTGCATACACTGACCGGACTTAACACGGTCGCGGGATTGGGTTGGTCATGGTGCGCGGCGCATAAACTAAGTTTTCTAAGCCAGCTTGATTTGTGCTATCTATTCATGAATTTCGAAGGATATGGAAGCATTCGTTTGAAAGGCGGAATCCTATTTTAAGAAGATGCTAACTGGGTTATGTCTGAGTAGAAATGACGGACAATGCGGATTGGCCGTCATCCCATCGCGTAAGTGCTTTTCGTTCGGATCGCCCCACCTGCGACCTTCGCTGACCTCTGTTGCTACGGCACGCCCGGCCCAGAGGTCCGGGCTGTAAACGGTCCATCTATCCTTTCCACCCTGGCCTGGAAATGGGCGCCTCCGCAGAGCTGCGGCACCCATTTCCAGGCGAATCGCTTCGCGATTCCGGAAGCATGCGTCCAGAGGCCGGATGCTTCCCAAACAAGAAAAAGGCCCGGTCCAGAGGACCGAGCCTTTTTCTTGTTTGGGTGCGGGGGCAGGACTTGAACCTGCAACCTTTGGGTTATGAGCCCAACGAGCTACCATTGCTCCACCCCGCGTCAGGGTGCCGTGCCGTTCTTAAAGTAATGCCGAGGACCGGACTTGAACCGGTATGGACTTTTGGTCCGGCGGATTTTAAGTCCGCTGCGTCTGCCAATTTCGCCACCCCGGCGTTTTCCAACCTTCAGGGGCGTCGAAAGGGAAGTGACTGTATACGCCCCGTCTGAAGGTGTCAATCACCGAACAGATCATTTAATGCCTGGCTCAGGCTGGGATTGCCGCTGGCCATGCTGCTGGCATGCACGTTGGCTTTGCGCAGCCGGGCGGCCAGGATGTAGATCATGGTGTGCATCATCGTGAAGGCGATCTCGGGGTTGGCCTTGAGGAAGTCGAAGAAGCGCTGGCGCGGGATCAGCAGCACGCTGCTGTCCTCCACGGCCATGACGGTGGCGCTGGCGGGCTGCCCGTCGAAGACGCCCATCTCGCCGAAGATGCTGCCGCTGCCCAGCACCGCGATCTCCATGGGCTGGCCGTCATCGCCATCCTTGTAGACCTTGACCTTCCCGGCCAGGATCACGCTGAGGGTGTCGGCTTCGCCGCCCTCGCGCAGCAGGGTGCTGCCGGCCTCCACGGTCTCGCGGCGGGCGATGCCCAGCAATTTCCTGAACGCCACGGGGTCCAGGGCGTCGAACAGGTTCATCTCTGGATGGAAATCGGCCAGATGGATGGCTTGCATGGGACCCCCCGGTTGGATGACGCAGGATTATACAGGTTCGACAGGCTTTTTCCCATCATGGACAGGGCCGCCCCCGCTGCCTTATAGTGAGGACCTTTCTTGGGCGGGCATGGAAATACGCAACCCGGATAAGACCCATCTGCCGCAGGTCCTGGCGCTGCTGGAACGCTGTTTCCCCGGCCGCTGGACGCCGGATGAGGTCGCGGGCAAGGTCTTCTTTGACGAGCACTACGACCCCAACCACGTGTGGATGGCCCGGGAAAAGGGGCAAGTGCTGGGGTTCCTGCACACGGTGCAGGCGGGCGAGACGGCCTGGATGAAGCTGCTGGCGGTGGATCCCGACGCCCGGCGGCGCGGCATCGGGCGCGACCTGCTCAGCCGGGCCGAGTTCCGGCTGCACGGCGAAGGCGTCAAGGAAGCCCGCATCGAGAGCACGCCGCCGCTGGAATTCCTGCCGGGACCGGTGGAAGCCGGGCCGGGATGCGATTTTTTCGTGGCCTGCGGCTACACGCCCCAGGCCGGCGCCGAGGCCTGGTACCTGCCCGCGCTGGCCCGCCCGGCCCCCCCGGCCTTGGACGAGGCCGGCCGCCAGCAGGCCCTGGCCTGGGGCCGCGAGCACTGCGGCCCGTGGTTCGGCTGGGCCGAGGAGGCCCTGGCCTGCCGGCCCTCCAAGGCGGTCTTCCACCCCGGCGCGGGGCTGTGCCTGACCGAGCCGGGCGTCAGCCTGGGCCCGCTGTGGATGCCGCCCGACGTGGCGCCCGGCGCGCTGAAGGCCCTGGCGGGCGAGGCGTGGGCGCTGGCCAGCAGCGTGGTGCCGCGGCACGCCCTGGGGCTGCGCCTGTGGCTGGTGCCCGGCTCGGGCCCGCTGCCCGGAGGCTTGGCCGAGGCTGAGGCTTATCGACCGTTCCGCAAGACCCTGCAGTAGACGCTAACTAAAAGCCCATTGGAGAAGACGTCATGATCAAGCTTTCGCGCAAGGCCGCCGGCATCCAGCCCTCACCGACCCTGGCCATCACCGCCAAGGCCAAGAAGCTGAAGGCCGAGGGCAAGGACGTGGTGGGCTTCGGCGCGGGCGAGCCGGACTTCGACACCCCGGAGCACATCAAGGCCGCCGCCATCGACGCGCTGGGCAAGGGCTTCACCAAGTACACGCCCGCCGCCGGCACCGAGGACCTGCGCGCCGCCATCGCCGAGAAGCTGACCAACGAGAACCACGTGCCCACCACGCCCGCCCAGGTGGTGGTGAGCAACGGCGCCAAGCACAGCCTGCAGAACGCCTTTTATGCGCTGTTGAACGAGGGCGACGAGGTCATCATCCCGGCGCCCTACTGGGTCAGCTACCCCGAGATGGTGAAGCTGGCCGGCGGCGTGCCCGTGATCGTGGGCACGCTGGAGGAGGACCAGTTCCGCCTGAGCCCGCGCCTGCTGGAGCGCATGATCAGCCCGCGCACCCGCGCCCTGGTGCTGTGCAGCCCCAGCAACCCCACGGGCGCCATGTACCACGAGGAGCACCTGCGGGCGCTCCTGGAGGTCGTGGTGAAGAAGGACCTGGTCGTCATCGCCGATGAGATCTACGAGAAGCTGATCTACGGCGGCGCCAAGCATGTCAGCTTCGCCTCGCTGTCCGCCGAGGCGCTGGCCCGCACCATCACCGTCAACGGCTTCTCCAAGGCCTACAGCATGACCGGCTGGCGCCTGGGCTACGCCGCGGGGCCCCTGGAGGTGATGAAGGCCATCGACAACCTGCAGAGCCACGCCGCCAGCAACCCGGTCAGCTTCGCCCAGAAGGGCGGCACCCAGGCCTTGAAGGGCAGCCAGGCCGAGGTCGAGGTCATGCGCGCCGAGTTCCAAAAGCGCCGCGACGTCATGGTCCACGCACTGCGGGCCATCCCCGGCGTGACCTGCATCGAGCCCGAGGGCGCCTTCTACGCCTTCCCCAACGTCAGCGCCTACTTCGACCTGCAGCTGCGCGGCAAGGTCATCAAGGACAGCACCGACTTCGCCGCGGCCCTGCTGGAAGAGGACCTGGTGGCCGTGGTGCCGGGGGCCGACTTCGGCGCGCCGGACTACATCCGCCTGAGCTACGCCACGGACATGGGCAGCATCGTCAAGGGCCTGGAGCGCATCACCGCGTTCTGCGCCAAGCTGAAGCCGGTCGCCGCGGCGCCCGAGGCCTGAGCTGGCCGGTCGCACCGCCGTCGAGAAGGTCCAGCGCCGCTTCCTTCAGCAGAAGTACCTGAACGCGGCCCATGCCCAGCCGGGGCCCACGGGCCTGCGGGTGGTCCTGGACCACCTGAAGCCGGGCTTCAACGCCGGCAAGATCTTCCGCAGCGCCGACGCCTTCGGCGTGCGCGAGGTCCTGCTGGTGGGCATGGGCTACTTCGACCCGGGCCCGGCCGTGGGCAGCTTCAAGCATGTGCCGGCCCGCTTCTTCGCCAGCTTCGCCGAGGCCCACGCGGCGCTGCAGGCCGAGGGCGTGCCGGTCTTCAACCTGGAGCCGGACGCGGCCCAGGCCCTGCCCGGCGCGGACCTGCCCTTTGATTGCGCCCTGGTGCTGGGCAACGAGGGCGTGGGCCAGAGCTTCACCCGGGCCCAGTTCCCGGGCGTGGGCGCCCTGCGCATACCGCAGTGGGGCCGCGCCCAGAGCCTGAACGTCAGCGTGGCCGCCGCGCTGGGCATGTACGAGTACTGCCGCCGCTGGGGCAAGGATCCCGGCCCCGGCGGGCAAGCCGACCGCAACCGCGTCAAGCACGGGCGCGCCTGAAACGCATCCAGAACCAACCATCCCAAGGAGGGAAGAGCATGCGCAAGACCCTTAGCATCCTCGGACTGGCCGGCCTGTTGGCCGCCGGACTGACCGCCGCCCCCAGCGCCGACCCCGGCGTGGCCCCGGACGACGCCCTGCGCATGTTGTCGGCGGGCAACGAGCGCTTCGCCCGCAGCCTGGTGCTGCACCCCCACGCCGACGCCGAGCGCCTGCGCGGCCTGGCCCACCGCGAGCAGCCCTTCGCCGCGGTGGTGGCCTGCGCCGACAGCCGCGTGGCCCCCGAAGTGGTCTTCGACCAGGGCCTGGGCGACCTGTACGTGGTGCGCAACCAGGGCAACATCGTCAAGTCCGAGGTGGAGCTGGGCTCGCTGGAATACGCCGTGGGGAAGCTGGGCGTGAACCTGATCGTGGTGCTGGGGCACAGCAAGTGCTCGGCCGTGGCCGACGCCGTGCGCGGGGTGAAGAAGGACGACCACAGCAGCCTGGGCGCGCTGGCGGCGGACCTGAAGCCCGCCGTGGACGAGGCCCGCGACAAGGTGGGCGGCCTGTCGGGCGAGGACCTGCTGCGCGAGGCCACCGAGAAGAACGTGATGCAGCAGATCAAGCAGGTGCTGAAGCTGAGCCCCCTCATCGCCGCCAAGGTGGCGGAGGGCAAGGTGAAGGTCCTGGGCGGCATCTACCAGCTGGAGAACAACCGCGTGCAATGGCTGGGCGAGCATCCCAGCGAGAAGGCCATCATCGAGGGCAAAAAGCCCTAGCCTGGCCCCCAAACCGGGGCTTGCGCTCCGGCCCTGGCATCCCTAATATCGTCGGTGATAGGCCCACCCTTCGGTGGGCCTATCGCTTTAACTGGTGGACCATGACCCGCGACGACATAGCAGCCCTTTTTGAGCTGCCCCTCTTCGAACTGCTGCATCGGGCCCATGGCCTGCATGCGCAGAACTTCCCCGGCGGCAAGGTGCAGCTGTCGACCTTGATAAGCATCAAGACCGGCAATTGCTCCGAGGACTGCGGTTACTGCGCCCAAAGCGCCCGCTACGACACCCCGGTGAAGGCCGAGCCGCTGATGCAGCCCGCCGAGGTCATCGCGGCGGCCCAGGCCGCTGCCGACAGCGGGGCCGCGCGCTTTTGCATGGGCGCGGCCTGGCGGCAGCTGGCCGACAAGGATATGGGGCCCATCATCGAGATGGTGAAGGGCGTCAAGGAGCTGGGCCTGGAGACCTGCCTGACCCTGGGGATGCTGGAGCCGCACCAGGCCCAGGCCCTGAAGGAAGCCGGCCTGGATTACTACAACCACAATCTCGACAGCAGCCGCGAGTTCTACCCCGAGGTGGTGGGCACCCGCACCTACGACGACCGCCTGCGCACGCTCAACGCCGTGCGCATGGCCGGGGTGAAGGTCTGCTCGGGCGGGATCCTGGGCATGGGCGAGCGCCGCGACGACAGGGTGGGCCTGCTGTGGGAGCTGGGGCAGCTGCCCCAGCCGCCCGAGAGCGTGCCCATCAACCGCCTGGTGCCCATCGAGGGCACCCCGGCCGCCAAGAACGGCTCCCAGCCGCTGATCGACGACTTTGAATTCGTGCGCACCGTCGCGGTGGCCCGCCTGGTGTTCCCGGGCAGCTACGTGCGCCTGTCGGCGGGCCGCGCCGGCATGGACGACGCCCTGCAGGCGCTGTGCTTCTACGCCGGCGCCAACAGCATCTTTTATGGTGACCGGCTGCTCACCGCCGGCAACCCGGAGGTGGAGGGGGACCGGGCGCTGCTCAAGCGCCTGGGCCTGACCGCCGAGGAGAGGTCGCCGACGCCGGCGGAAGTTTAAGGGCGGCCCCGCGGGGGCGGTCCTTGAAAGCGCGGTAAAAACCCGCAAGGGCTTTTCCGTGGAAGGGGGGCCCAAGCCTGCGCCCCGTGGAGACGAGGCCATCCAGACCCGGCTCCGATAAAATCCTTCTGGTTTTTTTGGAGAACGGATGACCGGTTTCAGCAAGGCGTTGCGCTGCCGCGAGTGCGGCAAGGAATACCCCCTGGAAGCCCGCTACGTTTGCGAGTTCTGCTTCGGGCCGCTGGAAGTGGCGTACGACTACGCCAGGATCAAGAAGGCCGTGACCCGCGAGAAGATCGCCGCCCGGCCCACCACCATGTGGCGCTACAAGGAGTTCCTGCCCGCCAACGGGGACGACCCGGTGACGCTGCAGGAAGGCTGGACGCCGCTGGTCCGCGCCAAGAACCTGGGGAAGGCCCTGGGGCTCAAGGAGCTGTGGATCAAGAACGACTGCGCCAACCCGACCCACAGCTTCAAGGACCGGGTGGTCAGCGTGGCGGCCACCAAGGCCGTGGAGCTGGGCTTCGACACCATCAGCTGCGCCAGCACCGGCAACCTGGCCAACGCGGTGTCGGCGTACGGCGCCCGCGCCGGCATGAAGCGCTACGTCTTCATCCCCGCCAACCTGGAGCAGGGGAAGGTGATCGCCAGCGCCATCTACGAGCCCAACCTGGTGAAGGTGGAGGGCAACTACGACGAGGTCAACCGCCTCTGCAGCGAGATCGCCGGCAAGTACCCGTGGGCCTTCGTGAACATCAACGTGCGCCCCTACTACGCCGAAGGCAGCAAGACGCTGGGCTTCGAGGTGGCCGAGCAGCTGGGCTGGAAGGCCCCCGACCACGTGGTGGTGCCCATGGCCAGCGGCAGCCTGCTGACCAAGGTTCACAAGGCCCTGCAGGAGCTGGTCAAAACGGGCTTGTTGGACGAGGCCAAGACCCGCGTCAGCGGCGCCCAGGCGGAGGGTTGCAGCCCCATCAGCACGGCCTTCCTGGCGGGCAGCGACACCTTCCGCCCGGTGAAGCCCAACACCATCGCCAAGAGCCTGGCCATCGGCAACCCGGCGGATGGGTACTACGCCCTCCAGGTGATCAAAGCCACCGGCGGCGCGGCGGAAAAGGTGACGGATGCCGAGATCATCGGCGGCATCAAGCTGCTGGCCGGGACCGAGGGCATCTTCGCCGAGACCGCCGGCGGCGTGACCATCGCCTGCTTGAAAAAGCTGGTGGAGTCGGGGAAAATCCTCCCCAACGAGGTCACCGTCGCCTATATCACCGGGACCGGCCTCAAGACCCAGGAAGCCTTGCACGGGCACCTGACTGAAGCCCCCGTCATCAAACCCAACTTGGCGGCCTTCGAAGCCAGCCAGAGTTAACAGGAGCCCCCATGCCCGTGAAAGTCCTCATCCCCACCCCCTTGCGCAACCTGACCGGCAACGCCGCCGAGGTCCAGGTGGAGGCGGCCGACGTGTCCGCCTTGATCAACGCCCTGGAGGCCAAGCACCCCGGCCTGAAGGACCGCCTTTGCGACGACAGCGGCAAGCTGCGCCGTTTCGTCAACCTGTACCTGAACGAGGAGGACATCCGCTTCCTGAAGGCGGAGTCCACCACCCTGAAGGACGGCGACGAGGTCAGCATCGTCCCGGCCATCGCCGGCGGCCGCTGACATGGCCGCCAAGGCCAGCGCCAAAAAGCCCGCCGCGAAGGCCGCGGGCAAGGCCGTGCCCAAGGCCCCACCCAAGCCGGGCCGGGGGGCCCTGCTGGCGCGGCCCATGGAGCTGGATTTCCCGGCCGCGCTGGTGGGCAAGCCCATCCTCTACGAGCTGGTGAAGCGCTTCGACCTGGTGCCGAACATCAAGCGGGCCAACGTGACGCGGGATTTCGGCTACATCCAACTGGAGCTGAAGGGGACGCCCCAGAGCATGGAGGCGGGCTTGGCGTACCTGAAAAAGGCCGGGGTGACGGTGGCGCCCATAGAGAAGGATGTGGTCGAGAGCTGACCAAAAAGGGTGGGGGGATGGGATGGGGACCAATACAGAGGGCGTGATGACCTTGAAGGTGGCCGCGGTGAGCAATCCCGCCACGGTCGCCGGGGCCATCGCCAACAACATACGCGAGGGGCGCGCCGTGGAGCTGGTGGCCATGGGCCCCAACAGCGTGAACCAGGCCATCAAGGCGGTGGCCATCTCGCGCGAGTACCTGCGCGATGACCTGGTGGAGCTGGCCTGCCGCCCGGAATTCATGCATCTGACCATCGACGGCGAGGAGAAGAGCGCCATCAAGCTGGTGGTGCTGACCAAGCAAGGATGACGTGCAGCTCAAGCCCTTCACAGCGGCGGACCTGAGGGCCCTGGGCGCCCTGGCCCGCCGGGCGGCGCCAGGCCTGGCCTATATGGACGCCGCCGGCTGGCGCGCCGAGACCCTTGCCGACAAGGCCACGGCGGCGCGTCTGCGCCTCAAGGCCGTGGAAGGGGACCGCCTGCTGGGCGTGGCGGTGGGGGCCATGCATGGGCCGCCCAAGGCCCGCCAGGGCTTCGTGAAGCTGGCCCTGGTGAAGCCTACGGCACGCCGCCGGGGGGTGGGCGCGGCGCTCTTCGGGGCCTTGGAATCGCGCTTCAAAGCCTTGGGCGCCGGGCGCGCCCGGGTGGGCGAATGCCCCCCGCCCTACGTCGCCGGGGGCGTGGATGCGCTGGACACCGCCGCCCATTGCTTCCTGTTGCAGCGGGGCTACGAGCGCTGCGGCACCGTGATCGACATGACGGCCGACCTGCGGCGCTTCAAGGCGGCCTACAGCCCCGCCGACCGGGCCCTGATGGCCCAAGCGGGCCTGCGCCGGGCCGGCCGGCCTGAGCGGGCCGCGTTGATGGCCCTGCTGAAGCGGGAGTTCCCCTGGTGGGTCACCGAGGTCTCGCTGGCGCTGGAGCGCGGGAGCGTCCACGTGGCGGGGTCGGGCGCGGCGATCGAAGCGTTCGCCTGCGGCGGCGGCACCCACCCGGGCTGGTTCGGGCCCATGGGCACCGCCAAGGCCGGGCGCGGGCGCGGGCTGGGGCGGCTGCTGATGTGGCGGTGCCTGGAGGGCCTGCGCGACCAGGGTCATGCCAGCTGCCGCATCCCGTGGGTGGGCCCCATCCCGTTCTACAGCCGCTTCGCCGGGGCCCGCCTGAGCCACCTGCATTGGTCGTTCGCCAAAGATCTTTAGCCTCCTTTCACGACACCGAAGGCCCCCCATGCAACAACCCTACCTGGATAAGCGGCCCCGCCTGCTGGGGCCGGTGCGCGCCCATGCCACGGCCGTGGTCATCGGCGACGTGAGCTTGGGCGCTGGCGTCAGCCTGTGGCCCCAGGCCGTGCTGCGCGGGGACTACAACCTGATCCAGGTCGGCGAGCGCACCAACATCCAGGACGGGGCCGTGGTGCATAACGACACGGAGCATCCGGCCATCATCGGCGCCGACTGCGTCATCGGCCACCGGGCCGTGGTGCACGGCGCCGTGGTCGGCGACCGCTGCCTGATCGGCATCGGCGCCATCATCCTCAACGGCGCGGTCATCGGCGACGAATGCGTCATCGGCGCCGGGGCGGTGGTGGCCGAGGGCAAGCAGATCCCGCCGCGCTCGCTGGTGCTGGGCCTGCCGGGCAAGGTGGTCAAGCCCGCCACGCCCGAGCACCTGGAGCGGACGCTGAAGGGCGTGCAGGCCTACCTGGGCTACGCCCAGCGCCAGCTGCCCCTGCTGGAGGCGTTGCCCTAGCCGTGGCCACCGTGACCGACCTCGAAGGCCTCCTGGCGCAGGCGCGCGCCGGCACGCTGAAGCCGCTGGTGCTGATCTATGGCGACCAGGACTACATGGTGCGCCAGGCCTATGACCGCCTGCTGGAGGCCCTGGTGCCCGAGGACAGCCGGGCCTTCAACCTGGAGCAGCACGACGGCTCGCGGGTGGACGCCCGCGCCGTGGCCGACGGCCTGGCCATCCAGCCGCTGATGCCCGGCCCCAAGGCGGTGGGGGTCTTCGACGCCCGCTTCTTCCAGAGCAAGTCGAACCTGGGCGAGGTCCTGGCCAAGGCGCGCGACAAATGGCTGGGCGGGGAGGCTGCGGCCGCCCTGCGCCAGCTGGGCCGGGCCCTGAGCCTGGCGGGTTGGACCTGGGAGGAGGGCGCGCAGGCCACGCCGGCCCAGTGGGCCGAGCCGCTGGGCCTGTCCGAGGCCGAGGCCGCCCGCCTGGGCGGCGAGTGGCTGGCGGCCGCGCTGGCCCAGGCCCTGGCCAGCGGCCAGGCCGCGCCCGGCGGCGGCGACGACTCCGGCGAGCTGGCCGACGCCCTGGAGGCCCTGCTGGGCAAGGGGCTGGAGGGCGCGACCCTGGTCTGCGCCAGCAGCAGCGCCGACGCGCGCAAGCGCCTGTTCAAGCTCTTCCAGGAGAAGGGCCATGTCCTGGATTTCAGGGCCGCCGAGAAGGGCCCCCAGTCCAGCTTGACCGCGCGGGCTTTCCTGGCCCAGGCGCTCAAGCGCCGCGGCGTGACGCTGAAGGCCCCCCTGGGCGAGCGGCTGGTGGCGGCCTACGGCGCCTCCGACCTGGGGCTGATGGAGCAGGAGCTGGCGAAGCTGGAGGCCTACGCCTACCCGCGCACCGACCTGACCGAGGCGGACCTGGCCGCCGTGGGCGCGCCGCGCGTGGAGGAGGAATCCTTCGCCCTGCTCAACGCCCTGGGCACCAAGAACCTGGGCGAGGCCCTGCAGCAGCTGAGGCGCTCGCTGCAGCAGGACCCCGGGGCCTGCTTCCGGCTCTTGAACCAGCTGATCGCGGAGGTCCGCTTCCTGCTGCTGATGCGGGCCCTGCTGGACGAGGGCCACCTGGGGCCCAAGGGCGTGGCCGACGCCAACAGCTTCAAGTTCCAGGTGCAGCCCCGGCTGGCCAAGGAGCTGCCGCCGGCCCTGGGCGCCCTGGTGAAGCGGACCAACTACTACCGCCTGTTCCTGGCCCAGCAGCGGGCCAAGGCCTTCAGCCCCGCGCACCTGCGCGAGCTGGTGCGCGGCTTGGCCGAGGCCGACGTGCAGATCAAGACCGGCGCCGCCCAGGCGCGCGAGGTGCTGGAGGCGCTGTGCGTGCGCCTGTGCGGCGTGCGAGAGGAGGCCCTGCTGTGAGGCGGGGCGCCTTGAGCCTGCTGCTGCTGGCCCTGGCCGCCGCGCCGCTGGCCGCCGACCCCTGGGCCGACGCCAACGCCCTGCTGGGGCGCGGCGACGCGGTGGGCGCGGCCAAGGCCTACGAGGCCCTGGGCCCGCAGCCGGCGAAGCGCCGGGAGGCTTGGCGCCGCAACAACTGGGGCCTGGCGCTGCTGCGCCTGAACAAGCCCGCCGCCGCCGTGGAGCAGCTGGAGCTGGCCCTGGGGGCGGACCCGCGCAATTTCATCGCCCGCAGCAACCTGGGTGGCGCTTACGAGCGGGTGGGCGACCGCCTGAAGGCCCGCGACGTCTACGCCCGGGCCTTGGAGCTGCTGCGTGAGGACATCAAGGCCCTGTCCCAGGGCCGCGGCTCGCGCCTGCCCGACGCCGCCGCCGGCCAGGCCGCGCCCGAGACCCCCAGCGCCCAGGCCGACCTGGAGAAGGCCGCCAGCCTGCGCGGGGAAGCCTTGAAGGCGGCGCTGCGCGACGCCTCCGACCTGATGGACGCAGGCCAGTACCAAGCCGCCGCCGACGCCTACGCCGCCATCGGCCAGACCGCCCCGGCCAAGCGCGAGGGCTGGCGGCTGAACAATTGGGCCCTGTGCGCGCTGCGCCTGGGCGAGCCCCAGGCCGCCTATCAGCGCCTGCGCCGCGCGGTGGAGGCGGACCCGGACAACAGCACCGCGTGGAGCAACCTGGCCATCGCCTGCGAGAGCCTGGGGCTGGCGGACGAGGCCCGCCAAGCCTGGGGGCGCAGCGGCCAGGAGGCCGGCGAGGACGGGGTGGACCCGTTGCGCTTCGAGCTGGCCCGCTTGAAGCTGGACTTGGCGGCCGAGCGCCGGCGCTGGGAGGCTCTGACCCGATGAGGGCCCTGTTCGCTCTGCTGCTGGCCTTCAGCGCCCCCTTGGGCGCGGTGGACCTGCCCTTCCTGCACGCCGGCTGGACCCTGACGTCGGCCAAGCCGGCCTACTGGCGTTACGAGATGGTGGAGCTGCAGGCCCAGCCGGTGGGCTTGGGCCTGGCCGCCCGCCAGCAGCCGCTGCTGGAGGTCCGCTTCTTCAAGGACGGCTGGCCGGTCAGCGGCATGCCAGGCCGGGAGGCCTGCCTGCTGAAGTTCGACCCCAACACGCGGTCCTGGCGCGGGCGCTGGCCCATCCCGTGGAACCCCGTGCTGGGCGCCTACGAGGCCCGCCTGGCCGACCCCGCGCCCGAGGGCGAGGGCGTGGAGCACGCCTCCTTCGGCGGGCCGGGGCTGACCCGCACCGTGCGGGTGCGCGAGGGCAGCTGGCTGGCCGCCTGCCCCTTCACCCTGCGCGGGCTCAAGCCGAAGGCGCTGCCCCCGGGCTTCAGCGTGGTCACGCTGGAGCCGGGCGCCCACCGCTACAGCTTCCCGGGGCCCGACGGCGGGCCCAAGGACCAGGCCAACGCCTTCGCCTGGGCGCGCTTCATGGAGGCCGACGCCTTCTGGCATTGCGGCCTGCAGACCCAGGTCTGGCCCGGCGAGCCGGCCTCCGAGCTGCCGTGGTCCAGCGAGCATGTGGCGGCGGTGGAGCGCTTCGCCGCCGAGGCCCAGGCCCAGGGAGTGCCTTACGGCGCCTACCTGCTCACGTTCCTGGTGGGCGGCGACTTCAAGCGCACCGACTACGAATTCACCCTGTCCTACGACCGCGCCACCGGCCGCCTGGCCCCCATCCGCTTCGTGTCCATGGGCGACGCGCGGCGCCAGCGCGACCTGGTGGCCGCGCTCAAGCGCCTGGCCGCCACGCCGGGCGTCAGCTACATAGGCCTGGACTATGTGCGCGCCAACACCGGCGGCCTGGAGTTCACCGACGAGTTCCTGGCGGACCTGGGCATCGACCTGCCCGCCGGCCTGAGCCAGGCCTCGGTGGAGGAGCGGCGGCTGTGGCTGGGCCGCAGCCTGGCCCAGGAGCAGGATAAGCGCCTGCAGCACCTCTGGGATTGGTGGCGGGCCCACAAGGTCTCGCTGGTGCTCAAGGGCATCCTGGACCAGGTGAAGCCCGCCCAGCCGGTGTGGGTCTTCTCGCTGGGCTGGAAGCAGGGGCATCAGCACGGCCAGGACCCGCGCATGCTGATCGACGCCGGCGTCAGCTTCAACGCGCCCATGTTCTACGAGGCCGACCAGGAGCAGTATCCGGTGATGCTGGCGGACTGGCAGCGCTACCTGGGGCGCACCGGGGGGTCGCTGGTCTTCGGCCAGGTGGTGGACCAGCCCTTGCTGCACGCGCGGCCGGGCTTCAACGGCCCCGAGGAGCATTACCAGCGCCAGTTGGACACCCTGGCCCAGCTGGGGCCTTACACCGAGCACCTGGGCTTCTTCTGGCACGACCTGAACCGGGCGGTGGCGGGCGGGCGCAGCGGCGAAGGCCTGCGCGAGTGGGCCATCGCGGGCGCGGCCAGCTTCAGCCGCCTGCGCGAGGCGGCGGGCACGGTGCCGCTGAGCCTGAGCCTGGGACTGGGCGCGGGCTTGAGCCCCACGGCCGCCGTGCAGGGCACGCTGAGCGTGCGCAACCTGACGGCCGCCCGCCTGGAGCGCGTGCGGGTGGACGGGGTATGGACCCCGGGGCTGGGGGTGCTGGCGCCCCGCAGTTGGTGGCTGCGCGACCTGGCTCCCGGCGAAAGCCGCGACCTGACCTTCACCGCCACGCTGACCGACCGCTACGTGCGTGCCCGCTACCACGCCGGCCCGGGCCAGGAGCGCATGGTGGCCTTCAAGGCCCGGGTCTTGGACGCGCCCCAATGGCCGCGCAGCGCCTGGGCCTTCCAGTATTGGAGAACGCCGGCGCCGGGGGCGGCCCGATGAGGCGCGGGCTGGCGTTCATGGCGCTGCTGGCGATGCTGGCGATGCTGGCGGGCCCCTTGGCTGCGCGCGAGCTGGCGAGCTTCAGCTGCGAGCGGCCCCAGCCGTGGGAGCCCGGCGCCGTGACCAACGTGTCGGTGGCCGCCGCCCTGATCGACGGCCGGGAGCTGCTGCCCGGGCAGGAGTTCAGCTTCAACGCCGCCATGGACGGCGGCTTGGGCCGCTTCGTTGACGCCACCAGCTATGCGGCGGGGCGCGTGGTCAGCTCGGACGGCGGCGGCATCTGCCAGGTGAGCAGCTGCCTTTACAACGCGGTGGTGCTGGCGGGCCTGGAGGTGCTGGAGCGCGCCAACCACAGCCTGTACGACCCGGCGGCGGCCTATGTGCCGGCCGGGCGCGACGCCATGGTGTCGCGGGCCGGCCACAGCGATTTCCGCTTCCGCAACTCCACCGCCGCGCCCCTGCGCCTGCGGGCCCAGGCGCAGGGCGGCAAGGTGACGGTGGCCTTGATGGGCCGGCAGCGCCACCCGCGCCAACGCTGGGTCGAGACCCAACTGCTGCAGCGGCTGCCCAAGGCCGTGCAGGAGGTCCCCAGCCCTGGGCTGGCGGCGGGCCAGCGGCGCCAGCTGCGGCCGGGCTTTGACGGGCTGGTGGTGGTCAGCCGGGTCTGCTGGCTGGACGCCCAGGGCGTGACCCGCAGCGCTTCGCTGGGCCGGGACGCCTACAGGAAGGTCGATGAGCGCTGGGCGGTGGCCGCAGCGCCGGGAGGCGAGCCATGAAGGGGACGCGCAACGCGCTATGGGCGGTCATGCTCAGCGTGGGGGTCCTGTCGCTGGCGCTGAACCTGTGGCAGATGCATCGCCAGGCCCAGACCCGCCAGAGCCTTTGGGCCACGGCTTGCCAGCCCTGCGTGGCCCAGGCCATCCAGGACACGGCATTCCTGGAGGCGCGCCTGGCCGCCAGGCGCATGAGCCCGGCCGAGCGCAAGGCCTATGGCCAGGCGCTGGACCGGCTGGACGCCTGCGCGCAGAAGCTGGGCACCGTGCAAGGCCAGACGGCGGTGGACGAGTTCTATGAGCCGCTGGACCGCCTGCAGTTCTGGCAGGCGCAGGCGGTGCAGCTGGCCCGGGACAGCGCGCGCTTGGACCGGCGCCGCGACCAGGGGATGCTGCAACTGGCGGTCAGGGCCATCCACAGCATGCGCCTGAACCAGGTGCGCTGCGCGGTGATGCTGGGCCAGGCCGCCGTCGGCAAGCTGGGCCTGCAGGGCGGGGCCCTGGCTTCGGCCCAGGCGTGGGCGGCGCTGGAGCCCGGCCCAAGGCCCTGAAATGAAGGCTTTTTGGGCGTTGGGGCCGCTGTAAGGCCGAAAAACGGGGGTTTTTTGAAGGTACACTCTTGACAGCCCCGTTTTTTCAGGTATTTTAGGCAACGGCATCGACAATTCCCGCGCGCCCGGGGGATTGGCGCGTTACCTATTCCTGCTAAGGGGTGACAAAGATGCCGATGACCAAGAGCCAGATCCTGAACGACCTCGCTGAGAAGACCGGCCTGAAGAAGAAGGACGTGGCCGCCGTGTTCCTGACCTACAACGAGCTGATCTCGAAGCTGCTGAAGAAGGAGAAGAAGTTCAAGCTGGACGGCTTGGGCATCTTCCGCATCAAGCAGAGCAAGGCGCGCCTGGGTCGCAACCCGGCGACCGGCGAGACCATCAAGATCAAGGCCAAGACCCGCGTCCGCTTCACCGTCGCCAAGGCGCTGAAGGACAAGGTCCTCTAAGCCTGACCGATTAAAATTTGAGCCGCCCTCAAACCTTTGGGGGCGGCTCTTTTTTTTCCAGGACCATGGACCAGACCCCCCTCCTCTTCGACCTGGGCGCCCGCCTGCAAGGCGTGCTGCCCGGCTTCGAGCCCCGGCCGCCGCAGCAGCGCATGGCCGACGCCGTGGCGCGCCGCCTGGAGGCGGGCGGCCTGCTGCTGGTCGAGGCCGGCACCGGCACGGGGAAGAGCCTGGCCTACCTGCTGCCGGCCCTGCTGCGCGCCGCCGAGGGCGGCGGCCGCGTGCTGGTGAGCACCCACACCTTGAACCTGCAGTCCCAGCTGCTGACGCAGGACCTGCCGCTGGCCAAGCGGGCGCTGGGCCCCCAGGGTGCGCGCCTGGAGGCCGCCCGCGCGGTGGGCCGCGGCAACTACCTGTGCGCCCTGCGCCTGGGGCTGGCCGTGGAGCAGGCCGCGCCCGAGCTCTTCGGCGGCGGCCGCGCCGAGCGCCTGGAGCGCCTGCAGCAATGGGCCGACGAGGGCGGCGGCCTGCGCGAGGACGCCCCCGAGCCCGTGCCCAACGACACCTGGGAGCTGGTGCAGGTCGAGGCCTTCGGCTGCCTGGGGGCGGGCTGCCCGCATGCCGGCGCTTGCGGCTTCCTGAAGGACCGCGAGCGCCTGGCCCAGGCCGACGTGGTGGTGTGCAACCACGCCCTGCTCATGGCCGACGCGGCTGCCCGCCGCGAGGGCCAAGGCCTGCTGCCGGCGGCCGAGACCCTGGTGCTGGACGAGGCCCATCATCTGGCGGCGGCGGCCTCGGGCCACCTGGGCCTGCGCCTGAGCCGGGCGGCGCTGAACAAGGCTTTCGACCGGCTGCACGACCCGCGGCGGCGGCGCAGCCTGTTGGACCAGCTGGACGGCGGCGGCGAGCTGGCCGCCGCCCTGAGGGCCTGCCGCCTCGGCACGGCCGAGCTGTTCGAGCGGGCCCAGGCGCTCAGCGGGGGCACGCTGGGCCTGCCGCCCAACAGCCTTGACGACACGCTCAGCCAGCCGCTGTACACCCTGGCCGAGGACCTGCGGCGCCAGGGCCTGAAGCACAAGGAGCTGCCCCGGGGCCTGGCCGCCGCCACCGAGGCGGGGGCCTTGGCCCAGCAGCTGGAGGCCGCCGCCGACGGGCTGCGGGCGTGGCTGGACCAGGACCTGGGTGACAGCGTGTTCTGGGTGGACCTGGAGAGCGGGCGCCAGCCGGTGCTGCGCAGCGCGCCCCTGGACGTGGGGCCCTTGCTCTGCGATGAGCTCTATCCCCGCCATCGCGCCATCGTGCTGGCCAGCGCCACGCTGACGGTGGCGGGCAGCTTCGCCTTCACCCGCCGCACCCTGGGCCTGCCCGACGCCACCGAGGAGCTGTGCCTGCCGCCGGCGTTCGACTACGCCAAGGCCGTGCAGATGCACCTCAGCGCCACGGTGCCCGACCCCAAGGACGAGCCGGCCTACCTCGACGCCCTCGAGTCCGGCATCCGCACGGCGCTGGAGCGCAGCGGCGGCCGGGCCTTCGTGCTGGGCACCAGCTTCCGCCACCTGCGCACCCTGGCCGACCGCCTGCGCCCCTACATCGAGGGCCAGGGCTGGCTGTGCCTGCTGCACGAGCCGGGGGGCCGGCGCGAGGCCCTGTTGGAGCGCTTCAAGCAGCACGGCCAGGCGGTGCTCTTCGGCGCGGCCAGCTTTTGGGAGGGCGTGGACGTGCCCGGCGCCGGGCTGAGCTGCGTGATCGTGACGCGCCTGCCGTTCGCCGTGCCCGACACGCCGCTGGAGAAGGCCCGCCAGGACAAGGTCCGCGCCTTGGGCGGGGAGCCGTTCAAGGACCTGAGCCTGCCCGAGGCGGTGCTGCGGCTGAAGCAGGGTTTCGGCCGCCTGATCCGCCATGGCGACGACCGCGGCTGGTTCGTGCTGCTGGACCCGCGCGTGCTGACCAAGCCCTACGGGCGGGCCTTCCTGCGATCCTTGCCGGACTGCCCGGCCTGGGTGGACGGCCAGCCCGCCCGCTTCGGCGCCCGCCCGG
>Ga0302320_10009116_pt1 | contig 21391 bp, 17 predicted proteins | sample Bog_T0_3_FD_202130 | JGI IMG/M metagenome (GOLD analysis project Ga0302320, IMG submission 202130) | Peat permafrost microbial communities from Stordalen Mire near Abisko, Sweden - Bog_T0_3 | ecosystem: Environmental > Terrestrial > Soil > Wetlands > Peat | place: Sweden: Abisko, Stordalen Mire...
ACCGAAAAAGTGCCGGGGATCAAGGACGTTCCGGCCCAGCCGGAAAAAATCATCCTCAGCAAAGTTGTGGTGAACCCTGAGTTCGCGGAATCGCTTTTTTCGAAACCAATCGTGAGTGCCAGCGCATCGAATAGCAAATAGGTTACAGTGAATGCTCCACCGGCGCCCAGGCCCACGTCCCACCCGGATACGATACGGAAGGGAAGCACCATCGGAGTGCTTAGAATGAAAAAGGGATTATTGGCAGTTTTGTTGGTGGCTGGCATCGCGCTTTCTTTTGCGCTAGGTCGGCATTATGCGCCGAACGAAGCCGATGGGCATGACGGACGCCGTGTGTTGTACTACGTCGATCCCATGCATCCCGCATACAAGTCTGACAAGCCCGGGATTGCGCCGGATTGCGGCATGCAACTGAAACCTGTATACGCTGATGAAGAAGGGCAGCCGGTAAACCCAACTAGCTCGGCTCCGGTGCCTGCCGGACCCGTCCATCTCGATATGGATCGGCAACAATTAAACGGTCTGCGCCTCGTCTCGGTGGAGCGGGGCGAGGGCGGTCGCGAGCGGCGCCTGTTGGGGAGGGTTTCAGTCGAGGATACACGCGTGTACCGCGTAACCACCGCGGTCCAGGGATGGGTGCAAGAGACCTACGGCGACTCCGCCGGTACTGAAGTGAAAAAAGAACAGCGTCTGGCAACCTACTTTTCGCCGGAGTTTGTGGCGGTCGTGAATAGTTACCTCACGGCGACGGAGCGCGTGTCGACTCCAGCTAAGGAGTCCGTGCGTGCCGTGCAATACTCTGCAGACCGCCTTCGTGCGATGGGCATGAGCGAAACACAAATCACGGATATCGGCGAATCCCGGCAAGTTCCCAAGCGGATTGACGTTGTCTCTCCGAGCGACGGCTTCATTCTTGCGCGAAACATATCGACGGGCATGCGATTTGAAAGCCAGACCGAGTTCTATCAGATCGCTGACCTGAGCCAAGTTTGGATCATTGCCGAGATCTTCGAGAACGAAGCACAGTACTTCCCTCCGGGGACCGTGGCCCGCGTTACCGTACGCAGCCTGCAGAAGGTCTTTCGCGCGAGGGTAAGCAATTCTTTGCCGCAGGTCGATCCCACTACTCGGAAGATAAAACTACGCCTTGAAGCCGACAACCCCGGATTCGCATTGCGGCCGGACATGTTCGTCGACGTCAACCTGCCGATGAAAGCTACGTCAGGCTTAACCGTTCCCACGGAGGCAGTGCTCGATTCCGGTCGCGGTCAACATGCGTTTGTCGACCGGGGCAATGGGTACTTCGAACCTCGAGAAGTAGAAACTGGATGGCGCTCTGGCGACCGCGTACAGATCGTCAGAGGCCTCAGCGAAGGTGAACGGGTAGTGGCCTCGGCGACGTTTCTAGTCGATTCCGAAAGCCCCTTGAGAACCCAAGACTCTCACCCGCAAACCCAAGTTTGGCATGGAAGTCATGGATTGCCGTGAAACCATAGGGCCGCCAGTCACATCTAAGTCTCCACGACTCGATGGCTGATCTGGGGACGGGCAGCCTGCCATCGCAGACGCCGCGCGGCGACCAGTGTCTATCACCCACACCTGCGAGTACATGACATTTCCTTTGTAAAAGGCCAGAACTGCTGCACCGAATGCTGCGCAAGGACAAGACCAGAAGATCGTTCGCAAATGCGGAGGGTTCAATCCGATGAGGAAAGCATTCTATGGACTGCTTATTGTAGCTCTGATGATCTTGTCCTACGTCGGAGGGAGGCGGCACACGTCCCAGCGCGCTGGCCAGACGGCAAACGTGCGTCGCGTGCTCTACTACGTTGATCCCATGCACCCTGCTTACAAGTCCGACAAGCCAGGGATTGCGCCAGATTGCGGGATGAAACTGGAGCCGGTGTACGCTGATGCAGGCGAATCAACGTCGTCCGCGCGCGCTGGAGTCATTCATATTGATGCCGAGAAACAGCAGTTGATTGGCGTTCGGGTCGCGCCAGTGGAACTGTCTTCCGGTACGCGCGAAGTGCGCCTGACGGGCCGTGTAGCAGCGGATGAAACCCGTGTATATCGTGTGAATGCGGGGGTGGAAGGCTGGATTCAGCAAACCTTTGACGACTCCGTCGGAACTCAGGTCAAGAAGGAACAGCGGCTTGCCGCTTTCTACTCCAGGGAGTTGTGGGCGGCACAGCAGAGCTTTCTGTCAGGAACCTTCGGAACCTCTCCCTCCAAAGAGCCCACGGCGGGAGCGCCGGCAGTGGCTGACCGTCTGCGGAACCTGGGCGTGAGCGAGGAACAAATCAAGGAACTTTCCCAAAATCGCCAATCGTCCACGACGGCGGCCATCTCTTCACCGGTTGATGGGTTCATCATGGCGCGGAATATATCGCAAGGGGAGAAATTCGATCGAGGCATGGAGTTCTACCGCATCGTTGATCTGGGCCATGTCTGGATTTTGGCGGACGTCTTTGAAAATGATACACAATATTACCGGCCCGGGATGATTGCCACCATTACTTTGCCTCAGGGCAAGAAACTCCATGCCCGGGTAAGCGACGTACTGCCGCAGATCGATCCTGCGACACGCACTTTCAAACTCCGCCTAGAAGCGGACAACCCCGGATTCGTCCTCCGTCCCGATATGTTCGTGGAAGTTGATCTGCCGGTTCGGCTGCCAGCGGGATTAAGCGTTCCCGCGGATGCGCTGATAGACACTGGCTTGAAGAAGCGCGTGTTTGTCGAGAGCGGTCCTGGCATGTTTGAACCTCGAGACGTAGAGACTGGGTGGAGTTCCGGTGATCGGGTACAAGTCATCCATGGCCTTCGCGCGGGAGACCGTGTGGTCAGCGCGGGCACGTTCCTCCTGGATTCCGAAAGCAAAATCGAGGCCGCTGCCGGTGGGAGATCCGGCGTGTCTCTGGAGTCGGTGAAACCGGATGACACAAAACCGGGGAGCCTGAGAGAAACAGCGCTGGAGGTGAAACGGAGCGAAGCCCCCGCAGATGGAACCTATGACCCCAAATGCGGCATGAAAGTCAATGCGTCCAAGGCCGCTGCCGAGGGACATACGCTGGGGTATCTCGGCCGGAACTACTATTTCTGCTCCGACGAATGTAAGGAGGAGTTCAAGAAGAATCCGAAGAAGTATCTGGCCACCCGCCGGGACATGGCCGGAGTGCAGCAATGATCAATCGCATCATCGATTTTTCCGTAAACAACAAGCTCATCGTGTTTGCCATCGTTGCAGTGGCCTGCGCGGCTGGCTGGTGGTCGATGATGCACATTCCGCTGGATGCCACGCCGGATCTCAGTGACACACAGGTGATCGTGTACTCGCGTTGGGATCGCAGTCCTGACCTTATCGAAGATCAGGTCACTTACCCGATTGTGACTGCCATGCTTGGCGCTCCGAAGGTAAAAGCGGTGCGGGGCGTCTCTGATTTTGGATACTCGTTTGTGTATGTCATCTTTGACGATGATACGGACATTTATTGGGCGCGGTCGCGCACGCTGGAGTATCTCTCGGGTGTGCTATCGCGCTTGCCCCAAGGGGTGAAGACCGAACTTGGACCCGATGCGACCAGCCTTGGTTGGGTCTTCCAGTACGTACTGGTCGATACGTCGGGCAAGCACAGTCTCGCGGATCTTCGGTCGTTCCAGGACTGGTACTTGCGATATTACTTGAAGTCCGTGCCGGGCGTTGCCGAGGTGGCGCCAATAGGCGGTTTCAGCAAACAGTACCAGGTCAATCTCGATCCAAGCCGCCTGCAGGCATACGGCATTCCAATTACCCGTGTTGTTGATGCCGTGCGCGGAGGAAATAATGACGTTGGTGGGCGGCTGCTTGACTTCGGTGGAACCGAATACATGGTTCGGGGACTTGGCTATGCCCGAACGATCGAGGATTTCGGAAACATCGTTCTCACAGCCAGTGAAAATGGCACTCCAATTCGAATCAAGGATGTAGGGCAGGTCGAGTTTGGGCCGGAATTGCGCCGTGGAGTTACAGACCTGGACGGCACAGGCGAAGCGGTTTCCGGCATTGTGCTGATGCGCAACGGCGAAAATGCTGTTGAGGTCATTGATCGCGTCAAGAGGAAGCTGAAGGAAATTGAACCTGGACTGCCGGAAGGCGTCAAAGTTGTTCCCATCTATGACCGCTCGCAACTCATTCACCGTGCAATTGGAAACGTGAAGCAAACAATCCTAGAGATTGTGGTTACAGTGGTGCTGATCATCCTGGTGTTTTTGTGGCATCCCCCGAGTGCCGCCATACCCATTGTCACCATTCCTGTTGCCCTCTTGCTCTCCTTCATCCCCTTCCGATTGCTTGGCATCAGCGCCAATATCATGTCTCTCTCAGGCCTCGCGATTGCCTTTGGTGAACTCATTGACGCATCCATAGTCGTGGTGGAGCAGACACATAAGAAGCTGGAGGTATGGCAGCGGAATGGTTCCAAGACGGATAGCAGGGAAGTGGTGCTCACCGCGATCAAGGAGGTTGCGGGACCAACGTTTTTCGCGCTGTTGGTGTTGGCAATCTCCTTCCTGCCGGTGCTGACCTTAGAGGCGCAGGAAGGCCGGATGTTCAGGCCTCTGGCGTACACAAAGACGCTGGCGATGATCATCGCCGCCGTGCTCGCCATCACTCTGGACCCTGCGCTGCGGATGTGGTTGACGAATGTCAAGCAGTTTGAATTCCGGCCGGTATGGCTTTGCAAGATTACGAATGCACTCTTGGTCGGCAAAATTCGCTCGGAGGACAGGCATCCCATCAGCCGTGTCCTGATGCGTATCTACGAACCGGTTGTGAGATGGACGCTGCGCTGGAAGTGGGCGGTTCTATCCGCTGCCTTGGCGCTCGTGCTCATCACCATCCCGGTCTTCCGCAAGTTGGGTTCGGAATTCATGCCGCCGCTGGACGAGGGCGCGATCTTGTACATGCCTTCCACCATGCCGGGCATTTCAATCGGGGAAGCACAGAGACTCTTACAAGTCACCGACCGTATTCTAAAGCAATTTCCGGAAGTCGATCGCGTGCTGGGAAAAGCCGGTCGTGCGGAAACGTCGACTGATCCGGCGCCGCTCTCGATGCTGGAAACCGTCATTACTCTGAAGCCAAGGTCAGAATGGCGGCACGTCGAGACCTGGTACTCATCGTGGGCTCCAGAGTGGGCGAAGCAGGTTTTCCGGCACATTACGCCGGACACCATTTCAACCGACCAACTCGTGGAACTGATGAATGCTGCGGTAAAGCTGCCGGGCGTGTCCAATTCGTGGACGATGCCGATCAAAGGCCGCATTGACATGCTGACCACGGGGATACGAACGCCCGTTGGGCTGAAAATCTCAGGCGCGGATCTGAACCAGATTCAGGAAATTGGAATCAAGGTCGAATCGCTGCTGCCCGCCGTGAAAGGTACGCGAGGAGTTTTCGCAGAGCGTACCGGAGATGGCTACTTCCTCGACTTCAAGTGGAAGCGGGAGGAGTTGGCGCGCTACGGCGTGAGCATTGACGATGCGCAAATGGCCGTGCAGAACGCGATCGGTGGCGAAAATGTTACCACTGCCGTGATTGGACCCGAACGGTATCCGGTTAACGTCCGGTACAAGCGGGATTTCCGAAGCGATCTGGCGTCCCTTGGCCGCGTGCTGGTTCCCGCAGGGGGGCAGCGGCAAATCGCGTTGTCGGAACTGGCGGATGTCGGACCTGGCACCGGTCCCTCGATGATTCGTAACGAGAACGGTCTATTGACCGGCTATGTTTTCGTCGATATCTCCGGCCGCGATCCCGCGAGCTATGTAACCGAAGCCAAAGACGTGCTGCGCAGCAATCTAACCCTGCCTCCCGGATATGCGATTTCCTGGAGCGGCCAATTTGAGTCTATGGAACGCGTTCAGCAGCGCCTGAAAGTGATTTTGCCAGTGACATGCGTGCTGGTTCTGCTGTTGCTGTACATCAACACACGTTCGGTGGTGAAGACGCTTATCGTTCTCTTAGCCGTGCCATTCTCCGCAGTCGGAGCCATCTGGTTCCTTTACCTGAGCGGCTACAACATGAGCATCGGAGTGTGGGTCGGGATTATCGCCTTGCTCGGCGTCGATGCTGAGACCGGCGTCTTCATGCTGCTGTATCTCGACCTCGCCTACCAGGATGCGGTGAGGCAAGGCCGGATGCGCACGCTGGCCGATTTGCGCGAAGCAATCGTGCAGGGAGCGGCAAAACGCTTGCGGCCAAAATTCATGACCTTCGCCACCATGTGCGTCGGCCTGTTCCCCATTATGTGGGCCACGGGTACAGGTTCAGACGTAATGAAACGGATTGCCGCTCCAATGGTAGGTGGCATCTTCACTTCCTTCCTGCTTGAACTACTCGTCTACCCTGCGATCTATGAGATTTGGAAATGGCACACGGGCGATAGATCGCCTGTCACAGCGGGGCCGCTGGCAGAAGATCTCGTAGTCGTGAACTCAGGGGATTGATCCACGTGGGCGGTCGCTCCTAGCGACCCGAACGAAAGACGAAAGACGCAGGGTTTCCGCTGCCGGTGCCGGAACTTACGATATGTGGCGTGATGATGATGAGCAGTTCATCATCGTTCGTCTGCTTTGTAGCATAGCTGAACAAGTTCCCCAGCCAAGGCAATGTCCCCAGGAACGGCCATCCCGAGCGCGTGTGTGAAGTACTTTGCATCACGTTGCCGGCGGCGACGATTGGCTCTCCGTCTTTGGCGCTGACAAATCCAGTGAAGTCGCTGCTTAGAATTTCTGGCAGGCCGCTAATCGTCTGCGTGCCCAGGGCACTTAGGTGCAACTCGAGCTGGATGGCAACCGTGCCGTCGCGATGAACGGTTGACGTCGTCTTGAGGCTTAATCCGATGTCCACAAAGCTGAAGCTTGGAGGTGGCACCTGAAAAGAAGAGGTAGACGAGATAGCAGAGTAAGACGAAGTTAGGATCGGATATTTCTCGCCAATCTTCAAGACGGCAGGCTCTCCCTGGTTCGCCCGTAATGTCACCTGGTCAAGCGTCCTAATGTTCGACTGGCTTTGCGAAGCTTCAACAGTCGCGGAGGGAAGCGTCAGGGCCAATTGTCTCGTTCCGATACCCAGGTTACTTAGCGTGGCCGAGCCCTGCTGCACAATCGATTGCGCGATGAGCGCGGCGGTCGATGCGGTTGGAATGAAGAACACCTGAAACTCAGTCGGGAGCGTAACGCCAAATGAGCGTGTGAAACTCCCGGAGACCTGAAAGACACCAACGTCGAGCACAACCTGCGGCCGTCCCTCCTTCAGTCCTTGCAGGAGACGAACCACGGCGTCTAGCGTTTCTGCATCCGCGCGGATCGTAATACTGTTTGCGTCAAGGTCGGTGGTTACGGATCGAAGTTCGAGTATTGCACGCAAAGCGAGGACAACTTCATTCAGAGCCTGGGGGGTCGTAAACTCGGAAAGATAGAAGGTGCGCAGAAAGGTCCGCTCCAGCCTGTGCCGGTTTTCCTCCGTATCGGCGGCGAACAATGCCTGATGAACCGAAAGCGGCGTCCAGAATGTCCTGGTAAGCCGGGTGATAACCGAGATCGCAACGGGCCAGGTCGCGCGGTCCAGATCAAGGCGTATGGACCGTGTGGCGACCGATTCATCGAACGAGGTGGTTATTCCATAAGCCAAGCAAACCTGCGAGATGACGTCTCGCGAATGTCCGCTGATGTGAAATGTCTGTTGAATCGGTTTGGGTTCCAACACAACCGATTCGGGCAGAGATTCCCGGTGGGTGGAACCGATCGGCGCTGGAGCCGTGGTGCTCGCCGGCGGTGGCGAGAGGGTTGTCTGGCTTGCTGGCGCGGCGCTCGTCTGCAAAGCAGCGGGTACAGCGGGGCTCTGCTGCTCGCTAGCGAACAGGGGCATAGCAGCAAGCAGCAGAGTGATCCAATACCGTCGCATGGGCCATCGCAATCCAAGTTGTTCGTACACTCCTACAATAGAGCGGACTGATCGCCGAGGCAACCAGTTCGCTTGCGATCAAACGCTGCTATTTCGAAGAGGTCGCCCCAGTTGGTGGCATAGGCCTCGAGTGCTGCGGGGGGTGTATCAAAACCGTTTTGCGTGCACTTCGAGGGCCCGAAGACACAGCGCTCTGCTGAAAATACTGCGGGCTAAGCACCGGCTTGTTCGCACCCAGCAGTTTGTCCACCTGCTGTTGCAGTTTCAACTCGGCGAGGGTGTCATGAATCTCATCCTCTTCCGCTTCGAAAGGGAGAGTTCTGGACGACTCGAGCTTATAGACAAAGAACCCTGAAGCATCTTGAATGACTTGCGATAACTCCGCTTCTTTTAGTTGCAATACCGCCTGCTGGGACAAAGACAGCGCACTCGCTGGCAGGACGATCCTGCTCTCAGGTGGCTCCTTGATATCCGCCTTCTTGTTTGCCTCAAGCTGCAGTTCACTGAATTCGGTGCCAGTGGCGGCGCGCTGACGCAGATCGTCGGCCAAAGCGCGCATCTCCACTTCGTTCGTTTTCCCATCCGCTTGGCGGTGGATCGGGATGAACACGCGCTGCAGAGTCAGTTCAGCATAGCGCCGCTGATTGACCTCATAATAGTTCTTGATTTCTTCCGGCGTAGGCTGCGCAGTCCCTCGGAGTTGATGTGTCATCACCTGTGCCAATGCTTGCAGCTTCGCGTACTGGACCAATTCGCGCCCTTCTGGGGAATTCTGCAGACCCAGCTTTTCAGCATTCGTTGCAAGCGTGAGCAGATGCGAATACTGTACGGCAAATTGCCGTTTTGCTTGCGGCGACATAGTCTGTCCCGAGTTTCCGCCCTCACGGGGAAGAACACTCAGTAGGGCTTCAAATTGGGCACGAGTTACCGAGGTCTTGCATTCGTGCTTCTTTTCGCTCCCGGCTTGGCACAGTCCATCGATGTTGATGACTGCCGCCGTTGGAGCCACTCCGCGACTCCCGGCACCTGATCCGCCCTGCTTGGATGATGCCGAGGAAGTCGGTCTCACCGGATGCTGCACAGCAACGGCGCCCGCTGCCGGAGCTTGTGGTGATGTGGGTGCATCCAGCGAAAATGCCAGTGAGACCAGCAACAGGGTCGGGATGCAACGATACACTTTCATCTTTCCTCCTTGCGAGTAGTTGAAGTTGCCGGGGCACTGCCCTTTGCCGAATCGCCCTTATCTACATTTGCGATTTCAGCGGCAGCGCTCGCGTGATTGATTGGCGCCTTTGCCAACTAGGTCGCACTTTTCACCGTGGATCGGTAATCTTGTGGCGTTCCCGCATAACACGTCAATATTAGCTGCGCGTCTGGTTGGGTTACGGGCGCATTCTTGGCATATACCAGTGCATCCTGCTTACCTTGATAACCACCGGTTCTGTCGAAAATAAACCGGCTCGAAATGCTTCCCCATGTCTCGTCGCAGTCTTCATCACGGGTCACGTGGAACGTATGCGTGAGTGAATAGTCAAAAAAAGACTTCGGCAATCGTGGGTCCCGCTGGTCAAACCGGTAGGAGAACTTAATCAGTTGTTTTGTACCGTGCTTATCGCCGCTCGCAACCTCGAATATGTAGGATTCGTAGTTGAGACCGATCGAACTAACCCCCTCCAGCGGAACCTTTGCGACGATTCTCCCGCTCATCATAGACCGCTTGGGAGCAAGTGTGCGCAGCCCTTTTCCGACGCCAGGCTGAACCGCGATGCCAAAGCAAAAAACCAGGAGCAAAACCATACCATACTTAGGGACAGACATCGAATTTCCTCCCGATCCGGAATGGCTCGAAGACGCAAGTGCAGAGCTGAAAAACAGAAATCGCGACGATTTGGGACTCGGAAGACAAAACCCAGTCGCTCTCAGTGTCAACCGTACTGCCACTGGTCGAAGCCGGAACAGAGTTTCGAACTTGAGTTCATTGGATGATACGAACAGCCAGTCTGGTTGCATTAATTCGACGCGCTCAGGGAACGCCTTCCGCTGGGTCGAACGTCGCCCTATTGGGGCCGGAGCGCGCCAGGCACGGGGTCGACTTGTATTGGCGAAGCGTATCCATTTGCCACAGGCGAGACCATGTGGAGCAGAGCGAAAGCTGAAACTCTACCAGAACACGGGGTCGGGAATAGCAGACATCCCCGTGCCAGTTCGCGGGATATGTGCCGAACTATGAGGCATGGAATTGCAATTGCCTAAAGATCGATAATCACGAAATCCGAATGGAAGATACGCGCCAGGCGGTGCTTCGATAGACTTCGTAGAGTTCTGTAGCGGTTGAGCAGCGGCAAGCGGAAGCGGGCCACGTGCGGCGACGCAACTAAGGCCGGGCTGCTTTTCTTAGCAACGCGCTGAGATCGTGTACGTCGGATGCGGGCGCGTCGCTGACGACAAAATAGCGCAGCCCATCCTCACTCCAACTCTCCATGTGGAGGCCAAGCCGAGTGGAAGTGATCGTCTCATGCGGGAGAAGATATCCTCGCGGTTCCGTCTTAAAGATGAATACAGAGAGCTGATGCTTACGCAGGCTAACCAGCAACTGCGCCCCCGAGTCGCGCTCAAGATAAGCAACTCGCCCGCCTTCCAACTTGAAATCAGAATTCTGCAACTCCGGAAGGTTGAACGAGAACGGAAGCTTTCCGGCGAACCACGGCTTCACCGTATGCTTGTCCGTCGACACCACGTCCACGGGGTTGCTACTTGCCAGGGTCGCCACGTGAAGGTCCGCGATCTCAGTGAACTCACGCTCGCGCCCGGACCGATCGACCACCAGAGTGACCGATGCGAGCAGCAGCACGGCGGCAACAACGGCCAGTGCCAACCCGGGGAGGCGCATTGTCAACCAACGCGGCTTGCTCCTTGCGCGAATGCTCGGCTCCACGCGGAGGCAAAACTCCCGAGACGGTACATAACACGTGGCGGCGGCACGGATCGCGGTCTTCGTCTGCAGTAGCCCGAGGGCCTGGGCCGCACAGGCCGCACAGATGCGCACATGAGACTCGAATTCCACCAGCTCAGAGGCCGGGAGTTCGGAATCAACATAGCGCATCAGCTTGCCATGCAATTCGTCGCAAGTCATTTCAAGTTACTCCGTGACGCACTGCGGATGCTGGCGTCCTTCAGCGATTCGCGCATCGTCTTTCGCCCGCGCGAAAGACGTGACATCACCGTGCCAATCGGGACCGTCAGTGTCTCAGCAATCTCCTGATAAGTCATCTCTTCCACGTCGCACAACACGATCACCTCGCGGTAATGCACCGGAAGTCCCTCCAGGGCTGCTCGAATCGCTTGCTGATCGAAGCTGGAAATCAGAATCGATTCGGGGGTCCCGTTCGCAATCGGCTCAACCACCGAGTCATCATCGTCGAGAGAAAGCGTTGCAACCCTCAGCCCCAGGCGCGAAGTGAGGTACGTGTTTTTCAGAATCCTGTATATCCAAGCGCGGAAATTGGTTCCTTGGCGATACGAACCGAATCCCTTCAGCGCCTTCACGTACGCTTCCTGCACCAGGTCTTCTGCCTCACTACGATCCTGTGTTAACCAGTACGCAAAATTATAGAGGCGCGCAAACAGCGGCGTTGCCAGCTCTTCGAAAGTTCCGGATTCGTTCTGGATATCGGCCACGGCTCAATGAGGATAACTCAGGATTGCTCGATTTATTCCCGGGAAGAAAATGCTGGTCCGTGCGACCCGTTTGAGCAGGCGGCAATTGACTCGATTTTGCCTGGCCAGCATAAAGATAGCGGGTGACCCATATTCGGGTTTTCCCGGGCGAAGGCGTTCTTACTATCAAGTTAAGTCTAGCCACCCAATTCTCGCCTCGAGTCGAAGCTGGAGTGTTAATGGTGGACGCTGACACCAATCGGATGCGACCACTTTCGATAATTTGTCATCCAAGACTCTTTCGGGCATAGTCCAGGACCAATGCTGTTCGAATGTATTAGCCATGAGGACGCCCCGATCAAGTCTGAAGCGAGGTATCGGTCCCCGATCGCCTGCACATCCGGGTGAGACGGAATAAACAAGATGGCTCGAGTCATTTACGAGTAGGCTCGCGGCCCATTTCAGCTAAAGTGCCCCAGCAACTGAAGCCGCTCTTGCAGGGTATGACGGTCGTTTCTTCAGACCGGATCGGCAGGAGTGCGGAGGATTGGTATGCCGGCCACGGAACAGCGCACCGCATCGGGTCAGGAAATCATCGGGAGGCTGCACGACGCGCGGCGCCGAAGCGACGAGTTTTTTCGCATGGTGCGCGCGGATGGCCTGTACGAACGTCCGATTCCCGAGCGCCACCGCATCATTTTCTATGTGGGGCACCTCGAGGCATTTGATTGGAATCTGCTGCGCGGGAAGATCGTCAAGAGCTTCCATCCTGGATATGACCGGCTGTTTGCCTTTGGCATCGATCCGGTTGGAGGAGGACTGCCAAGCGAAGCACCGTCGGATTGGCCTTCCCTCGGCGCGGTGCAGAATTACGTACAAGAGACTCGGGCTGTTCTGGATGAAACGCTGGGCGATGGAGCGCGGGCCTTGCAAGGGCTCGCGCACGATGGCTTTGCGCTGAATACATTGCTCAACGTCGCCGTCGAACATCGGATGATGCACGTCGAGACGCTCGGCTATATGTTGCATCAGTTGGCGCTCAACCAGAAGGAGCGGGGAAGCGGGCCCAGCAATCCTGACACCGGTATGGTGATTCACCGCGCCATGGAGATCCCGGCAGGTACGTCGACACTAGGCCTTGCGCATGGCTCCGGAAAATTCGGCTGGGACAATGAGTACGAGGCCTGCACACTCGACGTCCCTGCGTTCGCCATCGATCGGTACAAAGTTACGAACCGCCAGTTTCTTGAGTTCGTAGCGGCGGGCGGATACCGGACCCGAGCCCTCTGGAGCAATGAAGACTGGGACTGGCTCAGGGCGAATGCGATTTCGCACCCGGTGTTCTGGAAGCCGGCAGGGGATGCGTGGAATTGTCGGACGATGTTCGCGGAAGTAGCCCTTCCGCTCGACTGGCCAGTTTATGTTAGCCATGCGGAGGCGAGCGCATATGCCCGGTGGGCCGGGAAGATGCTTCCAACCGAAGCGGAATGGCATCGCGCTGCATACGGCACCGCGGAGGGAAGCGAGCGAGACTATCCCTGGGGAAACTCCGCGCCCGATTCGAGGCTTGGCAATTTTGATTTCTGCCGCTGGGACCCAACGCCGGTGAATGCGTTTCCTGAGGGCCAGAGCGCGTTCGGCGTCTGCGACATGCTGGGGAATGGATGGGAATGGACGTCGACGGTGTTCGCCCCGTTCCCCGGCTTCGAATCATTCCCGTTTTACCGGGGCTACTCGGCCGATTTTTTTGACGGAAGACACTTCGTCCTAAAAGGTGGCTCGGCGCGCACCGCAGCATGTATGCTTCGGCGCACATTTCGTAACTGGTTCCAGCCCCACTACCAATACGTATACGCGGGATTCCGCTGCGTCAGCCACTGATTGAGGATGCGAGATGTTCGTTCCTGCGGTTACGGGTAATGCCAACTACGAGTTTGCTTGCGAAGTGCGCGCCGGGCTCACGCTGCCGGGGCAGAAAACACTCCCTTCCAAGTACTTGTACGACGAGGTGGGATCGGCCCTGTTCGAGGTGATCAGCCTGCTGCCGGAATATGGCTTGACCCGGGCCGATGAGCGCCTGCTGCGGCGCTATGCGAGCAGCATCGTCGATCGTCTCCCCATGCCGGTTGCCGTGGCCGAACTGGGTTGCGGCAGTGGCAGGAAGACGCGATGGATTCTCGAAGCGCTCGCCCGCAGGCAGCGCACGCTCTACTATCCCGTGGAAATTTCCCGCTCAGCCCTTGCCATGTGCGTGCGCGAACTCGGCGACATGGATTCGATCAGCATCGTTGGGTTTGAACGTGAATATCTCGATGGACTACTTCAGGTGGCCGAGCATCGGAAAAGCGGCCAACATTTGCTCGTACTATTCCTCGGGAGCACGATCGGGAACTTCGATCGTGACGCCGGTGTGAGATTCCTGGCGGAGGTCCGGCAAGTGCTACAGCCCGGCGACGCTTTGCTGCTCGGGACGGACCTGGAAAAGCCCAGCATGCGGCAACTCGCGGCCTACGATGATGAACTCGGAGTGACGGCGGCTTTCGATCTCAACCTGCTTGCGCGCATCAACCGCGAACTTGACGCCAACTTCGATCTCAGACATTTTTCCCATCTGGCAAGAATCAATCACGTCGCGCGCAGTGTAGAGATGCACCTGCGCGCAGACCGGCAGCAGAAAGTAAGGATCGCGGCGGCGGGGCTCGATGTGGAGTTTCAGGAAGGCGAGACTATCTGGACGGAAAGCAGCCACAAGTATTCGGCCGGAGAGATCTTCAAGATGGCGCGCGATGCCGGCTTTCACTGCGAAGCGCAGTGGATCGACGAGGCGTGGCCATTTGCGGAAAACCTGCTCACCGTAGATTGAAGCACCTCCCGGCGGGAAGGCTGAGTATCCGCGAGGTGGGCCATTCATGAGCCAGAGTAAGGAGCGCCCAATGCCAGACAAATGCACCCATCTTGACCAGATCAAAGTACGAGAGACTAAAAAGCGTGCGTGTGAAGAATGTGTCAAGACCGGCGATACGTGGGTTCACCTTCGCATGTGCCTCACGTGTGGCTATGTGGGCTGTTGCGACTCATCGATCAACCGGCATGCCACAAAGCACTTCCACCAAACTCAGCATCCTCTGATGCGCTCGATCGAGCCGGGAGAGAGTTGGATCTGGTGCTATGTGGACGAGATCATGCCCGGCGAACTTGCGGCTTAGAACGCTGTTGCCGGGATTGGCAAGGTGGTGCGCGGAAAGCATTGGCAGTATCCTGTCATCATTCCCGGCGCCATGACGGAGGGCGCCGTTTGGCCATTATCGAGCCGGCCTTCCTCGCCAACGTCAGGACCGTAGTGCATATGTGGTCTGCGGGAGGAATCATGCTGTTTGTTCACTATCAGAAAGACGGCGTAGAGGCATGGGCCGAAACCGCCCCCCTCGGCGCGGAACGCGCCTTTGTGGACATCGTTGATATTGCGTCGATGCCCTTCACGTTCACCCTCAAGCAGCCCGCCGCAACTCCTGAAGCCGTCAACACGACCGCGGCAGATTTCCCTGGCTGGGTTCGCTGCCCGGTTCGAGATTTAGAAGCAGCGGCTACGTAGTACATTCAGTTATGGGATGCGGATTCTGGTGGCAAGACCATACAGCTTGTTCCGTTTCTTGAGGCGGGGCAAAAACCTACTCATCGGGGGAATTCATGAAGAGAGCTTGTCTGGTGTTGGCAGTGGCAGTGGAAATGATGTGCACGGTTGGCGGATGGGCGCAAAAGGACGCGGCTGGCTGCAAGGATTCTCCGATCCTGACGCGATTCCCAGGAAGCTACATTGCTGCGTGCTCGAAGAAAGACGACGACGCGTATGACTTTCCGATCACGAACAAGCCCAAGCTACACCTGGAAGGCGCGCTTGAAACCATTACCTACCAGTACCCGAGGACGGCAAGCCTGCCGCAGGTGGTGCGGAATATCAACACGGCGCTGCGCAGTGCGGGATACAGCTTCGATTTCGACTCTGGGTCAGTTATCACGGCGCACATGGGAAAGACGTATGTGCTGGTCCAGGTTGACTGGGGCCTTTCGTATTCCGTGACAATTTTGACGCAGACGCAACTGAAGCAGGAGGTGGTGGCGGATGCGGCGGCACTGAGTTCAGGGCTGGCGAAGAACGGACACATGGTGGTGGACGGGATTTTGTTCGACACGGCAAAGGCGGATTTGAAACCGGAGTCGAAGGCGGCGCTGGAACAGATTTCAAAGATGCTGAAGCAGGACCCGAAGATGAAGGTGTACGTGGTGGGGCACACGGACAACGTGGGCGGGCTGGCGTCAAACATGGATCTGTCAAAGCGGCGATCGGCGGCGGTGGTGCAGGCGTTGACGAGCCAATACGGCGTGCCGGCAGATCGGCTGGCGCCGTATGGGGATGGGCCGTACGCGCCGGTGGCGTCGAACGATACGGAAGATGGGCGGTCGTTGAACCGGCGAGTGGAGTTGGTGAAGCAGTAGCGTGGCCGGTGGCCGAGCGTTCGATGCAGACCCAGACCGGGCCTTACTCGGACGCTTACTCTGCAACCATAACCTTCTGCAGTGCGCTCCAGTCGATGGACTGAATGATCTGCTGCGCAAGGTCCGCACCCGTCTGAATGCGAATGCAGATATTTTGCACGCTCAAGAGCCTTGCCGCGGTCGAGCTCAGACTTCCTTTCACTTGGAAGTCCTCGTCGCCGGTTGAGGGCCCGGTGGAAGGTGGCGGAGTGAACGGCCCTATAAAGACATAGGTCACCGGCTGGGCGGCGCTGATGTCGCCTCCAGTTGGAGCCTGCACGAAAGGTGCTGAGACCGCAAAACCTACGCCGGGTAGTGTGGTGACAGTGTGTCCACCCTTGAAGCTCGAAACTCCTACGCTTCCGGAGTTAATGGAGACGCTGATCCGAATTGATGTGTGCTCCACTTCAACCTTGGTGGCCTCCTGGAGAGCATTTTGCGCCGCGGTCAGGTCTGCGGCATTCATGGATTTCATCGCATCGCCAAGCTTCTTCATCGCCGCCTGCACAGGCTGGTCATATCGCTGAAACAACGGCGAGTGCTGGTCCAAGGTGAACTCCAAATAAAATGCGCCGTTTTGATGCATCTGCTGTTCATTGAGTTGGAAGGGCTTTGTCTCTGTGTGTCGCGGAATGGACGTGAGCGATTGCAGTTCGACATGGCGAGCCAATGACCAACTGTGCGCGGTCAGGTTGTCGATGACAGGCTGCAGCGCCGCCGTAAGCCCATTGCGCACGTAAGCGTTGAATTTGACTTCGCACTCGGAGGGAGAGCGCCACTCCGCGCCAACGAGCTGATCGTGAATGAGGGGATCGCACGCGCCGAAGGTTCCCGTCGTCTGACCTGCGGCGGTGCATGAGGCCGTGAAGAGGCAGGCAAACAGAAATAAGTGCGCGGATTGCGAGAGTTTGTGCATAGGTCGCATTCTAATGGGCGGTCGTTGAACCGGCGAGGTGGAAAGGAGCAAGAGCTGCCCTCTCCGCACCCAATCGATTCCAGATCACCGCGCTGGGACCGAGGCGTATTTGCCGGACTTGGCGTAGAGAAAATCGCCGCCCTCTCCGGGGTTGTTGGAGTCCTTGAGGACGTAGTAGAGCATGGTGACAGGGGCAAAGCACTGGCGGTAGATGAGGCCGCCTGCGCCTGCACCGTGGCCCGGTTGCACCACGTTCATGCTCAGGTTGAAGTAGGCAGGCGGATTGTCGATGCGCAGCATGTCGTTGTGGATCTGGCTGGTGATCTCGTGGAGACCGCCACCGGAGAAGGTGGCGGTGCCGTCCCTCCCCACGCCAAAGCTGTAGGCAGCCGGGTGGTCGACGTTGTAAGTGGTATCGATGGCGGCCTGCCATCGGCGGGTGATGGGGGCCATGGTTTTGGCGGCAACGACGCGAACCACGATGGAGCACGACTGTTTGGAGCCGGGGCCGTAGATCCCGTTGACGAAGTTGTCGCCGCTGTCACCGGTTTCAGCAGCTATAACTTCGGCGGGTGTGAGTGGCGGCTTTACCGAGGCACATCCCGCCGGCAGGGCGAAGAGAGACGAGGGAGGCGGCGTGAAGGAGACTTTGCGAATATCGACCAGGGTCATTGAAGGGGCGCCGGGGGCACCTACCATGGCGCGGATCACCAAGCCGTCTTTCTCGTCGAGCCAGGCTTTGAGGCTGCTCCCCTGGGTGGTGCCGGCATAGAGCTTGGTGGGGATTCCGCTCACGGTTTCCGGGCCGGTGGGCTTCAAGTCTCCCTTCGCGATGCTGGCGGAGAGTTGGTCCGTCATGGCGAAGGGATCGCCCCAGTCACCCGAGAATGTGGCGGCACTGCATTCGGCGGATGTGCCGGCCGGGTCCCAGGAGAAGGAGGTCATCGCCTTGAGGTCGTACAGGGTGAGGGAACGACCGGCCGGAGTGCCATCGGGTTTGGCTGGGTGGTTCACTTCAGTCAGCGCCATGGCGCCGCTGCGATACACGGTCATCGTCCCTGGGTCGGGGCCGGCCAGAGCCGATGTGATGGTGTAGGCGGTGGGCGGCGTAGCCTGGGCCAGCAGAAGCGAGGTGAAAGCCAGGATTCCGAGAGTACTCAGGGTATTCGCAGAGATCATCGTGCACTTCCTTCGTGGCGGAGTGTGGATCGGTGTGCGGCCAACATTCTGATTGGCGAACCATTCCCCGGGAGGTTAGCGATAATACCTTCCGCATGAGGGCCAGTCAATGGCCGCGCAACGCCCTTGCACACGGCGAAATCAGCGAGGAAGTCGAGGTCTGCCGTTGCTATGACGGATCCCGCGCGAATGATGGGCAACCCGGAAGTTTCGGGCTTCGCCCTGGATCGGTATCCATAAACGTCGCAACATTTTATAAACACCAGCCACCTGTGTGCCGTTACGCGATCCATAGCAGTCTGGGTTTACCAGAGGAGTCCTTGGTGCTGCCGCCAACCATCTGGTTGCGGGGCGTATGTTCGCCGGCCTGTACTGAGTTCCTCCTGACGAGAACGGTCATACCACATTCCCGTCAGCGTTCTGCTGTCCCCTAACGTATGGATAATTCGTAGAAGAGCGCCCCCGAGGGGCGCGGCGGCCACCGGCTGCATCCGTCAAAACGTGCGATAAAGTTGGCGCCGAAAGAATGGGAAACGCAGCCGCGTACCCGGCTACCATCGGAATAAATAGCTGAGCTTCATGAAAACCTGCCGGCCATCGTTGGTGAACTGGTTGCGCGTGCGCAGCAGACCGATGCCGCTGGGGTCGCACTCGCTGCCGCCGAGCGGTTTGCGCGCACAACCCAGGCGGCACTTTCTCCAGGTTGGAGTTATAGCCCACGTAGATTGCCGTGCCGGGATGCAGCAGGTAGGTGAAGAGCAGATCGAAGTTCAAGTTCTTCATCGTGGTCAGTGAGGTGTAGTGGGGGTTGGCAAGCTGTCCGTTGTACTGCGTAATCAGCTGCAGTGAGAGCTCGCGCGTGAACTGGTAATGTAGCTTCGGATGCTGTCTCAATGGGGTTCACTGGAGTAGGTGCCGACCATTGAGTCCATTTCCTCCGCAACAACCGGCGGAAGTCGGGGTTCAGGCTTATAGGAGCCGTCGTTCGGCAGCATTGCCCGCGCGAAAAGAACCAGTAGGCGCGGCGGCTTGGAATATCGGGTCCTCCCCGGGTAAGCGTTTTTGCGTCCGACACTGGAAGGAAATATGAAACCACAAGAGTCCCGGTATGCACCCCGTGCTGCCAGGTTTTCTCGTCTGCCGCTTAATTCAGCTCGCTGTGCCGCGGCCGCCACGAGCACCGCGAGGTACGCGGTGCAACAGCTCCGAGGACTGCTCGTGCTGGCGGTGGTCGCTCTCTTCGCTCTGCTGCAACCAGGCAAACTTTTCGCACAGCAAGCTTCGCCCGGCGATCGGGCCTGGTCGCAGAACGACCAATACAACGGACAATACGCGCCCAATCAGCAATCAGTGCCGCAATCGACCTATGCACAGCAACCCGGCGCGCAACCGTCTTCTCCGGATACCGGTCAGGTGTATTCGCAGCAGGGTTATGGCCAGGCGCCAGCTCCGGCGCAGCCGCTCAATGCGGCACAACTGGAACAACTCGTCGCCCCGATCGCGCTTTATCCAGATGCGCTGGTGGCGCAAGTCCTGGCCGCGTCGACCTACCCCGGCCAGGTTGCCGATGCCGACCACTGGCGGCAGGCGCAACCCAACGCCTCCCCTGACCAGATTGTGGCTGGCGCCGACGCGCAGAACTGGGACCCAAGCGTGAAAGCGTTGACCGCATTTCCGCTGGTATTGGAACGCATGGACCGCAATCTGCCATGGACCGCCGATCTCGGCAATGCCTACTACAACCAGCCACAAGACGTTCTCGAGGCGGTCCAGGTCATGCGTCGGCGCGCCCAGGCAGCCGGAACCCTGCAGAGCACGCCGCAGCAAGCCGTGCAGTATGACCGGGGCTACATCCAGTTGATGCCGGTCGATCCGCAGGTCGTGTACATACCGTCGTATGATCCGTGGACGGTTTACGGAGAGCAGGTTTCGCCCTACCCAGGGTTTTCGCTGCTTGGCGCCGTGCAATCGTTTCTCGGATCGTCGCCGATACACTATGGGCTCGGGATCGCGATGAGCGCCTTCAGCCACTCGCCCTGGGGCTGGCTCGCGTGGGGACTGAACTGGTTAACCCAGTCCGTGCTCCTCCACCAGTCGGACTACTCTTCGCAAAGCGACACCGTGGCTGACTGGGGATTTCGGCACGATGGGCCGCATGCCTACGCGGGATGGGAAGGCTTTGCGAGGCACAGCTACGAGCGCACCCCGGACAGCTCCGGCCGCCTAGGCAGCGGATATAACGGGAACCGCGGACAGGGATTCGGCCGGCCGCCGGACAGATATGCCGAGAACTGGCGGGGAAACTCCAACCGCGGTTTCCAGGCCAATGGAGGCGGTTACTATCGGGAGCCGCGCCCGGCCTACAACCGTTTGCAGGCACCAGACAGCAGGCAGCAATCAGACCGCCGCAGTGACGGACGTAGTTACGGAGGTAATTACGGACGCGACTACGGCACGAACTCGCACCCGGTGACCGGAGAAGGGTACCGCCGCGCGGCGGGCGCGGCCTACGACCGCTCCATGCCTGCCTATCGCGCGCCGAGCTCAAGTTCTCAGCGCGTCGAATCCAGGCGGCCATCTTCGCGAGCATTCGCGAGCAGAGATGTTGCGCGTTCCACCGAAAAGCCACGGAACTCGACTGGCTTCCATCCGTTCGGCGGAAGGCACGAGCCCAAGAGCGTTAGCAGCCGGGACTCAGGTGGCTACCGCATGGCACGCGCCGAGCATCCGCCGAAAAACTCTTATAGCGGCGGAAAGCATTCCGGCGGGAGCCACTCACACGGCGGCGGAGGTCACTCCGGCGGTCACGGTGGCGGCAAGCATCACCGCTAGGGCACCAGGGCCTCGGCTGCCCATCGCACCGAAGCACTAACGTCAACCACCCGAAACCCCACGCAGGCACCACCGCAGCTTCCGATGTCCCCAAACCGGACTTCCGCGCCGCCGATCTTCTCGACAATGTGAAACAGCGGCTGCACGCGGTTCCAGCGGACGCAAAAAGGGCGGTCCAGAAGGTGGAAGACTTGATTGGACCCAAACGGACCCAAGTTCTGGAATGGCCAGAACCGGTGACTCTTGTAACTCAATGATTCTATGGGATGAAATGGTCGGGGAGAGAGGATTTGAACCTCCGACCCCCTGGTCCCGAACTCTGAAAATGA